>VOFC01003890.1_pt1 | contig 45379 bp, 63 predicted proteins | sample 5384161 | NCBI WGS metagenome assembly VOFC01 (sample SAMN12384722, study PRJNA508395) | human gut metagenome | isolation source: healthy gut B | host: Homo sapiens | reverse complement strand
AAAGTTTATCCAAATGATCCATGCCCATGTGGCAGTGGAAAGAAGTATAAGCAGTGCTGTGGACGTAAGCCTGTCTAAGATAGGAAAGTCTTGACTTTTATACAAATAATTGCGCGAAGAATGTTCGTAGGGAATGTTCTTTGCGCTTTTTTTGCAATATGCACTTCTGGCATAGTCACGAAAATAAAAAATAATAGGAAAATCGCTTTTCATATGGCTCGAAAGCATGTATGATTAAGTCATTATTAGATTTCAAAAGAAGAGAGGATGGGTTTGAAAATGGATGCTTCAATGTTTATTGGAACGTGGTGGTCGCTCGTGCCGCCGCTCCTTGCCATAGTGCTCGCGCTTGTGACAAAAGAAGTATATAGTTCCCTGTTTATCGGGGTGGCGACAGGAGCACTTTTTGTATACGGGATTTCATCCGTGGAATGCATTTAATGCATTGTTTGATATCATGAAGGACAGCATGAATCTGAATATTTTGATCTTTGATGTGCTGCTTGGAATGATTATCGTGCTGATGTCGAAGTCTGGCGGTTCTGCAGCTTATGGTAAGTGGGCAGGAAGCAAGATTAAGTCGAAAAAGAGTGCGATGCTTGCAACAACAGGACTCGGAATTTTAATCTTTGTGGACGATTATTTTAACTGCCTGACGGTTGGCTCTGTGATGAGACCGGTAACGGACCGTTATAAAGTTTCCCGTGCAAAACTGGCATATATTATCGATGCCACCGCAGCTCCGGTTTGTATCATTGCTCCGATTTCGAGCTGGGCAGCAGCAGTGAATTCTTATGTACCGGAAGATGCCGGAATCTCCGGATTCCAGCTGTTTCTGAGAACAATTCCTTACAATTTGTACGCTATACTTACGCTTGTGATGGTATTTTTTGTGATTGCTGCAAATTTTGATTTCGGCTTGATGAAAAACACGAAGAAAATGCCGCAAAGGGAGATCTGTTTACAACAGGCGCGGAGGAATTTGAACAGGTAGATGAAAACGAAGTGTCTCCAAATGGAAAAAGTAATCGATTTGATTCTGCCGGTTGCTGTGTTGATTGTATCGGCGATCGGGGCCATGATTTATACAGGTTTTCTTGGTGGGGCAGATAATGTGGTCAGTGCATTTGCAGGTTGTGATGCAGAAAAGAGTCTGATCTTTGCAACCATGATTACGGTATTTGTTATGCTGCTTTTTGTATCTGCCACGCAAGGTCGTGACATTCAAAGGATTTATGGACAGTTTTGTGGAGGGCTTTAAGCTGATGATTCCAGCCATTGGAATCCTGATTTTTGCATGGACTTTAAAGGGCATGGGTGATGCATTGGAAATCGGAACATTTGTGCAGAATATCGTTGGTTCGAGTGCATCCGCAAGCGTTTTACTGCCGGCAATCTTATTTATTGTGGCAATCTTTCTTGCATTTTCAACAGGAACAAGCTGGGGCACATTTGCAATCCTTGTGCCGATTGCGATTGCTATGTTCCCAGGCACTGATAAATTGGAGATGATGATTATCTCTGTTTCCGCAGTGCTTGCCGGTGCGGTATGTGGCGATCATGTTTCGCCAATTTCGGATACAACTGTTATGTCATCTGCCGGAGCGCAGAGCAACCATATTAACCACGTAACCACGCAGATGCAGTATGCGGCAGTGGTTGCAGTCGTATGTTTTATCGGTTACATTATCGCAGGGGTATCGCAGAGCTGGTGGATTGCGCTGGGCAGCAGTCTTGTGATCTTACTTGTTGTGCTGACCGTGATGAAGCGCGTGTTTGCTGCGCGCGAGAAGAAAAAAGCGTGGCTGCGTAATCATATAGTGATAAAATACAGAATCAAAAAATGATTTCACAAATGATGTGTCAATGCTGTAAATGATGAAAATTTGCATGCGGCAGTGAGGCAGGAGTGGAAGCGGCATGCTTTGGGAGAAGAAGAAAATAACATGCGAAAGATAATAGAGGTACCATATATCGATCAGAGTGTTTCCTATCCGACCGGATGTGAGAGCGTGTCGGCAACGATGCTTCTGCAGTATCTCGGATATGAGATCACAGTGGATGAATTTATCCGGAATTATGTTCCGTGTGTGCCGATGCAGGAACGGGACGGACAGTTGTACGGACCGGATCCGCGCAAAGCTTTTTGCGGAAGCCCGTATGACAAGGATTCGTTTGGGTGCTACGCGCCGGTAATCTGCGAGGCGCTGCAGAAAGCGGTTGACAGAAATGCCGAAAGCCTGTATTTATGCGTGTTTCCGGCATTTGTTTATCGAATGGATCTAGTTTGGCTCTATTTGTGGGCGAAGTAATGCAATGCATAATGAGATATGTATTTTAATTTAATGTTTGGAGGCGGTTAAGTGGATATTTTATTTAAGAATGATGATTTTGTATTTTGGTGGCATATTGATACGCAATGGAAAAAATTCTATTACAGCGTCCTAAGAATGATGATTATTCCATTATAGGTGGACATGTTGCGGCAATGGAAACAAGTATGGAAACTTTGAAACGGGAATTTGAAGAAGAACTTCACACTAAAATAGAGGTAGATAATCTGCTAGCGATTGGTGAAATATATTTTCCATGGGGTAAGAGACCATGCCATCAGATTTGCCTTTATTATAATGTTCACTTAGTAGATGATGGTATTCCATTAGATGGTGTGTTTCATGGATATGATGAGCTGGATAATGAAAGAATTGATTTGGATTTCTGCTGGGTTTCACTAGAAGATTTAAAGAAGGGTACTAAGGTATATCCTTTAGAGTTGATACCATATATCCTTGAGCCGGGGAAAGAAATTGTACATTTTGTTTCAAGGCAAATATAATTATAGAGATTTCAGTGGAGGAAGAAGAATATGTTGGAAGTGAAATTTTATGATTCAATAGACATTCATTGTTGAAATTTGCGGTAATTATTTCACAGAGTAATGGAAAATGGGTGTTTTGCAAGCACAAAGAAAGAGACACATTTGAAGTGCCGGGAGGACACAGTATAAAAATATATTAAATGAATTGTTGAAACAAAAATAGACTTTTATTGCAATGTTTAGTATGTGTATGTTAGAATATTGCTTAAGGAAAGTACCCATGACAGGGCGTTAAGCGTCCGGGGACGATTGTTTAGCGCCGACCGGAGCGGAGCGTAGAGGTAGCCTCCCGAGTTTTATGATACCGGGCAAACGGAATACATAGGAAGGGAGGTGGCGCCGATGACGGCTTATGAGATCATTTCGATTTTCATTGGGATATTAGCATTGTTGATGTCCTTTGGTAGCTTGATTGTAGCGTTGCTTGCCTTTCTCGATAAGAGAAACAAGCGCAAATAAAAATGCCTATCCTGTCTGATCCACAGGATAGGCGGTGTCCTTAAGGACATTTCTTTAGCAAACTCGGAGCATCCACCTTTGGAGTGGGTGCTTTCTGTTTAATTAGATATTATCATTTTATGTCTGATAATTCAAGAGATTTCGCTAATTTGGAAAAATATATCCGTTTCAAAAATAAATTTGTGGGGCAGCGCAGGCTGCTCCCTTTTTTTTCAAATCATAGGAAATTCCTTCCTATGATTTGAAAGTGTTCCATGAAAGTGTGCGGCAAGCGCACACTTTATTAAATGGTTCCGGAAATGGTAAGGGTGGTGACTCCGGGATCGGTGCTGATCGTGCCGGTTGCCGGATTTGTGATAAAGGTTGCGGCCGGCACGGTGATACGTCCGGCGACAGTTGCAAATTCGCCGGTCGTTTCATCGTAAGTATAGTCGGTATTCAGAACAAGCGCTGTGCCGTTCAGCGTTGCAGTCAGGTTGGACAGGCGAGGCGTGAAAGTATCAGTGACAACAATTCCGGCTGCGGCATCGGCAGCGGTATTACCGGAGTTCTGAATCTGGAACGTGTAGGTCAGAGTTCCGTTTTCAGTAACCGGAACCGGGCTGACAGACTTGGTGATTGCAAGAATTGGGGCGGCGACAACACCGACGGTTTCTTCTGCGGTGATGGAAGTGATTCCTCCGCCCTCCGCAGTGACGATATTTGTGATTGTTGATTCACTTTGTAGAGGGGCAAACGCATTTGTCTGTGTTTCATAGGCAATGATCGCATTGCCTCCGGCAGGAAACATTGATTCCCGTAATGGAGAGCGGCGGTCCTGCGGTAACGGTTGGTGTGGTCTGCAAAACCCCATTTACATAATATTTTACAGAGTCAGCAAGATAGTTAAGAGGAGTCAGCGTGGCTGTCCCGGAAGCGTAAGCTCCAAGGTTGTCGGTCAGAGTAAGACCGTTCATCGGGAGTGTGCCTGAATTCAGAATGCTGATGACATAGGTGATAGGTCCGTTGGGATCATATTGGTCCCGTACAGCAGTCTTGGTCATGGAAAGTACTTCAGAATTTCCCCTACAGCAATGTTTGAATTTGTTACGGAATTGCCGTAACGCAATTGAGCCTGATTTGTAAATCTTGGCATAATTTTTTCTCCTTTTCATATATGCGGGTACACTATAAGATATGCATGAAATTTCTTAAGTGATATTAAGAAATTCTTTAACAAAACTTGATGGTATTCCGGGGGCGCTTCTTGTATGATGAACATAGATAGTTAGAGGAAAACCACCGAACCATCTGACCGACAGAAGATAAGTATCATTTCGGTCAGGCAAAACAGAGGTGGAACAGGGGGATGCGTATGAGAAAAAATTATGCAGAGATTGGTTATGGTATTGGTATTGGCGTTGACACTGATCAGTCCGCTTGAAACGGTCAGCAGTGCGGCTTCGGAGACAGTCCGTGCTACCAAAGCGGGAGGAGAGAATCACACAGATCCGGTGATTTCGGATGTCAAAGATTCCGATTGTGAAAATACGGATACAGCAATGCCGGATAACGAGAATCCGGGCGCGGATGAGCCTGATACGGTGGAACCACAGCCGGTATTGCAGGGGCTGATTCGTGATGAGAACGGTAATTTGTTCTACTATAAGGATGGCGTTAAGATTAAAAATACATGGAAGGCCGTAAACGGAAGTAAGTATTATTTCGGCAAAAGCGGCAAGGCCTATGTTGGAAAACGAAAAGTCGGCAAGGCAACCTACTATTTTGCGGTTAACGGAAAGCGCAAGACCGGATGGCGCACGATCAATGGGAAAAAATATTATTTTTCTCCGAAAAACGGTAAAATGGTAACCGGAAAGAAAACAATATCCCACTATTTATGCTATTTTAGTGAAAAAGGCGTTTTACTGCGAAAAATTGACAAAAATAAGAAGATGGTTGCTTTGACTTATGATGATGGACCGTCCATCTATACACCGCGTGTTTTGAAAACTCTTAAAGAAAATAACGCGGTGGCGACATTTTTTGGTCGGAAACCGTGTGCCGACGTATTCAGACACGGTAAAGAAAGCGCATGATATGGGATGCGAAATCGGGAACCATACTTATGAACATAAATGTCTGACGCGCATGAGCGAGACGGAAGTAAGGCGGCAGATCAGCAGAACAAATAAAAATGTAAAAAGGTGACCGGACAAACACCGGTGATCATGCGTCCGACCGGCGGTGCAACCAACGCGAACGTTAAGCAGTGGGTGGGAATGCCGTCGATCATCTGGTCGATCGATACGCTTGACTGGAAAACACGCAATGCAGACAGCACGAAGAAAGCGGTGCTTGATCACGTAAAGGACGGCGATATCGTGCTGATGCATGATCTTTACAGCGCCACGGCAACTGCGTCCGAGACGATCATTCCGGAACTTGTAAGACGGGGATACCAGCTTGTGACGGTCAGCGAACTCGCGGAATGCAGGTGTGGAATGAAAGAAACCGGTGCATATTACAGTTTTCGTAAGTAAACGTGTGGAAAACATTAAATTTGTATTGCACGGAGAAAAAAACGTGTATTATATAAAGTAACATGTTAGAAACAGTTAGACAACAGATAATGGAGGAGTGAAAAGAAAAATTTTGGCTTTTGTAATGGCAGTTACATTATCCTTATCGGCAGTTGAGGTAATTCCTCAATTAAATGATACAATTGTGGCGGAGGCTGCAACTGTCGGTTTGGTTGTAAAGCGGCAGACATTAGCAACCGGCTGGGAATTCACAAATACTTTGAAAGGTGCCAAAGCATCAAAGGTAAAATGGAAAACAGCAAATAAAAAGGTCGCTAAAGTTAATGCAAAAGGAAAAATTGTTGCGGTAGGCGTTGGATCGACTAAGATTACTGCAACTTATAACAAGAAGAAATATACATGTAATATTAGTGTGGTAGAGGACATGAAGGCGGACGATTTCAATTTCTGTGAAGAGGGAAGTACCTACAAGCAGGTAATTGCAAAATATGGCGATAATTCTAATTTTGAAGCAATTGATAGTCAGGATAGATTCGCATCTTCCATTGAAACGAGTACACCGATTGTTTATACGCATACATACTACTATGAAGCGGAAAGCGGACGATCATATAACAAGACCTTTTATTATGATAAAGGGAAAAAAGGTGGTTGCATGTCTTTTATGGTGGTAAATATATTCGCTTAATTTCATGCGTGGAGCTATTATAATGGATAAACAGGTACAGAACAAAAGTTCGATTTTGTTCTGTACTTTTTTTTATACTTTGCTATAATCAAGGGAAAGATAAAGTGGAAGTCGATAATAGCAGGAGAGCATATATGGATCATTTCGTTTTGCACAGTAAGTATGAGCCGACCGGCGATCAGCCGCAGGCAATTGAAAAATTAGTAAAAGGTTTTAAAGAGGGAAACCAGTTTCAGACACTTCTCGGTGTTACCGGCTCCGGAAAGACATTTACGATGGCAAATGTAATTCAGGCATTGAACAAACCGACGCTGATTATTTCCCATAATAAAACACTTGCGGGACAGCTGTATGGCGAGATGAAAGAATTTTTTCCGGAAAACGCGGTGGAATATTTTGTTTCCTATTATGATTATTACCAGCCGGAGGCATATGTGCCACAGTCGGACACCTATATAGCAAAGGATTCTTCGATTAATGATGAGATTGACAAGCTGCGTCTTTCGGCGACGGCTGCTTTGGCGGAGCGAAAAGATGTTATCATTGTCGCATCGGTATCCTGCATTTATGGAATTGGTAGTCCGGATGACTATATGAATATGATGGTTTCCCTGCGCCCTGGTATGGAGATTGACAGGGACGATGTGATCAAGGGATTGATCGATATGCAGTATACGCGTAATGAGATGGATTTCAAGCGCGGTACTTTCCGGGTGCATGGAGATGTTTTGGAAATTTTTCCGGCAAACAATACCGATACGGCAGTGCGCGTGGAGTTTTTTGGCGATGAGATTGACCGGATTACCGAGGTAGATGTTCTGACAGGGGAGATTAAATGTCTTCTGCAGCATATTGCAATTTTCCCGGCATCTCATTATGTGGTTCCGCAGGAGAAAATGAACGCGGCATGTGACCGCATTGAAGCGGAGCTCGAGGAACGGGTGAAGTATTTTAAAGGTGAAGATAAACTTCTCGAAGCACAGCGCATCGCGGAGCGGACAAATTTTGATATAGAGATGATGAAAGAAACCGGATTCTGCAGTGGAATTGAGAACTATTCGCGTCATCTTGCCGGACGTGCCGAGGGGGAGATGCCAGAGACGTTAATTGACTATTTTCCGGATGATTTTCTGATCATTGTGGATGAGTCACATATCACGATTCCACAGGTCAGAGGCATGTATGCAGGCGACCGCTCGAGAAAGACAACCCTTGTGGATTATGGATTCCGTCTTCCGTCGGCATTGGACAACCGTCCGCTTAACTTTGAAGAGTTTGAAAGTAAAATTGACCAGATGCTGTTTGTTTCGGCCACACCGAATGTGTATGAACAGGAACACGAACTGCGGGTAGAACAGATCATTCGACCGACAGGACTTTTAGATCCGGAGATTTCCGTGCGGCCGGTAGAAGGACAGATTGATGATCTGATCGGTGAAGTAAATAAAGAAACAAAGAATCACCACAAAGTGCTGATCACGACATTGACTAAACGTATGGCTGAGGATTTGACACAGTATATGGGAGAACTGGGAATCCGCGTAAAGTATTTGCACTCCGATATTGATACATTGGAACGTGCGGAAATTATCCGTGATCTGCGTCTGGATGTATTCGATGTGCTGGTGGGTATCAACCTGTTGCGAGAGGGACTGGATATACCGGAAATTACACTGGTTGCAATTCTTGATGCAGACAAAGAAGGATTTCTGCGTTCGGAGACTTCGCTGATTCAGACAATTGGCCGTGCAGCACGTAACAGCGAAGGTCATGTCATTATGTATGCGGATAAAATTACGGATTCCATGCGCGTGGCAATCGACGAGACAAAACGCCGGCGCGAAGTTCAGCAACAGTACAATGAGGAACACGGAATCACACCGACAACGATTCAGAAATCGGTACGTGATCTCATTGCAATATCGAAAAAGGTTGCTGCGGAGGAGATGGAATTCGACAAAGGATCCGGAATCCATGAGCCGCAAAAGAACTGGAAAAACTTATTGGAGATATTCAGAAGAAGATGAAGAAAGCGGCTGCAGAGCTGAACTTTGAGGCTGCGGCAGAATACCGTGACAAGATGGTAACATTGAAGTTAAAGAAGATTGACTTCATAATTTGTTATGATTGATAAGGAGAACTACAAATGCCAAAAAAAGCAAAGAAAATATATAAAAATACGAGGTGCCAATGAGCACATAATCTGAAAGCAATTGATATTGATATACCAAGAGATGAATTTGTGGTACTGACAGGACTCAGCGGCTCCGGTAAATCCTCGCTGGCATTTGATACGATTTATGCGGAGGGACAGCGGCGCTATATGGAGAGTTTGTCATCTTATGCAAGGCAGTTCTTAGGACAGATGGAGAAACCGGATGTAGAGAAAATAGAAGGTTTTTCTCCGGCAATTTCCATTGACCAGAAATCCACAAACCGAAATCCGCGATCCACCGTAGGAACGGTAACGGAGATTTATGATTATTTTCGACTGCTCTATGCCCGCATAGGAATTCCGCACTGTCCGAAGTGTGGACGTGCCATCGAGAAACAGACGATCGATCAGATGGTAGATGCCGTGATGAAACTGCCGGAACGCACACGCATCCAGATCCTTGCGCCGGTTGTGCGCGGGCGTAAGGGCGAACATCAGAAATTATTCGAGAAAGCAAAAAAAAGCGGTTATGTGCGTGTGATCGTGGACGGAAATATGTATGAACTTTCGGAAGAAATTCCGATGGATAAAAACATCAAACACAATATTGATATTGTGGTAGACCGTCTGGTGGTAAAACCCGGAATTGAAAAACGTCTGACCGATTCCATTGAAAATGTTTTAGAACTTTCAAACGGACTTCTGATGGTGGATATCATTGATGGAGAGACCATGCAGTTTTCCCAGAGCTTTTCCTGTCCGGATTGTGGAATCAGTATTGATGAAATCGAACCGAGAAGCTTTTCCTTTAACAATCCGTTTGGAGCCTGCCCGGAATGTTTTGGACTGGGTTACAAGATGGAATTTGATGAAGAACTGATGATACCGGATAAGAGATTGAGCCTTGCAGAGGGCGCAATTCAGGTGATGGGCTGGCAGTCCTCTACCGATAAGAAGAGCTTTACTTATGCAATCCTTAAGGCACTTTCTGAGGAATATGGCTTCAGTCTTGATACACCATATAAGGAATTGCCGGCAGAAGTCCGGAATATGCTGATTCATGGAACCAATGGAAGGCCTGTAAAGGTATATTATAAAGGCCAGCGTGGAGAAGGCGTATATGACATTGCCTTTGAAGGACTGATTAAAAATGTGGAACGCCGCTATCGTGAGACCGGCTCTGATACCATGAAACAGCAGTATGAGGAGTTTATGCGGATTACGCCGTGTGAATCCTGCCATGGACAGCGTTTGAAGCAGAGTTCCCTTGCAGTTACTGTTGCCAGATAAAAATATTTATGAGATGACCAACATGTCCATCCGGATCTGTGATGCCTCCTTAAAATGGAATGGAATTGACGGACAACAGCAGCATTTTATCGGGGATCAGATTTTAAAAGAAATTCGTGCAAGAGTTGGATTTTTGAAAGAAGTTGGATTGGATTATCTGACTCTGTCCCGTGCGACAGGTAGCTTATCCGGTGGAGAAGCGCAAAGCGAATTCGTCTTGCAACCCAGATCGGTTCCGGACTTGTAGGTGTGGCCTATATCCTTGATGAGCCGAGTATCGGACTGCACCAGAGAGATAACGATAAGCTTTTGCGGGCGTTGATGAATCTGAAAGATCTGGGAAATACACTGATTGTTGTTGAACATGATGAAGACACCCTGCTGATTATATTGTGGATATCGGACCGGCAGCGGGCGTACATGGTGGAGAAGTTGTGGCAGCAGGTACAGCCGCAGATATTATGAAAAATGCAAGAAATCCATTACTGGTGCATACCTCAGTGGACGCATCAAAATTCCGGTACCGGAGGAACGCCGGAAACCGACGGGATTTCTTACGATAAAAGGTGCAAGGGAGAATAACCTGAAAAATATTGATGTGGACATTCCTCTTGGCATCATGACCTGTATTACTGGTGTATCCGGTTCGGGAAAGAGTTCCCTCACGAATGAAATCCTCTATAAGCATCTGGCGAGAACATTGAACCGTGCACGATGTGTGCCGGGCGAGCATGATGATATACTTGGAGTTGAACAGCTGGACAAAATCATTGATATCGATCAGTCACCAATTGGACGGACGCCACGTTCGAATCCGGCCACTTATACCGGTGTGTTTGATATGATCCGTGATCTTTTTGCAGCCACAGCAGACGCGAAAGCCAGAGGCTATAACAAGGGGCGTTTCAGCTTTAATGTAAAAGGCGGAAGGTGTGAGGCCTGCAGCGGTGACGGCATTATCAAGATTGAGATGCATTTTCTTCCGGATGTTTATGTGCCGTGTGAAGTATGTGGTGGAAAGCGTTACAATCGTGAAACACTGGAGGTGAAATATAAAGGGAAGAGTATCTACGATGTGTTAAATATGACTGTGGAAGAGGCACTGGAATTTTTTCAAAAATGTTCCGACAATCCAGAGAAAAATACAGACATTGTACGATGTGGGACTTTCTTATATCAAGCTTGGCCAGCCTTCCACGGAACTGTCCGGAGGAGAGGCGCAGAGAATCAAGCTTGCTACGGAACTGAGTAAGCGGAGCACAGGAAAGACCATTTATGTGCTTGATGAGCCGACAACCGGTCTGCATTTTGCGGATGTTCACAAGCTCGTGGAAATCCTTCGCAAATTATCAGAGGGCGGAAATACGGTGGTTGTCATTGAACACAATTTGGATGTGATCAAGACGGAAGACTATATTATTGATATGGGACCGGAAGGCGGAGATGGAGGCGGAACAGTGATTGCGCAAGGTACGCCGGAGGAAATCTGTGAAGTCCCGGAGTCTTATACGGGACAGTTCTTAAAACCATATTTAATGAAATAGAGCAATTTTAATGAACCATTATATGGAAAGTGTACAACCTTATTCACAATAAAACCGTGTATTCCTTAAAATTTACTTAAATTGTCGTAACCTTCAAAAAACGTTTGAAAAATGCCAGTAATTGTATATAATGTTACTGTATGTTTAAAATATGAATAATTCCGGTAGTTTCGCAAAACAAGATATTACTGCGGCTTTATGTTGAAAAGCTGAATTTAGATAGATAACGACAGAACCAAATGGAAAGGGGCATTTTTGGAATGATAGGATCAGATATTGGAATCGATTTAGGTACCGCAAGTATTTTAGTATATATTAAGGGAAAAGGCGTTGTGTTAAAGGAGCCTTCCGTAGTTGCATTTGACAGAGACACGAATAAGATCAAGGCTATCGGAGAGGAAGCGCGTCTGATGCTTGGCCGTACACCGGGCAATATTGTTGCAGGTTCGTCCGTTGCGTCAGGGGTTATTTCCGATTATACTGTTACAGAGAAGATGATCAAGTATTTTATCCAGAAAGCACTTGGCAAGAAGAGTTTTCGTAAACCACGTATCAGCGTCTGTGTACCGAGTGGTGTAACAGAAGTGGAAAAGAAAAGCCGTTGAGGATGCAACTTATCAGGCAGGAGCACGTGAAGTAGAAATTATCGAGGAGCCGATCGCAGCAGCAATCGGCGCAGGAATCGATATTTCCAGACCATGTGGTAACATGATTGTAGATATCGGAGGTGGTACTTCAGATATCGCTGTTATTTCTCTTGGCGGATCTGTTGTAAGTACATCAATTAAAATTGCCGGAGATGATTTTGATGAGGCAATTGTCCGTTATATGAGAAAGAAACATAATTTATTGATTGGTGAGCGTACTGCAGAAGATATCAAGATCAAGATTGGTACATGCTATCCGTTGGCACAGAATGAGACGATGGATGTGCGTGGACGTAATCTGGTAACTGGTTTACCTAGAACGATCACCGTAAGCTCAGAGGAGACAGAGGAAGCTTTACGTGAGTCAACATTACAGATTGTAGAAGCTGTACATTCCGTATTGGAGAAGACTCCACCAGAACTTGCAGCCGATGTCGCTGATCGTGGAATTGTACTTACTGGTGGTGGTGCGTTACTGCGCGGTCTCGAAGAACTGATTGAGGAGAGAACCGGTATTAATACAATGACAGCAGAACATCCGATGACATGTGTTGCGATCGGAACAGGAAAGTATGTAGAGTTCCTCGCAGGAAAAAGAGATGACGATTAATAAGTGATTATAAAAAGTGCGCATATTTGCGCACTTTTGTTGTAAAAAAGTATTTTAAAAAGTGCCGATATATAACATAAGGGTTAAAAGACAATCAGGTTTATATTGTGTATAGAAAAGAAGAGGCATGGTTAAAGTTGTTTATATACAGCCCATACAGGCATGGTCAAAAATGAAGCGACTTGATGTCCTGGCAAATAATCTGGCAAATGCCGACACAACCGGATATAAGAAGGAAGGTACGACATCCCGTACATTTGCGGATGAGATGTCGTTTCGACTGAAAGACAGCTCGAATGCCTATATGCCAAAGAAACTTGGGGGTATTACATATGGCGTGCATCTGGGACAGGTGTATACCGATTATTCCACAGGTAGTTTTAAGGTTACGGATAATACCACAGATTTTGCTATTGACGGAAACGGATTTTTTGCAATCGCTTTTACCGATAAACAGGGAAATACTTCTGTGAAATATACAAGAGATGGTTCTTTTACGGTAAATACGGAAGGATATCTTGTAACAAAAGATGGCGATTACGTATTGAATGCGACTGGCGCGATGAATGGTGATCCGAGCCGGAATAATTTTATTCAGGTAGATCCGAATGCGACAGTTACCGTGAACAAGATGGGATATGTTATTCAGAATGATCAGGTAGTTGGAACTTTGGGAGTCGTTGATGTGGACAACTACGACTATCTGGAAAAAATATGGAGAGAATATGTATAATCTGCTGGATGGTGGCAATCGTATTGCGACAGATGCAAAGGTAGAGCAGGGAGTACTTGAAACTTCCAATGTCAATGTAGTTAATGAAATGGTCAATATGATTACGATTCAGAGAGCATATGAGGCGAACCAGAAGGTGATTACTTCCATTGACAGTACATTAGACCGTGCTGTAAATAACGTCGGCAGGGTACAATAGTGAGAGATAAAAAAGATACAGATACCGAAAGGAGAGAGTGCCTTATGATGCGTGCACTTTATACTGCTGCTACAGGAATGATTGCTGAGCAGACAAATGTGGATACAATTTCCCATAACTTAGCGAATGTGAATACAAATGGATACAAGGCGGAACGGACAGAGTTCAAATCATTGTTGTATCAGACATTACAGACGAAGACAACATCTGCCAACGGTGATCAGAAGCCTGTGGGAGCACAGGTCGGATTAGGAACCCGTGTAGCTGCGACCACTTCCATCTATAAGCAGGGGAGCATTACTGGAAAGCGACAATGATACTGACTTTGCTATCGAAGGAGACGGATTTTTGCAGTCCGTGGAGAAGATGGACAGACATACTATACCAGAAATGGTAATTTTACCTGGAGTATCGATGCAGCCGGTAACACAATCCTTACGGATTCCCAGGGATGTCCGGTATTGGATGCCCGTGGAAATGAAATTATGGTTCCGAAGGGAACGACATCACAGAGCATGGTGTTCAGTCAGGATGGCTCTATTTCTTATAAAGATGCGAAGACGGGAAATGTCATTCCATTGAATCAGTCTTTCGGAATTTATCAGTTTAATAATCCGGCAGGTTTGGAGAAACTTTCTTCCAGCCGTCTTGCGGCAACATCTGCATCAGGAAATCCACTGCTCGAAGGAGCAACCAATGGTGTGAAGGCCAGCAAGGTATGCCAGCATTATCTGGAAGGATCCAGTGTACAGGTTGCGGATGAGATGGTCAATATGATTATTGCGCAGCGTGCCTACGAACTGAATTGAAAAGCAATCACAACGGCAGACTCCATGTTGGATACAGCAAACAATCTGAAACGATAATAGGATTTTATGAAGGACGAGAATTCCTTCAACAGTTTTGTCAGCATATGGCTGATATTCGAAAGAGAGGAACAGTGAATGGATTTATCCGGATTATCAGGACTTGATTCTAATTATACATCTGCGAAGACAGATGCCACATCTGCGACAGGTAATGCCTTACAGAGTTCATTAAAAAACATCTCATCAAATTCTTCGGAAGAGGAATTAAAAGGTGTAATCAAAGACTTTGAATCGTATTTTTGTAGAACAGATACTAAAAAAGAAGTCAAAGATACATTTACCTCTGACGATGACGAGGATTCCACAATGTCACAGTACAAAGACATGTATATGGATCAGGCAATCGAACTGGTGGCAGATGAAGTAGTTGATCAGGTGGGAGAAAATTATACCCAGCAATTATACGAACAAATGAAAAGAAATCTTAACATGACAGAGTAAGACAGAGAGTGCACCCGAAAGATGGGTGCATTTTTTGCTGTATAGGAAAAGCAGACAAGCGCACATTTTTTACCCTTGCAAGGAACGGAAAACTGATTCATAATGGAACATAGAAAAAGGCCGACAGCCGGAAAACGAGGAAGACGTGTTGGAGAACAGGCAACAGACAGAAGATGAAACAATCAATGGTTATGTAGACCATATTATTTACAGAAATGCAGACAATGGATATACCGTTCTTGTGATGATCTGTGATGAAGAGGAAGTGACCTGTGTGGGGACTTTTTCGGATATTGCAGAGGGCGAAAATATAGAAGCACATGGAAATTATAACGATCATCCGACATATGGGCGGCAGTTTGCGGTAAAAGATTTGAAGAAAAGGCGCCAAAGGACGAGATGGCCATTGAACGATATCTGGGATCCGGTGCGATCAAAGGTGTTGGCATTGCTTTAGCAGCCAGAATTGTGCGCCATTTTAAAAGTGATACCTTCCGTATTATCGAGGAAGAGCCGGAACGCCTTGCGGAAGTAAAGGGAATCAGTGAGCGTAAAGCCATGGAAATTGCGGATCAGGTGAATGCCAAACGGGACTTGCGACAGGCGATGATCTTTTTGCAGCAATATGGAATCAGTACGACGCTCGCTGTGAAAATATATAATACATATGGGCAGGAGATTTATGGAATATTAAAAAGAAAATCCTTATCGGATGGCGGATGATGTAGATGGTGTGGGGTTTCGGACGGCGGACGAAATCGCATCCCGTGTGGGAATCCGTACGGACTCCGATTTCCGTATCCGAAGTGGAATTCAGTATGCGTTGCTTCAGGCATCCAATGAGGGACACACGTATCTGCCGATGCCGGAACTGACACAGCGTGCCAGCAATCTGCTGCAGATCGAACCGGAATATATAGAAAAGCATTACATGAATCTGGCGATGGACCGCAAAATTATTATGCGCCAGGCTGGCAATACGACGCAGATTTATGCCAGCAGCTTTTTCATATATGGAGGCGAATACGGCAACGATGCTTAAACAGCTGAACGCAAATTTTAATGTGCCGGATATTGAAATTGAAGAGCGGCTGCGACAGATTGAAAAGCAGACGAAGATGGATTTGGATGAGCATCAGGTAGAGGCGGTAAAAGAAGCCGTTCGAAATGGTCTGCTCGTCATTACGGGAGGACCTGGTACCGGTAAAACAACAACAATCAATACAATCATTCGTTATTTTGAATTGGAAGGCATGGACATTTTTCTGGCGGCACCGACGGGGCGCGCGGCAAAAAGAATGAGTGAGACAACCGGCTTTGAGGCTAGAACCATTCACCGTATGCTGGAACTGAATGGTGGCATGGAGGGAAATGCAGGTTTTGAAAAAATGAGCAGAATCCATTAGAGACGGATGTCATTATTATTGATGAGATGTCTATGGTTGATATTTCTCTTATGTATGCGCTGCTGAAAGCCATAGCGGCAGGTACGCGACTGATCCTTGTGGGGGATGTGAACCAGCTTCCGAGCGTCGGACCGGGAAGCGTATTAAAGGATATTATCGATTCCAACGAATTTCATACAGTTAAACTGACGAAGATTTTCCGTCAGGCAAGCACCAGCGACATTATTGTCAATGCCCACAAAATTAACCGTGGCGAACCGGTAAGCCTGGACAACAAGAGCATGGATTTCTTTTTTTCTTAAAGAGATACGAAGCGGATAAAATCATCAATGTAACATTACAGCTGATCAAACAGAAACTGCCAAAATTTGTTGGGGCGAGTGAGTACGACATTCAGGTGCTGACGCCGATGCGCAAGGGGCTGCTTGGCGTGGAACGTCTGAATGGAATTTTGCAGATGTATTTGAATCCGGCAGATAAACGTAAGCGGGAAAAGGAACATGGTGGCACTATATTCCGTGAAGGCGATAAAGTTATGCAGACGAAAAATAATTATCAGCTGGAGTGGGAAATACGCAGCAAATATGGTCTGTGCATTGATAAAGGAACCGGAATTTTTAATGGGGATATGGGAATCATAGAGGAGATCAATGATTTTGCAGAGACTATGACGGTATCCTTTGATGAAGGCCGTATGGTAGAATATCCATACAAATTGTTGGATGAACTGGAACTGGCTTATGCGGTTACTATTCATAAATCGCAGGGATCGGAGTATCCGGCAGTTGTGATTCCACTGTTGTCCGGACCAAGAATGCTCATGAACCGGAATTTATTATATACGGCAGTTACACGTGCAAAAAAAATGTGTTACGATAGTAGGAAATGATATAACCTTCAATCAGATGATCGAAAACAATTCACAATTAAAACGATACAGCGGATTGCGGGACCGGTTGACAGAAGATTCTTTGCAGTAGTTCCTGCTGTAGATGAAACCGGTTATGGTTCTTTTGAAAAAAAAGCAGAAAGCAATATGGAAGAAGGAAATAGTAAAATGGAAATAAAGATATTACAGACAGAAGAAGTGCCGAAGGCAGTTCAGCTTGCGCGGGGTGTTTTTGAATATTGCCTCAGAAATACAATCAATGAGGCTCAATTGATTGAGTCTTTTTACACGTATGTCAGAGAAGAAAATATAAGACAGCTCATGGAAACACAGAAACTGACGATTTGGGCGGCATATGATGAACAGAACAATATGGTGGCAGTTTCGGGCATGCAGAGTGAGGGACATATTACATTGCTTTATGTTATGCCGTATTACCAGCGCCGTGGATATGGAAAGAAACTGCTTCTTACCATGAGGGAGTACGCCCGCGAAAAGCTGGAGCTTGCACAGGTGACGGTCAATGCAATGCCGGCATGGACAGCATCTTATTTTGCTAAAAATAAATTCAAGGCAGTGCAGAATCCACAGTCGGTTCCTTATGTATTTATGCACGCAAAGACGGTAGAATCCACAGATTATCCGAAGAAAGAGATTCCGACAGCTGCCATACTTGCAACCTCGCTGGGAGGACTTGCAATCTGTACAGCGATTGCAATTGCATTTATTATGCAGCTGTTGTAGGATTTTTATCGCTTTTTCAGGCAATCTGAACAAAATGCATAAAATATGTATATTTATTAATAAAATCTCGGCACTTTTTTCTTCATCGAAAATGGTTGAAAAAAGTGTCATATTATGATAAACTTTTTACAATTTAGGCAGAAGGGATAATTCTGTCGAAAATGGATGGTATGAAAAAGAGATTCCCTCTTTTTTTTTGCCAAGATGCAGGAAAACACACAGAAAGGCAGGGCACAGAATGAAAGCATTTTTGATACTTGAAGATGGAACCGTTTTTGCAGGACAAAGCATTGGTTCTACGCGCGAAGTTATCAGCGAAATTGTATTTAATACCTCTATGACAGGATATCTTGAGGTTCTCACAGATCCTTCCTATGCAGGACAGGCAGTGGTTATGACATATCCTTTGATCGGAAATTATGGAATTACACCAGATATGGAATCCGCTCGTCCGTGGCCGGATGGATATATTGTAAGAGAACTTTCCCGCAGCGCAAGTAATTTCCGCTGTGAGGGAACGATTCAGGATTTCCTTGTAAAACATGATATTCCGGGAATTGCAGGAATTGATACACGTGCCCTTACGAAGATCCTTCGTGAAAAGGGAACCATGAACGGAATGATCACCACCAATGAGAATTACAATTTAGATGAGATCATTCCAAAGCTTCAGGCATACACAACCGGAAATGTGGTTGATAAGGTGACCTGCAGCGAGAAAAAAGTATTAAAAGGCAACGGAAAGAAAGTTGCACTGCTTGATCTTGGTGCAAAAAATAATATTGCAAAATCTTTGAACGGGCGTGGATGCGAAGTGACGGTTTATCCGGCACACACCAGTGCAGAAGAAATTCTTGCGACCAATCCGGACGGCATCATGCTCAGTAATGGTCCTGGAGATCCAAAGGAATGTACAGAGATTATTGCAGAGATCAAGAAGTTATATGACAGCAATGTCCCGATTTTTGCAATCTGTCTGGGACATCAGCTGATGGCACTTGCAACAGGTGCAGATACGCATAAATTAAAATACGGACACAGAGGTGCAAATCATCCGGTAAAGGATTTAGCAACCAACCGTGTTTACATTTCTTCCCAGAACCATGGATATGTTGTAGATACAGATACACTCGACCCGGCTGTGGCAAAGCCTGCATTTGTCAATGTTAATGATGGTACGAACGAGGGTCTTGAATATATTGAAAAGAACATTTTTACCGTGCAGTTCCATCCGGAGGCCTGCCCTGGACCACAGGATTCTGCGTACTTGTTTGACCGTTTTATTGAGATGATGGAGCAAAGCACATTATAGACGATGGGAGGAAATCAATAATGCCAAGAAATAAAGAGATCAAAAAGTATTAGTAATTGGTTCAGGTCCTATCGTAATCGGACAGGCAGCGGAGTTTGACTATGCCGGAACACAGGCATGCCGCTCCTTAAAAGAAGAAGGCGTAGAAGTTTGTCTTGTAAATTCAAACCCGGCAACCATTATGACAGACAAGCAGATTGCAGATCAGGTATACATTGAGCCATTGACTGCAGATGTTTTAAAAGAGATTATTATCAAAGAAAAACCGGACAGCATCCTGCCTACGCTTGGCGGACAGGCCGGACTGAATCTTGGTATGGAGCTTGCAGAGTCCGGTTGCTTAGAGGAACACAATGTAAAGCTGATCGGTACGACTGCTGAGACAATTTTTAAGGCAGAGGACCGTCAGGCATTCAAAGATACGATGGAGAAGATTGGGGAGCCGTGTGCAGCTTCTCAGGTTGTAAATACCGTAGAGGATGGTATTAAATTTACAAAGACCATCGGTTATCCGGTAGTACTGCGTCCTGCCTATACTCTTGGCGGAAGCGGCGGCGGAATCGCACACAACGAGCAGGAATTGATTGATATCTTAAGCACCGGACTTCGTCTCAGCCGTGTGGGAGAAGTTTTGGTTGAGCGCTGCATCGCAGGCTGGAAAGAGATCGAGTACGAGGTAATGCGCGATGCAAACGGCAACTGTATCACGGTATGTAACATGGAGAACATTGATCCGGTCGGCGTGCACACTGGTGACAGCATTGTAGTCGCACCGTCACAGACGCTAGGTGACAAGGAATATCAGATGCTTCGAAGCTCCGCTTTGAACATTATTGATGAATTGAAGATTACGGGAGGATGTAACGTACAGTACGCATTGAACCCGGATTCTTTTGAATATTGTGTTATCGAGGTTAACCCGCGAGTATCCCGTTCTTCTGCACTTGCATCAAAAGCAACTGGATATCCGATTGCAAAGGTTACCGCAAAGATTGCATTGGGTTACACACTTGATGAAATTAAAAATGCGATTACACAGAAGACATATGCGAGTTTTGAGCCAATGCTTGACTACTGCGTAGTTAAGATTCCAAGACTTCCATTTGATAAATTCCTGACTGCAAAGAGAACATTAAGTACACAGATGAAAGCGACCGGCGAAGTTATGAGTATCTGTGACAACTTTGAAGGCGCACTGATGAAAGCCATCCGTTCTCTCGAGCAGCATGTAGACAGTCTTATGTCCTACGATTTCAGCGGATTGTCCGATGAAGAACTGGATGCACAGCTTCATGTAATAGATGACCGTAGAATCTGGGTGATCGCAGAAGCATTACGCCGTGGTGTATCTTACGATCACATTTACGAGATTACAAAGATCGACCGCTGGTTTATCGATAAGCTTGCAATTATTACCGAGATGGAGCAGCGCTTGAAGACCGAGGAACTTACCGTTGAACTTCTGAAAGAAGCAAAGAGAATCGAATTCCCGGACAATGTGATTGCAGAACTTACTGGAAAAACCGAAGAAGAAATCAAGCAGATGCGTTACGCAAACGGCATTGTTGCTGCTTATAAGATGGTAGATACCTGTGCAGCAGAATTTGAGGCTGCCACACCATATTATTACAGTGTATACGGAAGTGAGAATGAGGCAGTAGAGACCAATCCACAGAAGAAAGTTCTTGTTCTCGGTTCCGGACCAATCCGTATTGGACAGGGTATCGAGTTCGATTTCTGTTCTGTGCATTGTACATGGGCCTTTGCAAAAGAAGGTTGGGAGACCGTTATTATCAATAATAACCCGGAGACGGTTTCTACTGACTTTGATATTGCTGACAAACTGTATTTTGAGCCACTTACCGCAGAAGATGTGGAGAGCATTGTAAATATTGAAAAGCCGGATGGGGCTGTTGTTCAGTTCGGTGGACAGACTGCTATTAAGCTGACAGAAGCATTGATGAAGATGGGTGTTCCGATCCTTGGTACAAAGGCAGAAGATGTCGATGCGGCAGAGGACCGTGAGCTTTTCGATGAGATCTGGAAAAGACGCATATTCCAAGAGCTGCAGGTGGAACGGTATTTACCGCAGAAGAGGCAAAAGAAGTTGCAAACCGTTTAGGATATCCGGTACTTGTTCGTCCGTCTTACGTACTTGGTGGACAGGGCATGAAGATTGCTTTCAATGATGAAGAAATCGAAGAATTTATTGGTATCATCAACCGTATTGCGCAGGATCATCCAATTCTTGTAGATAAATATTTACAGGGTAAAGAGATTGAAGTCGATGCCGTATGTGATGGTACCGATATTTTGATTCCGGGTATCATGGAACATATTGAACGTACCGGTGTACATTCCGGTGACAGTATTTCCGTATATCCGGCTCCTACGATCAGTGAGAAAGTAAAAGAGACGATTGTAGAATATACCAAGCGCCTGGCGCAGGCACTGCATGTTGTCGGATTGATCAACATTCAGTTTATTGCGATGAACGAAGAAGTTTATGTTATCGAGGTAAACCCTCGTTCATCCAGAACAGTTCCTTACATCAGTAAGGTAACCGGAATTCCAATCGTAGACCTTGCTACAAAGGTGATTATTGGAAATACAATCCGCGGACTTGGCTATGAGCCGGGACTGGCACCGGTTGCAGATTACATTGCAATTAAAATGCCGGTATTCTCATTCGAGAAGTTGCGTGGTGCGGAAATCAGCCTTGGACCTGAGATGAAATCTACAGGTGAGTGTCTTGGTATTGCAAAGAGCTTTAATGAGGCACTGTACAAAGCGTTCCTTGGCGCAGGCGTACAGCTTCCAAAGCATAAGCAGATGATCATGACAGTAAAGGATGCGGACAAGCCGGAAGCCGTAGGTGTGGCAAAGCGCTTTGAAGCGCTCGGCTACAAGATCTACGCGACCAGAAGCACCGCAAAATATTTGCAGGAGCATGGAGTAAATGCACTCCGTGTAAATAAAATTTCACAGGAATCACCAAACGTTATGGATCTTATCCTCGGTCACAAGATCGATCTTGTTATCGATACACCGACACAGGGCAATGGAGACAAGACAAGAGATGGTTTCCTGATTCGTCGAAACGCAATTGAGACTGGTGTTTACTGTATTACAGCAATGGATACAGCAAATGCGTTGGCTCGTTCTTTGGAGACAGCAAACGGACAGCTTACCCCGGTAGATATTGCTACAGTAAAAAATATCTAAATTTATTTCATAGGCTGTTGTACTGAGAATTACTTGGTACGACAGCTTTCTTTGTTTTGTTAGATGTAAGCGATTATGAATCACGATTAAGCTTACTTTAAGGAAGTCTTAACTTGTAACCATTATAAGGCTATGATAAAATAATACAGTATGAAAGAAAAAAGCTTTATTAAACAAAATAAAAACAAAATAATTTGTTTTATTGTAACATTATTACTTGCTGCGTTTACCATATATGCAGTATTCAGCGGGGGAGGCATTTCGTTCGATGAACTCATGACATGTATAAAGAACGCTTCCTGGCCGGAACTTATTCTTGCGATGCTCAGTATGCTCGGCTTCATTTATTTTGAAGGAGAGGCAATTCGTGTGATTGTTGCCCATATGGGCTATCCGACGAAACGCAGTCATGGTTTTGTCTATTCGGCTGCAGATGTATATTTTTCAGCAATTACACCATCTGCATCAGGTGGACAACCAGCCAGTGCCTTTTTTTATGATGAGGGATGGCATGCCGGGAGCAGCAGTTATGACCGCACTTTTGGTAAACCTGATCATGTATACGCTGGCAGTTGTTACCATAGGATTGGTTGATGTGATATTTTTCCCTAAGATATTTTTTGAATTTTACGTGGGCAGGCAAACTTCTCATTATAGGAGGCGGATTGATTCTGTCGGGATTTGCAATTCTGTTTTATTTGCTGCTTAAGAAACCACAGATCATAAAGGCGGCCGGAATGGGTATTGCATCGTTGTTGCGAAAGTTGAGATGTCATAAGCTTGCAGATAAAATTGAAAAAAAGATGGAATCTGCACTGGAAGAATATGGACAGTGTGTGGAGGTAGTTCTTGGCGGAAAGAGTATGATGGTGAAAGCATATATTCTTAACTTGCTGCAAAGACTTTCACAGATTGTTGTTACACTGTTTACTTATATGGCAATGCATGGAGAGTGGCATAATCTGCCGAAGCTTTTTGCAACCCAGATTTATGTGGTACTTGGATCAAACTGTGTGCCGATTCCGGGAGGTGTCGGAGTCGCAGATTATCTTATGCTGAAAGGCTATAAACAGTTGATGACAAAGGGAGAGGCATATCGGCTTGAGATTCTGAGCAGGGGGATATCCTTTTATGTCTGTATGATCATCAGCATGGTGGCTGTTGCAATCGGTTATATCGTAATCAAAAAAAAAAAGAGTTTGGAGAAAAGAAAATGATTGGATTTTATGACTATACGGTGATTTTGACTTATTTGTCAATTTTATCAGGAACGACAGGCATTATATTATGTCTGAATGGAATCGGACACCCATATCTGGGAATGTTCTTTTACTGTTTTCGGGATTGTGCGATACTTTTGACGGAAAAGTTGCCAGAACAAAGAAAAATCGTACAGAGAAGATGAAGAAATTTGGAATACAAATCGATTCCTTATCAGATCTGATTGCATTTGGCGTACTTCCGGCCTGTATTGGAATTGCACTGTTACGTTGTGGATTGCGTACACAGATGCCATTTGGATTTACTCGTTTTATATTCGAAAAAAATCCAATGTTAGTGCAGATTATTCTTACCATTATTGCGGTTTTGTATGTGCTTGCTGCAATGATTCGACTTGCCTATTTCAACGTTATGGAAGAAGAAGGGAGAACAAGGATGAAAAAGGCGAGAAGATATACATGGGACTTCCGGTAACTTCCGCTGCTCTTATATTTCCGGCAGTGTTGCTGGTACATATTCTGGTCAGAGCGGATCTGACATTGTTGTATTTTGGCGTGATGATTGTGACCGGATTGCTGTTTATCTGTAAATTTCATATTAAAAAACCAAAAGGCAAGGGAATTGCAGTTTTAGTGTTACTTGGAATTCTGGAATTTATCATATTGATACTGGTACTTACAAAAAAATCAAAGGATAGGAAAAACAGATGGAAACACTTGAGTTTTTATACCATACAGTCCCGGAAGATTGTTACTTAAGGGATTGATACAGCCAAAAGTATCCCGGATTTGTGGAAGATTTTTGGACTCGTCTGGTTCAAAATATCTGATCAAATCTTTTGTAAAGAAAAAATAATATTGATTTATCGGATTATGAATTACAGGACATTCACAGCTTTAATGATTTTTTCTCCAGAAAAATAAAGCCGGGAAGAAGAACGATTGATGAAAATCCGTCACACATGATCGCACCGTGTGACGGACTTTTTGTCTGTATGGAAAATAAATGATAAAACCATACTACCAGTGAAGCAGAGTCATTATACGTTAGAGTCTCTTCTTCGGAATAAAAAGCTTGCGGAACAATACAAGGATGGTTATTGTTTTGTATACCGGCTTTGTGTAAATCACTATCACAGGTATTGTTATGCAGATTCTGGAAAGAAGAGCGGAAACGTATTTCTTCCGGGAGTCCTTCACACGGTTCGCCCTATTGCGCTTGCAGAAGAACGGGTATTCTGTGAGAACAGCAGGGAGTATACCTTGATTCGCACAAATAAATTTAAGACTATTTTACAGATGGAAGTTGGAGCAATGCTTGTCGGTCGCATTGTTAACTACGAAGGTCGGGGAAGTGCTGTCAGAGGAAAAGAAAAGGGTATGTTCCAGTATGGAGGATCTACCATTATTGTCCTGACACAGAAAGACGTTGTAAATGTCAGACAGGATCTTCTTATACAAGCACAGCAAGGACAGGAGACTGCAGTAAAAATGGGAGAGATGGTAGGATATGTTAAAGAAAATTGAAAAAATATTGCCTGGATATGCATTCGTGCCATTGCTTTCGGCGCTTTTGGTCAATATGGCAGTTTATGTAGGCGTAGCGCAACTTCGGGGAATTTTAAAATTTTATTCGCTGGAACTTCCAATCGACCGGAAGATTCCGTTTGTAGCTCCGTTTGTTTTGTTTTATGTACTTGCATTTGCACAGTGGGTAATCAATTATATATTGATTGCACGAGAAGGAAAAAAGAATTTTGTTATCGTTTTGCGATTGGAGATATTCTTGCAAAAGTAATCTGTTTTTTTTTACTTTTTTTTATTTTATCCTACAACGCTTGCACGGCCAGAAGTAAATGGGACAGGTTTTTGCGAATGGCTGGTACGTTTTATTTATCAGATGGATGCTCCGGTTAATTTATTTCCTTCGATTCATTGTCTGGAAAGCTGGTGTGCGATTCATGCTGCATTTGCAATGAAAAAAATGCCAAAATGGTATCGCCTGGTTACTGTAATCATGTCTCTGGGGGTATTTGCATCAACACTATTTATTAAGCAGCATGTTATACTGGATATGTTTGGGGAATTGTAGTTTTCGAAATTGATATTTTTTTGCCGGGAAGATCGTTCCGCGCTTACGAAAAAAGTATCATAGCATTTGCTATGATACTTTTTTTTATTTCGACGTTGCAAATCCTCACGAATCTGTTCTGTCAGAATCTTTAATTTGTCATCCGGGAAAAAGTGATTTAATGTTTCTTTGTCCATTTGGACACGGTTATCCATTGTTTTCATGATATCAGTAATTTGTAAATATTTGTAAACATGATCCTGGCGGAGATCATAAATCTGATTGTCTGACAGCCGTAGAATGACCGGACGCATAAAATCTTTTGTGTTTTCTATGAGAACGATTCCCTTATCTCCCGAAGATAAATCAATACTGGCAGCCTGTGGCACAATATGAATACATTCGGCAAGAAATCATTACGATACATAGAAAGTGAGGTAATATCTGGTGGAAAATGATCGGTATCTTTTTCGAAAGTGCGCATGGCCATGATTTCCGAAACAGGATCGTGTCCAACACTCATGGCGGTCAATTGGTCAAACTGATCGGGTTGTATTAGCAGGTGCTTGCCGTACAGCAATTGGTAAAATGGGTGGAGCATTAAGCAATACTCCAGCAGCAGACTTAGGTGCAATCGTTATCAAAGAGGCATTAAGAAGAGCAGGTGTTAAGCCGGAGATGGTTGACGAAGTTAAGATGGGTTGTGTAATCCAGGCAGCTCAGGGACAGAACGTAGCTCGTCAGGCTTCCATCAAGGCTGGTTTACCGATCGAAGTTCCGGCAATCACAATCAACGTTGTTTGTGGTTCTGGTCTTAAGTGTGTAAACGATGCTGCAACAATGATCATGGCTGGTGAGGCTGATATCGTTGTAGCCGGTGGTATGGAGAACATGTCTATGGCTCCTTACGCTATGACAAAGGCTCGTTTCGGATACAGAATGAACAATGCAACAATTATCGATACAATGGTTAACGATGCATTAACAGATGCATTCAACCACTACCACATGATGATCACCGCTGAGAACGTATGTGACAAGTATGGTATTACAAGAGAAGAACTTGATGAGTTCTCTGCAAACAGCCAGCAGAAGTGCGAGGCAGCTATCGCAGCCGGCAAGTTTGATGATGAGATCGTTCCGGTACCTGTAAAGGTTAAGAAGGAAATGGTTGATTTCGTAAAGGATGAGGGACCTCGTCCTGGAACAACTGCTGAGTCTCTTTCCAAGTTACGCTGCTGCTCTGGTAAAGAGGGTGGACTTGTTACAGCTGGTAACGCTTCCGGAATTAACGATGGTGCAGCAGCAATCGTTGTTATGAGCGAAGAGAAAGCAAAAGAACTTGGTGTTACACCAATGGCTACATGGGTAGCCGGAGCACTTGGCGGTGTTGAGCCAGAGATCATGGGTGTTGGTCCTGTTGCTTCTACAAAGAAAGTTCTTGCTAAGACAGGACTTACAATTGATGATATGGATCTGATTGAAGCAAATGAAGCTTTCGCAGCTCAGTCTATCGCAGTTGCAAGAGACTTAAAGTTCGACATGAGCAAGGTAAACGTAAACGGTGGTGCAATCGCACTTGGACATCCGGTTGGAGCTTCTGGATGCCGTATCCTTGTTACACTGCTTCATGAGATGCAGAAGCGTGGATCTAACAGAGGTCTTGCTACACTTTGCATCGGTGGTGGAATGGGATGTTCTACAATCGTTGAGAAATACTAATTTTTTTGTCAGATAAGATACATAGAGGGGATGCATTGCATCCCCTTGTAATGTGAATATATTTATATTAGGAGGAACTAAAATGAAGGTTGGAGTTATCGGTGCTGGTACAATGGGCCAGGGAATCGCTAAGGCATTCGCACAGGTTGACGGATATGAAGTAGCACTCTGCGATATCAAGCAGGAGTGGGCTGAAGGCGGAAAGGACAAGATTGCAAAAGGATATGCAAGACTTGTTGCAAAAGAGAAAATGACACAGGAGAAGGTTGATGGCATTCTTGCCAAGATCACTCCAGGCTTAAAAGAAGACCTTTGCAAAGACTGCGACCTGATCGTTGAGGCTGCTTTCGAGGATATGAATGTAAAGAAGACTACATTTGCTGAGTTAGACAAGATTGCCAAGCCAGAGTGTATCTTCGCTTCCAATACTTCTTCCCTTTCTATCACAGAGATCGGAAACGGACTTACCCGTCCAATGATCGGTATGCATTTCTTCAATCCTGCTGACCGTATGAAGTTAGTAGAAGTTATCGCTGGTGTAAATACTCCTGCTGAGACTGTTGAAGCAATCAAGAAGATCGCTGTAGAGATCGGAAAGACTCCGGTACAGGTAAATGAGGCTGCTGGTTTCGTAGTAAACCGTATCTTAATCCCAATGATCAACGAAGCTGCTTTCATCAAGATGGAAGGTGTTTCCGATATCGCTGGTATCGACGCAGCTATGAAGCTTGGTGCTAACCATCCAATGGGACCATTAGAGTTAGGTGATTTCATTGGTCTTGATATCTGCCTTGCAATCATGGATGTACTTTACAACGAGACAGGTGACAGCAAGTACCGTGCATGCCCACTCATCCGTAAGATGGTTCGTGGCGGTAACCTTGGTGCTAAGTCTGGTAAGGGATTCTACATCTACAATGCAGACCGCACAAAGACACCTGTAGACGCACAGTAGAAAAGTATAAATAAAAATAAATCATAATTAAGGAGTGTTAAAATCATGGATTTTACTTTAGACAAGAAACATGAGATGGCTCGCGGTCTTTTCAGAGATTTCGCTGAGACAGAAGTAAAACCTCTTGCACAGGAGACAGATGAGACAGAACAGTTCCCGGCTGAGACTGTTGCAAAGATGGCAAAATACGGATTCATGGGAATTCCAGTTCCAAAGGAGTACGGCGGACAGGGATGTGATCCTCTGACATACGTTACATGTGTTGAGGAGTTATCCAAGGTTTGTGCAACTACCGGCGTTATCGTATCTGCACATACTTCTCTTTGTATCGATCCAATCATGACATTCGGTACCGAAGAGCAGAAGAAGAAATATGTAGTACCGCTTGCAAAGGGCGAGAAGCTCGGTGCTTTTGGTCTTACTGAGCCAGGCGCTGGTACAGACGCACAGGGCTGCCAGACAAAGGCTGTATTAGATGGTGATGAGTGGGTTTTAAACGGATCTAAGTGTTTCATCACAAACGGTAAGGTTGCAGATGTTTACATCGTAATCGCAATCACAAGCATTACCGAAGACAAGAGAGGCAGAAAGAAGAAGAACTTCTCCGCATTTATCGTAGAGAAGGGTGCTCCTGGATTCTCTTTCGGTACAAAGGAAAAGAAGATGGGTATCCGTGGATCTTCTACATACGAGCTGATCTTCGAGGACTGCAGAATTCCAAAGGATGCATTACTCGGTCAGGAAGGAAGAGGTTTCCCAATCGCAATGCACACACTCGATGGTGGACGTATCGGTATCGCTGCTCAGGCACTTGGTATTGCAGAAGGTGCTTTGGATCGTTGTATCGAGTATACAAAGGAAAGAAAGCAGTTTGGCCGTTCTATCGCACAGCAGCAGAATACACAGTTCAAGCTTGCTGATATGGCTGCAAGAATCGAAGCTGCTCAGCTTCTTGTTTACAAGGCTGCCATGGCTAAGGCTACACAGAAGGTTTATTCTGTAGAAGCTGCCAAGGCTAAATTATTCGCAGCAGAGACCGCTATGGCTGTTACAACAGAAGTTGTCCAGTTATTCGGTGGATACGGATATATCCGTGAGTACGACGTAGAGCGTATGATGCGCGATGCCAAGATCACAGAGATCTACGAAGGAACTTCCGAAGTTCAGCGTATGGTTATTTCTGGGTCATTATTAAGATAATCGTACAGTTGTATCACAAAGATTGAAGAAAAGGAGATAAATAATACATGAATATCGTAGTATGTATTAAACAGGTTCCGGATACAAAGGGCGGCGTAAAGTTCAACGCAGACGGAACACTCGATAGAGCTGCAATGCTTGCTATCATGAACCCAGATGACAAAGCTGGTCTTGAGGCAGCACTTAGAATTAAGGATCAGAACGGTGCAAAGGTTACTGTTCTTACCATGGGACTTCCAAAGGCAGATGCTGTTCTTCGTGAGGCTATGGCTATGGGAGCTGACGATGCTATTCTTGTTACCGACAGAGTATTAGGTGGAGCTGATACATGGGCTACTTCCACAACAATCGCCGGTGCACTTCGTAACTTAGATTATGATCTGATTATCACAGGACGTCAGGCTATCGATGGTGATACCGCACAGGTAGGACCACAGATCGCTGAGCATCTTGGACTTCCGGTAATCTCTTATGCTGAGGATATCAAGGTTGAGGGAGATTCCGTAATCGTTAAGCGTCAGTATGAGGACAGATATCATGAAGTTAAGGCTAAAATGCCTTGCCTGATCACTGCTCTTTCTGAGTTAAACGAGCCAAGATATATGACTCCGGGTGGAATTTTCGATGCATGTGACAAAGAAGTTACCGTATGGGGCAGAGCAGACTTAAAGGATGTAGATGATTCTAACCTTGGTCTGAAAGGATCTCCAACAAAGATCGCTAAGGCATCTGATAAGGTACCGAAGGGTGCAGGAGAGAAAGTAAATCTGGATCCTGCAGAGTCCGTTGCATACTTAATCGGAAAATTCAAAGAGAAACATATTATCTAAGATTATAGAGAAAAGTGGTGAATAACATGGGTTTAGAAGAATATAAGGGCGTATTTATCTACGCACAGCAGGTAGACAATGAACTTAGCTCTATCGCTTTTGAGTTAATCGGAAAGGCAAAGGAGCTTGCAAAAGATTTAGGAACAGACGTAACAGCAGTCCTTCTTGGATCAAACGTAAAGGGCTTAACAGATGAGTTAGGCGAGTATGGCGCAGACAAGGTTATCGTAGTGGACAACCCTGAACTTGAGACATACCGTACAGAGCCATATGCACAGGCTCTTGCAGCAGTCATCAATGAGTACAAGCCAGAGATTATGTTAGTTGGTGCAACAGCAATCGGTCGTGACCTTGGTCCTACCGTATCTGCAAGAGTTGCAACTGGACTTACCGCTGACTGTACAAAGCTTGAGATCGGTGATTTCCCAATCAACGCAGTTCCTGGTAAGGAAGACGAGCAGAAGCACAACCAGTTACTGATGACCCGTCCTGCATTCGGTGGAAACACAATCGCAACCATCGCCTGCCCGGACAACCGTCCTCAGATGGCTACCGTTCGTCCTGGTGTTATGCAGAAGCTTCCAAAAGAGGCTGGACGCAAGGCAGAAGTAATCGAGTTCAATCCTACACTTGAGAAGAACAACCGTTACGTTGAGATTCTTAACGTTGTTAAGGCAGTTGGAAATGTAGAGAACATCATGGATGCAAAGGTTCTTGTATCCGGTGGTCGTGGAGTTGGAAGCAAAGAGAACTTCAAGATGCTGCAGGATCTCGCTGATGTATTTGGCGGAATGGTAAGCTGTTCCCGTGCCGCTGTAGAAAACGGCTGGTTAGCACAGGATTATCAGGTAGGACAGACAGGTAAGACTGTTCGTCCACAGATCTACTTTGCAATCGGTATTTCCGGAGCAATCCAGCACGTAGCTGGTATGGAAGAGTCTGACCTGATCATCGCAATCAACAAGGATGAGGATGCTCCAATCTTCTCCGTAGCTGATTACGGTATCGTTGGAGATCTGAACAAGATCGTTCCAGCTCTGACAGAAGCTTTAAAGGCTGAAATGAAGAATAAATAATTTCATCTTACATAAAGATGTGAAAAGAAACCGCCGCGGATTTCCGCGGCGGTTTTTTTGTGTAAGGAAATACTTGACAAACAGGTTTAAATGACTTAGACTAAAAGTAGTCTAAGTAGTTTAGACCAAAAATTAATAGGTAAAGTAATAAATACGGTGAAAGAAATGAAAACTTATTTGACAAAAGCAGAATTAAAATTGATGGAAGTAATTTGGGAGAAGGGTCAAATTCCTTCAAATAAACTTGTTAAAGAATGTTTAGAGCGGTTTAATTGGAAAAAGTCAACAACCTATACTAATTTGAAAAAATTAGTTGATAAAAAAATGGTTTGTAATTCAGAGGCAGTTATTACTGTATTAAAATCAAGAGCAGATTATGAAAATGGTCAGAGAAAAGAAGTTATAAAGGAATATTTTTCAAATTCATTACCGCAATTTGTCCTTTCGTTTATCAAAGAAAGAAATCTGACAAGAGAGGATATTCAAGAATTGGAGAAAGTAATAGACGAATATAAGGAGGAACTACATGAATGATTTTTTTAAATTTTATAGTGGTTCTTTGAGTGGAACAATAATAGTTATTATACTATTTTTGTTTATAAGATTTTTATTGAGAAAACAGTCTAATCACATAAAAATCATGTTGTGGGTGATACTTTTGATACGTTTATTGTTTCCGGTATCTATATATACGGAATATGGCATTTTGTATTCGGAAACATTTGTTAAAGAATGAAAATCTTTCTGCACAGGAAATGAAAAGTGATGATTCTTTGCAAATATTTCCAAAAGATGAAAATACATCGAAACCATACATGGGAAAAAAAAGAATATAAATATTCTTATGATATTGTGGTATATAGGTCTTTTGGTTTTTGCTGTATATTACATTATACAGAGGATTGCTGTTTGTAGAAGAACAAAGAATGCAAAGAAGATATCTTCACAGGATGAAATCTATGAGTGGAAAGAAAGCATGGCTTGTGTTATCGGCTTAGTTAAACCAAAAATATTTTTGCCATTTGATTTGAGTCCAGAGCAACGGCAGATAGTGTTACAGCATGAAAAGACCCATATAAAACGCAAAGATTATCTATTGATGATGTTGTATTATATAGCTCTTGCTTTAAATTGGTATAATCCCTTATGTTGGTTAATTTATTTTGGAGTAAATAAAGATATAGAAATGGCCTGTGATGAACAGACATTACAAAATACATCAATGGAGGAAAGAAAATTTTATGCCAGAACATTACTTCGGTTATGTGATAAAGGTAGATTAAAATATGTATCAGCTATGCGACCTTTTATTTGCGAAAGGAGTACATTGAAGATGCGGATTAAAAATATTGGGAAAGAATATAGCTGCCAAAAAACAATATATATAGTTGTTGCCAGTGGATTGTTATTAGTAGTATTATTTGGAAGTTTTCTTTATAAAAAAATTGGTTTGAATAATGTTGATTCGAAAGAACTTGCAAGGCTGGCAAGTTATAAATCAACTTTAAATTTTGATGATACAATGCCTAAAATTGGTTATGCCGGAAAGGGACAATTAGTTGTTTATGACAATATGGGGGTGTATGTTTATGATCTTTCCTCTTCAGACCTGACGGATTATGTTGATTTTGAAAAAAATCATTTTAAGGGATTACAGGGAGATGATGCAACATTTATTCATGTATCGAAGGATGGACGGTATATCCAGCTAAGTGATAATGAAAAACAGTTGCAGTATGATTTGAAAACAAAACAACAAAAGAATCAATTAGATAAAAAAGAAAGCTGGAATCCGAAAACAGAACCGATGTGGGTGGAGACCGCAGAATATTACAGCGTAAGCGATGTGTATTATATAGGTGAAGGCGAAACGTGTTTTCTTGCCATTAACAAAAATGTTACTCCAAATTATGGGGCATTGTTATGTGTAGTATCAAATGTGGGGGCAGAAAAAGAATATTCTTTATTTGATTGATGCATGAGTTGTTTTAAAGGCTGAGATGTGCAAATAATTTCATCTTATATAAGTGTGAAAAGAGACCGCCGCGGATTTCCGCGGCGGTTTTTACTATATTTGTAACGAGTCTTCTGTTTTACAGCCTAAGACACGCGCAAATTTTACGACATCAATGTCTAGATCGCGGGTATTGGCGGTAAAATCGAGGATATCGCTACAGCGATACTTTTTCAATGGACAAATGGAAGGAATCCGGATGTCTTTTATTTTTGTCTGAAAATATGTAACAATGGAACCAACAGGTTCGTTATAGTTAGCAGAGACAAAACAAAAGTGAGGAACGCGCGTGATTTTACTGATGATGGTGGACACACCCGAAGAAAAACGAAAATTTGTGATCCTGTACGAAAACTATCGTTATCTGATGTTGAAAGTGGCGGCGGATATTCTGCATGATTACCAGTTGGCAGAAGATGCCGTGCAGGAAGCATTTGTACGGGTGGCAAAACATATGGAAAACGTCGGACAGCCGGAGGAGACTGCCACGAAACGTTATCTGATTACGATTACAAAACATGCAGCCATTGATCTTTACCGCAGAAGAAACCGGTTACAAAGCAGGGAAATTTATATGGATGAACTTCCAGAAGAAACCGGGCAGCTTACTTATATGGCACCGGAGGAAGAACATGGAGTGTTAGATATTTTAAAAAATCTTCCACCAAAATACAGAGATATATTTCTGTTAAAATATTCCGCACATCTGGAAAACCGGGAGATTGCCAGAATATGCGGACTTCGGGAGGGGACGATCCGGCAGCGGATTGCCAGAGGAAAACGGCTAATTGAAAAAGAACTGGAAAAAATCAAGAAGGGAGATACCGAATGAAAGTAACGGACGAATGGCTTTATGAAAAAATGCCGATCGTTGATGCAGCAATGGTACGGCAACTGGAAGTGTGCACGCAAAAAGATTACGTTTTTTCAGATAAATTCAGAAAGCGTATGAAGCGGCTGATACAGAAAGAAAAGTATATGTATGCCGAAAAACAGTTGAAGAAAATCACACAGAAAATTGCGGCAGCAGCGGTTGTGATGCTTGTGGGAGCACTCACCGTCACGATGAGTGTGGAGGCTTACCGGGTACGGTTTTTTCATACGATAAAAATGGTGCTGGATGGTAACATCAGTATTTACTCTTATGAATCGAACGAAGAGAAGATTTCCGATACTATTTTAAAACCGCAGTATATTCCAGACAACTATTGGCTGAACGAAGAAAAAATTACGGATACCACATCCGTTTTGGAATATGGAAATGACAAAAAGCATTTGATTTTCCAGCAAACAATTGTGACAAATGAGAAAATGATTTTTGACACAAATTATAATTCTGTGGAACAAATCAGAATAAACGGAATGACTGTTTTTTTATATCGGTATACGGATGAGACATTTTGGGCATATGGGGAATATGGAAACAGCGTATATGTGCTGGCTGGAGATACAATCCAAAAAGAAGAAATTGAAAAAATATATAAACACTGGATCTGGTAAAGGAGAGAGAAAATGATGAAAAAGAGATGGATTTTACTTATGATGTGTGCGTGCATTTCAGGACTTGGAGGATGTGGAAAACAGACAGTTACAGAAAAAGCTGAGGAGACAGAAACTGCAGACAGTATGAAGGAGGATACAACAGAACTCTGCGCTTATATAAAGGAAATCAATGGGAATACACTGGTCATCGATCCCGTGGAGTATATCAGTTCCGGGGACAGTGATCGACTGGCAAGTTACAAACACACGGATGACGATATGCCTGACGGATATTATATATACAATAAGGATGAAAAAACAGAGGATGTAACATTGACAGATCAGACGGAGTACTCCTTTTTGGATTGGACAAGAGAATTTGGGGGAACAGATGCCGATATTCGTGTAGTAACAAAAGATAAAATGATTTTTGAAAAATATATGGAAATTTATACGGATGCAAAACCGGGAATGCCGTTTTTCCTGAAAATGAAAGGAAATACGGTGATTCAGATTTTGGAAAAACCGATGGTATGATGTGACTTGACCATAAGAGGAGCAAGGTGTAAACTGATAAAGTTGATGTTTACTTTATTCGCAAAAGAAAAAAGAGAGAGACGGAAAACATAACATCCGCTTTCATCTGGAACAGGAGGAACCAATGCGAAACAATAAGACCGCGGAGCTGGTACTGACCGCTCTGTTTGCAGCAATCATTATCATTATGGCGTTTACACCGCTGGGCTACATCCCACTTGTGGTGATCAATGCGACCATCATCCACATCCCTGTTATTTTAGGAGCGTTATTCTGTGGACCGAAGAAGGGCGGATTTTTAGGATTTATCTTTGGTCTGACCAGCTTTATCAAGAATACGGTTATGCCGACATCCCTTTCGGCATTTGTATTTTCCCCGGTGCTGGCGGCCAGCATGGTAGGCACCAGCGGAATCGTAAAGAGTGCATTTATCTGTTTTGTACCGCGTATTCTTGTAGGAATCCTGCCATATTTTGTATATATCGGAGTAAAGAAAGCACTTTCTTCCCGGCACAAAATTCTCTGGGCAAGTGTGTTTAATATTCTGATCGGTGTGTTCCTGTTTCTTGGTGCACGTGCGTTTCTGCTTCATGTATTTGACAAGAAGCCATTGTCAGATATTGCATTGTATGCAGTAAGTGCACTGGTTGGATGGTTTGTTTTTATGGCACTGGAAGTGTATACGGTACTGAAATCCGGCGCAGTCTGTGCATTTGTCTATGCGGGTGTAACAGGCGCAATGGTCAATACGATACTGGTTATGGGCGGAATTTTTGTGTTATACAAAGATGCATATGCAAAAGCCCTGAGTGTCGATGCAGGAGCCGTGCTTGGAATCATCGGTGGTGTCATCAGCTTTAACGGAGTCATTGAAGCGATTGTGGCTGCAATCATTGTAGCAGCACTTGGCATGGTACTAAATAAATTAAAACCAATCCAGAAATAATGATTTTGAAAGGCAGCGGGAAGACGAATATCAATTTCGTGATATTCGTCTGAGGGCTGCCTTTTTTGTTGTATTCTCTGGAAAAAGCAATAGTGCATTCAACAGGGGTATGCTAAAATAAAAAAGGTATGAGTTTATTAAAGGAGGGGAAAAGTATGTTTTTTAATGTGATGGATGTAATTTTTCCGATTATGTTTATTGTTGTAGCAGGTTTTATTGTGGTTACAATCATAAAGGGAATTTCACAATGGAATGACAATAATCATGCACCGAGACTGACAGTAGAGGCAAAGGTTGTAGCCAAACGGACGAATATAACGCATTTCAATGATGGGACAGATACAACTATGGTACATACAAACACAACTTATTATGTTACGTTTGAGGTGGAGAGTGGAGATCGCATGGAAATGAATGTGCGCGGATCTGAATATGGAATGCTTGCAGAAGGGGATGTTGGAAAACTGACATTTCAGGGAACCCGATATCTGAATTTTGAACGTTGTTAACTTTGAAGACAGTTTCTTTACGATTCTGCCGCAAGTGTGATAAAATAGCAGAAGATATGATTTTTTCTGCAAAGGAGTAAGAGACAATGTTAAAAGGAAAATGTGTGGTACTCGGTGTGACCGGAAGTATCGCTGCCTATAAAATCGCCTATCTGGCAAGTGCGCTCGTCAAGCAGCATGCGGATGTGCATGTGATCATGACGGAAAATGCAACCAATTTTATTAATCCTATCACGTTTGAGACGCTCACAAGCAACAAGTGTCTGGTCGATACATTTGACCGGAATTTCCAGTTCAATGTCGAGCATGTGGCACTGGCAAAGCGTGCAGATATTTTTATGGTTGCACCGGCTTCTGCCAATGTGATCGGCAAGATGGCAAACGGAATCGCAGATGATATGCTGACAACAACGATTCTTGCGGCAAAATGCCCGAAGTATGTTTCCCCCTGCCATGAATACAAATATGTTTGAAAATCCGATCGTGCAGGATAACATCAAAAAGCTCGGGGACTATGGGTTTCATATCATTGATCCGGCGAGCGGATATCTTGCCTGCGGCGATACCGGAGCCGGAAAGATGCCGGAGCCGGAAACACTGTTTTCTTATATTATGAAAGATCTTGCCTGCGAAAAGGACATGGTCGGAAAGAAAGTGATGGTCACAGCAGGACCGACACAGGAGAAGATTGATCCGGTGCGTTATATTACGAATCATTCTACCTATGCAATTGCGGAAAACTGCAAAACAAAAAGATTATGATCGAACCAGAATTGGTGGAAGGGACTTCGTGTAAGAGGAGGTAGTTCAGCCCCGCTCATACATTCGCAAAACCATACAAGCAAGCTTGTACTTTCCCGCAACGATGTTGCTAATTTTGCTCATATATGGGGCGGTGACTCTTACAAGGAACAATTCAGGGCTCCTGCACATAATTCGCATTTCCGAACACTTCGTGTTCTTTCTCGCCTCTTCGAGGCTAAAAATGCTCATATATGTGTGCGGAGCCTATTCGGACATATGTAAAGCAGCGCCTCTTACGTGCGAGCACGACGATTCGTTGCTTTACCCATACGTCCCTGAATAGTTCCTTGTTTTCTAAAAAACAACTTGTAAAGACGTTCGTACAAGTTGTATTCTAATCTTAAGATAAATGATTACGATCAAGATATCAAATTTAGGAGGGTTTACAAATGGAATTAAAGAAATATCAGTTTTGGTTTTGTACAGGTTCACAGGATGTACGGAGATGAGTGCCTTGCAAAGGTAGCACAGCACTCAAAGCAGATCGTGGATAAGTTAAACAAGTCAGGAATGCTTCCATATGAAGTTGTCTGGAAACCGACTCTGATCACAAACGCACTGATCCGTCAGACATCTAACGAGGCAAACGCTGATGAGAATTGTGCCGGTGTTATCACCTGGATGCATACCTTTTCTCCGGCAAAATCCTGGATCCTGGGTCTGCAGGAGTATCGTAAGCCCCTGCTGCATTTCCATACCCAGTTCAATGAGGAGATTCCTTACGACACCATCGACATGGATTTCATGAATGAGAACCAGTCTGCCCACGGTGACAGAGAGTACGGCCACATTGTCAGCCGTATGAGAATTGAGCGTAAGGTTGTTGTCGGACACTGGAGTGATCCGGTTGTTGTCGGTAAGATCGCAAGCTGGATGCGTACTGCAGTCGGAATCATGGAGAGCAGCCATATCCGTATCATGCGTGTGGCAGATAATATGCGCAATGTAGCGGTAACCGAGGGGGATAAGGTAGAGGCACAGATCAAGTTTGGCTGGGAAGTGGATACCTATCCCGTCAACGAGATTGCGGAGGCAGTTGCAGCTGTATCCGAGTCCGATACCAACGCTTTGGTAGATGAGTATTATGACAAATATGACATCTTACTTGAGGGCAGAGATCCAGAAGAGTTCAAGAAGCATGTAGCCGTACAGGCACAGATCGAACTGGGATTTGAACGTTTCCTGGAAAGAGAAGAATTATCAGGCAATCGTTACCCACTTCGGTGATCTCGGTGCCTTAAAGCAGCTTCCGGGACTTGCAATCCAGCGTCTGATGGAAAAAGGCTATGGATTCGGTGCAGAGGGAGACTGGAAGGTAGCCGCTATGGTACGTCTCATGAAGGTTATGACAGCCGGAATGAAAGATGCAAAGGGAACTTCCATGCTGGAGGATTACACCTACAACCTTGTTAAGGGTAAAGAAGGAATTCTTGAGGCTCATATGCTTGAGATCTGTCCATCTATCGCAGACGGTCCGATCAGCATCAAGTGCCAGCCGCTTTCCATGGGTAACAGAGAAGATCCTGCGAGACTGGTATTTACTTCCAAGGAGGGACACGGCATTGCTACATCCCTGATCGATCTTGGAAACAGATTCCGTCTTATCATTAATGATGTAGAGTGCAAGAAGACAGAGAAGCCTATGCCGAAGCTTCCTACAGCCACCAACTTCTGGACCCCGGAACCGGATATGTATACCGGTGCGGAAGCCTGGATTCTGGCAGGCGGTGCTCATCATACAGCATTTACCTATGATCTGACGGCTGAGCAGATGGGCGACTGGGCAGCTATGATGGGTATCGAGGCTGTATATATCGACAAGGATACCAAGATCCGTGATCTGAAGAGAGACTTGATGCTGGGAGAGGTATTCTACAGATAAGATAAAGCAAACATTCCGCTCACTCACACAGTGGAGTGGGCGGAAAAAGTTAAGCACTCATATTTTGGAGGGAAAACAATGACAAACAAAGAGGCAATTACAGCCGGAAATACATCACTTGGAATTGAATTTGGTTCCACACGAATTAAAGCAGTACTTGTCGGACCGGATAATGGTGTCCTTGCAATCGGAAGTCATGAGTGGGAGAATCGTCTGGAAAACGGAATCTGGACATATTCACTTGATGATATCTGGAACGGACTGCAGGATTGTTACAAAAAATCTTGCGGAGGATGTCAAGACACAGTATGGCGAGACACTGACAACAATCGGTTCCATTGGATTCAGTGCAATGATGCATGGTTATATGGCGTTTGACAAGGATGGAGAACTCTTGGTTCCTTTCCGTACATGGAGAAATACAATTACCGAGGAAGCAGCTGCAAAGCTGACCGAGGCATTTTCTTATAATATTCCGCAGAGATGGAGCATTGCTCATTTATATCAGGCAATCTTAAACAAGGAAGAACATGTTGCCAATATCGCATTTTTTACAACGCTGGCAGGTTTTATTCATTGGAAACTGACCGGCGAGAAAGTTCTTGGTGTCGGTGACGCATCCGGAATGTTCCCAATCGATAGTACAACCGGTGATTATGATGCCGGGATGCTGGCAACATTTGATGAGATGATTGCACCATTGGGATATTCGTGGAAGATTACAGAAATCCTTCCAAAGGTATTATCTGCAGGCGAGCAGGCAGGTGTACTTACCGAAGAGGGAGCAAAGCTTCTTGATCCAAGCGGAAACCTAAAGGGTGGAATTCCGGTATGTCCGCCGGAAGGCGATGCCGGTACCGGAATGGTTGCGACAAACAGTGTTGCAGTCAGAACCGGAAACGTATCTGCAGGAACTTCTGTTTTTGCAATGATCGTACTGGAAAAAGCGTTAGAGAAAGTTCACACAGAGATCGATCTGGTTACAACCCCTACAGGTGAGGCAGTTGCAATGGTACACTGCAACAACTGCACATCTGACTTGAATGCATGGGTTAACTTATTTAAGGAATTCGCAGAGAACTTTGGCATTGAAGTTGACATGAATAAGCTGTTCTCCGTACTTTATAATAAGGCACTCGAAGGCGATGCTGATTGTGGCGGCCTGTTAGCTTATAACTATTTCTCGGGTGAGAGCATTACCGGATTCGAAGAAGGACGTCCTCTTTTGCAAGAACACCGGACAGCAAGTTTACGCTTGCCAATTTCATGCGCGTGCATTTGTTTACTGCGCTCGGTGCACTCAAGAATGGACTTGATATCCTTCTTAAGGAAGAACATGTACAGATCGACAAGATCTACGGACACGGCGGTCTGTTTAAGACTCCGGTTGTCGGACAGCGAATTATGGCAGCTGCCATGGACACACCAGTATCCGTTATGAAGACGGCCGGCGAAGGCGGTGCATGGGGTATTGCGGTACTCGCTTCCTATATGAAGAACAAGAAAGATGGTCAGTCACTTGCTGATTACTTAAATGATGAAGTATTCGCGGGTCAGGAAGGTGTAACAGAGGAACCGATCGCTTCTGATGTTGCGGGATTCGATGAATTCTTAAAGCTCTACAATGCGGGACTTCCGATCGAACGTGCAGCAGTTGAGACAATGAAACTGAACTTATAGAAGAAAAGAGGATCATCATGCTTGAAGAATTAAAAAAACAGGTCTATGAAGCCAACATGGAACTTCCGCGCAGAGGGCTCATCACCTACACCTGGGGCAATGTCAGCGGAATCGACCGCGAGAGCGGCTATTTCGTCATCAAGCCGAGCGGTGTGGATTACGATAAGTTGAAGCCGGAGGATATGGTTGTTATGGACCTTGAGGGAAACAAGATCGAGGGTGACTATAAACCATCTTCCGATACACCGACCCATCTGGAACTGTACAAGAAGTATCCTGACATTGGAGGTGTGGTACATACACATTCGCCGGAGGCAACTTCGTGGGCACAGGCCGGAAGAGATATTCCTCTTTACGGAACTACACATGCGGATTATTTCTTTGGACCGATTCCGTGTGCAAGAAGTCTGACACCGGAAGAGATTGATGAGGCTTATGAGACGAATACCGGTAAAGTCATTATCGAGACATTTGAGACTCGTGGCATCAATCCAATTTATACACCTGGCGTACTCTGTACAAATCACGGACCGTTTACCTGGGGCAAGGATGCCGCAGAGGCAGTCCACAATGCGGTCGTACTGGAGGAAGTGGCCAAGATGGCAACCCGTACGGAACTGATCAATCCGAAGGTGCAGCCGGCACCGGATTGCATCCGCGATAAGCATTTCTTCCGTAAGCATGGAGCAAACGCTTATTACGGACAGAATTAGTTAAAGTAAAAACTACTGATACAATTTTTTCATAGTTTCCTAAAAATTTCCTTCTTAAGAACCTCCCTTCCCCGGGGAGGTTTTTAAACATAAGCATTTCTTTTTGACGATGGAGGAGAGATCTTATATAATAGACATATAATGATGTGGAGATATTTTCGATGATGCAGAAGAAAAAACCAAAAAGAAAGTTGCTTTTTCCATCCGGAATAAAATATTGGTATTGCTCTCGGTATCAACACTCCCGTTTTTACTGGTGAGTGTATATCTTTTAGTAACGATTGCAAGATATAATCGGACATATAACGATATTGTCGATCATCTGACGATTGCCAATAATTACAATATAAGTTTTAAAGAAGAGATGGATGAGAGTCTTTACAAGATTGTTGTCGGATATGTATCAATCGATACAATTTCTCAGGATGAGACATTAAAAAATCCATATACTATGATCCGGAGTCTGCGATCGAGCTGTACTGAGTTAAAGAAGGTGACGGAGGATTATGAAAGCCGGCTGTGGCTTGACAGCCTGCTGCGTAATACCGATACACTCGAGAAACGCGTCACAGATATTCTTGAGAATGTTCATGAAGGTAATCAGTACGATACGAACATTAGCGAGCTGGACAATAATATCTATATTATGACGGAATTGATTCAGGATGATATTCAGTATTATATCTACTATCAGACGAACAATATGGAAACCGTTACAAATGTGATGAATGCACAGGTGCGTGCTTTTATTATCTTACTTTCCGTGCTGCTTTGTGTATTGGGTGTGGCGGTCGCTGTGGCAGCCTTCCTGGTGACTTCCGGTATTCTCCGCCCATTGTGGCAATTATATGATGCCACCGGAGAGATCGCGGAAGGTAATTTTGCTGTCCGTACGAATGCGAAAACAAGCGATGAGGTTGCTGTGTTAAGCCAGGGATTTAACGATATGGCCGGAAAAATGCAGGAACTTGTTGATAAAGTAAGAGATGACGAACAAAAGATGCGAAAGGCAGATCTTCGTCTTTTGCAGGAACAGATCAACCCGCATTTTTTGTACAACACGCTTGATACGATCGTTTGGCTGATCGAATGTAACGAGGCGGATCAGGCTGTGGATATGGTTGTTACTTTGTCTGATTTTTTCCGTATCGTGCTTAGCAAGGGAAAAGAATTTATCAGTATTCGTATGGAGGAACAACATATTCGAAGCTATCTGCAGATTCAGGGAGCTCGCTATAGTGATATTATGGATTATCATATTGCAATTGATCGTTCCTTATACGGATACCAGATTCCAAAACTGACATTGCAGCCGATTGTAGAAAATGCCCTCTATCATGGAATCAAATATAAGCGCTCGCCCGGAACGATTACGGTAACAGGAGAAATGCTGGAGGGAAATATTTATTTTACAATCTGTGATGATGGTGCCGGAATGGATGAAGCAGAGCTGAATCAACTTAGGGAAGATATATCGAAACCTTGCAAAGAGACGGACCGCGGATTTGGACTGGCCAATGTCAATGAACGTATCCGAATGTATTTTGGAGCGGAATACGGGCTGACGATCGATTCAGCTCCGGGTAAGGGAACAAAAGTTACGGTTATGATCCCTGCTACTTTGGAAAATCATGAATTATTATCGGAAGGAGGCGGACAAAGTGGAGCGGAAACGTAGAATGCGTGGATATATCGTAGTATGTCTGCTGTTTGCCCTTCTTATGTCTACGGGATGCACTTCAGCGCAGCAGGATTTCAGTTCTGAAGAACGGCCGTATCCGGATGAGAACATGACTGTGATCGGTGTCTCGCAGCTGGGAAGCGAATCGATGTGGAGATCTGCAAATACGGCATCGATCCAACAGGTGTTTACAAAAGAGAATGGTTATTTCCTTATGTACAATAATGCCCGGCAAAAGCAGGAAAACCAGATTAAGGCAATACGGAGCTTTATCTCACAGCAGGTCGATTATATTATTTTTTCACCGATCGTGGAGAGCGGATGGGATACTGTTTTAAAGGAGGCAAAGGAAGCTAAGATTCCGGTTATTATTATGGACCGTAATGTAGATAGTGATCCGTCATTATATACCGCATGGGTTGGATCGGATTTTACGGAAGAAGGACGCAACGCCGGAAGGTGGCTTGAGGAGGAACTTAAGGGTAAAAATTTCAGTCATAGTCAGGTGAATATTGTGATTTTGCAAGGGACACCGGGGTCGACGGCGATGCTTGGAAGAACCGAAGGATTCCAGACGGTTGCGGACAGACATGAAAACTGGAATATTCTTGCATGCGAGAATGCTGATTTTACTACAGCAAAAGGCAAGGAAGTGATGTCCAAGTATTTGAAAAAATATAGTGACATCGATGTGATTGTCTCGCAGAATGATGATATGACGATCGGTGTACTCCAGGCTATAAGCGAAGCCGGATATACGACCGGAACAGGTGGTGATATGACACTGATCTCTTTCGATGGAACAAAGAGTGCGTTAGAAAAAGTGAAATCGGGTCTGATCAATGTTGATATTGAGTGTAATCCGCTTCTGGGACCATATCTGGAAGAAATCGTGCGCAAGTTGGAGAATGGCGAACCGGTTGATAAGATCAACTATGTAGAAGAGAAAATTTTTTACACAGAAAAATGTGTTATCCGTATTGGATAACAGAATTTACTAATAAGACTAATAGGGGATAGAAAATGTTAAAAGTATTTTTGGTAGAGGACGAGACTGTAATCCGGGAGGGACTCAGAGATAAGATCCCGTGGGATCAGTATGGATACCGCTTTGTTGGGGAGGCTTCCGACGGAGAGATGGCGTTGCCGCTTATCCGCAAGACACGTCCGGATCTGATCATTACAGATATTAAAATGCCGTTTATGGACGGTTTGTCATTAAGTCGCATGGTCAAAGAGGAGTTCCCGAAGACAAAGATTGTGATCTTAAGCGGATACGATGATTTTGAATATGCAAGACGTGCCATAACGATCGGTGTTGATCAGTATGTGCTTAAACCGGTTACCCGTGCGTCTTTGCGAACCGTTCTTCAGGAGATTCGGGAAAAAATTGAGCGTGAGCAGCAACAGGAGGATTATCAGACAAAACTTGCCGATGAGATGAGA
>VOFC01004707.1_pt1 | contig 45391 bp, 67 predicted proteins | sample 5384161 | NCBI WGS metagenome assembly VOFC01 (sample SAMN12384722, study PRJNA508395) | human gut metagenome | isolation source: healthy gut B | host: Homo sapiens | reverse complement strand
AACTCAGGTCCAACTTGTCCAGCCTCGCTCATCCTCCAGCGCCAGCCACGCAGTCGTTGGCTTTCTCGAACGCCAGTTCCGCCAGCCGCCGCGTCATCCTCCCTCCGATTTTCCCCGTCTGGATTCGCTGCTTCAGTTCCCTTTCCACGCTTTTTGCGTTCCATAGTAACCTCCTTTCATCAAACCCAAGAAGGAAAAAGTTGCACCCGAAGGTGCAACCAGATAAATCCCTGAAAATCTTTCTCCCACCCGCCGCCCGCGACCGCTTCCGCAAAAAACCCACAAGCCGTCAACCCACCGAATTACCGCCCGCCGCATACCTTAGAAAGCTCCAAATCTCAGCAGCACCGCACAATTCTCAAAGTTCCGAAAATGGAGGAATACTGTATGTATTTCCCATTTTCGGAACTGCGGAAGTGAACTCCACAGGCCCTTCGGTGTTGTTCAATTCCTGATTAAAAATCAAAGATTTTTAATCAAAGGCATTTTAATTGGAGTTCAGTAAAGAAATCACAAAACAAAGTCATCTCCAAATGAAATCCTAAAGATTTGAATTGCAGTTCGGATATTCTTCCCCCCCGGGCACGGTTTCAAACAGTTTCGTAAAAAGCACACAGCATCCTCTATTTTGCCTCCTTTGTCCAGAGATGCTCTCACCGTCAGCTATCTTGCAATCCAACCAGAACGTCCCTCACTCTTCCAACTCCTTCCGCAGCTTTTTGCAGCGCCCGCTTCTCAATCCTGGATACATAACCCTGGCTGATCCCCGGTAATAATCGCCACCTCCCGCTGCCGCCTCGGCGGCTTTCCATTCAGTCCATACCTCAATACGACCACCTCCCGCTCCTGTTCCGTCAAACAAGACCGAATCGCCCGATGCAGCTGTTCCGCGCTCTCCCGGGAGGACACCTGTTCCAGCAGATCGCCGTCCTCGCTGACCACATCCATCAAAGAAAAAGCGCCGCCCCATCGGTACCTGTCTCGATATAATCCGGACAGCGAAACATCCTGCGCACTCTTCTTCTGCCCCCGGAAATACATCAGTATCTCATTTTCTACGCACCGGGCAGCTGGTGATAGGTGTATAGACAGCCTCTCGCCCCTTGCTGGCATCGAATGTCGTGATCCCCTTATCCAGATCCCAGCGCCGTAATCGTCCCAATGGAAATCAAGACTGATTTTCTTCTTCCTGCCGGATGGCCGTCAGCTTTCTGGATTTGGGCGTTGAAGGCATCGTTGCGCTCCTTGAATTCCCTCTACCGTCAATGCACCGGCGATGCTCAAAATCCAGCAGCCGATTTTTCTTTCGCTCCAAGATCATCCATCTCATTTTCCACCTGACAGCGGAGCTTGCCGCCATAATCACTTCTTTGGGAATGTTGGTCAGCACCGTCACCAGAATCGATAATTTTCTGCTTACCCCGAATCAACTCCTTGAAAATGTCACTGAGGATAAAATCAGGTCACTGCCGCGAATCTGTGGTGCCGAGCAGGCCGCCCTTCCGTGGCTGCGGTAAACCCTTGCACTGCCAGACCTCCTGCTGTCCCTGTTTTGTTTGAATCACCTGCCGGTGAAAGGTAGTCCCGTGTTCCTCACAATAGATTTTTGTGCTGTAGGGATAGCGATTGTGAAAGCTGAGGCCGCTGCTGTGTGACTTCGTTTCTTCTCTCCTTCTCTTGTACAGGGCATTGGCCCGATTCCACAGTCTTCGGAAACGATGGCCGGTATAGATGGGTCCGGGTACGTCACCCACTCGCTTTCGTCCAGCAAAACATTCCGCTTTGTCCGGTAATCCACACTCTGGCTCTTATTCCCACAGTACCAGCCCTTGTACTTGGGATTTTCCAGAATGTGCCGGATGGTCAGGGTGTTAAAGGCGTTCCCCTCCCGGCTGGTGTAGCCCAGCTCCATCAACCTTTTGGAAATCGTGCGGGTCCCAAGACGCTGGTTTCCGTAGAGGTCAAAGATGATGCGGATGATCTCCGCTTCCTCCTCATTGACGGTCAGAACGCAGTCCTTTTATCGTAGCCATAGAGCTTGTCGTTGCCCAGCACATGGCCGTTCTTGATAGCTGCCGAAAGCCAAATTTCAGCCGTTCCGACAGCTTCCGGATTTCATCCTGAGCAACACCCGCCATGATCACCAGCCGGAACTCGCTGTCCGTGTCCAGTGTGTTGATATTGTCGTTCTGGAAAAACACACCCACATTGTAATCCAGCAGTTCCTGCGTATATCGGATGCTGTCCAGAGTCGATCTGGAAAACCGGGAAATCTCCTTGGTAATGATGAAATCAAACATCCCCGCCTTTGCATCCCGGATCATGCGGTTAAAATTGTCCCGCTTCTTCGTTGGAGCCGCCGGAAATGCCCTCATCCACATACCCCGGTACAAATTTCCAATTTGGTTTACTCTGAATCAACTCCGTATAATATTGCACCTGATTTTCCCAGAGAATTGATCTGTTCATCTGATCTGTGGACAATGGGCATAAAAAATGTCGCGAAGTGGCATGTCGTAAAACGACCTGCCATTCCGCATTTCAGCGCGGATTTTCCGAACTTCCATCAGCATCCTCCCGTTCCGGAAAAAGGGCGGCAAATCCAATGTGCCGAGAATTTCTCACGCGCCCTGCCGCAAACATCCCCGAAATCAGGCCTCTGTCCAGAAAGCACCTGCAGCAGAACACACAAAACATCCTTCTGTACCTCATCCATATGCGCTCACCTCGTAACACCATATGAGCGCTGTTTCCCCATCATGCTGTCGGCCTTATACTGAACTTCAATTAGGGTCTATCTGAAAACCGTCAACACGCCCAAACAGCGGGTCTTTTCCAGTCTTCTGTGCACCATTTTCCCTTGCTTATCAAATACTACTATATATTATCATTTTTACCATAATTCCTTTGCAAAGTCCATCAGGAATCATCTTTCTTCACGATGATTGCATGAACGCTCACCCTCATACTGAACTCCCGTTGCCTCATTTTTCAAGCATACGAACTATTTCAAGGAGCATCGTGGAACGCACACTGATTGCAAACCGTTTCTGACATGAACAATGCTCCTTCGTGATTGACAGTGTTTTTATTTCACTGTCTCTCATAAAGGGAGCATATCACGCCTGCCGGGGATGTTTCCTTTTCAAATGTCTTATCCACGATGGTTCTGCATTACAAACGTCAGGCTATCCCGCAGCTCCTGGTTAAAAGCTCCTCGTCATCCCAGCCCGGATACTGCGCCGGCGGGTCTCCAACCGCTTTGATCACACGAAAAGACTTCTGTTTTCTCCTCCAATCCCGCATCACTCTGCACTGAAACGCCATTCATCTCCAAAATCAAACAAGTACTTTAAATTTATCGCCTTTTTTCCAGTCCAAGTCGTCCAAGTGGCATCTTGTAGGATAACCGGCAGCCCTCATCCATATCGTCGGAATAATAGGCACCTAAATTGCTCCAATACCGGTCATCCATAAAGAACGCATGGCAATGGTCATCGTCAAATTCGAAAGCACTCAAAATCGCTTCACTCAATGCGCCAAGGGTTTTCTGCTTGCCGATTTGAATGTACCGGTAACAGCTGCGTCCCAGAGATACCTTGATCACATAGCTTTCCACCGTGCCAGTTGCTTTTTCCTTGTTGGGACGACGTTCCGGTTCGCCGCCGCTTAAGGAAAAACGAATCGTATTGTCCTCCTTGGCCTTTCTGTAAATATCCTTAAACGCTTCGCTGTAACCACGTCCGAAGTGGAACGGATAGGCCCTGACCAATCCATCCGAAATAATCATATCCTTAAAGGGGATCAACACGGCATCCAGCAGTACCGGACCTTTTCCCATCATCTCCTCCCAGGTGGAAAACAGCCCCTCGACCATATAGACCGTCTGGTCATCCTCTGAAATGAAAACGGTTCCCTTTTTTTAAATGCCGTTCCATAATGTACTTTCCCGGCTTGCTGCGCCCACCCCTGCCACAATTTGGGCCTGCTCCTCTGGCAGCTTTGCATAGGCAATGTATTCCTGAAGCACCTGCGTGTGGGACCACAAATAATCTGCAATCTTCTTCGCATCGGCAGCATCGACGCCTCGGCTCCGGTCAATGGTCCCCGTGCCGGGACATACCCGGTATTTTTGATTTACGAAGTCCAGCAAAGGGACCAAAGCTCATAAAAAAGCTCCGCATCTTGTTTTTCTAATGTCATATTCCGCTCCTTATCTATTGCGCTATTGTTCTTCTCGCAGGATGTCCATCAGATGGTCCAGAATAAACCGCTGTGCGTTTGCCCCGTAGTACACCGCCTGAAAAGGCCCGGCCTTCCCTGCATCTCCCGGACAGACAGGCCCAGCTGCTCTCCTGCCGCCGTTGGCAGCCGCTTCCTAGCCGGATCGCTGTATCATTTCCAGTTCTGTCATAATAGTCCCCTCCTCGTTATGTTTTTAGCTTAGCACCTTTGCGCCAGACAGGCAACGGAAATCGTCAGTTGAAACGAATATTCGTCTTTTTCACCTAGATCTTTTTTTTTATTTCTGTGCAATATGACATAGATAGGCTTTTATCCGATAACCGCCCTATTCTTTTCCCCATTGCACTTTCAATCGCTATTCGTTCTACTCCCTCTAGCCAGCGGACTTCTCTTTCTTTGCGAGCCAACTTTTCAATATCTTTTCGGCTTATTTTTCAAGACTTTTCAATAAATATATCGGCCCCAAAATCCCACTTTTCAAATATTCAGGTGGTAAGCTCCTGGCCTTCTGTCCTCCACCCATAGACAAGCCCCAGCAAGCAACCTTCGCCTGCCGGGGACGTTTATTTTCAGTTCAGCACCACATTATAGTAAATTTTCGCGCTGTGGCCACAGTACGCAGACAGGTACACCCCATCCGTCCGCCACACAGGGTTGCTGCGGGCTTCATCAGTTCTTCATAATGTGCGCCACCAGCCGCAGATTCCGTTCTATGAGAACATTCCTCGCTTCCAGATCCCCCCTTCCCCGCCAAATCCAGATAGTACCGTTCCTCTTCCTCCGTCAGCGGGCGGGGAAAGCCGCCCGAGGACAGCTGCAATGAATAAAATAATGAACTGAGCATCAGCCAGGCCGCTGCCAACATGTTCGCCACCTCCACTGCCACTGTATTCCCCATTGCCCGTCCTTTTTCCAACAAAAATACCGCCGGGGCATTTTGCCCCGGCGGTGAAAACTGTTATTCCTTTCAGGCGCTGCGGTATTGGTCGTCAGGAAATCCTCCCCACGGATATCCGTTGATCGTTCCGTTCTCAGACATATCCAAAACAATCATTACTGCCATTGTATCACAGCAAACACCCGGCGTCATCAAAAACCGGCACATTTCCGCGCATCGATAACGGGGCAGTGGAACTATGGTCATCATACACCATAACTCCCCGGTGTGAGGTGCGCGGTGCGCAACTTTTTCAAAATTGTCGCACGCCGCGCGACCATAAGTTGAAGGAATCTGCTATACTAAAATCGCCAAATAAGCAGTGGACAATAGCATCAAACGGTGATATTATTTTACCGTAATGGTTCCAAAAATCGGCGGGGAAGCCCCCGAAAGAAAGAGGAATGGAATATGGAAGTACGCAGATGCATGAAATGTATGCACGCGCTGACGGCGGGAGAAACCGTCTGCCCGGAATGCGGCCGCGCCTACGGCAGCGCGAACGCGGAGTCCTTCGCCCTGAAAACCCGGAACGATTCTGGACGGGAAGTATCTGGTGGGCGAAATGCTGGGGCAGGGCGGCTTCGGCATCACTTATATTGGCTTTGACCTACTGCTGGAACAGAAGGTCGCCATCAAGGAATACTACCCCATGAGCACCGGCATGGTCAGCCGGGACGGACACTCCACCGTGGTGTGGAGCAGCGCCATGATGGGAAAAACCGGCACTGAAAGGCTTCGACAGTTTCCTGAAGGAAGCCCGGAAAATGGCGAAGCTGGGCGGTATTCCCGGTGTCGTGGGGGTCAAGTCCGTTTTCATCCAGAATGAGACCGCCTACATCGTCATGGACTTTATCGAGGGCGAGACGCTGCAGCAGAAAATGCAGCGGGAAGGCCCCATGGATTACGGCAGCTGCATCCGGCTCATGACGCCCATCATGCAGTCGCTGGCGGAAGTCCACAAGCATGGTATTATCCATCGGGACATCAGCCCGGATAATATCATGGTGCGGAGCCGGACGGCAGGCTGATCCTTTTGGACCTGGGCGCGGCAAAAGACTTGGACATTCAGGGACGGGACGGCAACGTCCAGTCCTCCCAGATGGTGGCCAAACAGGGGTTCAGCCCCGTGGAGCAGTACGGCGGGCGGGGGAAAGATCGGCCCATGGACGGACGTTTACGCCATGGCCGCCACGATCTATTACTGCTGCACCGGCGTCCTGCCCCCCCCGCCACCGACCGCACCATAGACGATACACTGGCCTGTCAGCCGCTGCTGACGCAGGCGCAGTTCGACATTCTGGCGGACTGTATGCGTATGCGCCCGCAGGATCGTCCGCAGAGCATGGACACGCTCCTGCAAATGCTCACCCACCCGCAGGGGGAGGCGAAAGCGGAACCGCCCAAAGTTATTCCGGAAGTGGAACCGCCCAAGCCGGTCGAGACGAAAGCAGCCCCGCCCAAACCGATGGAGACGGAACCGGTAGCCCAGAAGATCCAACCGATAAACCCAGAAGCGCAGCCCACCCAACCGCCCCGGCACGATGTGAAGCCGGAGCGACCGCTTTCCAAATGGCTGATACCCGGCGTTGCGGCGGTGGTCGCGGTGATAGCCCTCGCCACCTCCATCGGCAGCGGCGGGAAAAAGTCCAGCCCCTCCGTGAAAGCCCCCCGGCTGCGCAGACCGCCGCCACGGAACCAGCGCCCGGACGAAACGGTTCCTACTATTCCCATGGAAGTCCATACCATGGCGGCTACAGACTTTGTCCATGAAGACGACATCTCTGCTACCCCGTTTTGGGGGCAGAGTCAGTATTTGCGCAAAGACGTAAATACCCTAACCTTCCAAAGCTCACTGCAAAACGCCCCAGCAGTGCATGGGATGTCTCGGAAGCCGGGGACAGAAGCGTGCTGGCCTGGATGAATAACGGAGATCTGTACGTGGCCGCTGACGGGGCGATCGCACCAAACCCCAATGCTTCATGGTTGTTCTAGATTTCGTAAATCTGAAGACAATCAAGTTTTGGGAACTGCTTCGATACCTCCAACGTGATAGATATGTACGCCATGTTTGCAATCTGCGAACGTCTCACCGGTCTGGATTTATCGGGCTTCGATACTTCCAGCGTGACAGACATGGGTGCGATGTTCGTCAACTGCACGAGTCTGACCCAGTTTGACTTGGCCAGCTTTGATACCTCCAACGTGATAGATATGAACGCTATGTTTGCAATCTGCGAACGTCTCACCGGTCTGGATTTATCGGGCTTCGATACTTCCAACGTAACGAACATGGCCGGTATGTTCGGCAACTGTGAAGATCTGACCAGTTTAGATTTGTCCGGTTTTCGATACCCCAACGTGGCAGACATGAGTAATATGTTATATTTCTGTACAAGTTCGGCCTGTGACCTGACCATCCTGAATCTGTCCAGCTTTGACGCCTCCGCCGTAACGAAGATGGACGGTATGTTCTACGGCTGTGACAATCTGCCCGATATCATCTGCTCCGACAGTAAGATTCTTAAGAATACAGCAACCGCTGACCCCCCCCATCACCCCCCCCGGCTCTGCCTTCCAGAGCCGGGCGAAAATTTTTTCAAAATTGTCGCACACCGCGCGACCGCAAATTCTGTAAATTGCTATACTAAATTTGCCAAATAGGCAGTAGACAACAGTATCAAGCGGTGATATTATTTTATCATAGTGGTTATCACCGGGACCACGGAACCGAACGTCAGGCCACTGAAAGAGGAGAGAAACATGAAATTTGACCGCTGTTTTGGACCTGCATGGGAGGAAATCGGCTACCCCTGCCCCGTCTGCGGGCTTTGACCTCGGCGCAGGCCGCCGCACCCAATTATGTGCGCTGAAGGGGCGATTTTTTGAACGGAAAGTATCGGGGAAAATGCTGGGGCAGGGCGGCTTCGGCATCACCTATATCGGCTGGGACCTGCCATGGAGCGGAAGGTCGCCATCAAGGAATACTTCCCCCTCCGGTCAGGTCAGCCGGAATCCCGGCTCCCGGGATTTGACATGGTATACCAACGAGCAGTCCCGGCAGGCAAGGCAGAACGGTATGCAGATGTTCCTGAAAGAGGCCCGAAAAATGTCCAAGGTGGACAATCTCACCAATGTGGTGCGGGTGCGGGATATTTTTCAGGAAAACGAGACGGCCTATATCGTCATGGACTTCGTGGAAGGCGAAACGCTGAAAGCACGATGCTGGATAAGACCGGCCCTCTGGACATGGAAGCAGGCGAAAGACATTTTCCTCCCCGCCATTCAGGCCATGGAGTAAGGTACATCAGGCCGGTCTTGTCCACCGTGACATCAGCCCGGACAATCTGATGCTGACGCCGGACGGCAGGGTAATGATCCTCGATCTGGGCGCGGCAAAGGATCTGGCAATCAATAAAGGTGCGTCCTCGGCGATGGTCGTGAAAAGGCGGCTTCAGCCCTCCGGAGCAGTACGCCCCAGCAGGGCGGGTCCGGCTCATGGACGGATGTTTACGCCATGGCCGCAACCATGTACCACAGCCTGACCGGCGTCGTTCCCCCACCGCTATGTAGATCGTATGCAGGGAGAACCCGTAAACTGGGCATTGCTGGAAACCGGCGGCGTTCGAATCATGTAATTGCGGCCCTGCAAAATGCAATGAAGCTCAACGCCAGAGAAAGAACGCAGACCATGGCAGAGCTTCTGAGCAGTGCCAGTCCAAATCCGCCCATGCATCAGGCCAGGGGGCAAACCATTCCGGTTCGCAGAAAAAAGCAAATGCTGCGGTGATTGGTCTGGCTGTCGCCCTTTGCGCGATGACGGCGGTATTGGTAACTCTTTTTTGTAAAAGCAAAGCCTGAGCCGCAGCCTGCGCCTACCAAAACCGTAGTACAGGCGGAACCCACTGTAAGCCATGTTGAACCGACTATAGCGTATACGAAACCAACCGCTCAGCTCCAACCCGACGAAAGCCAACGGCATCTACCGTGCCCAGAAACTCAGGCAAAAAGAAACCGGCCGTGAACGTGAATGATATCGTCAGCTTTGGCCATTACGAGCAGGATTGCAATCGCAGCAAGCCGAGGCGATTGAATGGCTGGTGCTGGACGTTCAGGAGGACAGGGCGCTGCTGCTGAGCCGTTATGCGCTGGATGCTCAGCCTTTCAAAGAAGTATGTCACATGGGACACCAGCACAATTCGGCAATGGCTGAACGGCACGTTTTATAATTCCGCCTTTTCCGAGGATGAAAAACAATTATGGAACGGACAACCCTCCTGCCGGACAGGAATCCCATATCAAATGCGATTCCGGCAGGGAAACAGCGACTATGTATTTCTTTTTTGAGTCTTGAAGAAGTGGATGCGTTCATTCAATCGAATGGGAATATCGATAAGGACGCGCTGCTTTTGCTACGGTACAGTAAACTCTCCGAAAGCCGGTGTCCGTCCCGCCATATGGGTATCTATCGGTTAACATGCAAAACAGGAAGCAGAAATCTGGAACAAAGAGGAGCATGAGTGATATGGAACTGAACAAATGCTTTGGCTGTATGGAGGAAATTCAGGGCTATCCCTGCCCCCACTGCGGCTTCGACCCGCGGGCGTCAAAGGAATCGAGTACGCCCTGCCCATGGGAACGATCCTCGCGGGGAAATATCTGGTCGGCCGGGTACTGGGCCAGGGCGGCTTCGGCATCACCTACCGTCGGCTGGGATATCGCGCTGGAACGGAAGGTCGCCATCAAGGAATACTACCCCCTCCGGTCAGGTCAGCCGGAATCCCGGCTCCCGGGGACTGACGTGGTACACCAGTGTGCAGTCCCAGCAGGCGAAGCGGAACGGCATGGAGATGTTCCTGAAAGAAGCGCGGAAGATGTCCAAGTTGGACGACATTCCCAATGTAGTTCGTGTGCGGGAGTTATTTCAGGAAAACGAGACGGCCTACATCGTCATGGACTTTGTGGAAGGCGAGACGCTGAAAGCGCGGCTGGAAAAGACCGGCCCGCTGCCTTGGGAACAGGCGAAAGGCATTTTCCTCCCCGCCATTCAGGCCATGGAGCAGGTGCATAAGGCAGGGCTTGTCCACCGGGACATCAGCCCGGACAACCTGATGCTGACGCCGGACGGCAAGGTAAAGATTCTGGATTTGGGCGCGGCAAAGAACTTTGAGCGTCAACAATGGCGCGTCCTCCATGCAGGTCGCCAAGGGCGGCTTCAGCCCCTTTGAGCAGTACACAGCGGGGCAGCTCCGGCCCATGGACGGACGTCTCATGCCATGGCCGCCACGGTCTATTACACCCTGACCGGAAAACTGCCGCCCGTCGCCACCGACCGGGTGGTCGAGGACACCATCTCGTGGGAGGAACCCGGCCTGAAAGCGTTGTCGGCTCAGGCGCTGGAAGCGCTGCAAAGGCCATGGTGATATCCGCCAAAAACCGGATGCAGAGCATGGAGGAACTGGAAAAGGGTCTATACAGCACAGCGGTGGAACCGGCCCCACGCCAGCACCTCAGCCGGTGCAGGAAACCCAGCCGGAACCTCAGCCCGCACCAGAAACCAAGCCGGAATCTCAACCAGAGCAGGAGGTCAAACCGGAACCCAAGCCGACACCGGAACCCACACCTCAGGCCAAGCCGGAAGCGGGTAAGAAGTCCGGGAAAAAGCTCTGGATTGCTACGGCGGCGGTCATTGCCGTCGTGCTGTGCGGTGCGCTGGTATGGGCAAACGCCGCGAAGCCAGTGAATGATGATAAACAGGCACAGGTTTTAACGAATGAAACCAAGTACAGTGAACCCACAACTGCGGCTACGACCACCGCAACCGCCGCCCCGACTGCCGCAATGCCTGTTTCTATTCCGTTTTCAGCAGAAATTGGGAGTACGGTTGAGTTCGGACACTATGAGCAAAACGGGAACTCTGCGGATGGGCCGGAGCCGATAGAGTGGTATGTACTTTCAAAGGACGAAAATGCGAATACGCTTTTGCTATTGAGCGTATATGGTCTTGATAATGTTCAGTATCATAAGGAAAACAAAGACATCACCTGGGCTGAGTGTGATCTGAGGGAATGGCTCAATAGTGAAAGCGGCTTTTGGGGACGGCATTTTCAGGTGAGGAAAAAGAGAGAATTGAGAGTACGCTTTGCAAAACACCCGCTATGGATTTCCCGGGCTGTCAAACGGTTGGCGGCGACGACACGGTTGACAAAATCTTCCTTTTGAGTCTGGACGAATTCTGGGACAACGGAATTGGTGACAAAGACGAATGGAGAAATGTTTCACCTACTCCGTATGCGTTGTCACAAGGAGCGGAGAAGGACGAGTGGGGATATTACCTTTGGTGGCTCAGAACTCCCGGTGCCGAGCAGAATGTTGTATGTGATGGACGCACAGGCGGCGCAAGATCAAGCAGCCTTGTGAACACCTCACAGTTGCTCCGCCCTGCCCTATGGGTCGTTGCGGATGATGCTGATCCTGCACAGGAAACAACGCAAGAAATAAAGCCGACATCGTGGGTAGAGGGCACTTGGACGTGGTCTCTTGAAAAACGGTGTCCTGACAATTTCCGGGGAAGGAACATGGGTAATTTTGGATTTGGTGATTCACCATGGTATAGTCAGCGCTGCGATTACTCGTGTGGTTGTCGAAGAGGGAATTACCGGCATCGGAGTTTACGCATTTGGGGATTGCCGTAATATTTCCAGCGTAAGTTTTCCTCATTCACTTCGCTATATCAGAGAATGCGCATTCTGGTTCAATGACAGGTTGAAAACGGTGGATATTCCGGAGGGTGTTACATATATTGGAGGGAGTGCTTTTCATCAGTGTGAGGCGTTGGAAAGTATAAGTATTCCCTCAACTCTTGCTGTGCTTGACGATAATCCGTTCATCTACTGTTATGCACTTACGCAGATAAAAATCAGTCAGACAATTGTGTTTCAAAGTTGTTGACGGTGCACTATTCTCAAAAGATATGAAGACGCTGTTTTGTTACCTCCCGAAAAATGGGAGTTCCCCATATATCATTCCGGACGGCGTTGAAAGAATTGAACAGAGCGCATTTTGTGGATGCACGGAATTAACGTCTGTGATTATTCCTGAGAGCGTTACAAAGTATTGGAAGCAATGCGTTTGTTTATTGCAGCGGGTTGACAAGCGCTTCGATTCCGAAAAAGTGTCAACTTAATTGAGGGAGCTGCATTTTTTTTGCTGTGACAATCTGACGGACATTTATTATGCTGGAGACGAAAGCCAATGGAACAGACTAACTGGTAATGGGCAAGCGGATATCCCCAATGGCTGTACAATACACTACAATCATAACGTACAGTAGCAATTCCAAATAAGCGCATTTGGTATTTGAGGTATGGCAACCAGCGGGAAACTTATTCAGATATCAAAATGAGTGATTCCCCCCCATCCTCCAAAAACTGAACAAGGAGTACACCATGAACCATTGTACAAAAATGCGGCCACGAGCTGTCGCCGACCGCGGAATTCTGCGGAATTGCGGCGAGCCCGTGACCAAACGAAAAACGGCATACAATGCAAATTCGTTGATGCTGCCCGTTCAAAGCGTTATAGTTGTTATATATTAAAAAAATAAAGGAGAGAGGAACATGTATTGTTACAACTGCGGCAAAGAAATCGCGGAAACCGTGAAATTCTGCCCCTATTGCGGAGCAGAACAGAAGCAGCCTCAGCAGTCTCCCCAGTGGCAGCAGCCTCAGCAGCCCATCCAGCAGCAATCCGTCCAATGGCAGAACCCCCCAGCAGCAGGACACTCAATGGCAGGCCCCCTCAGCAGCCCACCCAGTGGCAGAAACCCTCCGGCGGCGAATAACAGCGGAAAAACAATTCCTGGCAGTCCAGACTTCCCATCATTCTGGCAGCCGTCGCCCTTGTGGTCGTAGTTCTGCTTGCAGTGCGCGCGTTCCATAACCGCACCGATGCCCAGAACGAGCCTGAAAGCGATTGCGACTACAGAACCTGCCGCTACCGAAGCCGCCCCACCGAAAAAGTCACATACACCGAGCCTCCCGCCCCGACGGAAACAGAGGCCCCTCACGGACGGCTGGCACCATAAACGGAAAGCGCTATTACATTCAGGATGGCGAAAAAGTATGTAGATCTTCAGGAAATCGACAACGCGCTGTACTACTTCGACGAAGACGGCGCACTGGCTGAGAATGAAGACGTGGACTATTATGGGACTACTTACATGCAGGCCGCGACGGTATCATAGGAGGAAACTATTGATGAAATTGGGAGAATGGTCAGGAGTACTACCATTACGGGAATAACGGACGTAGTTCTGTTCTGGAATTATCCTTTGAAGTAGAAGACTGCGATTCCTTCCGGTTCTATCTGAGGCAGGCGGCTTGCATGGTGCAAAGGTGAATGGAAAAGGAAAATCTATGTCAGGCAAATGGATAATTTTGGATATCATAAAAATGGATATTTTGACATAAAACTCGACGGTTACAAGAACTTTGATGCCATTACTGCTTGCCCGATGGTGCAGGGCAGCCACCTACTCCGCGGTTTTCTACCTGCAAAACGTACATTGCGTACTGTAATCGTGATCCGGCCGCAAGAAGACAAAAAAATACCGCCGGGGCAATTGCCCCGGCGTGGGTATCAGGCGCTGCAACCGGGCGATGGTCATTTGTTTCCTTCTGCGGGTTCCAAACGCGGAGGGTACGCCTTCCTCGCAGATGACGCCCTGACGCACCACATGATTGTTCCCGGGCGAGCCATCTCGTGCCCACCATCATCCGGGCGCGAGAGACCGCATGACGTTCAGCACCTCCCACCATCTCCGGGTCCAGCGCAGGGTGGGTTCGTCGAACAGCAGCACCTCCGATCCATAGCCAACGCCCGGGCAATGGCTACCCGCTGCTTCTGGCCGCCGGAGATCTGCCGGGGCTTCGCGTTGATATACGGCGCCATGCCAACCTTTTCCAGATAGGTCATCGCGTGAGCCCGGGCTTCCTCACGGCTCCGCTTCAGCACCTTCACCTGACCGACCATGCAGTTTTCCAGCACCGTCATATTGTTGAACAGGTTGAACGACTGAAACACCATACCCACATGGGCGCGGTAGGCCGGCGCGTTGACGCCCCGCCCAGCCACGTTCTTGCCGTGGTAGCAGACCTCGCCGGAGGTGGGCGTTTCCAGCAGGTTGATGCACCGAAGCAGCGTGCTTTTTCCGGAGCCGGAGGCGCCGATGATGGAGGTCACGTCGCCTTTATTAACGGTAAAATCGATGTCCCGAGAACCTCATGGCTTCCAGAAAGACTTGGAAAGGTGGTTGACCTGTAAAAAAATCACGTCTTCCATATTAATATTCTCCTTTCGGTCTTCCGGAATCGAACTCGCCGCTGCGCTCGTCGAAGGGCGTCTTGCGGCTGGGGTGGGAATAGGTGCCGGCGCTCATGGCCAGAGAGTCCGTGCTCACCAGCTCGTAATTGTCGCTGCCGTCCAGCCGCTTTTCAAGCCAACGCAGCAGGAAAGACGCCGCCAGCGTCAGCATCAGATACCCCACCATCTCGATCACGGCTGAGGGAAAATACAGCAGATTGACGCCCACAATGTTCCGGTGGGTAGCAAAAGAACTCCACGAAGCCGATAACGAACATCACGGAGGTGTCCTTGATGTTGATAATAAAGTTGTTGCCGATCTGGGGATGATGTTCCGCAGCGCCTGAGGCATGATGACGTTCACCATGGTCTGCACATGGGTCATACCGATGGCCTTCGCGCCCTCGGTCTGGCCGGGGTCAATGGAGATGATGCCGCCCCGGACGGATTCGGCCATGTACGCGCCGGTGTTGATGGACACCACGATGATGGCTGCCACCCAGATGCCGCCCATTCCCTTGAAGGCCACCGCGCCGTCGGTGAAGTAGGGCAGGCCGTAGAAGATGAACACCGCCTGTAAGACCATGGGCGTTCCCCGGAACACCTCCACATAAATGCGGATCAACGCCCGCAGCAGCTTCAGAAAGAAGCGCTTGACCGGCGGATCCTGCCGGGTATAGGGAATGGTGTTGAGAATGCCGCACAGCAGGCCGATCACGCAGCCGATCAGGGTCGCGACCACCGCCAGAACCAGCGTGTTCGGATGCCGGTAAAATAAGCGCCGGAGTAGGTTTCCCAGAGCTTTCCGATGTCGGTCGTGAGTTTTTGCAAGCTTATCCATGAGGCACCTCAGATCGCGGGCTGAACGGCAATCGCCTCGTTCATGATCTGGTTCATGTCCTCCACGGTCATTCCGCTGAGGACCGCATTCATGGCATCCAGCAGGGTGGTGTTGCCCTTGACCACGGAGATACCGATGTTGATCTCACCGGCGTCTACCTGAAAATTGTCCTCGCTGCCGGAGAAGTCCAGAATCACCAGATTGTCGTAGGTGGCGCAGGCGCCCATAGCGGTGGGCATATCGGTGCAGATGTAATCCACAGTGCCGGAGGTGACGGCCATGACCATGGCCGGAGCCGTTTCGGAAGCGGGCATCAGCTGGGCGCCCTCGATCTGGGGCAGGCAGGTGTCATACCAGATGGTGCCGGTCTGAGCGGTGCAGGAGCCGGAAAGCTGGGAAATGCCGGTGGCGGAGGCCAGGGGCTATCCTTCCGGGTGACGCAGACGATGGAAGCGTAGAAGTAAGGGCCTGCCATGTCCACTTCCTGAAGCCGCGTCTCGGTCATGGACTGACCGGCAATGACGGCGTCCAGCTGACCGGCGTTCAGGGCGGGAACCAGACCGTCCCAGCCGATGGCCATGATCTCCAGCTCCCAGCCGTTGGCCTCACAGATCTTCTTGGCGATCATGACGTCATAGCCGTTGGCATAAGCGCCGGGGTTGTTGGCGATGGGAACAGCGCCGTTGGAGTCGTCCATCTGGGTCCAGTTGTAGGGGGCGTAGGCACACTCCATGCCCACGGTGAGCACGCCGTCCTCCACGCCGGAGAGAACCACGGAACTGGCCGCAGTGGGTGCGGCGGAAGCGGCGGGAGCGTCGGAAGCAGAGCTTCCACAGGCGGTCATGGACAGAACCATAAGTACGGACAGGATAACGGATACGAACTTCTTCATTTTGGGATCGACCTTTCTTTTTTTCGCATTAAAAAATGAACCGCTTTGGAAAGCGGTCCATGGAAATGCGGAGACCCCACAAAAAAAAGGAGTGATCCGAACAGCCAATGATAGCGCTTCACAAAGATTTTTTGTGACAGTCCGGCAGATGTTCTCTGACGACCCAGTATGAAAAACCCGGGCAGATTTCCCACTTCGGCGGTAATCCCTTTCTCCTTCGGCGGCTGCACGACCTTGCCGGAGGGTACTGATGAGTACCGCGCCTCTATCAAGCGATTCAATTTTGAGTGTATCCTAGCATCGCGGTTTCCGATTGTCAATAGCTTTTTCGGTGCATCCGCGTTTTTTGTATAATCTTCCAAATCAGAAGCGAACCCTACCATTCCATTTCGGCGAATCCGGCACATGTCGCCCATCTGTGCGCGAATCCCGGCTTGACATTTGCCCCTTCTCCCGGTAAACTGGTTCTATCAAATATACGGAGGAAACAGCGATGGATCACAGGGAATTGGCGGCGGAGCTCTTTTTATCCGACAGCAACTGCGCCCAGGCGGTGCTGGAGGCCTTCAGCGACGTAACGGGGCTTGAAAAGAGCTTCGCGGCGAAGCTGGCGTCCTCCTTCGGCGGCGGCATGGGGCGGATGCGGGAGGTCTGCGGTGCGGTCAGCGGGATGCTGATGGTGGCGGGGGCTTCTGTACGGCTATGACGACCCCGGCGAGAACGACGTGGACAAAAAAGCCCATTACCAGCTGGTGCAGAACCTTGCGGGGCAGTTCCGGGAGAAGATCGGCAGCATTATCTGCCGGGAGATTCTGGACAATCCGCCATCTGACCCCAATCCCACGCCCCGCACGGCGGAATTTTACAAAACCCGCCCCTGTGTCCGGATGGTCATGACGGCGGCGGGCATTCTGGACGATTACATTGCGGAGCATCCCGGTCACGGAGCAGCAGCTATGAACGACTTTATCTACAATCAGCACGACATTCCCAAGGAACAGTACCGCTACGGCCTGCGTGCCTCGGCGGACGTGGGCTGCGGATGGGTCGCCACCTGGAACGCCCTGCAAATTCTGGGATACAAAACGGACATTCCGGCGCTGATCCGCTATTACGAATGGCAGCTGCCCCTGATCCACGGCAACACCGGCACCTCCTTCTGGGGGCCTGCGGTGTGCTTCCGGAAGTGGGGCTTCCCCGTGAAGATCGTCGTGGACACCAAGCGCTTTGACGAAGCGGCAAAAAACGCGGACGCCTGCATCCTGTTCTACCACTGGCGGAGCAAGTGCCGATTGGGCGCCCATTTCGCAGCGCTGCACCACACGGAGAAAGGCTTCGTCGGCTACAACACCTACCGCAACTCCACCGGCGCGGACAATTACGGCAGCAGCCTTGCGGAGTTCCTCCGCAAACGCAAGTATTTTGGCGCCGTCCTGCTGGCCATCAACCGAAAATGAGCAGAACTACCTCGGCAAAACGTAGAAAAAAACCAGTGAAAATTTGTGAACATTTCACAGTTCACCCCGAACGTCCCATGGGACTTCCCTTTTCCCGGAAATCCGCCGCTTGCATTCAGCGGGAAAGTGTGATATCCTTATAAAAAGGAGATGAGCCGAATGACTGTCCGGGAATCGGGTGAAATGTATCTTGAGGCTATACTGGTTTTGGCGAAGAAAGCGGGTATGTCCGCTCCATTGACGTCAGCGAATATCTGGGGTATTCCAAGCCCAGCGTTTCCCGCGCGATGGGCATTCTCCGGGAGGGCGGGTATATCCTCATGGAAAAAAGACGGCGCGATCACGCTGACGGATTCCGGGAAAAAGCTGGCGGAGACCATCTACGAGCGCCACACGGTGCTCTCGGGCTGCTGATCCGTCTGGGCGTGGACGAAAAGACCGCCACCGACGATGCGTGCCGGATCGAGCACGTCATCAGCGACGAGTCGTTCCAAGCCATCAAGCAGTACTATTACCAGCACAAAAGTAAAAATTCAGGCGGCGCTTAAAAGCGCCGCCTTAGTCTGTCAAAAACCTCGCAGTGGAAAGCCGCCCGCGGGCGACAAATAGAGTTAAATCATTTTGCGTCAGGGCGTGCACCTAAGACGAGAGTTGTTAAGGGTATTTTCTAAAGCAAAAGAAATTGCGCCCAGAGAGCAAAAAGGTTAACGAAAATAAGACCAGTAAACCGAAATTTATGCTCATCTTTCTTCATCATAGATGACGGTAACTACGGATTTTGAGCCATGTATCCCCTTTTTTGTATATCATCAAAGTCAAGAACAAGGCTATCAGGAGAAATGGAATCCTTATAGACTATTGTATAGTCTATCCAAGCGCTTTCATTCTTCGTAATTTTTTCTCTGTTATATACATACTTCAAGAAATCCCAACCAATTCCTTCAGGTATGAACCACTGTCTGTTTTCCACTTCCATGCTGATAATATTTTGAACTGGGATTTGCTTTATATGTTCGACAAGGTCTTTCCTATCTTCGATTTCTAGCTTCTGCATTTTGCTATTTCCTCCTTTATAAGCCCCGATTCGTTGAATTGATGTTCAGTATAGCGCAAACGGGTCTTAATAGCAAAAAGCCCTTTGCCCCAAAAGACCAGCGAGCCTTTTGGGGCGGTTTTTCTCCCAGCAGTTCCTCAATCTCCGCCTTCGGCATGTAGCCGATGGCCTTGTTCATGACCTCGCCGTGTTCCACGACCACCAGCGTGGGGATGCTGGCGACGCCGAATTCCATGGCAAGCTCCACTTCCTCGTCCACGTTGATCTTGCCCACGGCGATATCCTCCCGCTCCTGGGCGATCTCCTCCACAATGGGGCCGACCATCCGGCACGGGCCGCACCAGGGCACCAGAAATCCAGCAGCACGGGCTTATCGCTGTTTTCACAAGCTCGTCGTAATTGGCCTTCGTAATGTGCATGACGGACATAACAATTCCTCCTTGGTATTTTTCTGTGCCTATAGTATACCCTAATTTTGAAAAAAAGCGCAAGGGGCGCGTCGAGCGTGCGGACAATTTGACATTTTGCCGCCCATCTGCTATGATACCCTGAAAGAAACGGGAGGACACCAATATGAGCAAATGTGAATCCTGCGGCGGATGCAGCGGCGGCTGTTCGGGTGCGGTCTGGAGCTGGAGCTTACGGAAGAAGAGATCGGCTTTCTGCGCCGGCTGGGAGAGTGCGCCTTTCTGCCGGTGATTCAGGAAAAGGAAGCGCCGGTTTTCCCGGAGGAGCCGGGAAAAGAGCTTCTGCTGCAAATTCTGGAGAAAAAGGGCCTGATTTCCCTTGACTATGACAAGCCCCTGAAAGATTACCATACCCCCGCCTATGACGCCAGTCCCGTCCGGGGCAGCATGGCGCTGACCAAACGGGGACAGGACGTTCTGGAGCTGATGGAATATCAGGGAGTCCACAGCTAACCATCCGGCGGCGTTTGCCGGAAAAAAAAGAGGCATAGAGAAGTGTTATTTATGAACAACAATGAATACCGCGTGGGCGTCAACCGTGGATTGCCTGTGGGGATGGGATATTTTTCGGTGAGCTTCGGCTTCGGCGCCATGGCCGTGTCCCAGGGCTTGAAAACGCTGGACGCGGTGCTGATCTCCGCCACGAATCTGACCAGCGCGGGGCAGTTCGCGGGGCTGACCCTCATCGTCGCCGCCGCCACGCTGTGGGAAATGGTGCTGACGCAGCTGGTCATCAACAGCCGCTACGCTCTGATGAGTCTGGCGCTGAGCCAGCGGATGGGTGAGAAGATCGGCCTGCTGCCCCGGCTTCTGATCGCGTTTTTCAATACGGATGAAATTTTCGCCCTCGCCATGGCGCGGGAAGCACCCCTGACGGTGCCGTTCCTGCTGGGGCTGGGGACGCTGCCCTTTATCGGCTGGACGCTGGGGACGCTGTGCGGCGCACTGGCCGGGTCGATCTTGCCGCTCTCCATCCGGACGGCGCTGGGGGTCATGCTCTACGGCATGTTCATCGCCATCGTGGTACCCCCGCGAAGAAGAACCGGGATGTTTTCGTGGCGGTGGTGCTGGCGCTGATCTTCAGCAGCCTGTTTTCCTGGACGCCGGGACTGAAAACCGTTTCCCCGGGACTGTCCATCGTGATCTGCACCGTGGCAGCCGCCGCCATCTGCGCCGCGCTGTTCCCGGTGAAGGAAAGAGGGAAGCGGCATGAACATTTATCTGTACATCCTCGCCATGGCGCTGACGACCTACCTCATCCGCGTCCTGCCCATGACGATCTTCCGCAAGCCCATTAAGAGCCGTTTTTTGCGCTCGTTTTTGTACTACGTTCCCTATTGCTGCCTGACGGCCATGACGTTCCCCTCCATCCTCAGCAGCACCGCTTCTATCTTAAGCGGCGCGGCGGCGTTGGTGGTAGCGGTGATTCTGGCCTACCGGGGCAAGAGTCTGATCGTGGTCGCCCTCAGCAGCAGCGCCGCGGTGCTGGTCGTGGAATGGGCAATGAGCCATTTGTAAAAATAACTGTGTATTCCTCCGCTTCGCCTTGACGAGCGGAGGAATCTTTGTTATAATGCGCCGTGAAGAGGGGAGTAGTCGGCGCACAACGCGGGACTGAATCGACATACTGGTGAGGCCCCGGTTCAGCCTGAAATGACAGAGACTTTTGCAGGCCGGCACAGTCTCTTCGCGTCTTCTGTGCTGCCATGTATTCGGTACGGAGGATTTTTATGGGAATCGGAGAACTGTTCTTGCTGGCGGTGGGGCTGAGTATGGACGCCTTCGCGGTATCCGTATGCAAGGGCCTTGCCATGAAAAAGGCAACGCCGAAAGCGGGAGGCGACCTGCGGCCTCTGGTTCGGCGGCTTCCAGATACTGATGCCCGCCGACGGCTTTTTTCCTTGGCTCGCTGTTTGCCGAAGCCATTGAAGCGTTCGACCACTGGGTCGCCTTTCGGTCTGCTGGTCATCATCGGCATCAACATGCTGAAGGAAGTGCTGGAGAAGGAAGACGAATCCGGCGACGACCCGGAAAAGGACGCCGACCTGTCCGTCAAGACCATGTTTCTCATGGCCGTGGCGACTTCCATAGACGCGCTGGCCGTCGGCATTTCCTTGCCATGGTCGGCAGCGTGAACATTTGGCTGGCGGCGGCGTTTATCGGCATCTGCACCTGCCTGCTGTCCGCTCTGGGCGTGAAGATCGGCAACGTGTTCGGCAGCCGGTATGAAAAAAGGCCGAGCTTTGCCGGCGGCGTCATTCTGATTCTGCTGGGCGTGAAGATCCTGCTGGAGCATCTGGGGGGTTCTGGCGTGAAGCGCACAAAGCGCCGCATGACGCTGTGTACTGTGCTTCTGCTTTGCAATCTGGTCTTTATCTGGGGCAATTCCCTGCTCCCGGCGGAAGTCTCCGGACAGATCAGCGGCACGCTGAAGGCGCTGCTGGACGGCGTGTTCACCCCCGGCGAAGCGGTTCCCTCCGGCGGCGACGGCCTGCTGCGAAAGTGCGCCCATTTTGCCGAATTCGGCGCGTTGGGACTGCTGCTTGGGTGGCTGTTCGGGATGCTGGGGAAAAAGCGGCTTCCGGCGTTTGCCCTGGGCGTGGCCGCTGCCTGCATCGACGAGACCATCAGGTCTTCGTCCCCGGCCGCAGCCCCGGCATCCGGGACGTGTGCATTGACAGCTGCGACGCGGCCGCCGGTATGCTCCTGCTGGTTTTGGGGCATGCTTATTGGAAGAGACGATTTACCCGAAATAATTCAGGAGGAAATGAAACATGAAAAGAGTTTTAACTGCAATTCTGGCGGCAGCCCTGGCGCTGTCCCTGCTTTCCGGCTGTGCCGGATCCAAGCCCACGGAAACCGCCTCCCCCGATCAGGTGGAGGGAACCGTGGAGGAGCTGCTGAACGAAATCGTTGCCCAGCAGCCGGTGGAGTTCGACGGCGGCGTCGAAACCATCGACCTCACAGACACCAGCGAGGAGGGGCAGTGGGCCATCAAGAGCAGCACCGGTCTGGATAACGCCGGCGTGCTGACGGAGGCCGCGGTGTTCGAGCCGATGATCGGCTCCATCGCCTTTTCCATGGTCATGGTGCGGGTCGCCCCGGGTGAGGATATCAAGTCCGTCGCCGAAGCCATGAAGTCCGGCATCAACCCCCCGCAAGTGGGTCTGTGTGGAAGCGGACGACATGCTGGTCACCGGCTACCGTGACGTGGTGATGCTCATTATGCTGGACACCAGCTACGACCTCACCGCCCAGTCCTTTGTGGATGCCTTCGGCAAGGTCGTCGGCGAACCCGAATTTGTGATTTAAGGTTTCCAAAATGGCAGCGATTCCGTCGCTGCCATTTTTATAAGAGTTCTCACATCAGGAGCGAAACACGCCTATGGTATTTTTCCAGTATTCCCTTTCTATATTATTTCCTCCCGGCGGTGCTGGCGGTGTATTTTCTCACGCCCCGGAAGGGAAAAACGCCGTTCTGCTCCTTGCCAGCCTGATTTTTTTACGGCTGGGGGAGCTGCGGCTGCTGCCCCTGATGGTGTTCACCATCCTGCTGGTCTGCGGTCTGGGCATCGAGCGCTCCCGGAACCGGAAAAAGCTTTGGCTGCTGGCGTCCATTGTCATCAGCGTGGGGCTCCTGGGGTTTTCAAATACGCGGACTTCTTCATCCGGCAGTCTGAACGCCGTCACCGGCCTGAAAAATTCCCCTGCTCCATTTGGCGCTGCCCGTCGGCATCAGCTTTTACACCTTCCAGACTATGAGCTACACCATCGACGTCTACCGCGGCAGCGTCCCGGCGCAGAAAAAGCCTTATCAACTTCGGCGCGTATGTCGCCCTGTTTCCCCAACTGATTGCGGGACCCATCGTCCGCTATGCGGACATCGCCCGGGAGCTGGAACACCGGGAGCACAGCTGGGACAACGCGGCGGCGGGACTGCGGCGGTTTCTGGTGGGGCTGGGGAAGAAGGTCATTCTCGCGGACAATTTTGCCCTGCTGATCCGGTTGTTCCGTCAGAGCGGGGAAACATCCGTCCTGTTTTTACTGGATGTACGCCGTGGCCTTTGCCCTGAATATTTACTTCGACTTTTCCGGCTATTCCGACATGGCCATCGGCCTGGGGCGGGTGCTGGTTCCATTTTGTGGAGAATTTCAACTACCCCTACCTCTCCCGGGAAGCGTCACGGAGTTCTGGCGGCGGTGGCATATCAGCCTTGGCAGCTGGTTCCGGGACTATGTGTATATCCCCATGGGCGGCAGCCGGGTCAGCCGTTGGCGGTGGGTGATTAACATCCTCACCGTGTGGATGCTTACGGGACTGTGGCACGGCGCGGCGTGGAATTTTGTGCTGTGGGGGCTGCTGTTTGCCGCGCTGCTGCTGGCGGAAAAGTGGATTCCCGTCCTGCAAAGGCTGCCGGGCGTCCTGCGCCATGGCTATGTGCTGCTGGCGGTAGTCCTCAGTTTCGTCCTGTTCAACGCGGACAGTCTTGCCCAGGCAGGGCAGGATTTTTGCCGGACTCTTTGGCTTCGGGGGCTTAAGCCTGACCTCGAGACGCTGTATTATCTCAAAAGCTACGCCGTCCTGTTCATCTTGGGCATTCTCGGCTCCACGCCGGTGGTGAAAAAACGCGGCGCGGCGCATGGACGAAACGAAGGCGGGCGCTGTGCTGGAAGCCGCGGCAATGCTGGCGCTGCTGATCGTCTGCACGGCCTATCTGGTGGACGGCTCCTTCAGCCCGTTCCTGTATTTCCGGTTTTGAGGGGCGAAGGTATGAAAATCGAATTTGCGCAATCATGGTTGCGGCCGTCTGGGCGGTGCTGGCTGCGTGGGCATGGCTGGCGCCCAGCCGGGACATTTCCGTCGCGGAGCGCCGCCAACTGGCGCAGAAGCCCGCCATTCAGACAAAGACGCTGCTGGACGGCAGCTTCATGGCGGATTTTGAGGATGCCAGCCTGGATCAGTTCCCCCCTGCGGGAAACCTTCCGCGAGGCCAAGTCTCTGTTTCACCGCTTCGTTCTGCGGCAAAGCGACAAAAGCGGCATTTATATCGCCCGGGGTTTCGCCGCAGCCCAGGAATACCCCCTGAGCGAGGCCTCAATCGGTCACGCACTGGAGCGGTTCAGCAGCGTATACGAAACCTATCTTTCCTCCACCGATTCCCAAATTTATCTTGCCATCGTCCCGGACAAGGGCTTCTATCTGGCGCAGTCCGCCGGGCAGCTGTCCCTGGACTATGACCGGCTCTTTGCCATGGTGGAGGGTGGAATGCCCTGGGCGTCTCCCATCCGCCTGACGGACAGCCTGTCCATTCAGGACTATTACCGCACCGATACCCATTGGCGGCAGGAGCGTCTGCTCCCGGCGGCACAGACGCTGTGTCAGGCGCTGGGGGTGTCGTCTCCCCCGGCAGGAGGATTATACCGTCACCCCGGTGGACAAGCCCTTCTACGGCGTGTATTACGGTCAGGCGGCGCTGCCCATGCAGCCGGATACCATGTACCTGATGGAAAGCAAGCTGCTGGACGAATGCCGGGTGTACGACTACGAAACGGGGGAGACCGCCGCCGTCTACGACATGACCAAGTTAGACAGCAAAGACCTGTACGACGTGTATCTCTCCGGCGCCCGGAGTCTGCTGACCATTGAGAACCCCAACGCGGCCACTGACCGGGAGCTGATTGTATTCCGGGATTCCTTCGGAAGCAGCATGGTTCCGCTGCTGGTAAACGACTACGCCAGAGTGACGCTGGTAGACCTTCGGTACATCCGAAGCGACTATCTGGGCAGGTTCCTGGACTTTCACGGTCAGGACGCTGTTCCTTCTACAGCACGCTGCTGGAACAACAGCGCGGCAAAAATGTATTAATTTTTTTTTAGCGCCGTTTTATTCGGCAGACCGCCTTGGCGGCGGTAAGAAAATGTAATGAAACGTTTTTCAGCGGCCGCAATTTTATTAAAACGCTTTCAGTATTAAAAATCAAGGGGCGCTCCGATGAAAGCGGAGCGCCCTTGATGCAAAAAATCCACTGTAATCTTGCGACTACAGTGGACCTGGCAGAGATGAGGGATTCGAACCCCCGCAAACGGAGTCAGAGTCCGTGTGCTACCGTTACACAAATCCTCTATATAATACCTGGTGGAGACAACAGGACTCGAACCTGTGACCTCATGCGTGTGAAGCATGCGCTCTAACCAGCTGAGCTATGCCTCCATACCGAAGCAGGAATTATTATACCACGTTTTCCGGAAAGTCAACCACTTTTTTCCGGAATTTCCTTTTTTTTTTGCCCCGCAAAAAAGGTGGGGCGCATAAGGCTTGTTTACCTGTATGGCTGTACGTATCGTTCATGGCTCAGGCTTTGCGGCCGCGCGTGGGCACCGGAGACAAGGCCGAGCATGGCGTAGATCGAAACCACCGAAGGAGCCGCCGTAGCTGATCAGCGGGAGGGTCAGGCCGATAACGGGCATAACGCCGATGCACATGCCGGTGTTGATCATCACCTGGAACATCAGCGCGGACGCGGCGCCGTAGCATACCAGACGGCGCATATAGTCCTGGCAGTGTATGCCCACATAGATGCACCGGGCGATGATGGCCATTTCCATAATCATGATCGCAAGGCACCCCACGAAGCCCAGCTCCTCGCCCATGGACGAGAAAATATAGTCCGTGTGCCCGGCGAACAGGCTGCCGCTCTGGGTACGGTTGCCGTTGAACAGCCCCTGCCCCGTCAGGCCGCCGCCGGTGAGGGAACGCAGGTTCATCATGGAGTGGTAGCGCTCGTTGATGCCCATGGGGTCGATGGTGTCGTCAACCAGAATCAGAAACCGGTTCTGCTGGTATTCGCCCAGGAACTGCCACAGGATCGGGAACGCCGCCACGATCAGGCCGATGGCCAGGACGAACCACCACAGGCTGACGCCGCCGCCGAAGGCCATGCCGATGAAGATAAACACGAAGATCAGGGAAACGCCCGCGTCGCCGGACAGCACCATGTTCAGTCCCACCAGCAGTCCCAGATGAAGGCACATGTGCATGACGGACGGCAGACTGGATATCCGGTTCTGGTGCGCCGACATGACCGAGGCCATAATAACGACATAGGTGATCTTGCAGACCTCGGCGGGCTGAACGCTGATAAAGCCCAGGTTGATCCAGCTTCGGTTACCAGAGTCGTGGTCGGTTCCCAGGGGGCTTATCAGCATGAGAAGCAACGCACAGTTGAAAGCCACCATCACCATCCGGTGTTCCGAGAAGAAAGTCCAGATCAATGGAGGACACCAGCGCGTACATCATGACGCCCAGACCGGTAGCCGCCAGCTGAATGATAATATATTTGAGATTGCCGCCAAACTTGTCGGCGGAAGTGGCGCTGGCAATAAAAACGCAGCCAAACCGGATACGATCAGGCACAGGATCAGCAGAAATATGTCGCCTTTTTCCAGAAGTCCTTTAATTCATCCAAAAACCGGCTCAAACAACCGCCTCCCTTTCCGCTATGGTTTTTCATTATACCATCCTTCCGGGGAAAAGTAAATAGACGAAATGTGAACGTGCCTTTAACATTGCCGGGGGGCGGGGTATAGGGGAAAACGGGCAGAATCCATAAAACCCGGCAAAAAAATGTTATGATATTACATCCGGTTTTACTTGACAAAATGGGAAAAATGGTATTATTCTAAAAAGAGAATCTGCAAGAATTGGAAACGTTTCAATTTTCCGAAACTGCCGTTTTTCCACCGCCGCAGGGGTGTCTTCCCCGGAGTTCCTCCGGAGAACCCACGCTCAGACGGATACCGGCAAAAAGTTTCCTGTTTGCCGTTTTCGGGCGGTTTCAACTGGACATGCTGATCGGAATATGATATACTATCAAAAGTCTGTCTGGAAGGAACCGTATCAATAAGCCATGGCGGCGCACCCGCTTTAAGAATGGAGAGCTAACATGAACAACAACTGTCTGAACATCCTGAAATGGACGGAAGCACAGCTCAAGTACACCTACGACGTTTCTTTGCAGGAGGCGACCCCTCAGGAGCTGCATGAAGCGCTGGGTCAGGCTGTTATGATGGCCATTTCCGACGATTGGAGCCATTCCAAGAAGACCCGTATGCCCAATCGCAAGGCGTATTACATCTCCGCCGAGTACCTGATCGGCCGTCTGGTGTATTCCAACCTGTTTAATCTGGGAATTCTGGACGAGATGAAGGAGCTGTTTGCCGAGCACGGGGTCGATCTGGCGATTCTCGAGGACATCGAGGATGCCGCTCTGGGCAACGGCGGTCTGGGCCGTCTGGCGGCCTGCTTCCTGGACAGCGCTGCATCCACCGATATTCCCCTGTCCGGCTACGGTCTGCGCTATAAGTTCGGCCTGTTCAAGCAGAGCTTCGACGAGAACGGCAGCCAGAAGGAGAATGCGGACGACTGGTCCAAATTCGGCGACCCCTGGTCCTACCGCCGTTATAACCACACCGTGAAGGTCAAGTTCCCCCGACCATACCGTTCTGGCCGTTCCTACGACGTTCCCGTCATCGGCTACGGCACCGAGAACGATGGGCACACTGCGCCTGTGGCAGTGTGAGGCCGAGGAGGAACTGGACTTCAACGCCTTCAACAATCAGGACTATCTGCGGGCGCTGGACGCCAAGAACAAGGCCGAGGACATCACCCGCGTCCTGTACCCCAACGACTCCACCTGGGAGGGCAAGCGCCTGCGCATCAAGCAGCAGTATGTGCTGTCGTCTGCGTCCCTGCAGGATATGCTGCGCACCTTCAAAATTGCCCACGGCAGCGACCTGAGCCACTTCGCCGAGTTCTACGCCGTGCAGCTGAACGACACCCACCCCGCTATGTCCATCCCCGAACTGATCCGGCTTCTGATGCTGGAGGGCATGAGCTTTGACGACGCCTTCAATGTCGCTCAGAAGACCTTCTCCTACACCACCAACCACCGTCATGGGCGAGGCACTGGAAAAGTGGCCGCTGGATCTGATGCGCAGCGTGGTTCCCGAGATCGTGGACATCATCTGCCGCATTGACCAGAAGCTCAAGTGGGAGCATCCGGATCTGTTCATCGTGAAAGACAACACCGCCCACATGGCCAACCTGTCCATTTACGTCGGCTCCTATATCAACGGCGTGGCGGAAATCCACACCCGTATTCTGAAAGAGGACCTGTTCAAGGACTGGTACAATGTGTTCCCGGAACGGTTCCAGAACAAGACCAACGGCGTGACCCCCGGCGTTGGATCGGTCTGTGCAACCCCGAACTGACCGCCATGCTGCGGGGAAAAGGTGGGCGGCGACTTCCTGAAACACCTCGACCTCATCGGCGAGCTGAAAATCAGATCTACGACGAGACCATCGTGGAATTCAACGACATCAAGCACCTGAAGAAGGAGCAGCTGTGCGCCGTCATCGCCAAACACGAGGGCGTGACGCTGAACCCCGACTTCATCTTCGACGTGCAGGTCAAGCGTCTGCACGAGTACAAGCGCCAGCTGATGAACATTCTGTCCATTGTGGACATCTACTTCCGCCTGAAGGAGGGCCGTCTGCCGGACTTCCATCCCACGGTTTACCTCTTCGGCGCCAAGTCCGCCCCCGGCTACGCCCGTGCCAAGGCCATCATCCGCTATATCAACCGGGTCGCGAAGCTGATCAACAGCGACCCCGCCGTGGCCGGCAAGCTGAAAGTGGTATTCGTTCAGAACTACAACTGCTCCTACGCCGAGCATATCATCCCCGCCGCCGACATTTCCGAGCAGATCTCCCCTGCCGGTACGGAGGCCTCCGGCACCGGCAACATGAAGCTGATGCTCAACGGCGCCGTGACCCTGGGTACCATGGACGGCGCCAATGTGGAGATTGCCCAGGAGGCCGGCCGGGAGAACGAGTATATCTTCGGCCACACCGTGGATGAGATCAATGCCGTGAAGCCCACCTACCACGCCCGGAGCATTTACGACTCCAACGCCGACCTGCGCCGCGCCATCAACACCCTGGTGGACGGCACCGTCCCCACGGACGACGCCCAGAAGGAGCTGTTCCATTCTCTGCTGGACGGCACCGACTGGCATCAGGCCGACCATTACTTCCTGCTGCTGGACTACGCTTCCTACTTCGACACCAAGCTCCAGGCCAACCGGGACTATGCCGACCGCATGGCCTTTGGCCGCAAATGCCTCATGAATGTGGCCTCCGGCGGCAAGTTCTCCTCGGACCGGACCATCCGCCAGTACGCCGAGGAGATCTGGCACATCAAGCCCACCGAGTATTAAGATTGATTCAAAAACACGCCCGATTCTGCAAAGAACCGGGCGCGTTTTCGTATTCAAAAAGTCAAAACCTTTGCACTGCGCGGCGAATTGTGGTATAGTATGGTCAAAGAACCCCGCCGGTTTTTCCGGGGCGTCACGTCAATCTTGGAGGTGCAGACATGAAAGTTCAATTCATCGGCGCGACCCATGAGGTCACTGGCAGCTGTACGCTGCTGGAAGTGAACGGCCGGTACTATCTGGTGGACTGCGGTATGGAGCAGGGGGAGGACATTTTCCAGAATGTCCCGCTGCCCGTTCCGGCGAATGCCATTGAAGCGGTGTTCCTGACCCACGCCCATATCGACCATTCCGGTATGCTCCCCAAGCTGTGCAAGGACGGGTTCCGTGGGCAGATCTACGCCACGGAGGCCACCTGCAATCTTTGCCGCATCATGCTGATGGACTCGGCGCACATTCAGGAGTCGGAAGCCCAGTGGCGCACCCGCAAGGCCGAGCGCGCCGGGGAACGGGCCGTGGAGCCGGTATACGACACCAACGACGCGGCGGCGGCTCTCCGGCTGCTCCGCCCCTGCCAGTATAACGCCGCCGTTCAGGCCGCGGAGGGCATTATCATCCGCATGACGGACATCGGCCATCTGCTGGGTTCCGCCGCCATCGAAATGTGGCTGACGGAGGGGCAGCAGACCCGGAAGATCGTGTTCAGCGGCGACGTGGGCAACGTCAATCAGCCCCTGCTCCGCGACCCCCAGCCTGTTGCGGAGACGGAATATCTGGTCATCGAATCCACCTACGGCGACCGCCTGCATCCCAAGGCAGCGGGGCGATGTGGTGGGCGAGCTGGCCGCCTGCATCCAGCGGGCGCTGGACCGGGGCGGCAATCTGGTCATCCCCGCCTTTGCCGTGGGGCGGACGCAGGAAATGCTCTACGCCATCCGGGAGATCAAGCAGCGGGGTCTGGTGACGGGACACGACCATTTCCCGGTGTACGTGGACTCCCCGCTGGCCGTGGAAGCGACGGGGATTTTCCTGCAATGCGACCCCACGGACTTTGACGACGAGACCCGGGCCATTCTGAAACAGGGCGTCAACCCCATCTGGTTTGACGGATTGAAGCTGTCCGTTTCCTCCGACGAATCCAAGCTCATCAATACCGACCCCCAGCCCAAGGTCATTCTCTCCGCCAGCGGCATGTTGCGAGGCGGGCAGAATCCGCCACCATCTGAAACACAACCTGTGGCGCAAGGAAAAGCGTCATCCTGTTCGTGGGCTATCAGGCGGAGGGGGCTCTCGGCTGGAAGCTGGAAAACGGCGCGAAGTCCGTGAAGCTCTTCGGCGAGGACATCGCGGTGAACGCGGAGATCGCCATGCTCCACGGCACCTCCGGCCACGCGGACAAAGAGGGACTGCTGAACTGGCTGGCAGGCTTCCGGGAAAAAGCCCAAGATGGTGTTCGTGAACCACGGCGACGACAGCAGCTGCAAAGCCTTCTGCGCGACCCTGAAATCCATGGGCTACCATGCCGACGCCCCCTACAGCGGCACGGAATACGACCTGATCACCGGCAAGCTCACGACCTACACCGAGGGCGTGAAGATCGACCGGGCGGCCGTCTTCAAGGGCACCCAGCGGGCGAAGCAGATTTACGAGGACATGGTCGCGGCTGCGGAAGCGCTTCTTGCGCTGGTCAAGACCCGCCGCGGGAACACCAACAAGGACAACGCCAAGCTCACGGGGCAGATCATCAGCCTGATCGAAAAGTGGAAAAAATAAGGCAGCACAACGCCCGGCAGGAAATAGATTCCTGCCGGGCGTTTTTCTTTTTCAATTATTTCAGACTGTATTTCACGGCATACGCCTTGTATTCGTCGTCAAAATTCTCGTTTTCCATCCGGGCGGAGCGGATGGCCTCGTGGGTGTTCATGTTGTGGTGGTGCAGGTCGATGACACACCGGCGATGTTGGAGCAGTGGTCGCCCACCCGTTCCAGCGCGGTCAGCAGATCCGACCAGACAAATCCGGATTCAATACTACAGCTGCCCTGCTGCATCCGCAGAATGTGGTGGATGCGCATTTTCTCCTTCAGATCGTCAATGACCTGTTCCAGCGGCTCCACCCGGTAGGCTTTTTTCCAGATCGTCGTCCCGGAACGCCTGAAAGGTCATGTCCACGATCTCCTCCACAGCCCGCAGCAGAACGCTCAGCTCATGGCGGGCGGCGTCGGACAGCGCCAGATTCTTGCTTTTCAGTTCTTCGGCGGACTCTACCAGATTCAGGGCGTGGTCTCCGATGCGCTCAAAATCGCTGAGGGCTTTGAGCAGCATGGTGGCCTCGCTGCTGTCGTTTTCGCTGATCTTCAGGGTGCTGAGCTTGACGAGATACGTGCCAAGAATGTCCTCGTAATGGTCGGTCTTGCTCTCCCCCTCCCGCACAGCCTGCGCAAGCTCCGGCGTGTAGTTCTGGAGGGCGGCGGCGGCATCCGCAGGGTCGGCGGCCACATCCGCCATTTCATTGGTGACCACACGGCAGCGCTCCAAGGCGATGGAGGGGTGGTCAGCAGGCGTTCGTCCAGCTCCGCAGACCGCTTCCGGCTGCTTCCCTCGGGGACGATCCTGTACACACCAGCTTTTCCAGCAGACCTGCCGGCGGGCAGCATCAGGGTGCAGATGACGTTGAAGACCGTGTGGCAGATGGCGATGCCCAGATAAGAAATGCGCTTCTCCCAGAATGGCAAAGGGGAGAACAGGGCGTCCGCCAGCATTCAAAGAGGGTCAGGCACACACAATGGTGCCGATGATGTTGAAATCAGATGCACACCGCCGCCCGCCGGGCGTTTTTGGTGGTGCCCACGCTGGACAGCAGCGCGGTGACGCAGGTGCCGATGTTCTGACCCATGATAATGGGAATGGCGGCGGCGTAGGTCACAGAGCCGGTGGAGGACAGCGCCTGCAAAATGCCCACGGAGGCCGACGGAGGACTGGATGATTCCGGTGAGCACCGCGCCCACGAGAACGCCCAGAACAGGGTTCGTGAACATCAGGAACATCTGCTGAAATTCCGGCACATTTTTCAGGCTGCTGACCGCGCCGGACATGGTCTCCATGCCGAACATCAGGGTCGCAAACCCCAGAAAGATCATGCCGGTGTCCTTCTTCTTGCCGTCCTTCATGAACATGTAGTACACAATGCCCACCAGCGCAAGAATGGGGGTAAAAGAGCTGGGCTTCAGCAGCCGGACGAAGACGTTCCCGCTTTCAATGCCGCTGAGGCTCAGAATCCAGGCGGTGACGGTGGTTCCAACGTTCGCGCCCATAATGACATTGATGGCCTGTCCCAGCGTCAGAAGCCCCGAGTTGACAAAGCCCACAACCATGACTGTCGTAGCCGAAGAAGACTGAATGACTGCCGTGACGGCCAGACCCGTCAGGAAGCCCAGCATCCGGTTGGTGGTGAGCTTCCCCCAGAAGCACCCGCAGGGAGGGAACCCGCCCGCCGTTCCAGCGCGTCTCCCATCACGCTCATGCCGAACAGGAACAGGCACAACCCGCCGATCATGGTCAGAACGTTGAAAATATCCATGGATTTCGACCTCTCATCTTAAATTTTCATATTTCAATTTTATCAGCGCAAGGTCAAATCCATTATCAGAAAATGTAAAATCTGCGTAAATCCGGCAGAAAATACGGGAGGGGCTGCGCCCCTCCCTTCGTTCTACTTTTTTCCATGGGAAACCGCACCGTGACGATCGTCCCTTGCCGACGGTGCTGTCCAGCTCGATGGCCGCGCCCAGAATCAGCGCCGCGTGCTTGACGATGGACAGTCCCAGACCGGTGCCGCCAATCTCCTTGGAGTGGCTCTTGTCCACCCGGTAAAACCGCTCGAACACCCGCTCCTGATGCTCCGGGCTGATGCCGATGCCGGTGTCCGTCACCGTCAGAACGGCCTGCCCCTTTTCTTCCCCAAGCCGCACGATGACCAGCCCGCCGTCCTTGTTGTACTTGACGGCGTTGTCCATGAGGTTGAACACAATCCTGAAACCAGCTGAGGAATCCCCTGAATCACGGTTTTCGTCCCTTCCAGCCGGATGCTGACGTTTTTCAGCTCCGCCGGGGCGGTCAGCTCCTGCATGGCGGACTTCGCCGTTTCGTACAGGTCGATGGGTGCCCACTGCATATCCGCCGCACCCTCGTCCAGCCGGGACAGGCGCAGGGTATCCTCCACCAGATCGATCATGCGCTGGGCTTCGCTGTAGATCTTCTCCGAAAAGTGCCGGGTGTCCTCCGGAGGAACCAGCCCGTCCTTCATCAGCTCGGCGTAGCCGGAAATGGCGTGAAGCGGGGTTTTCAGCTCATGGGAAACGTTGGCGGTGAATTCCCGGCGAAGGGCTTCCGCCTTCTGCTTCTGGGTCACGTCAAACAGCAGCAGCACCACGCCGAAAACCGCCCCGTCGGATCTGACCGGGCTGGCGGCGGCGAGATATTCCCGCCGGTCAGAGCCACGTTTTCCTCCGCCTTTTCCCCGGTGAGAGCCTTCTCCACCAGGGCGGAAATGGCCGGGTTCCGGTTGGCAACGCCAAAGTCCGCCCCTAAGCAGTTGGGGGTGATTTCCAACAGCCGCGTGGCGGCGGGGTTGATGCTCAGCACCATGCCGCTGCTGTTCATCAGCACCAGTCCCTCGCTTAAGGAACGGATGACGGTGTTGAATTCCTTCTGCTTCTGCCGCAGTTCCTGGGACTGCGCCCGAAGCTGAACCTGCTGGGAGTCCAGCCGCCGCAGAAGGGGCTGGATTTCGACGTACTCCCGGTTGGACATGGGGTCGTCCAGATTCAGCTCGTTCAGAGGCGCGACAATGTTTTTCGTCAGCTGCCCGGCAAGAAGCGCCGACAGGGCGACGGCAATACCGATGACCAGAATGATCGGCTTCACCACCCCCAGCACCAGATGGGGCACCGTGTTCTGCGCCGCGGAAAGGCGAAGCACCGTGCCGTCGCTCAATCGCTGCGCCGTGTAGATATACCGCTCCATCAGCGTGTCAGAATAGCGGAAGCTGGTGCCGGATCCGGTGGCCAGCGCGGCCTTTACCTCTTCCCGCTCCAGATGATTCTCCATCACGCCGGAATCGGAGCGGCTGTCATAAAGCACCGTGCCGTCGGCGGCGATCCATGTGATGCGCCGGTCGGAGGTATCGAGATCGTCAAAATAGGAAACCCCTTCCATTTCCAGCGCGTGGGCGACCAGCGCCGTCTGCAATCGCAGCTGCTCTGCCTGAACGTCGGAAAAGTAGGTGTACAGCGCCCCCAGGATCAGCACCACCGTGCTGCCAGCAGCACCGCCAGGGACGCCAGAAAAATCGAGCGAAAAACCCGCCTCGTCATGGCCTACGCCTCCATCCGGTAGCCAACGCCCCGGACGGTGCGGATGTATTCGCCGCACTGCCCCAGCTTCGTGCGCAGGGTGCCGATGTGTACGTCCACCGTTCGGGTCTCCCCCACGTAGTCCGTGCTCCAGATCCGTTCCAGCAGCTGATCCCGGGTAAAGACCCGGCCGGGATGCTCCAGAAAGAGCTTCAGTAACTCAAATTCCTTCAGCGTCAGCTCCACCCGGGTATCCCCGGCGTAGACTGTATGGGACGCGGAATCCATTCGCAGATTCCCCATTTGCAGCAGTCCGGGAGCAGCCGCAGGGGCAGCCCGGCGCAGAACCGCCCGGATGCGGGACACCATCTCCATCATGCCGAAGGGCTTGGCGAGGTAATCGTCAGCCCCCAGATCCAGCCCCACCACCTTGTCGTACTCCGTTCCCCGGGCGGACGCGATGATGACCGGGATGCGGGCGGTGGCGGGATTGCCCCGGAGGGCTTTGAGAATTTCAATGCCGTCCATCCGGGCAGCATGATATCCAGCATAATGAGCTGGGGCTGGGCGTGGCTCAGCGCGTCGAACAGCCCCACGTTGTCCCGGAAGCCTTCCGCCTCGAAGCCGGACGCCCGCAGGGGCATACTGCATCAGCTCCCGGATGCTGTCGTCGTCCTCTACGCAGTAAATCACTCGATTCCCCAATACTTATTCCATCTCACTATTGATGGTACGATAAAACCTTAAGAATTACAATAAGTACTTTGTAAAATCCATGTAAAGTGGCAAATTCTGTTCCCAAAAGCGAAAATTCCGGGGCGGAAATCCGCCCCGAGTATCGTATCAGGCATTGAAAACATAGGTATCCAGCCGCCGGAAAGCCTCCTGCACCCGGCTCAGGGGCAGCGCGAGGTTCATGCGGATGTGGGTCTGACCGTGGAACGCCCGTCCGTCCTGCCAGATAACGCCCACGTCCCATCCGGCGGCAAGCAGCTCGTCCATGGTCTTGCCATGAGCCGTCAGCCATTCTCCGCAGTCAAGGAACAGCATGTACGTTCCCTGAGGGCGGCTGACATCCACGCCGTTAAAGTGCTTCGCGATATAATCGCAGGCAAAATCCACGTTGCCGGTGATAACCTGCCGCAGCTCCTCCACCCACTCGTAGCCCTCGGGCCTGTAAGCGCCCAGCAAGGCGTGCATGCTCACTCATGACGTTCATGGCGTTGTAGTGACTGAGGGAGCCCTCCTTGTCGCAGCGATCCCGGAGCCAGCTGTTGTAGATGATATGGTAGCTGCCCACCAGTCCCGCCAGATTGAAGGTCTTGGAGGGGGCGTACACCGCCACGGTGCGCATTTTCGCGTCCTCGCTGACGGACTGGGTGGGGATGTGGCAATATCCGGTCAGCAGAATGTCGCTCCAGATCTCGTCGGAAACCACCATGACGTCATACTTTTTGTACAGCGCCATGGCCTGCTCGATCTCCCAGCGCTCCCAGACCCGGCCGCAGGGGTTGTGTGGGGAACAGAAAATGGCGGCGTGGATGTGATTTTCCACGATCTTCTTTTCCATGTCGGCAAAGTCCATCCGCCAGACACCCTGCTCGTCCTTTGTCAGCGGGGAGTGGACAATGTGATAGCCATTGTCCGTCAGGCTGTGGGTAAAGCCGATGTAGGTCGGGCTGTGGAGCAGCACGTTGTCCCCTTTGGAGCACAGAACGTTCAGCGCGGAGATCACGCCGCCCAGTACGCCGTTTTCGTAGCCGATGTGTTCCGGCTTCAGGCCGGTGACGCCGTTGCGGCTTTCCTGCCAGCGGATGATGGAATCGTAATATTCTGCAGGGGGGTCAAAAAATAGCCGAAGGCCGGATGCTCCACCCGTTCGATCATGGCCTGTTGAATGGTGGGCACCACGGGAAAGTTCATATCTGCCACCCACATGGGGATCACGTCGAATCCCTCCCGGGGCGCGGGATAGGGAGAACCGGGCGCGCCCACGGCGTCAATGGCGACGGCGTCCTTTCCCCGGCGATCCAGAATGGAAGTAAAGTCGTATTTCATTGTGTTTCTCCTTTGTATGCGCTTGCTCAGCCGGGAATACCGGCTGCAAAAAATACCACGAAAACAGCGGCCGCACAGCCGCCGAACAGAATCATTATAACAGTCTTCCCTCCCTTTGTCAATCCGCGGCCGCCCGTGTCGAAGGGAATTCTGTGTTTTCCACAGCTGTGAGTTGGTAATATTGTCTAATTTTCCGTCTTGAACAGCAGATATATTTATGCTATCTTATAGATACAAAGAGGTGATACCGATGTACAGGTAAATCCTTGAAGGCTCTGAATCAGAACGGAGCCAATGCAGGCGGGCAGGGAGGTCCCCCGGCGATTCCGACTTATAAGCGCGTCTCGCGGAAGAGACAGACAGAGAATGGATAAGGTATCGGAACAGAAAAACGGATCGCATACGCCCGTCAATCCGCAGAAAGAGAGGTTAACCAACAGATGTTAGATAATAAGAGCGAACAGAAATGACCCTTGGCTGCAAGAAAACGTGCTGATCACAAGGCATGGCAGTCAAGGGTCATTTCATTTCTTTCCGCGCCCGGCCGGGGCGCTTTTTTGCCGCCCGGATTGACAATTCCGGCGAAAACGTGGTATCATATTTTTATCCGGAATGTCACACAGGAGTGCCTATGCAGATACAAACGAAAAAATTTGCCGGGCTGACCGGGAATCAGCTGAAGCTTCTGGCCCTGATCGCCATGACCTGCGACCATGTGGGATTGCAGCTGCTGCCCCAATTCATCATTCTGCGGATCATCGGGCGGCTGGCCGCACCGCTTACATGATCGCCGAGGGCTGCCGCTATACCCATGACCGGGGGCGGTATCTGGGGAGACTTCTGGGCATGGCCGCACTGTGCCAGATCGCCTATTTTGCCGCCATGCGGTCGCTCTACCAGTGCATTTTCGTGACCTTTTCCCTCTCCGTCTGTCTGATATACGCACTGGATAATGCCGTCCGCCGCCGGACTCCCGTGTCGGTGCTGTCGGCTGCTGCCGCTGTTGCCGCCGTGGTTTTCGTCACCGAGGGCTTGCCCGGATTCTGATTCACACGGAGTTTCGACGTGGATTATGGCCTTTGGGGCGTAATGCTGCCGGTTTTGGTGTATTTTGGCAGGGGAAAATGGGGAAAACTGGCGCTGTTCGCCGTCGGTGTCGGTCTGCTGGGTCTGCATTACGGCGGGACGCAGTGGTGGGGGCTTCTGAGCGTTCCCCTTCTGGCGCTGTACAACGGCAAAAAAGGCACATGGAATATCGGCCCGCTGTTTTACTGGTATTACCCCGCCCATCTGGTCGCCATCTATGGCCTGAGCCTGCTGTTGGAGCGTGCCGCCGGATAACGTATCGACCGGGGAACCATCCCCGATATATAAGGAGGAAATGATATGCGTAAAGATTTTGGTTCCAAGCCCATGCTGTACCCCATGCCGGTGCTGATCATCGGCACCTACGACGAGACGGAACGCCCAACGCCATGAACGCCGCATGGGGCGGCATCGTGGACACGAATCTCATCGGCATCTGTCTTGCGGACCACAAGACCACCCGGAACATCTTCGCCCGGAAAGCCTTCACCGTCTCCATGGCGGACGCGGAAAACATGGTGGCTGCGGACTACGTGGGCATCGTGTCCGGCGATAAGGTTCCCGATAAGGTCGCCCGTGCAGGCTGGCACACCAGCAAGAGCCATCTCGTGGACGCTCCCATCATCGACGAACTGCCCATGACGCTGGAATGTTCCTTCGTCAGCTACGACGAGGGCACCGGACTGCTCATTGGCCGGATCGAAAACGTCAGCGCCGAGGAATCCATCCTCACCGACGGCAAGATCGACCTGAATAAGTTCCACCCCATCACCTTCGACCCCTGCGGCAACGGCTACTATCCCCTTGGCGAAAAGCTGGGCGACGCCTTCCAGGAGGGCATAAAGCTGAAATAATTTCGAGGGCATGACGACCCCCACGCAAACACAAAGCCCTCTCAGTCACCTGCGGTGACAGCTCTCCCGAAGGGAGAGCCAGGGGGCTTATGCACAAGAAATGGATCGTATCGGTAACGATACGATCCATTCGCCGTTTTTCAAATATTTCCGCCAAGTCGAGGGCATCAGCAGGATCAGCATGGGGAACAGCTCCAGCCGCCCGAACAGCATATCCAGCGTCAGCACGATCTTCGCCAGCGGCGAAAAAGGCCGCGAAGCAGCCCGTGGGGCCGACCAGTCCCAGACCGGGGCCGATGTTATTCAGCGTGGCCAACACGGCGGTAAACGTGGTGACAAAATCCAGATTGTCCAGCGCCACCAGCAGCACGAACACCAGCGTCACCAGAAAATACAGGGTCATGTAGCTCTGAACGCCCTGCACCGTCTCCCGGCTGACGGGCTTTCCGTCCACCGTCAGCACCCGCACGGAGCGGGGATGAAGCAGCTTGCGCAGCTCGGAGCCAAGGGCTTTGCACAGAATCACCAGCCGGGAAACCTTCACGCCGCCGCCGGTAGACCCGGCACAGGCACCTACGATCATCAGCAGCACCAGAATACACCGGCTGAGCTGGGGCCACAGGTCAAAATCCGTTGTGCTGAAGCCCGTGGTGGTAATGACGGACGAGACGGCGAAAAAAGCGTGGTGGAACGCGTCAAACGCCGTGGGGAACATCCCCAGAATGTTAAGGGTAATAATCAGCGTGCTCCCGGCGATGATGGCAAAATACGCCCGCACCTCGGTATTCCGCCAGGCCATGGCATATTTTTTCATCAGCAGGAAAAAAAGTAAACGTTGAAGTTCACGCCGAACAGCGCCATGAATACGGACACAACGCCCTGAAGATAATAGCTGTCATAATAGCCCATGGAGCTGTTCTTGATGCCGAAGCCGCCGGTGCCGGCGGTGCCGAAAGGCGGTACACAGGCTGTCAAACAGGGGCATTCCCCAAGGCCAGCTAGCAGCACCACCTCCACCGCCGTCATGACGATGTAAATGCCGTAAAGAATGGCGGCGGATTTGCGCATATTCGGCACCATCTTGCTCACGGTGGGGCCGGGGCTTTCCGCCCGGAGCAGGTGGTTGGCCTGGCCGCCCATATTCACTAGCGACAGCATGAACACCAGAATGCCCATGCCCCCAACCAGTGGGTGAAGCTGCGCCAGAAGAGCATCCCGTTGTCCAGCGCCTCCACATCGGTCAGGATGCTGGCGCCGGTCGTGGTAAAGCCGGAAACCATCTCAAACACGGCGTCTAAGTAGCTGGGGATCTGCCCGGACAGGGTAAAGGGCGCCGCGCCGATCAGGGAAATGACCACCCATGCCAGCGCCGTAAAGACGAATCCTTCCCGGGCGTACATGTCCCGCTTGGCGGGCTTGAACCGGGTCAGCAGGAAGCCAAGCAGTCCCGCCGCGATCATGGTGTACAAAAAGTAGATGCCGGAGCTTTCCCCGTAGATCACGGCGACCGCCAGCGGAAGCACCAGAAACGCCGCCACGATCAGCAGGATCATGCCGAAAAGATAGCGAAGCAAGGGATAATTCATGTCCGTTCCCCCTTACCGCCGGGTGGTGAAGATATCGTTGAGGCTTCTCAGTCCGCTGTGGGCTGCGACCACGATCACGCTGTCCCCCACCTCGATGGTGTCGCTGCCCCGGGGGTAATGGTCTTGCCGCCCCGGGAGATGCAGCCGATCAGCAGGCCGTCCTTCAGGTGCAGATCCTGCAATGGGATGCCGCAGAAATCGGCGCTGGCCGTGACCCGGAACTCCATCGCTTCGACCTTATTGCTGACGATCTTGCACAGCGTCTCCATGCTGGCGTAAGCGTCGGAATTCTGCATGGCCCGGACGTAGCGCACCACGTTGTCCGCACAGATATTCCGGGGATAGAACACGGAATCCAGAGACAGGCTGCCCACCAGCGGCTCATAAGAGCTGCGGTTGACCTTGGTAATGACCTTGGCACGGGTCGTCCGTCCGGCGAACAGGGAAATGATGATGTTTTCTTCGTCAATGCCCGTCAGCGCCGCAATGGCATCCATGTGCTCGATGCCTTCCTCCTGTAACAGGCGCTGATCCGTGCCGTCGCCGTGGAGGATCGTCGCTTCCGGGAGAAGCTGGCTCAGCTCCTCGCAGCGCTTCGCGTCCGATTCGATGATCTTCACGTCCATGCCGGTCGCCAGCAGCTGCCGGGCAAGATAATAGCCCATCCGTCCGCCGCCGATCAGCATGACCTGCCGCACCCGGGTCTTCGCCACGCCGACCTGCCGGAAAAACCGCTGCGCCTCCTGCGGACTTGCCACCACGGAGATCCGGTCTCCGGCCTTCAGCTGGAACTCACCGGAGGGGATAATGACGTCCCGCTCGCCCCGCCCACCGCGCAGATCAGCACGTTGGCCCGGAACTTTCCGATGTCCTTCAGCGCCATGCCGTCCAGCGGGGAACCCGCCGTCACGCCGGTTTTGAGAATTTCCACATGACCTCTGGCAAAGGTGTCGATCTTGATGGCCGAGGGGAACCGCAGTACCCGGGCCATTTCCGTGGCGCAGGCTTCCTCGGGGTTGATGGCCATGCTGAGCCCCAGATCGTCCTTGATGAGGTTCAGTTCCTCCACGTACATGGGGTTGCGCACCCGGGCGATGGTGTGCCGCGCGCCCAGCTTCTTGCCGATGAGGCAGCACAGGAGGTTCAGCTCGTCCGCGCCGGTACAGGCAATGACGAGGTCTGCCTGATCCGCTCCGGCCTCCAGCTGAACCTCCCGGGAAGCGCCGTCGCCCTCCACGACCATCACGTCCAGCTCGTTGTTGGACTGATCCAGCCTGACCCCGGAGCGATCCACCAGTGTCACTTCATGCTTTTCCTTCGACAGCTGCTCAGCAAGGACACTGCCGATTTTTCCGTCGCCGATAATCATGATTTTCATAAATATCACCCACGTCTTTATCCATTTTGCCTTACTATATCACAAATCCCGATTGAATGCAACCGCGCGGGAAAATCTGTGCAGAATCTGAAGGGGGTGTCAATAAAATCTGTCATTTTCTGTATTTCCTTCCGGAAATTCACGCTAATACTCCAAAAATATTGGCAAAGCTATGGTTGCGGAACAAAACCGCGAGAAAGCAAAAAGGAGAGAAAACGGTATGAAGAGCAACAATCAGATCAACATTCCCCAGGCTCGGGAAGCGATGGACAAGTTTAAGATGCAGGCTGCCAGCGACGTTGATGGTCCAGTTACCTATTGAACTATAATAGAATCATCCAAAAATAATTCAAATCAACGGTTGGTTTCAAGTCTATTGTAGTTCACTCGATAAAAACTTCATAAGCAGTTCGTTTTCCTGTTACATACACAAACAGGAAATCTAATTTTCAAGCCATGCTCGTAGAAGCGCATTCTATGAGCATGGCTTTTTACTTGTCATATCGCACATTTTAGCTATTTGTTCGCATCAAAAAAGGTGTATATTTGTGCAATGTTCCAATCTTTCCCCACATCTCAAAAATTTTTTGAAAAGGATATTAAAAATGGCCTTTCTCGATGGCTACTTAAATGAGGGGTTCTTCAAAGAGACACTTCTCTTACCCCCCACCTGAACCTTTGAAAACTTCATAATCATTCATCTGATACATTCTTCTGGACCGGAGCCGGGAGGACAGTACGCTGTGACCACCTGCCCTATGGGGGTAGAAGCGAGGAAGCTTGTGAGGGCTGAAGCAAAGGTGCTGAGCGAGAAATGCTGTCTCAATGCCGGGTTGCCACCGGCAAGGCGACGAGGGTTCAGATAGGACAATGATACTTCTCTACGGAGCTGGCGGAGGACCCGGCAGGGGTGGAAGGCCCATGGACTCGATTCGCTCTCGAGTGTCAGATGATTTCCCTTTGTGTTTAGGGGCGAGGCCGAATGAAACGCACCGACCAAAGCGCAGAAAATTTTCTGTGTTTTGGTGGAGAAAAAATAAAAACCAGGAGGTACAAAATGAACCACTGCAAAACCATTGCCATTGTCAATCAGAAAGGGGGTGTCGGAAAACCACTTCCACCGTCAATCTGGGAGTAGGTCTTGCTCAGGCCGGAAACCGGTGCTGCTGGTAGACGATGACCCTCAGCACAGTTTGACCATCAGTTGAGGAATACGGAACGCTGACGATGATCTGGACACCACACTGGCTACTGCCATGCAGCGACAAAGCACTATTCCTTCTCCATTCCTGGAAACAGCCGACCGTCCATGTCTTTGAATCTGCCATTGACGCACTAAGCTACGCCACCCTGAGTTGTTCGAGGGCCGGAATTGGTGTGAGGATCACTTTACTGTCCCTTGCAGGCGTGTTTGTCACCAAGCGGGAGAATGGGTGCCGGTGGCACTGTCCCGGTATCTGGCAGATCACCCGGAGATTCAGGTTCTGCGGCTCCATCTGGACAACGATGCCATTGGTCGGGTGCGGCAGCCGGAATCGTGGGCGGTCTGCGGGACCGATATGAGATCTGGGACGAGCCGCCCAGGTGGGGTAAGGATGTTAATGACCAGCTGAAAATCAGAGTTGGCTTGAAGCGAAAGGAGGAATACAGTCGTTGAAAATCAATATTTATCAAATCAACCAGGGCCGGGACACCCAGCGGCTCAAATTCATGGGTCTGGATGCTGTCCGCAAGGTGCTGATCCGCAGAGCCGGATTGTACCGCATACGAAGGTCTATTCCGGGGGATGTGAAATGCCGGAATCTGGAGGATGTGTTTGTCCTCTTTCAATCCGGCAGACCGGAGGGCTTTCAGGGCCACAGTCTGTCCGTTTCGATGTTGTGGAGGTGGAGGATGCCGCCAGCATCACACCGGGCTTTTTATTTCTGTGACAGCATTGATTCAAGGAGATTCCATTTCAGCCGGAGCTTGCCAACGATGTTGTCCAGTCACCAACCATCCAGGTGGTTCTGGTGGAACCCGGAAAGCTGGCCCGGATTGCGGAAGTCGGCACTACCTTGATGCCATGCAACAGGCCGTAGGCGGCTGCATTGAAGCCTACTACCCTTTCGAGGAACAGGTCTGCATTGTCTGCAACGAGGAAGGAAAATCAACGGTCTGCCCCTGAACCGCCATCCGGGATGGACACCGGAGATATTGCGGATATTATCGCCGGCTCTTTCTTCATCTGCGATTGCAGCGGAGAATCCTTCGGCAGCCTTTCCAAAGAGCAGCAGAAGAGGTATCTGGAAAATACCGTCTCCCGGAACGGTTTTCCGTTCAAGAGACGGTATTGAATCTGTGCCTTATAAGCCTCAAAATTGGGAGCGTTAAGTGTCCTTTCTCAGCACTGTAAGATACTCTATGTAGGAATATATTTTGGATCTTCCTGACTTTTCTGTTTGCTGTAAAATCCCATTATCCACAAAAGGGCAACACTTTTTTGTGACTGTATTATAGGATAGATTCAGGGCTGCCGCAGTCTTTTTGAATATCGATAATGGGGTTCTTTTTCCAGATAAATAAGGAAGTTCATTGCGTTGGCCTGTTGCCGCTTTGTCATGTTTTCAAATTTCTGTGCATTCCGATTGTGAATTTTCGTAAGTTCATCAATCGTTTGAATCGCATCTTCGGCTGAATCAGATAATGCTTGCAGGAAAAACAGAATCCACTGCTCATAATCCCCAGTTTTTTCGCACCTGTGTCATCCGGTCGTAGTATTCGATTCGATTCATTTTCAGAAAATAGGAAATATAGACAGACGGGGTGGAAAGTATTTTCTTCTCCATCAGGAACAGCGTAATCAGGAGCCGCCCAACCCGGCCATTTCCGTCTAAAAAAGGATGGGTCGTTTCGAACTGATAATGGATCAATGCTGCCTGGATCAGTGGGTCAAGGAATCCTCCCCATTCATGTATTTCTCCAGATCGGACATGGCATTTATCATATCTTCCGGGTTCGGCGGGAGAGACCGTGCATTTCTTAATGTGCTTCCCTGACCGCCAATCCAGTTCTGAGAATAGCGAAATTCACCGGGATTCTTTTTCTAGACCTCGGACACCTTCCATCAGAACAGCGTGAGTCTCCTTAATCAAACGGTTACACAAGGGGAGTGTCTGAAGGCGATTGATTGCAAATTCCTCCGCCCGGATATAGTTCACAACATCTGATACATTCAGATTGGTATTTTCCTCCGCAAAGGGATTCAGAATATCATCCAGTGTACACTGTGTTCCTTCAATCTGAGAAGATAGCAATGCTTCCTTCCGTACATACATGGAAACAAACAAGTCCATATTTGGGATACGGGAGGACAGGCCATCCAATGTGGCCAGCTTTCTATTTGCATCCACCAATTTGGCAATCATTTCGTTGCTCATCTCTATTGGCGGCTCTGGGGGAAGCGGATTGGGGCGAAAAGGACTGATAAATATCTCCCCGGATAGATTGGTTTATAAAGCAACCGGCTCTGTTATTCATGGCGGCTCCTTTCTGAAAATGAAATT
>VOFC01000793.1_pt1 | contig 45433 bp, 66 predicted proteins | sample 5384161 | NCBI WGS metagenome assembly VOFC01 (sample SAMN12384722, study PRJNA508395) | human gut metagenome | isolation source: healthy gut B | host: Homo sapiens | reverse complement strand
CACCGGCTTCCCGCTGACCTGCCGACACACCCTCAATGCCGCCCCGGTAGATGACCGAGAAGTAGCAGGCGTAGTTGATGACAAAGGCGATGCAGCAGGCAGCCATGCATCCGTCCGTGCTGCCCCACGGTTGTGACCGAACCACAGGCCGGGGCCGTAGAAAATGATGATCAGCTGCAGCACCAGAGGCGTACCCCGGATAATCCAGACGATGACGTTGGTCAGGGCAGACAGGGCCGGAGCTGGGAGAGCCAGCGGGGCCCGCCGTTTCCGACTGCCGGTAGGCAAGATACCAAAGGGGGCCCACTTGCTCATGGAGCCGAAAGCCACTACCAGGCCCAAGGGGAGCGCGAACAGCAGCGTCAGGAAAAACAGCTTTGCCGCCTGACTACAGCCTTGCAGAATGGAGAGGGTAACAGTCCAGAACATGAAAAAATTCTCCTCTATGTAGTGATAATGGGGGAACGAAGGGGAAGAAGGAAAGCGTATGCGGAAAATTAAAGCTCAAAGGCAGAGAGCGACCGCTCTCTGCCTTTTGCTGTATGATTTGCGGAATTACTTGGTCACAACGACCTGGGCGTTGTTGCAGTAGGCGTTGGTGCATTCCATGGATTCCTGGGCGGCGGTGGTGATGGTCATGCCGTTCCAGACCACATCGATGCCCTTGCCGTTCAGCTCAAAGACCTTGTTGTCCCAGTTGATCACAGTGAACACGGGCTCCACGCCCAGCTTTTCCGCTACCAGCTTGGCCATGTCGGCGTCGAAGCCGATCCAGTTGCCGTCGGCGTCCTGATAGTCCATGGGCTCAAACTCGGTGATGCCAATCACCAGATTGCCCTTGTCCTTGATGTACTGCACATCACTGTCAGACTCGGAAGCTGTGAACTCGGAAGCAGCCTGCTCCACCAGAGCGGCCTGCACGCCGTAGGTTTCAGCGGTGGTTTCCAGCGTACCGTCGGCATAGGCGTCGGCCAGTACACTGTTGATGAAAGAGGCGAGATCGCTGCCCTTGCGGCAACCAACGCCGTACAGCTCCTCGGTGAGCTTCTGATCAGTCACGGTAAGGTTGGGATAGCTGGTGCCTTCGCCTACCATGGCGCCGGCCATCAGGGGAGTCGATGATGGCGGCGTCAGCCGTGCCGGCTTCCACCTCCATCAGCGCCTTGGCCTGAGAGTCCACGGATACAATGTTGTAGCCGTTGGCCAGTGCCACTTCCTCACCGGCGGAACCGGCTTCCACTGCGTAGGTCAGCTTGGCATCCTCGGCAGGGGCGGTATCCTCAGCGGGGGTGCTGGTGTCCTCAGCAGGCGTCTCGGCCTTGGCGCCGCAGGCAGCCAAAGACAGAACCATCATAGCGGAAAGTACAAAAGCAGTCAATTTTTTCATCTGAATATTCCTCCCAATTATGTCGCGGTTGCTTGTTTACTATGGTAGTAGTTTACCATGGTAAATTGATAATGTAAAGAAGAGGAAATGACAAATTGTGCAGTGGGACGCTGCTGTGATTTGTAGGGAATCAACAAACGCAGACGGGCTGTCATACTTTTTCGGCCGGTCACATAGAAATGGATTATAAAATGGAGGAAAAAAGGACGGGATGCTATGAATACCTCGATCTATCAGAATATTGCCACCCGCACCGCCGGAGATATTTACATTGGCGTGGTGGGGCCGGTGCGAACAGGAAGTCCACCTTTATCAAGCGGTTTATGGAGACGCAGATGATTCCCAACATTGAAAATGTCTACCGCAAGGAGCGGGCCCGGGACGAACTGCCCCAGAGCGGTTCCGGACGCACCATCATGACAGGCGGAACCCAAATTCGTGCCGGAGGAGGCTGCTCAGATCCAGCTGGAAGGCGGCGCGGCGTTTTCCGTCCGGCTCATTGACTGCGTGGGATACATGGTGCGGGGCGCACTGGGGCAGATGGAGGACGATCAGCCCCGGATGGTCACTACCCCATGGTACGACCATCCCATTCCTATGACGGAGGCGGCGGAGATCGGCACGCGAAAAGTCATCACGGAACATTCCACCATCGGGATTGTCATCACGACGGACGGCAGCATCTCCGAAATCCCGCGGGAGGACTATCTGGAGCCGGAGGAACGGGTCATCCGGGAATTGCAGGAGATCGGGAAGCCCTTCATCGTCCTGCTGAACTCTCAGGATCCAAAGTCGGATCGGGCCATCGCCATTGCGGGGGATATTGCAGGCCGGTACGGGGTAAAGTGCGTGCCGGTAAACTGCCTGCAGCTGGAAGAGGACGATGTGGGGGAGATCCTCAAAGCGGTGCTTTATGAATTTCCCATGCGGGAGCTGGATATTTTCCTGCCGCCGTGGGTGGACGCCCTGCCGGGAGAGCACCCGATGAAAGCGGGGATCTATGAGGCCATCCGCCAAAAGCACAGCAGAGCTGCACCACATCCGGGAGATCAACGCCGCCATCAGGCAGCTGGAGGAAAACGAGAATGTCAGCGAGGCGGTCATTACCGCCATCGATCTGGGAACCGGCGTGGTTTCCGCACGGATCGGCCTGCCCAGAGATGTTCTATCAAACGCTGTCGGAGCAGTCCGGCTTTGAGGTGGCGGATGACGGCGACCTGATGAGCCTGCTGACGAAACTGGCTGGTGTGAAAGCGGAGTACGACAAGGTGGCCGGGGCACTGAAAGACGTCCGGGAGACGGGCTACGGCATCGTGGCCCCCAGCATCGACGAGCTGACGCTGGAGGAGCCGGAGATCATGAAGCAGGGCGGACGCTATGGCGTCCGGCTCAAGGCCAGCGCACCCAGTATCCACATGATCCGGGCAGATATCGAGACGGCGGTCAGCCCCATTGTAGGCAACGAGAAGCAGTCGGAGGATATGGTGAATTATCTGCTTCAGGAATTCGAGGGCGATACCAGCAAGATCTGGCAGTCCAACATTTTCGGGCGCAGTTTCCATGAGGTGGTCAGCGACGACCTGCAAACCAAACTGAAGCGGATGCCGGAGGACGCCCGGAAAAAGCTTCAGGAAACGTTGACCCGAATCATCAATGAGGGCAGCGGCGGATTGATCTGCATCATTCTGTAGCAGAGGCTGCCGGTCTCAATACGAAGTTCCGACGCAAAGGAGCGGTACGGTTATTAAAACCGTACCGCTCCTTACGCATCATGATGATTGGCCTGCGCCGCAGCGTCCGCCTGACTTCACTGGCAGTTCCAGATGGAAGATGTTCCGACCATTGCTGCTTTCCACCCAGATTTTCCCGCGGTGCATGGCGGCAATATTGGCGGCGATGGAGAGTCCCAGTCCGTAGCTGCCCCGTTGGCTGTGGGCTTCATCCGTCCGATAAAAGCGCTTGAAAATGTCTTTCCGTTCTGCTTTTGAAAGCACATCGCCGGGATTGGATACCGACAGCCGGCAGCGCCCGCCCTGCCGGGTCAGCTGTACCGTCACTTCGCTGGCAGGGGACGAATATTTCTGCGCGTTGTCCAACAGGATATCCGTAATCTGGCGCAGATGCTGCTGACTGCTGGAAACCGTGATATGTTCCTGAATATCCGCCGTAAGCGTCAGTCCCCGTTCAAAGAATACCGGCTCAAAGGGGAGAACGGCATCGTTGACCAGACGGCTGAGATCGACGGGTGAAAATACCAGAGTTCCCTGCCCATTGTCCGTCCGGGCCAGATCCAGCATCTCCTCAATGAGCTGGCGCATCTGGCGGGACATGGTGAGGATGTGGGCAGCAAACTGGCTGCGGCGTGCCTGATCGAAGCCCGGACTGTTCAGAAGCTCCGCGTTGGTCATAATGACCGTCAGCGGCGTTTTCAGCTCATGGGAGGCATCCGCCACGAATTGCCGCTGCTGCTTCCACGCCGTTTCCACCGGCTTGACAGCCCACCGGGCCAGCAGCCAGCTGATGAGCAGGAATGCGGCAAAGCAGGCCGCTCCAACCAGAATACAGGTCTTTATGAGATTGGACAAGGTGGCCCGTTCGCTGGACATATCGGCGAAGGCGATCCGCTCCCCGCGGGGGGTGATGCTGCGGCAGAACCGCAGACCGTAAGCGGAGAGAACTCCGTCGCGCCCTCCGGCATTGTCTGCGGCGGAGACCAGCGTTTGCAGGTAATCCAGATCTGACAGGTCAAAATAGCCGTCGGTTTCCATGATATTTCCTGCTGCATCCAGAACCAGAATAAAAAAGGGAAGCTGAACGCCGTCAAGAAGATCACCGGGCCGGTTGTGCTGAAACGGCTCCGACGCCACGGCCTGAAGCATGGCAATGCTTCTGGTTTCCATTCCGTATCGTGTAAAGTGGTAGACCATTGTGAAAATTCCCCGTCAGCATCACTGTGACGATGAGCATATTGACGCAGATGAATTTCAGCCGCAGCTTCCGAATCATTCCGCCACCTCCAGATGGTAGCCCAGGCGGCGGATAGCCTCAATTTTCAGATTGGAGCCGATGCTGGCCAGCTTCTTCCGCAGAAAACCCACATATACCTCTACATGGTTTTCCACGGCGTTGGAGTCATAGCCCCATACCCGTGCCAGAATCATTTCCTTGGACAGCACCCGTCCCTTGCTTTGCAGTAGGAAACGCATTACGTCAAACTCACGCGCAGAGAGACGGACGCTGTTTTCCCCACATTCCAGCATACAGGAGGCGAGATTCAGCGCGGTGTTGCCCATTCTCAATTCATCCACCTGATCGTCCTGACGGCGCAGCAGGGCATTGACACAGGCCAGCAGTTCGCGGGAATCGAAGGGCTTTGTCAGGTAGTAGTCCGCTCCGGCGTTCAATCCCCGGATCCGATCCTCAAGATCCGACCGGGCCGTGAGCATCCGGATGGGCGTATTGCAGCGGCTTGCCCGCACCTGCTGCGCTACCTGAAAGCCGTTGAGCTTCGGCATCATCACATCCAGAATCAGCAGGTCATAGATCCCCAGCTCTGCGTACTCCTTGCCGGCCTCGCCGTCGTACACTGTTTCCACTTCAAAGCCCTTGTGTTCCAGAATGGCGCGGATGGACTCTGCCACCAGCTTTTCGTCCTCAATGACCAGTACTTTCATAAACAGCTCCCCGGTTTGTTTTCGTTATCGACAGCATACTCCGAAATTCTGAATTCAAACTGAAAGGCCGGGGCTTTTTGCGGCGAACATTTTTCCAAAAAGTTCATTCTTTTTTCAGCGCCGGTTCAGCAAAGGATGATACCTTGGAACACGCAAACCGAAACCCATTCAGGAAAGGATGAACGATATGGCAGAAAACACCACACAGTCTCCTCAGAAACCGGCGGAGAAGGGGAAAAAGCTGTTTGCCGGAAAAAGAAACAGAAAATGGATCGTCCTGTGCCTGCTGGCGGTGGCCGCTGTGGCAGGCGGTACGGTTCTTTTGAACCGTGCAAAGGCCAGGACGGACAACACCGAGACCACCTATACCACGGCAGCCGTTGAGAAACGGAGCATTACCAATTCCCTCACCGGCAGCGGCACACTGGAACCGGCAAATTCCTACACTGTCACCACGCTGGTTTCCGGCGAGGTCCCTCAGCGACACCTTTGAGGAGGGGGACACCGTGGAGAAGGACCAGCTTCTTTACACCATTGACTCTTCCGACGTTTCCACCACGGAGTCCCAGGCCCAGAACAGCTATTCTCAGGCCCAGACCAGCTATTCTCAGGCGGTGAAAGCCAAGTACCCCACAGCGGATATCAGCGGCACCGTCAGCGAGGTGTACGTCAGCAACGGCGACACGGTGAATGCCGGAACGGAGATCCTGAAGATCGCCGCCAACGATGATTTGTCCATTGACTTCCAGTTTTCCTATGCCAACGACGGGGACTTTTATGTGGGGCAGCCTGCCAAAATCTACATCAACGGCTACGCCGGGTATCTGGACGGCACAGTGGCCCAGGTAGGCGGCAGCTCCATTGCCAACGGCACCGGCATGAAGATGACCACCGTCCGGGTCAAGGCTGCCAACCCCGGCCTTGTCAGCGGTGACTGCACCGCCAGCGCCACCATCGGCAATTACACCAGCTACGGGCAGACCGCTGTGAAAATTGGCACAGGCTCCACCATCACCGCCGAGACATCCGGCAAGATCACCGGGCTGACCCTGATGCCCGGCGACAGCGTCACCAGCGGGCAGAAGCTCTGCACCATCACCGGCGACAGCGTGGACAACCAGATCACCAACGCAAAGAACAGCCTTTCCAACGCCAGAGACAGCGTGGAAAGCGCCCAGAACCGTCTGGACGATTACAAAATCACCTCGCCCATCACCGGCACGGTGGTGGAGAAGACGGTAAAGGCCGGAGACAATGTGGGAACCGGCAGCAATTCCAACAACGCCCCCTGCACCATCTATGACCTGAGCTATCTGCAGATGACCCTGAACATCGATGAATTGGACATCGACAATGTGGAGGTGGGGCAGGTGGTGAACATCACCTCCGACGCCAAGGAGGGCCAGACCTTCACCGGCGTGGTGACCAAGGTTTCCGTGGTGGGCACGACCTCCAGCGGTACCACCACCTATCCTGTCACCGTCCGCATCGACGACACCGAGGGCCTCCGGCCCGGCATGAATGTGGACGCGGAAATCGTCCTCTCCTCGGCAGATGATGTGCTGGCCATTCCCAGCCTTGCGGTGAACCGGGGCAATACGGTTCTCATTACCGCCGATTCTCCCAGCGCCGTCAACGCGCTGGATCAGGAGGCCCCCGACGGCTATGTCTATGTCCAGGTGGAGACCGGCGTCAGTGACGACAGCTATATTGAGATCACCTCCGGCTTGCAGGAGGGGGACACCGTGGCCTACCTGCGGGTACCGCTTCCGGCAGCTCCGACTTCATGATGGGCAACATGCCCGGCGGCGATATGGGCGGTCAGGGAGGCGGTATGCCCGGCGGCGGAGGAATGACCTCCGGCGGTTCCCCAGTGGCGGCGGTCCGGGGAGGCTTCTGAGATGAGCGCCCTCATTGAATTTCAGTCCGTCTGCAAGTATTACCAGATGGGGACACCACGGTGAAGGCAGCGGACAATATTTCCTTTCAGATTCAAAAGGGGGAATTTGTGGCCATTGTGGGCCAGTCCGGCAGCGGCAAATCCACCTGCATGAACATCATCGGCTGTCTGGATGTCCCCACCTCCGGCACCTACCTGTTGGACGAGCAGGATGTAGGACAGATGAACCGAAACCAGCTGGCGGAGATCCGCAACAAGATGCTGGGCTTCATTTTTCAGCAGTATAACCTCCTGCCCAAGCTGAATTTGCAGGAGAACGTGGAGGTTCCCCTGATGTACGCCGGGGTTCCCAAGGCGGAACGCCATGTGCGGGCAAAACAGGCGCTGGAAATGGTGGGACTGGGGGATAAGGTGAAGCACAAGCCCATGCAGCTCTCCGGCGGCCAGCAGCAGCGGGTGTCCATCGCACGGGCATTGGCAGGTGACCCCGCCGTGATTCTGGCGGACGAACCCACCGGCGCGCTGGATTCCCACACTGGCCGGGAGGTGCTGGAAACGCTGAAAAAGCTCCACGACGCCGGAAACACCGTGGTGCTCATCACTCACGATAACTCCATTGCCGTGCAGGCCCAACGGATCATCCGGCTGGAGGACGGCCATGTGATCTACGACGGCGACGCCCACGACCCCAACGCTGTGGTGTCTCCCAAGCTCACTGGAGAGGAGGCGGGGGCATGAATCTGCTGGAAACCTTCCAGATGGCCATTAAAAACATTCTCAGCAGCAAGGTGCGGACTCTTCTCACCATGCTGGGCATCATTATCGGCGTGTGCGCTGTCATCGTCATTGTGGGCCTCGGCAACGGGATGCAGGGTTACATCGAAGAGAGCTTTGCCGACATGGGGACTGACTCCCTGACGGTGCAGATTCTGGGCCGCGGCTCCTCCCGCAGTGTATCGGAAGATCAGATGTACGCGCTGGTCAGCGAAAATCAGGATCTTTACAAGCAGATCTCGCCTACGGTGACCATGATGGGCGCAGTGAAAATCGGCAGCGACAGCATTTCCACCTCCACCGTCACCGGCGTCAGCGAGGACTACTTTGCCATGAAAGGCTACACCATCGCACAGGGCCGGAATCTGGATTATGTGGACATTGCAGGTCGGAAAAAGGTCTGTGTGGTGGGCCAATACCTGAATATGGCCTACTTCGGCGGGGGACGCCGTAGGGCAGACCATCCGCGTAAATGGAACCTCCTTTACAGTCGTTGGCATTATGTCTCAGAAGGGAAGTGAGCTGGAAGAAGGCGGCACCGACGACTGTATCTTCCTGCCGTACTCCACAGCTGCCCGCCTCAGCTTTACCGGCGCCATCAGCAACTACACCATCACCGTACAGGATACGGACAATATTTCCGAAGCCAAAACCTTTCTGGAAAACAAGCTCTATGATATTTTCTCCGACGATGACGCCTATACCGTCATTTCCATGGCGGAAATGGTGGAGAGGATGAATTCCATGGTGAACATGATCATCTACATTCTGGCGGGCATCGCCGCCATTTCACTGGTAGTGGGCGGCATCGGCATTATGAATATCATGCTGGTATCCGTCACGGAACGGACGCGGGAAATCGGGATTCGCAAGGCGCTGGGAGCCAAAGAGGGCGCGATCATGCGGCAGTTCGTCATGGAGGCGGCCACCACCTCGGCGCTGGGCGGCCTGCTGGGCATCGGGCTGGGCTACGCACTTTCGTCGGTGGCTACCACGGTGATCGCCACGCTGATGCCGGATGCCCCCATCACCGTCAGCCCCAGCGCCGCAGCGGTGGCGGTGGCCTTCGGAGTTTCGGCGGGGATCGGCATTGTGTTCGGCTACCTGCCTGCCCGGAAAGCGGCGAATCTGAACCCCATCGATGCATTGCGCTACGACTGATTCCATTCTGCAAAGGCCGCGGTCAATTTCTGACTGCGGCTTTTGCCCGGTACGCCTTGAGGCGAAAAACAGAGAAAATCAGGTCAAATTTGCGTTTAGCGCAACAAATTCCCGGCCAAAAAAACTTTTTCAATATTTTTCATTTTTCCCCTTGACAAAACGATTTATTTTGCTATAATAATACCTGTTCGTGACGCGAACGAGTTCAAATAGCGGGATTGTGTAAGGGGTAGCACAGCAGACTCTGACTCTGTATGTGAGGGTTCGAATCCTTCACCCGCTGCCAGAAGAAAGAGCTGAAAGCGAAAGCTTGCAGCTCTTTCTTTTCGTGTCAAAGAAACCCACCGGCACAACCGGTGGGTTTTACTTTCCGTTGAAAAAGATATCCACAGCCTATTTGCGCTGTGCGGTCCATTGTGCCAGGGGTTCGTGCTGCCCCATACAACGCTGAAAGGTACATCGGATCCGTGAAGCTTACCGGGCAGTAGCGCGGTGGGGAATAGAAAGCCCGCTCATGTCAGCTTCCTCCAATTCCAGCAGGAATCGCTTCTTATCCACGCCGCCTGCATAGCCGGTAAGGCTGCCGTCCGCCCCCACGACGCGGTGGCAGGGGGATGAGAATGGAAATCGGGTTATGCCCCACAGCGCCGCCGACTGCCTGTGGCGCGGCGGAAATCCCCCTGCTCCCGCAGAGTCCGGGCGAGAACGCCATAAGTAGTCACCTGACCATAGGGAATCTTCCGCAGCTGGTTCCAGACGGCCTGACGGAATGCACTGCCCTGCGGCGCTAACGGCGGCATGGCAGGGAGCGGCGCGCCATCAAAATAAGCGCTCAGCCACTGGGCGGTCTGCCGGAATACCGGCAGATCGGGCTGCTCCACTGCATCTTTACTCAGCGTTGCCGCGAAGTATTTCTGTCCTTCCATCCACAGGCCGGTCAGAGCGATCTCGTCAGATGCGAGCAGCAGGACGCCTACCGGCGAAGAAAGTCTGGTGATATACATAACAGCACTCCTTGTACAGATGTTCGATTTCTGTTATAAACCATATCGCCGGCACTTGCAAGAAGGAATTAGCCGTGGTAAGATAAAAACAAATAAAAATATTCTTGAAAGGGGGGCGGCTGCTATGCTGCTGGCAGTGGATATCGGAAACTCCAATATTTCCATCGGCCTGTTTGACCGGGAGGGGGCGCTGAGGTTTCTGGCATCTCTGGACACAGACCGCCGCAAGACGGCCGATCAGATCTGCGTGGATCTGATGAACCTGTTCCAGTTGTATCACTATCGTTATCAGGATGTTTCGGATTCCATTCTGTGCAGCGTAGTCCCGCCGCTGAATTTCATGACGGAAAAGGCGTTGACCCGGCTGCTGGGAAAGCCGCCCATGGTGGTCGGCCCCGGCGTAAAGACCGGGCTGAACATCCGTCTGGCAGTGCAGACTCAGATGGGAGCAGATATCGTGGCGGATGCGGTGGCGGCTTTGGAGAGCTTTACGGCGCCGATCATCACCATTGATATGGGGACGGCCACCACCATCGGCGTGATCTCCGAGGGCCGGACTTATGAGGGCGGTATGCTGTTGCCGGGCGTCAATGTTTCACTGGAAGCGCTGAGCCGCCAGACCGCTCAGCTGCCGGCCATTTCCCTCCAGCCGCCCAAAACATTGATCGGCAAGACCACTGAGGACTGCATGCGCTCCGGCATCGTCTACGGTACGGCCGGTATGCTGGACGGCATCATTGACCGCATCCGGGAAGAGTTTCCGGGGAAAACCGTGAGCATCGTAGCCACTGGCGGCAATGCGCCGTTCATTGTGAAATTCTGCCGCAATCAGATTCTCTATGATAAAACCCTGCTGATGAAAGGTCTTTGGGCCATTTATAAGCGAAATCAGTAAAAAAAAGCCGCCTGAAGAAAATCTTCAGGCGGCTTTTTATAGGTACAGGATCAGTTTGCGCGGGCTTACTTTACCAGTACCTTTTTCAGCTTGGCGAAGCGGGGGAGGGAATCCACTTTGGGCAGCTTGGGTTCTCCTTGAATCAGGGGCAGCACATAGTCGATAAAGGGCTGTTCTACGCCGTTATGCTCCTTGTTGATCCACTCGATGGGAACCTTTTTTCGGCGTTGGCTACTTCCGTCAGGGGCAGCAGCTCCGTTTTGCAGACGTACTTGCCGTTGTCACGGGTACACTGGAAGCCAACCATCTTGTCGGTGATGCCGTTGACGGCGTTCTCCACGGCGGCCTTGCCGCTCATGACGGCTTCCTCAATATCGGTCTCGGAGGCCAGATGTGCGCCGCAGCGCTGAAGCAAGCTCAGCTCAATACCGCGCACCTTGGCACCGGTCTTTTCCTTTACCACGGCAGCCAGATGCGCCGCCAGACCGCCCAGCTGGGCGTGGCCGAAGCCGTCGGTGGCAGAGGTCTTGGCTTCCGATACAAAGGCACCGTCCGCATAGTGGATCCCCTCGGACACGGCGACCATGCAGTTGCCCTTTTCCTTGTAGATCCGCTCCACGTCGGTCAGGAACTTGTCCATATCGAAGTCCACTTCGGGAAGGTACACCAGATCAGGGCCTGCGCCGTAGGCGGTTGCCAAAGCAGCGGCGCCGGCCAGCCAGCCGGCATGGCGGCCCATGATCTCGATAATGCAGATCATGCCGGTATCGTAAACCCGCGCGTCCTGATAAACTTCCATGCAGGAGGTGGCGATGTACTTGGCTGCGGAGGCGAAGCCGGGGCAGTGATCCGTGCCGTAGAGGTCGTTGTCAATGGTCTTGGGTACGCCCATCACGCGGCAGTCATAACCAACCTTCTGCATATACTTGGAAATTTTATTGCAGGTGTCCATGGAGTCGTTGCCGCCGTTGTAGAAGAAGTAACGGACGTCATATTTTTTGAAGATTTCCAGAATCCGCTTGTAGTCGGTATCGTCCATATCGGGATCGGCCATCTTATAGCGGCAGGAACCAAGGGCGGAAGAGGGGGTATACTTCAGCAGCTCCAGCTCGGTGGGGTCTTCCTGACCCATATCGAACAGCCGGTCATTCAGCACGCCCTTGATGCCGTGTTCCGCACCCAGAACCCGTGTGATATTGGGGTTTTTCAGAGCCGTTTCAATGACGCCGTAGGCGCTGGCGTTGATGACGGACGTAGGGCCGCCGGACTGACCGAAAATACATGCACCTTTCAGTTCGCTCATGTGAGAAATCCTCCTGACGAATCAAAATAAGATACTCGTATCATATCATTGAAATTTTAGAAAGTAAATACTTGCAATTTAATTTTTTTGTGATATTATGAAATAAGAAAAACGTTTTCCTCTTCAGAAATGTTAGAAATGACGATTTGCTAACATTTGATCTGCGGCAGGAGAGCGTCCGGCGCACCCGCCGGAAAATGTATGATTTTATTAGGAGGATGATCGTATGCCACTGGTAACTTCCACCGAAATGTTCAAGAAAGCCTACGATGGCGGTTATGCCATCGGCGCATTCAATGTCAACAACATGGAAATCGTGCAGGGCATCACGGAAGCCTGTCAGGAAGAGCACGCGCCTGTGATCCTGCAAGTCAGCAAGGGCGCCCGCGCCTATGCCAACCATACCTATCTTGTGAAGCTGGTTGAGGCTGCTGTGGAGTGCTGCCCCGATATTCCTATCGTTCTGCATCTGGATCACGGCCCGGATTCGAAACCTGCAAGAGCTGCATTGACGGCGGCTTCACCTCCGTGATGATTGACGCTTCCGGCAAACCTTTTGCCGAGAATATTGAGATCACCAAGAAGGTCGTGGAGTATGCTCACGACCACGGCGTGGTGGTGGAGGCCGAGCTGGGTACGCTGGCCGGCATTGAGGACGAGGTGAAGGTGGCTGCACATCAGGCTTCCTATACCCGCCCGGAAGAGGTGGAGGAGTTCGTTTCCAAGACTGGCTGCGACTCTCTGGCCATTGCCATCGGCACCTCTCACGGCGCGTTCAAGTTCAAGCCGGAACAGTGTACCCGGAATGCTGACGGCATTCTGGTTCCGCCTCCGCTGCGGTTTGACGTGCTGGAGGAAGTTTCCAAGCGCCTGCCTGGCTTCCCCATCGTTCTGCACGGTTCCTCTTCTGTGCCGCAGGAATATGTGAAAATGGTCAACGAGTTCGGCGGCCAGATGCCCAACGCCATCGGCGTGCCTGAAGATCAGCTGCGTCAGGCGGCCAAGCTGTCCGTCTGCAAGATCAACATCGACCCCGACCTGCGTCTGGCTATGACCGGTACCATCCGTAAGTTCATGGCAGAGCATCCCGACAAGTTCGATCCCCGCGAGTACCTGAAGCCCGCCCGCGCCAACATCAAGGAGCTGGTTCGTCATAAGCTGGTGGACGTTCTGGGCTGCGCTGGCAAGGCCTGATTTTATTTGAATCCCACGAAAAAGCACCGGGAGACTTTTCATCTCCCGGTGCTTTTTGTAAAACGCCTGCCGGAATAAGAATCATGCTCTGCGGATAACGGCTCTTGCACATTCGGAATTCCTATATTATAATGAATACGCTTTTACAACAAAGGAAAAGGAACGTGAATATGTTCAAGGTATTGAAAAAAAAGAAGGAAGGCCCGGCGGGGCGAATTTTCCTGCGCCCATGGCGGCACGGTGCAGACGCCGGTATTCATGAACGTGGGGACGCAGGCTGCCATCAAAGGCGGCGTGTCGGCTCTGGATCTGAAAACGGTGGGCTGCCAGATCGAACTGTCCAACACCTATCATCTGCACCTGCGTCCCGGCGACAAGGTGGTGCGGCAGATGGGCGGCCTGCATAAGTTTATGAACTGGGACGGGCCGATCCTGACGGATTCCGGCGGATTTCAGGTGTTTTCCCTGGCCAGCCTGCGCAAAATCAGGGAGGAGGGCGTCACCTTCGCCAGCCATATTGACGGACACCGCATCTTCATGGGGCCGGAGGAGTCCATGCAGATCCAGTCCAATCTGGGCAGCGACATTGCCATGGCTTTTGACGAGTGCGTGGAAAATCCGGCACGGTATGAGTACGCCAAAGCTTCTGTGGAGCGGACGCTCCGCTGGCTTCAGCGGTGCAAGGCGGAGCATGACAGGCTCAACAGCCTGCCGGATACGGTGAACCCGCATCAGATGCTTTTCGGCATCAATCAGGGGGCTACGTTTGCGGATCTCCGGGCCTGGCATATGCAGGAGATCGCCGCTGGACTGCGACGGCTACGCCATCGGTGGTCTGGCTGTCGGAGAGCCTGCCGAGGTGATGTATGAGATGATCGACGTGGTGGAGCCATTTGCTCCCACGGGCAAGCCCCGGTATCTCATGGGCGTGGGAACCCCCAGCAATATCATTGAGGCTGTCAGCCGGGGTGTGGACTTCTTCGACTGCGTGATGCCCTCCCGCAACGGCCGCCACGGGAAGCTGTTCACATGGGAAGGCACCGTAAACATCATGAACGAGAAGTATATCACCGATGACCGGCCCATCAGTGAGAGCTGCAACTGCCCGGTGTGCCGGAACCATTCACGGGCCTATCTGCGGCATCTGTTCAAAGCGGACGAGGTACTGGCTCTGCGTCTGGCAGTTTTGCATAACCTCTGGTTCTATAACGAGTTGATGGCAAAGATCCGGGAGGCTCTGGATGACGGGACTTTTGCGGATTTCCGTGAAAAATACAGCGGGAATCTGGAAAAGCGGGCATGACTTTGCAAAATGCAGAGAAAAAGCTTGCAAATAGTGTCAGCTTTGGTATAATAGTACTATTCTGATTTGAAAACCGAAGGAGAAGCTTGGAACTATGGAAAGTATCATTATGATTGTGCTGTTCTTTGCGGTGATGTATTTCTTCATGATTCGCCCGGAGAACAAACGCAAGAAGCAGGCTGAGGAAATGCGGAACGGCCTGAAGAAAGGCGACGTCATCACCACCATCGGCGGTATTGTGGGCAAGATCGTTATGGTGAACCCCAATACCATCGTAATCGAGACCAGCGACGACCGGGTTCGCCTGGAGCTGACCAAGTGGGCTGTGTCCCAGGCGGGCGTACAGACCGGCGAACAGCCTGCCGCTGAGAAGAAGGACAAGAAGGCGGAGAAAAAGGAAGAGACTCCCGCTGTGGAGGCTCCCAAGGCTGAGGAAACTCCTGCTGAGGAAAAGAAGAACTGAATCCTTAAGGCGCGGTGCTAAGCACCGCGCCTTTTTACTTGAGATTGCTTGTTGATCTGGCATAAGATACTCCTCTCCCGGAATATGCTGTTCCAGAAGCATATTTGGGGAGGGGTTTACTATGCCCGGAAAAAACAAGTCTGCATGGAAAGGACTGCTCACAGGGCTGCTTGTGACTGCTGTCGTGAATTTTGCAGGGATTCTGCTGACAACCCTGTTGGTCATGCGGGGAACGCTGGGGAGGAACAGACATTCCCGCTTCTTGCGGCGGCAGCATTGTTTTCGGCTTTCTGCGGAGGTCTTGCTGTGGGACGGGGACGCTCGGCTTTGGCGGGGCCTGCCTGAACGCGGGAGGGTTCTGCCTGCTGCTGATCATGATCTGCTTGAGTACATGGGATGAGATGATAACGTCCCGCGGACTGCTGATTCTTGCAATGGTGCTGGCAGGAGGGCTTCTGTCAGGCGCTGTCTGTGGGAAAAGCGGGAAGCGTCAGAGAAAGCGATTCGTCAAATCTACCAAAAGAGCAAAAAACGCATGAGTGACATCGTCGGAAGGGGGTGGGAAGTGATCTGCGCTTCTGTGCAGATATGGGGATCGGCTGAGCGATTTCAACACCACATCTTGCAATTTTAAAGAGCACCAGGGGCTTAAACTGTACTTGTTTCTTGAGTTTACATAATATAGTTTACATAATATTTGGGCATAAATGCCAAAAAAACGGTTTTTTCTGGAAATGCCTTGCGAAACATTTTGATTTGAACTATATTTTATTTAGAGATGTTTTACGTCAACCGAACATAAATCTTGTCCCACCTTCATAATCTGGGATGAGGTGATGCGGTGTGAATCAGAGACAGATCGGGCGAGGAGCGGGTTCCAGTTGGCTGCACAGTTTGCTGCTGGCAGTTTTCTTCTTTCTGGGGATACTGGCGGGGATCATGTGCGCCTGCCGCGCCAGCGTGCAGATCAATGAGGAGCTTTCCGCATACCTGTCCGCCTATTTGAATGCTGTCAGGCAGTGCACGTCATCCCCGGATGTTGGCTGCTCGTTGGCGGCAATGTATATTTGGGGGCCGGCACTGGCATTTCTGCTTGCGTTCACCGGGATCGGGGCGGTTCTGCTGCCGCTGCTGACAGCGGCCTACGGCTTTTTCCCCGCCTATGCGGTCAGCTGTATGGCGGCGTCGTTCGGCAGGCAGGGCGTTTTGATGGCCGCCGTTTTTTTCGGACTGCGGTGTCTGATTACGTTTCCGTGTTTTTTCCTGCTGGCTGTTCCATCTTGGGAAGCGGCCGTTGTGCGCTTTCGAGCATCCTTTGGGATAGGATACCCGGTGCAGGCGGACAGCCGCAGATGTTGGCTGCGGCTTATCGGTGTGTGTTTGACCCTGTGTTTGGGGATCTGGCTGGATCTTCAGCTGTCGCCGGTTCTTCTGCAGGCGCTGCTGGAACGGATATTTTAGGATATTTCAGAAGATGGAGGTTGTGAATATGGACGATATTGCACGCTTTGGCGCACATCTTTCAAACGAAAAGCACGCGTCCCAGAATACCGTCAGTTCCTACCTCCGGGATACAACCCAGTTTGCCGAGTATTTACATAATCATTATGGCAAAGGTCTCCGGGAAGCGGATAGCAGTATGGTTCGAGATTATATGGTCTGGATGCAGGGGCGGGGCAAATCCGCCGCGTCCGTTACCCGGTTTCTGGCTTCCATCAAATCCTTTTACAGCTACATGATCTCCATCGGAGAGATAGAAGTCAGCCCCGCGCAGGGGGTTGTCGCTGCCAAGGCGGAGCGAAAATATCCTGAAATTCTCACCGCCAAAGAGGTAGAGCTGTTTCTGGAACAGCCGGAATGTGTGGACGCGAAAGGCTTCCGGGATCACGCCATGCTGGAGTTGCTGTACGCCACCGGGATCCGGGTCAGTGAACTGATCGCACTGAACATGGAGGACCTGAACCTCGCGGCCGGGTTCATCCGATGCTCCAACGGAAAAAAGGAGCGGATCATCCCGCTTTACCACGGTGCAGTCCGCGCCTTGCAGGACTATATCAGAGGAATCCGTCCTCAGCTCATTGCCGATACCGAAGAACAGGCCCTGTTTGTAAACATGAACGGCGAGCGCATGAGCCGTCAGGGCTTCTGGAAGATTATCAAGCACTATCAGGAGAAGGCAGGGATTCAGAAGGACATCACCCCCCACACCCTGCGCCATTCCTTTGCGGCGCATCTTCTGGAAAATGGCGCAGATCTTCGGGCCATTCAGGAAATGCTGGGCCATGCAGACATTTCCTCTACCCAGATCTATACCCATGTTGTCAAAAACCAGCTGAAAGACGTATATCAAAAAGCGCATCCCAGAGCATAAAACCGGCAGGGCAGCAGCTCCGCCGGTTTTTTGCGGCTTTTGAAAAAATATCTTTCGGAGAACAAAACGGAAGGCTCCGCCGTCTAATGGATAAGAGAAGGGAGGTGGGCGCTGTGAATCAGCAGGAGTTTGCAGGCCGAACCGAGGCCGTCAAAGCCCGGCTGTATCGGACGGCCTATCTGTATCTTGGAAACGAAGATGATGCGCTGGAAGCGGTGGATGAAGCTGTGTATCAGGCGCTGCGGGGCTGAAGCAGCTGCGGCAGCCGGACTTTTTTGAAACGTGGATCACCCGGATCCTGATCAACGTCTGTCACAATGAACTGCGCCGCCGGAAGCGGTTTCATCCCGGTGGGGACGACGCCCTGCCGGACACCGCCGGGCCGGACGCCTATGAGCATCTGCCCTTGAAAGAGGCGATCCGCCGTCTGCCGGAAGAGCTTCGCAGCGTGGTGATCCTGCGATTCTTTTCCGGCTGCACGCAGGCAGAAACTGCCGCCGCGCTGAACATTCCGCAGGGGACTGCCGCCACCCGTCAGAAGCGGGCGCTGGCTCTGCTGAAACTGGAATTAGGAGAGGAGGAGCAGGTATGAACCGTATAGAAGAATACGAAGCGCTGCTGAAAGAGCTGGAAACCACACCGGAAAATCTGGAAAGCACCGTTGAAAAAAAGCGCTGAAAAGGGAAAATACTTTCCAGAAAAAACGCCGGATTCTGGTTTCATCCGCTGGAAGTCTGGCCGCCTGCTTTGCGGCGTTTGTCCTGCTGGTGAACCTGTCGGTTCCCTTTGCACGGGCCTGCGGAAGTATTCCCCTGATCTCCGATCTGGCCAGGGCAGTCAGCTGGTCGCCCAGCCTGTCCGCCGCCGTGGAGCATGACTATGTGCAGCCCATGAATCTGTCTCAGTGCCAAAACGGCATCACAGCAAAGGTGGAATACCTGATCGTGGATCGAAAGCAGGTGGACGTGTTCTTCTCCATCCAGTCTGACGATTACGCCCATCTGGATTTGGATCACCCAACGCTGACGGTACCGGGGGAACAGGAGGGGTACGCTTCTTCCTTCAGCAGCTATGGCATTGAAAACGGCGATCTCATGGAACTCCGGATCGACTTCATGGACCAGGGATGTGCCGGACTGCCTGACCATGACCTTCGGTGTTTATGACAACAAGCATCTCTATGAGAACCAGAAGCCCCCGGCGCAGTCAATGCGGCCGACTACGGCGACGAGCTGCTGTCCGATAACCCGAAGGAGCAGCGGGAGATTTTAGCCGCCTTTACCTTTGAACTGCACTTCGACCCCACCTACACGGAGCAGGGGGCGGTCATTGATGTGGGAGAGACCTTCCTGCTGGACGGCCAATCCGTAACGCTGACGGAGGCGGAGATCTATCCCACCCACCTACGGCTGAATTTCGACTATGATCCCGCCAACACCGCATGGCTGACGGAGCTGAATTTCTATCTGGAAAATGAGCGGGGAGAGCAGTTTAACGGCATCGTCAACGGTATTTCCGCCACCGGAAACCCGGACGATCCCTCCACGGATTCCGTCTGGCTGGACAGCCCCTATTTCTCCACCGGGGAACACCTGACTCTCCACGTCACCGGGGCTTCCTGGATCGACAAGGGGCAGGAGCGGGTGAAGGTGGATCTGACAAAGGGTACGATCGAGAACCCGCCCCAGGGCGTTCGTCTGGAATGGGCGGAGAAGCGGAATGCCGGCTGGGTGGTGTCCTTCAGCGCCGGGGCGCGCTGGGAGAAAACGATGCATTACCAGATCTGGAAAAGCTACTTCTATGACGAGGACGGCACGGCCCATGACATCAATCAGCGGGGTGTATCCAGTTCCCCCATGATCTTGGGCGAGATCTCTGGCGCGGAGCTGGAGATTTACGATGCCGCCGAAAAAGCCGCGAAAGAGGAAGGACGGTACTTTGAGACCTTCGGCCTGAAGGACTGCACGGCGGACTGCGTCTGGCTGGAGCCCTGCTGGACCCGGATTACCGACAGCACTGCTGAGGTGGTTATCAGATAGGCCTGAAGCAAGGCGTGCGTGGAAAACACGCACGCCTTGCTCTGCTTTCACATAGACTGGCGGGAAAGGGGAGTCCGTCTATGCGTTTCGCGCTCTATGACCGGCGGGCTGCCGTGCTGTACGCCCACCGCTGGGCCTACGGCCGGAATCCCGCCTTTTATGACTACGAGCATTTAGGGGGCGACTGCACCAACTTCGCCTCCCAGTGCATTTACGCCGGCAGCGGCGTGATGAACTTCACGCCCACCTTCGGTTGGTACTATATTGACGCCAACCAGAAGGCTCCGGCCTGGACCGGTGTGCCGTATCTTTACAATTTCCTGACACGGGAAGAGCAGACCGCAGGGCCGGCTGCCCGCCCCTGCGAACTGGCGGATCTGCACCCCGGCGATCTGATCCAGCTGTCTTTCAACGGAACGGATTTCCGGCATTCGCCGGTGGTGGTGTCCGTGGGACATCCCGCAGCGCCGGAGAATGTACTCATCGCCGCCCACAGCTACGATGCGGATAACCGCCCGCTCAGCACATACGACTATCAGGGCATCCGCTTTTTGGCGATATTTGGCGTCTGGCGGCCATAAAGAGGTTGACATTTCCCGGAAAATTCGCTACAATAGCTGCATTACAGCAATGATGCGGAGAAGTATGTGGAAGTGTCCTGTCAAGAGAGCCCCTGGGATGGTGGAAAGGGGAGAGGGCAGCCGCCGAACTACACCGTGGAGCTGGCACCCAAACGGCCCTTTGGCTCAGTAGGCGTGCTCCGGGAGCGCCCGTTACCGCGCTGCCGTGTGATGGCACGGCGTGAGGCCGCGTTCCGTGAGGAGGCGGCGAACCAGAGGTGGTACCGCGTAATTACGCCCTCTGTCCGAAAGGACAGGGGGCTTTTTCAATGGACAGCATAACGCAGACGGAACGGCTCCGCAGGCGGGGAACGCAGTTTGTATTCTACGCCGCAGTACTCTACAGCATCGGCGGTCTGTGTATCAAAGTAATCCCGTGGAACGCCATGAGCATCAACAGCGGGCGGAACATCCTGTCCATGCTGGTGATTGGTCTGTTTCTGCGTCTGACGCATCATCCCCTTCGCTTCAACCGCTGGATCGCGTTGGGAGCCATCAGTGTCTGCGGCACCAACACGCTGTACGCGCTGGCCAATAAGCTGACCACTGCCGCCAACGCCATTGTACTGCAGTACACGGCGCCGGTCTTTGTGATTTTGCTGAGCCTGCTGTTCTGGCGGAAGAAGCCGGATCGGCTGGATCTTGCCGCCTGCGGCATTGTTCTCTGCGGCGTTGTCTGCTTTTTTGTGGACAGTCTGGAAACAGGCGGGACGGTTGGCAACGTGATCGCTCTGCTGAGTGGGCTGAGCTACGCCGGAGTGTTCCTGATGAACGATCTGCCGAATGCAGATCCCATCTGTTCCGTGTTCTGGGGGACATCCTCAGTGCGGTGATCGGCCTGCCGTTCCTGCTGCGGGAGACCATCTTTACACCCACAGCTCTGACCAGCGTGTTTATCCTGGGCGTTTTTCAGGTGGGGCTTGCCTATGTGCTGATGTGTACGGGCCTGAAAACCACGCCTGCGGTACGGGCGGCTCTCATCAGCGGCATTGAGCCGGTGCTGAATCCGTTGCTGGTGGCGTTTTTTTACCGGGAGCGGGTCGGTGCTGCCGCACTGCTGGGCGCGGTGATCGTTGTCTGCAGCGTCATCTGGTACAATGTGGCCAAGGGCCGCAGAAGTGAATCAAAGTCAGAAAAAGAACCATGATAGAAATCATATGGAGTAAGGAGAAGAAATCATGCAGATTTATGAAGAACTGAAAGCCCGCGGTCTGATCGCTCAGGTCACGGACGAGGAGCAGATCCGGGAACTGGTAAACAACGGAAAGGCCACCTTCTACATTGGCTTTGACTGCACAGCAGACAGCCTGCACGTGGGTCATTTCATGGCCCTGTGCCTGATGAAGCGGCTTCAGATGGCAGGCAACAAGCCCATCGCCCTCATTGGCGGCGGCACCACCATGATTGGCGACCCCTCCGGGCGCAACGATATGCGGAAGATGCTGACCAAGGAGGATATCGACCACAATGCCGAGTGCTTCAAGCGGCAGATGGAGCGGTTCATCGAGTTTGGCGAGGGCAAGGCCATGATGCTCAATAACGCCGACTGGCTGCTGAAGCTGAACTATGTGGAGCTGCTGCGGGAGGTGGGCGCCTGCTTCTCCGTGAACAACATGCTGCGGGCCAAGTGCTATGAGCAGCGGATGGAAAAGGGCCTCAGTTTCCTAGAATTCAACTATATGATCATGCAGTCCTATGACTTTTATCATATGTTCCAGACGGTGGGCTGCAACCTGCAATTCGGCGGCGACGACCAGTGGAGCAATATGCTGGGCGGCACGGAGCTGATCCGCCGCAAGCTGGGCAAGGACGCCCACGCCATGACCATCACCCTGCTGCTCAACAGCGAGGGTAAGAAGATGGGCAAGACCGCCAGCGGCGCGGTGTGGCTGGACCCCAACAAGACCACGCCCTTCGATTTCTATCAGTATTGGCGGAACGTGGGCGATGCCGACGTGCTCAAGTGCATCCGGATGCTGACCTTCCTGCCCCTGGAGCAGATCGACGCCATGGACAACTGGGAGGGCAGCCAGCTGAACCGTGCCAAGGAGATTCTGGCCTATGAGCTGACCAAGCTGGTCCACGGCGAGGAGGAGGCCAACAAGGCTCAGGAGGCCGCCCGCGCCCTGTTCGGCGGCAGCGGCAGCAGCGAAAATATGCCCGCTACCCAGCTGCCGGAGGCCCGGTTTACCGATGGTAAGATCGGTGCCATTGAGCTACTGGTGGCCTGCGGCCTGTGCGCCTCCAACGGCGAGGCCCGCCGCCTGATCCAGCAGGGCGGCGTGGCCGTCAACGACCAGAAGGTGGCGTCCATCGACGTGACCTTCGATCAGGAGCAGTTTGTCGGCGACGGCGTGGTTATCAAGAAGGGCAAGAAGGTGTTCCACCGGGTCTACACTGCCTGATTTTGTGAAAACGATCAGATCGATTTGAAAAGTGCCGCTGTTTGTCAGAACAGCGGCACTTTTTCCGGGAAAACACGAAGCAATCACGGGTTTGGAAGCAGATTCCAAGCGGAGAGAGCCAGTTTCAGTTTCTCTACGCTGGCATCGGCAGGCGGGCAGAGAGGAAGCCGCAGTTCTCCGGCTTCCAGTCCCATAAGATTCAGGGCGGTTTTCACCGGAATGGGATTTACCTCACAGAACAGCGCGTCACACAGGGGCTTCAGCTTTAATTGCAGCCTGCCTGCGGCGTAGAAGTCATTGGCAAGGCACAGGGACGTCAATTCGTGCATCTGGACAGGGGAGGACATTGGCCGCCACGGAAATGACCCCGGAGCCGCCCAGCATACAGATGGCGGCGGTCTCATCGTCATTGCCGGACCAGATAGAGAAATCAGCAGGGCAGAGGTTCCGGGTCTTCTGTACCTGGCTGAGATCTCCGCAGGCTTCCTTGACGCCGACGACGTTGGGGTGCCGGGCCAGCTCCGCATAGGTCTCCGGCTGGATGTTGACCCCGGTGCGGGAGGGGACGTTGTAGAGGATGATGGGAGTGCCCACGGAATCCGCAATGACCTTGTAGTGCCGCAGAAGCCTTGCTGGGTTGCCTTGTTGTAGTAGGGGGTGACGATCAGAAGACCGTCTGCTCGAGGCGCTCCGCAGCCAGCGCATTGCCCGGGCTACGCGAGTATCGTTGGCGCCGGTACCGGCAATTACCGGCACGCGCCTGCCACGCGATCCACGCAATAGGCGATGGTCTCCATGCGCTCCTTCTGGGTCATGGTAGCCGCTTCCCCAGTGGTGCCACAGACGATGATGGCGTCGGTGCCGCCGTCGATCTGCCGGTCAATGAGCCGCCCAAAGGCGGGAAAATTCACCGCCCCGGCGTGAAACGGCGTCACAATGGCCACACCAGAACCTGTAAAGAGAATCTTCCTTCACAACAAAATACCTCCCTTTTCAACATAAAAAAGCGGATGCCTGCTTTGGCATCCGCTTTTGTGTCAAAACGTTCCAATTTATATAAAGTTATATACCTTTACACCTGCTGAATATAGCCTTTTGCGCACAGCAATTCCGCCAGCAGGACCGCACCGCCGGCAGCGCCGCGAAGGGGTATTGTGGCTCAGGCCCACGAACTTGTAGTCGTACTGGGTATCCTCCCGCAGACGACCCAGAGACACGGCCATGCCGTGCTCCAGCATCCGATCCAGACGGGTCTGGGGGCGGTCCGGCTCCTCAAAATAGTGGAGAAATTGCTTGGGAGCGGAGGGTAACTGCAATTCCTGCGCTGGGCCCCGGAATGCGGCCCAGTCCGCTTTGATCTGCTCGATGGAGGGCTTGCAGCCGTCCATGAATTTCATGAACACTGCGGCCATATGGCCGTCCTGGCAGGCTACCCGGAAGCACTGGGCGGTGATGGCGGGCCCCTCCGCCTTGACGATCCTGCCGTTTTCCACCCGGCCCCACAGCTTCAGCGGCTCCTGCTCGCTCTTCCTCCTCGCCGCCGATGTAAGGGATACAGTTATCCACCATCTCAGGCCAGCGCTGGAAGGTCTTCCCCGCGCCGGAGATGGCCTGATAGGTACACACCAGCGCACGTTCCAGACCGTATTTCATCAGGGGATGAAGGGCGGGCACATAGCTCTGGAGAGAGCAGTTGCTCTTCACGGCAATGAAGCCCCGCTTGGTGCCAAGACGCATACGCTGGGCCTCAATGACCTCCAGATGCTCGGCGTTGATCTCCGGCACCACCATGGGAACGTCGTCCGTCCAGCGGTTTGCAGAGTTGTTGGAAACAATGGGACATTCCAGTTTGGCGTATTTCTCCTCCAATGCGCGGATCTCTTCCTTCTTCATATTCACAGCGCAGAAACAGAAGTCCACCATACCGGCCAGCTTCTCGGCGTCCGCTTCGGCATCCAGCACCACCAGAGATTTTGCGTCCTCAGGGCAGGGAACATCCAGCGCCCAGCGGCACAGACGGTTTCCCAATAGGCTTCCCGCGCTTCTGGCGCTGGCAGCATGGCGGTGAGCTGGAACCAGGGATGATTTTCCAACAGGGTCACAAACCGCTGACCCACCATGCCCGTGCCGCCGATGACGCCGACCTGATACCGTTTCATAGCAGATTCCTCCTTCGGCCCCCGGAAATCGTCGATTCCGTTGAATCCGGGGTCAATGTGTATTATAATAAACTGATTTCAATGTTCCCAGAGCGTGTTTTTCCTGGTGGACGTTTGTCTACATATAACACATGTTCCTCTATCGTCAAGGTATTCGTCATTGGGAGGTTTTATGAAAAAACGTGTGTTGTCCTTTCTGTTTATCATCACTTTGTTCAGCCTGACTGCCGTTTCGGCGTCCGCCGTGGTAAATGACACCCTGAAGGTGGGCATCCGCTGGGGACACGGCTCTGGAAGCCGCCAATCTGGAAAACGCCGTGGGGTCCGGATATGAATTCGGCTACTATGATGAGGACCGGGAGTTCGTCTATCTGGACGAGACCGACGAGACCACCATCACCATGCGGGCTTCCGGCTCCGGAAACGGCGTGACCGTGACGGAGACGAAAAGCGGCGATGTCCTTTACCGGTTCAGCGACAACGGCTACTGCTTCGGCGTCCGCCCTATAGGCCGGCACACGGAGACCTGGTGCAAGGGCTATAAATATGCAGGGGGCTTTGAATACCGCTGCAACAGCAACGGGACCCTGACGGTGATCAACGTGGTGGATCTTGAAGATTATGTCAAGGGCGTTCTTCCCTACGAAATGGACAAGGACTGGCCGCTGGCGGCGCTGGAGGCACAGGCAGTATGCGCCCGGTACCTACCGCCGCCCAGACCCGGCATCCATCTTTGGGCTTTGACGTTTGCGCCGGCACGGACTGTCAGGTGTACTACGGCCGCAACCGGGCAACCGAGCTGACAGATCGTGCAGTGGACAACACGGCGGGGGAGATGATCTATTACAACGGCAAGCCCGCAGACACCGTGGTATACTGCGCTTCCAACGGCGGCGCCACTGAGGATGCGTCCAACGTCTGGAACGGGGAGATTCCTTATCTGGTGGGAAAGAAAGACCCGTATGAGGCCCAGACCACCATTCCCAATTACAACTGGTCTGTGACCTACACCGCCGAGGAGCTGACGTGGATCCTGGAGCAGAAGGGGTACAGTATCGGCACTGTGCAGAACGTCTATGTGGCGGAGTTCACCCCTATGGGCAACGTCAGCAAGGTGACCTTTGAGGGCAGCCGGGACAGCGTGACGGTAAGAGGGGAGACCTGCCGCACGGTCTTCTATTCCAGCACCTATAATAAATCCGTCAAGAGCCAGCGCTTCACCATTCACGGCAGCGGAGCCTCCTCCGGCGGTATCTATGTCAATGACGAGGATACCCGGCTCAGCTCCCTCAGCGGCGTCAGCGTGATTAGCGGCAGCGGGAAAACCGCAGTGCTGAGCAGCGGCAGTGCATCGGTGCTGTCCGCCTCCGGCACGTCCACGATCGGCAGCGGACAAACGGCATCTTCTACAAGCGGCACCTTCACCATCACCGGCAGCGGCAGCGGCCACAATCTCGGCATGAGCCAGTACGGTGCCAAGGCCATGGCGGAGCTGGGGTATACCTATGACGAAATTCTGGAATTCTACTATACAGATATTACCATCAAGTGAGGTTGAACTATGAAAACAAGCGATTTCAACTACGAGCTCCCGGAGGAACTGATCGCCCAGACACCGCTGGAGCGGCGGGACGGTTCCCGGCTCATGACTCTGGACCGGAACACCGGCGCCTGGGAGCATCACCATTTCTACGAGCTGCCGGACTTCCTGAACCTGGCGACTGCCTGATCCTGAACGATTCCCGGGTGCTGCCCGCCCGCCTTCTGGGCCAGCGGCTGCCGGGAGGCGGCGCCTGTGAGGTGCTGCTGCTCATCGACCGGGGAGAGAAAACATGGGAATGTCTGGTGCGCCCCGGCCGGCATATGCGGGAGGGAGCCAAGCTCTCCTTCGGCAATGGCGAACTGACTGCGGAGGTTACCAAGGTCATGCCGGACGGCAACCGTCTGGTGCGCTTTGATTACGAGGGAATTTTCCTGGAGGTTTTGGAGCATCTGGGTAAAATGCCCCTGCCGCCCTACATCAAGGAGGAGCTTCAGGATCAGGAGCGGTATCAGACGGTATACTCCAAGGTATTGGGCAGCGCGGCGGCCCCTACGGCGGGACTGCACTTCACCCCGGAGCTGCTGGAGCAGATCAAGGCCAAGGGCGTGAACATCGGCTATGTGACGCTCCATGTGGGTCTTGGCACCTTCCGCCCCGTGAAAGAAGATGAAATCACCGATCATGAAATGCACAGCGAATACTGCGTGATCTCTCAGGAGACGGCGGATCTCATCAACCGCACCAAGGCCAACGGCGGGCGCTGCATCTGCGTGGGCACCACCTCCTGCCGGACGCTGGAATCCTGGGCGGCGGAGGACGGCCATATGGAGGCCAAGGCCGGCTGGACCAACATCTATATCTACCCCGGCTACCGCTTCAAGGTGATGGACGGCCTTGTGACCAACTTCCACCTGCCGGAGAGCACCCTCATCATGCTGGTATCCGCCTTTGCCGGACGGGAACACGTTCTGGCCGCTTATAACGAGGCTGTGCGGGAAAAATACCGTTTCTTCAGCTTCGGTGACGCCATGTTCCTTCACTGAGAAGAACTACAGTCATCAGAAGCTGGTGGACTATCGGCTCATGACCCCGGAACTGTCCGAAAATCTATTCTGGCGGTTTCGGGGTCAGCGCGTTACAGGTTGTCTTGCTGCCCGCTTTCAATCAGATGCAAGCAGATTTTGAATTGACTTCTCAGTGGAAATTTGATATACAAAAAACAGAGTTTACTTTTTTTGGATCAGGGCTTTTAGGGGAGAGACGGCGGCCTCTATTTTCTGTCGGCCATATAATTGAACAAAATAAAAATTTTGTTCAATTTAGGGGGGTCAAAATGCTGTGTTTTCCCGAATAAGCCCCATGCAGACGCTTCTGCACAGATCTCAATCCCGCCTGCATCCAAACGCACTTTACTCACACAACATCAATAAGAATGACACGGATTATAAAATTATGAATGATTATCGAACTGACGCACCGCCAATCCTGCGGGATTTTCTTGCTTACCACGAAACCATTAAAGCACATTCCAAGCGGACTGTAGATGAATATTATCTGGACTTGCGAAATTTCTTCCGTTACATGAAACAGATTCGGAATCCTGCACTTTCCGGAAAATCGTTAGACGAAATCAGTATTCTGGATGTTGATCTGAATTTTGTAGCCAGTACCACGCTGACGGATATTTACGGCTATATGACCTATCTCAGCCGGGATCGCGTGCGTTTTCAAAACAGCCGGAATTCCGATTGCGGTTTGAACGCTGCATCACGTGCGCGAAAAATCGCCACAATTCGCTCATTTTATGGCTATTTGACGAACAAAACACACCAACTTCGTGAAAATCCTGTCAAAGATCTGGATTCGCCCAAACTGAAAAAAACGCTGCCCAAATATCTGACTTTAGATGAAAGCCTGGACCTCTTGAACGCGGTGGACGGCAAGAATCAGGAGCGGGATTACGCCATTCTGACCCTTTTTCCTTAACTGCGGCCTGCGGATTTCCGAGTTGGTGGGACTGAATCTACAGGATATTCAGGGCGAAACGCTGCGGGTTCTGGGCAAAGGCAACAAGGTTCGAATCCTCTACCTGAACGATGCCTGTCAGGACGCCATTAAACGGTATCTGTCGGTACGGCGGCCTATAACCGGCCGGGATGCCAATGCGCTGTTTCTGTCAGCGCAGAACGAGCGGGTCAGCCGCTCCACCGTTCACGCCATGGTGAAAAAGCGGCTGGCGGAGGCTGGACTTGACGCCAGCGAGTACTCCTCTCACAAGCTCCGGCACACAGCGGCTACGCTAATGCTGCAAAACGGCGTGGATGTCCGGGCTGTGCAGGAAGTTCTGGGCCACGATCACCTGAACACGACTGAGATCTATACCCACATTGATAATGAAGCACTGCGGGTCGCCGCCAAGGCCAATCCCTGTCCCGCGTCAAAGCATCTAAAAAGCTGGTACAAACGAATAAATGCGTAAAAAAGAGTCCGAAGGCCAACGCCTTCGGACTTCTTTATTTTATGAAAGTTCCACCCGGCTGGATCCGGGGTTGATAAGACAGACATAGCTGTTTCCGCGGCCCAGCGCAAGAGGCTGGCCGTCTGATGTAGTATAGGAAAAAGGAACGTCCCGATTCGAGCGGCTCCAGTGAATGGGGATGCACTGACCGCTGCGGTAGAGCGTCCCCTCCCCTTCGCCGGTGGTGCGGACCTTCAGCCGTCCCGCCGTATCGCCGGAAATGGCAGAAATGCTTGTTTCCAGAATCAGCAGATTCGTAACGCCCACCTGTTCGCCGGTGTTGCCGTCCACATAGGGAGCCTGATATTGGCTGACCAGATACTTCCCTGTTTCGGCGTCATAATCGAACAGGCCAGTCTTATAGCTGGTGTAATAAAGCTTGATATGCTCCGCAGCTGTGCCGCCCGTCAGCGGATCATCCGTGAACGTCTGCGGATAGCTGCAATCGTCCTGATGTGTCTTTGGATATTTGCTGTTGTCCCAGAAGCTCTGGATCGTTTCGCCGGAAGCCAGCAGGCTGTGCTCATAGCCCTTGTTCTTCTTCCGCTCCGGATCCCGCCAGAACACAGCACTCTGGCTGGCTGAGCCATTAACGCCGTCGATGTAATCAACCTTCCAGCTCTTGAGATCCTGATACGCCTCCGGGCTGCCGCCAGCGTGGACATATAGGGGCGTCATGTCCCATAGCCAGTTCAATGTAATAGGGGCGGGCGGAACGGATACTCCCTAAGTTTCCGACGCCATCCAATGTCTGATACACCCCCAGCATCCGGGTAATGCCGCCCTCGGCAGGCACTTCATAGATGATATCTGCCATGGAAACGCCCAGCTGGGGCTGCGCCTTTTTCAGATTGTTCAGCATGACCGCTACAGGGCGGTTCTGCTCATACTCCGGCTCCATAGGAAGCCCCGTTAAAGGGATTGATCCCCGCAGGGCCGACCGGTTCCGGGATGGGTTCCGGCTCCGGCGCAGGTTCTTCCACCGGGATAGGCTCCGACTCCTCTATCTTCGATGCCGGTTCCTCTTTTTTGGCCGCAGCCGGTAAGACACAGCAGCGTCAAAAGCAGCGCCAGTCCTCTTTTTTCACAGCAGCTCCGCCCTTTCATATTATGTTAACTACATACTATCAAGTCCCTCTGATTCCGTCAAGAAAAAACATCAGATTTCGACGATTTTCTGTCTGTACATTCCCGGCTGTCTGGGGTATACTGATATAAATAAAGTTATCAAAGGAGCTATCATCATGACCGGACGCGGATTTATCCACGACAAACTGGAAATCAAATTTTTGATTTTATATATTGCTGCACGGGTCATTGAGCCGGTTCCATTTGACACACTGCTGGATTTGACGCTGTGTGACGATGCCATTGATTATTTTGATTTTTCCGAATGTCTGGCAGATCTTGTAAAAACAGGGCATCTGACGCTGGACGAGTTGAGCGGCCTGTACGCTATTACGGATAAGGGACGGCGCAACAGCGAGATTTGCGAGACCAGTCTCCCCTACTCCGTCCGCCTGCGGTGTGACAAGAATTTGTCTGTCTGCAACCGGGCTTTGCGGCGGAAAAATCAGGTGAAAAGCTTTACAGAGCCACGTTCAAACGGCACCTACACCGTTTCCCTTTCTCTGGATGACGATATGGGAAACGTCATGGATCTGAAGCTGATGGTTCCGCGGGAGGATATGGGGAAAATTCTGGCTGCCCGGTTTCGAAAAGCGCCGGAAAAGCTGTACAGCGAGATCATCGATCTGCTTCTGAATCGAAATGACGAGGAAGATTCCTGACTACGAAAAAAGTACGCACCATGGTGCGTACTTTTTTTGTTTCATATTAAGCCAGGTGGTTTCTGTCAGCTCATCCTTTTTAGCCCGGCGCATCAGATTGCTGACCACATCCTGCACCGCCATACCGTGGTACAGGACTTCGTAAATGCTGCGGCAGATGGGCATTTCCACCTGTTCACGCTCTGCCAGCTGATGGATGCTTTCCGCGGCGTAATAGCCCTCCACCACGGCGCCTACCTCCGCCATGGCCTTCCTGTGCGGACTTTCCCTGTCCGATCAGAATGCCCGCCCGGCGGTTCCGGGAGTGCATGGAGGTGCAGGTGACGATCAGATCCCCCATACCCGCAAGGCCGCCGAAGGTCTGCCGGGTACCGCCCAGCTTTTCGCCAAGGCGCGTCAGTTCCGCCATGGCGCGGGTCATCAGCAAAGCCTTTGTATTGTCCTGATAGCCCATGCCGTCGCATACGCCGCAGGCCAGAGCCACTACGTTTTTCATGGCGGCGGACAGCTCCACGCCCACGATGTCCTCGCTGGTATAGACCCGGAAATAGTCATTCATGAAAGCGTCCTGTACCAGCCGGGCCACTTTCAGATCCGGGCAGGCGGACACGCAGCCGGTGGGCATCCGAATGCTTACTTCCTCTGCGTGAGAGGGACCGGAAAGGGCAGCTACTTTACAGATATTCCCGGTGGCTTCCGTCAAAATCTGGCTCATGCGGAGGTTCGTATCCCGCTCGATGCCCTTGGAAACACTGACCAGAACGGTCTCCGGCGTCAGATAGGGAGCAATTTTCTTCCCCGTCTCCCGCACTGCGAAGGACGGCGTGGCGGAGATCACCAGCTCCGCGCCCTTCAGGCAGTCCAGATCACCGCTGATTTTCAGGCTGTCCGGCAGCCGGACGCCCTTCAGCTTGGAGTTTTCGCGGACTGCGGCCATTTGCGCGGCTTTGGCGGGATCGTGAGACCACAGAGTTACATCATGCCCGTTGTCGCAGAGTACCATGCTCAGGGCTGTTCCCCAGCCGCCGCTGCCAACTACAACTGATTTCATGTTCTCCTCCTACGCTTTCTTTTGTGAAAGCTGAGTTTATTTTCGTTGCCTGCCAGCAGGCGCCTGATGTTGGCCCGATGCTGCCAGACCACCAGCCCGCCCAGCAAAAAGGCCAGCACAACAATCACCGGATCAGGATAGCAGAACCAGCTGATAAACGGGAAGCTGGCCCCGGCCCAGAGAGAGCCGAGAGACACATAGCGGGTCAGACGGGTCAGAATCAGAAATCCACCCCAGACCACCACGGCTACCCGCCAGTCGATCATAATCGCGATGGTGCCGCCGGAAAGGATACCCTTGCCTCCCTTAAAGTGGAACATACAGGGGAACATGTGGCCCAGCAGGCAGAAAAGGCCTCCCCAGTATTTGAAGAGAACCAGAAGCAAGGCCTGATTTTCCATAGGTGTATCCGGCATAATCCGGGGATCAAAATATCCGCCGAGCCATACAGAAATCTTAATCGCGGCAACTGCTTTCAAAACATCGCATAGGATCACTACGAAAGTCAACGGTCCGCCGAAAGTGCGGAAGAAATTAGTCAGCCCCGCGTTGCCACTGCCGTGGTTCCGCACATCATCCCGCAGAATGTACTTGGAAACAATGACGGCCCCGTTGAAGCAGCCGCAGAAATAGGCGATAACAGCTGCAACCCAGAACTGCGTGTGGCTGATGAGAAAATAGATCAGCGCCCCCATACTTTACTCCTCCTTGTCGCCCTTCTCCCGGATGGACAGGATGATGGGCGTTCCCTCCAGGCCGAAGGTGGAGCGGATGCAGTTTTCCAGATACCGCTGATAGGAAAAGTGAAACAGACGCCGGTCATTGCAGAACACCACGAAATGCGGCGGTTTCACGCCCACCTGCGTCATATAGTATATCTTCAGGCGGCGGCCCTTGTCCGTGGGAGGCTGAACGCGGGTCTGGGCGTCTGCCAGAACGGTATTCAGCATACCGGTGGTGACCCGGAAGGTAGCCTGATTGGATACATAGTCGATCATATCGAACAGCTTGTCCACCCGCTGACCGGTCTTGGCGGAGATAAACAGAATGGGCGCGTAGGTCATGTAGGCCAGATCCCGGCGGATCTCCTCCGTCATGCGGGCCATAGTCTTATCATCCTTTTCCACAAGATCCCATTTGTTCACCACGATGATGCTGGCCTTGCCTGCCTCGTGGGCCATACCGGCCACCTTGGTGTCCTGCTCAGTGACGCCTTCGGTGGCGTCGATCATGATGAGACACACGTCCGCCCGGTCAATGGCCATAGTTGCCCGGAGGACGCTGTACTTTTCAATGTCCTCCTCGATTTTGGACTTTTTCCGCATACCGGCGGTGTCGATAAAGACGAAGCTGCCCTTACTGTTGGTGAAGCGGGAGTCGATGGCGTCGCGGGTGGTGCCCGCCACGTTGGACACGATGACCCGCTCCTCCCCTAAGATCTGGTTCACCAGAGAGGATTTGCCGGCGTTAGGCTTGCCGATGACCGCCACCTTGATGGCGTCATCTTCCTCTTCCTCCTCGTCCTCCGGCGGGAAATACTGCACGCAGGCGTCCAACAGGTCGCCTGTGCCGTGGCCGTGGATGGCGGAAACCGCGATGGGGTCGCCCAGTCCCAGATTGTAAAATTCATAGATATCCGGGCTGTGCCCTGATCTACCTTGTTGACCGCCAGCACCACCGGCTTGCCGCAGCGCTGGAGCATGGAAGCTACCTCCTGGTCCGAGGCAGTCATGCCGGTCTTGATGTCGCACAGGAACACGATGACCGTGGCGTTATCAATGGCGATCTGCGCCTGAGAGCGCATAAAGGCCAGAATCTGGTTATCGGTTCGCGGCTCAATGCCGCCGGTATCGATGAGGGTAAACTTCCGGCCCTGCCAGTCGCTCTCCCCGTAGATACGATCGCGCGTCACGCCGGGGGTGTCCTCCACAATGGACAGCCGCCGACCGATGATCTTGTTGAACAGCATGGACTTGCCCACATTGGGGCGGCCCACAATGGCGATGATGGGTTTCGACATAAGATGACTCCTTTCCTGAGCGGCGTTGGTGTGTTTCGCTGCCGCCGCAAGAAGTTGAATGATTGAATCTATTATATCCGCAATTCCCCATGTATAGCAAGGGACAACCAGGAGATTTTCACGGTGCGCGGACCCGGTACCCTTACGGTTCGCATAAAAAAAAGTAAAGGAGGGAAGAATTCTCTTCCCTCCTAAAGCAAGCATTTGTCTCTTACTTCGCCGCCACGGACTTGACAACTTTGACCTCACGGCCATTGTAGCTGCCGCACTCCTGGCACATTCTGTGAGGCAGGTGCAGCGCACCGCATTTCGGGCATGCGACGAGACCGGGAGCCTCCAGCTTCCAGGTGGAGCTGCGGCGCTTGTCACGTCTTGCTTTGGATACTTTTCCCTTAGGTACTGCCATTGTGACACCTCCTTGATCTACAAAGGCCAGGCGGCCTTATTTATACTTTATTTGTTCTCCAAAAGCTTTGCAAGGACCGCCAGACGGGGATCCACTTCCTTTTTGCAGGAGCAGGGTCCCAGATTCAGGTCGGCACCGCAGCGGGGGCAAAGCCCCTTGCAATCTTCAGAACACAGAGTTTTCGTGTCCATGTCGAGAATAAAGGCTTCGCGGGCCAACTCACCGGCATCCACCTGACCGTCCTCCAGAAGAACGATCTCATCGCTGTCCTCGTTCTGGAGTTCCTCCGCCAGAATACAGCTGTAGGATACAGCCTTCTCCTGTAGAGAATTCTTGCCGCAGCGGTCGCACACGGCATCCAAGTGGTATATGCCGTCAGCTCCAGATTGAGAAGGTCCGCCCGGTTCCGAACCGCGCCCTCCACAATGACAGGCCGGCTGATGGGATACCGCCCTGCGAATTCCATGTCGGACAGATCCAGTTCAAACTGAAATGTCCGCTCTCCGCCGGGGGTATGCAGAATAGGTTTTACGTCAATGAGCATAAGCTACCTCGCAATGACACGTTTAGTATTATAAGGGATTGTTCTCCTAATGTCAAACAATTTTTTTGATTTTCCGCCAGTTTTTTCAAAATGCCGAAAATATGGCGGAATTTTAAGTGGAATGGAAAATCCAACAGCGCCTGTGCAGACACAGGCTTTTCAATTTCCGCCTTTCCGACGCTTTACAAGCCGGTGAAAAACAGGTATGATGAGACCAAACAACGAAAGAAACGGATGATACCATGCGGGAATTTACCATTGGAAAAAACGACGCCGGACAGCGGCTGGACCGCTTTGTCGCCAAAAACCTGCCGCTGCTGCCCCCCCTGCCCTGCTGCAAAAGTATATCCGCCTGAAGCGGATCAAGGTCAACGGCAAGGGGTCTAAGCGGGATGTCCGTCTGGAAACCGGCGATATTCTTCAATTATACATCAATGATGAGTTCTTTGACAAGCCCAATGAGGAAAATCTCTTTCTCACGGTGTTCAAGCCACAGTTGAATATTGTCTATGAGGACGAAAATCTGCTGCTGGTGGACAAGCGTCCCGGTATGTCCGTCCACGCTGACGAGACAGAAAAGTCAATACCCTCATCAATCACATTCAGGCATATCTTTACCAGAAGCGGGAATGGAATCCCAAGTGGGAAAATGCCTTTGCCCCGGCGCTGTGCAACCGGATCGACCGGAACACCGGCGGTATCGTTATTGCCGCCAAGAACGCGGAGACGCTGCGGATCATCAACGAGAAGATCCGGGCTCACGAGCTGGAAAAGTCCTACCTTTGCATCACCGTGGGCCGGCCCAAGCAGCCGGAGGGGCGAATTGAGGGCTTTTTGCTGAAGGACGAAAAGAAAAAGGAAGGTCCGTTTTTCCATAAGCCGGTGCCCGGCGGCAAGACCGCCGTCACGCCTTTACCGGACTCTCGAAAGCCGGGGCGGGCTGTCTCTGGTGGAGTGCCGTCTGCTGACGGGCCGCACCCATCAGATCCGCGTCTCCATGGCGGAGATCGGCTGCCCGCCTGCTGGGGGACGGCAAGTACGGCAAAGGCGATGTGAACCGCCGCTATCATGAGACCCGGCAGGCGTTGTACTCCTACAAGCTGCGGTTCGATTTTCCAACCGACGCCGGTCTTTTGAACTACCTGAAGGGGCAGGAGTTTACGGTGGAAACTGTTCCGTTCGGGGAGAAATATTTCCCAGAAATACTCTCTATTTAATACTTTTTTGAAAAACGCCCGACAAAATTGGGCGTTTTCCTTGACATTTCAAGGGTTTTCCGCTATGATTCTGAATTGCCGAATTTCAAAGAAACAGGGTCCCCCCTTAACAGAGAGAAGAGGCGGTATTTTTGTGGATGTCCTGCTCAGAAAAGACGGAACGGTCGATAGAAATGGGGGAGGATACATGTCCAAAGAGTTGATTCGCCTGCGGGATCTCTGCATGGCATTCGACGACGAGCCGGTTCTCGATCACATTAACCTATACATCAATGACAAAGAGTTCCTCACACTTCTTGGACCCAGCGGGTGCGGCAAAACCACCACGCTGCGTATCATTGGCGGCTTCACGACGCCTACGTCGGGAGATATCCTGTTCGACGGTGTGAGGATTAATGACGTTCCGCCCTATCAGCGGCAGATCAACACCGTTTTCCAGAAGTACGCCCTGTTCCCGCACCTCAATGTCTATGAGAATATTGCCTTCGGTCTGCGGATGCAGAAGCTGCCGGAGGCTGAAATTAAGGAGCGGGTCATGGAGATGCTGGAGACCGTCAGCCTCAAAGGCTTTGAGCATCGGCGTCCGGAGGCTCTTTCCGGCGGTCAGCAGCAGCGGGTAGCCATTGCCCGCGCTCTGGTGAACCGGCCCAAGGTGCTGCTTCTGGACGAGCCTCTGGCCGCTCTGGACCTGAAGCTGCGAAAAGATATGCAGATTGAGCTGAAGCGTATCCAGCAGCAGGTGGGCATTACGTTCATATATGTGACTCACGATCAGGAGGAAGCTCTCACCATGTCCGACACCGTTGTGGTGATGGACAAGGGCCGTATTCAGCAGATCGGAACGCCTGAAGATATCTACAATGAGCCCAAGAACGCCTTCGTGGCGGACTTCATCGGCGAATCCAACATCATCGACGGCACCATGCCTGAGGACAAGGTAGTGCAGATGTACGGCAAGCGCTTCCCCTGCCTGGACAGTGGCTTCGCCCCCAACGAGCCGGTAGACGTGGTTATCCGCCCCGAGGATATCGACATCGTTCCCGTGGAGCAGGGACAGCTCACCGGCACCGTCACCAACGTCACCTTCAAGGGGATGCAGTACGACATCATTGTGGACTTCAAGGGCTTCAAGTGGTTCATTCAGACCACGGATCACTCCCCGGTAGGGTCCCGCATCGGCGTGAAAATTGACCCCGACGGTTTCCACATCATGAAAAAGAGTGCCTACTCCGGTATGTTCGGCGACTATTCCTCCTTCTCCGAGGAGTACGACGAGCTGGACGATGCAAGCCTTGCGTCGGATAAGGAGGAGAGCGGGGATGAAGAATAACCGGCTTTCCCGTTTTGCCATCCCCTATGTGGTCTGGATGGCGATCTTTGTGGTCGCTCCTATCATCATGGTGGTGATCTACGCGTTTTCCGCCTCTGTCGGCGGCTTTACGCTGGATAACTTCGCCAAAATGGGCACCTACACCGTGGTGTTCACCCGCTCTTTCAAGCTGGCGCTGATCGCCACGGCCATCTGCCTGCTCATCGGCTACCCTGTCTCCTACGTGATGAGCAAGGAAGGCCCCCGGTTTCAGCGGCTGGCCATGGTGCTGATCATGCTGCCCATGTGGATGAATTTCCTGCTGCGAACCTATTCCTGGATGACCATCCTGGAAAACAATGGCCTCCTGAACCAGCTGTTCCGAAAGATCGGTCTGATTGCCCTGTACAACAGCGTATTCGGTACGGATATCAGCTTCTTCCGCATGATCAACACCCAGGGAGGTTGTGGTGCTGGGCATGGTGTATAACTACCTGCCTTTCATGATTCTGCCCATCTACTCCGTCATTATCAAGCTGGACCGCAGTCTCATCGAGGCAGCGCGGGATCTGGGTGCCAACTCCTTTCAGGTGTTCCGGCGGGTGATCCTGCCCCTTTCCCTCCCGGGCGTGCTGTCCGGTATCACTATGGTGTTTGTGCCCTCTGTTTCTACTTTCGCCATCAGCCGTATGCTGGGCGGCGGCACGGAGATGCTGCTTGGCGATCTGATCGAACGGCAGTACATGGGCGGCGCGTACAATCCCTATCTGGGTGCGGCCATCTCCCTTGTGATGATGGTGATCGTGGTCATCTGCATGGTGGTCATGAACCGCTTCGGCGAGGGCGAAGAACAGGCGGTGATGATGTGAAGAAGAACAATTCTTTTCTGGACCGCCTGTTTATGGCGCTGGTGTTCGTGTTCCTCTACGCGCCCATCGTGCTGCTGATCGTCTTTTCCTTTAATTCAGGCAACAGCAACATGGTCTGGAAAGGCTTCTCCCTCCATTGGTACACGAAGCTCTTCCGCAACCGGATCATCATGCAGAGCGTCTACACCACCCTGCTGGTGTCCCTGCTGGCCACGGTGATCGCCACCATCGCCGGTACTTTTGCCGCCATCGGCTTCTATTCCATGCGCCGGAAAATCCGGGACCCGCTGATGACCGTCAACAACATCCCCATGATGAACGCCGACATTGTCACCGGCGTCTCCATGTGTCTGCTGTTTGTGGCGTTTTTCAACGGCTGGGGGCATTTTTCCGCGTGGTTCAACACCCTGGGCATCTTCCAGCTGCCCACCCACCTTTCCATGGGCTTCGGAACCCTGCTCATTGCCCACATCTGCTTCAACATCCCCTATGTCATCCTTTCCGTTAGCCCCAAGCTGCGGCAGATGGACCGCAACCTCGTCGATGCCGCCCAGGACTTAGGCTGCACCTGGATGCAGGCATTCTGGAAGGTGGTGATCCCGGAGATCAAGCCCGGCATCGTCTCCGGCGCCCTGACGGCCTTTACCATGAGCATTGACGATTTCGTCATCAGCTACTTCACCGCCGGGTCCTCTTCTTCTACTCTGGCCATGGCCATTTACAGCATGACCAAGAAGCGATGAGCCCGGAGATCAACGCCATCTCCACCCTGCTGTTCGTGACGGTGCTGGTCCTGCTGGCGGTTATCAACGTCCGGGAGGCCCGGCAGGAGCGTAAGCAGGCCGCGGAGCAGCGGCGGTAAAAACGTTTTCACGGCGTAAGCCTGAAATAGAAAAATCAAAAAAACACTGGAGGAATGATCAATTGAAAAAAGCATTAGCCTTGACTTGTGCCATGACCATGGCGGCAAGCCTGTTTCTCACCGGATGCGGCGGCAGCGACTATACGAGTGGCTCCGACAACAATTCCGGCAGCAGTAACGGCAGCGGCAAACGTGTTGTGAATGTTTGCAGCTGGGGTGAATACATTGACGAGGACTTGATCTACAAATTCGAGGACGAGACCGGCATCAAGGTCAACTACCAGACCGCCGAGAGCAATGAAGCCCTGTACTCCCTGCTGAAAACCGGCGCTGGTGACTACGACGTCATCGTCCCCTCTGACTATATGATCGCCCGTCTCATCGACGAGGGTATGCTGGCGGAGCTGAACTACGACAACATCCCCAACTATGAGAAGATCGGTGAGCAGTACAAGAGCCTGAGCTTTGACCCCGAGAACAAGTACACTGTCCCCTACACCTGGGGTACCGTGGGCATCATCTACAACTCCACCATGGTGGACGGCGACATCGACAGTTGGGACGCCATGTTCGACGAGAAGTACGCCGGCAACGTCCTGATGATCCGCAACTCCCGCGATGCCCTGGCCGCCGCCCTGCTGGACCTGGGCTATGACATCAACACCACCGACGAGTCTCAGATCCGGGAAGCCTATGAGCTGCTGGCAGACGCCAAGAGCAAGGGTGTGTACCAGTCCTTCGTGATGGACGAGGTCTTCGGCAAGATGGAGGGCAGCAACGCGGCCATCACCATGTACTATGCCGGCGACTATCTGACCATGCTGGAGAACAACGAGGATCTGAAGTTCGTAGTGCCCGAGGAGGGCAGCAACTGGTTCGTGGACGCCATGTGCGTCCTGAAGGACGCTCAGCACAAGGACGAGGCGGAGGAGTGGATCAACTTCATCGCCTCTACGGACGCCAACCTGGCCAACATGGACTACATCTGGTACGCCTCCCCCAACACGGAGGCACTGGAGGGCTATCCCGCTTACTACGAGGAGACCTACGGCGAGCCTTTGGACGAGGAGCGCTATGAGATCATGGCCGCTCCCGATGACGTGCTGGCCCGCTGCGAGCTGTATACCAACCTCCCCTCCGACACGCTGACGCTGTACAACGATCTCTGGACGGAGCTGGGTATTTAACAGAAACCGCAGTCCTGCCAGCGCGGGACAGAAAGGAACTGAGTATGATTGAAATTGGCGCAAAAATGACTGTTGAAAAAACGGTCACCCCGGAGCTCACCGCACAGATGGCCGGTTCCGGGCTTGCTGCCGGTGTTCGGCACCCCTTTTATGACGGCTATGATGGAAAATGCCGCAGCCGGCGTCCTTCAGCAGTATCTGGAGGAGGGCAAGGGCAGCGTGGGCACCCATCTGAATGTCTCCCATGACGCCCCTACCCCCGTAGGTATGAAGGTCTGGGCGGAGGCTGAGATCACCGCCGTTTCCGAAAACGGCAAGATGATCGACTTCGCCGTAAAGGCGTGGGACGAGAAGGGCCCCATCGGCGCAGGCACCCACACCCGGGCGATCATCACCAATGACCGCTTCCTCAGCAAGTGCAACAGCAAGCTGACGCGGCTATCAGCCGGATCGGGCGTGCTTATTTCCTGGTGATCGCCTCTTAAAACAGGGTGATCTGGCTGGTGTCCGCCATACCGGCGAAGGCGCCCAGCGCTTTGAGCTGCTCGATGTGGGTCTTGGAGAGCTTGTTGCAGCACATGGAAAACTCCTCAATAGAGATGAACTCCTTCCCCTTCCGTTTCTCCATGGTGTCGATGGCCGCAGACTCGCCCAATCCGTGTACCGTCACAAAGGGCGGCAGAAGCCCCTTTTCCGTGACCACGAACTTGGTGGCGTCGACTTGTAGATGTTGATGGTATCAAAGTGGAAACCCCGGAGATAAAATTCATAACAGACCTCCAGCGTGGTCAGCAGGTTCTGCTCCACTGCGGTGGCGTCCTTGTTGTTCTCGATCTCCTTGATCTTCCGCTTCACAGCGTCCATGCCCGCACAGCAGTATTCCGCGTCAAACGCCTTTGCTCGGACAGAGAAGAAGGTCGCGTATAGAATGCCAGCGGCTCGTGGACCTTGTACCAGGCGATGCGGAAGGCCATCATGACATAGGCCACGGCGTGGGCCTTGGGGAACAGGTAACCGATCTTGGCCAGAGACTCGATGTACCAGTCCGGTACATCGTGCTCCATCATAGCCTCCACCCAGCCCTCGTCGAAGCCGCCCTTCTTCACCTTGCCCTTTCGCACCTTCTCCATGATCTTGAAGCTCATCTTGGGGTCCAGGCCCTTGGAGATGAGGTACAGCATAATATCATCTCGGCAGCCCACCGTCTCCAGAACGCTGGCGGTGCCGCTGACGATCAGCTCCCGGGCGTTGCCCATCCACACATCGGTACCGTGGGAGAAGCCGGAGAGCCGTACCAGCGTATTGAAGTCCTTGGGCTGGGTGTCGATCAGCATCTGCCGGGTGAAGCGGGTGTTGAACTCCGGAATGGCCACGGCGCCGGTGGGACCCAGGATCTCGTCGTTCTCGTATCCCAGCACCTTGGAGGAGGTGAAGATGGACATGGTGTCCCTGTCATCCAGGGGGATGGTCTTGGGGTCCACTCCGGTGAGGTCCTCCAGCATGCGCACCATGGTGGGATCATCGTGTCCCAGCATGTCCAGCTTCAGGAGATTTGCCTCCATGGAGTGATATTCAAAGTGTGTTGTAATGGTGTCAGAGTCGTCGGCATCCGCGGGATGCTGGACGGGGCAGAAATCCTCCATGTCCATGTCGTCGGGGACGACCACCAGACCGCCCGGGTGCTGGCCGGTGGTCCGGCGTGTGCCCACGCAGCCAAGAGTCAGCCGGTTCTCTTCCGCCCGGCAGGCCACGATGCCGTTTTCCTCCAGATACTTCTTCACGAAGCCGTAGGCAGTCTTTTCCGCCAGCGTACCGATGGTCCCGGCCCGGAAGACCTGGGTCTCACCGAACATCTCCATGGCGTGGCGGTGGGCCTTGGCCTGATACTCGCCGGAGAAGTTCAGGTCGATATCCGGCACCTTGCCGCCGCCGTAGCCCAGGAAGGTCTCGAAGGGAATGTCAAAGCCGTCCTTGACGTACTTCGTGCCGCACACCGGACAGACCTTGTCCGGCATGTCCGCACCGCAGCCGTAGGAGCCGTCCAGGATGAACTCGCAGTGCTTGCACTTAGGACAGCGGTAGTGGGGCGGCAGGGAGTTCACCTCCGTAATGCCGGACATATAGGCCACGAGAGACGAGCCAACGGAGCCACGGGAGCCAACCAGATAGCCGCATTCGTTGCTGCGCTGCACCAGCTTCTGAGCGGACATATACACCACGTCGTACTTGCCTAAGATACCGCCCAGCTCTACGTTCAGGCGGTCCACGATCAGCTGGGGCAGCTCGTCGCCATAGAGCCGGTGAACCTTTTCCCAGACCAGACGGTTCAGGTCCTCCTCAGAATTTTCCAGCCGGGGCGGGAACAGCTCCGCCGGCAGCAGCTCGAAGGTTTGGATTGGTCCGCCACCAGACGGGTATTGGTCACCACTACCTCGTAGGCCTTTTCCTCCCCCAGATACTGAAACTCCTTGAGCATCTCCTGAGTGGTCTTGAAGTAGATCGGCAGAGGCTCGTTGGCATCCGGGAACTTCTTGGACGCCAGCAGGATGTGCCGGTACACTTCGTCCTCCGGGTCCCGGAAATGGACGTCACCGGTGGCGCAGACAGGCTTGCCCAGCTCCTCACCGAGACGGACGATGACCCGGTTGAACTCCCGCAGGTCCTCCTCCGTCTGCGCCTCGCCGTTGCGCAGCATGAAGGCGTTGTTGCACAGGGGCTGAATCTCCAGATAGTCGTAAAAGGACGCGATGCGCTTGAGTTCGTCCCAATCCTTGTGATCCGTCACAGCCTTGAACAGCTCCCCCGCCTCGCAGGCCGAACCGATGATCAGCCCCTCCCGGTGGGTGATGAACTCCGTCTTGGGGATGATGGGCACCCGCTTGAAGTATTTCAGGTTGGAGGCGGAGATCAGCTGGTAGAGGTTTTTGAGCCCCACCTTGTTCCGGGCGAGAATAATGATGTGTGCTTGGGGAAGCGATTGGTCTTGCTGCCCAGGGGGCGGAGCTTCTTCCATTTCCCGGGTTCACGGCCTGCAGGGGTGTGTATCCCCCGTTCATGGAGCATTTTCCAGAAGGGAATCAGCATGTAGCCCACCGTGGCGGCATCGTCGCTGGCCCGGTGGTGATTGAAGGCGGGCAGATCCAGCCGCTCGGCCACGATATCCAGTTTGTATTTGGACAGCCCCGGCAGCAGGTTCTGGGCTAGGATCAGGGAGTCCACATAGGTGGGGTCAAAGTCCAGTCCCACCTTCTTGCAGCCTGCCCGGATAAACCCGATGTCGAATTCCGCGTTGTGGGCGGCCAGGGGCCGGCCGTTGACGAATTTCAGAAATTCCGTCAGGGCATCCTTCAGCTGGGGAGCGTCCTTCAGCATTTCGTCGGTGATGCCGGTGAGACCGATGATCTCCGGTGTCAGGCGGCGGTTGGGGTTCACAAAGGTCTGGAACCGTTCGGAGATCTCGCCGTTTTTCAGCACCACCGCGCCGATCTCCGTGATGGCCTCCCGGTCCACCTTCAAGCCGGTGGTTTCAATATCGAAGCAGACGAACTCGTCGTCCAGTCCGCAGTCTCCCCGGCCGTGGACGGCAATGCGGTCGTCTAAGTTGTTGACGAAGTATCCCTCCACGCCGTAGAGGATCTTGATCTTGTCCCCGGCGGCGTGCCACGCGTCCGGGAAGGACTGGGCTACACCGTGATCCGTGATGGCGATGGCGGGATGGCCCCAGCGGATGGCGTCCTTGATGACCTCCTTGGTGTCCGTCAAGGCGTCCATATTGCTCATCTTCGTATGCAGATGCAGCTCCACCCGCTTCTCCTGGGCGGTGTCCTGCCGCTCCTCGTGCTGGATAACGTTGATGTGGTAGGGATTGAGCTGAATGTCCTTACCGTCCCAGGTAGGCTCCATCTTGCCCTGAACGCACAGCCACATACCGGGATTGATCTTCCCATCCAGACCTTTGGCTTCCTTTTCCGTCAGGTTTTTATGGACGGCCACGGAGCTGGTGTAGTCCGTCATCTCCACATGGAGCCGCCACATACCGGGCCGCCGGGTCTCCACATTCCACGGAGAACACCTTGCCGCTTACCGTGGCATTGCCCATTTTCAGATCCAGGTCTTCATTTCCACGGGCTTGACCTTGATGGGGTTGCCCATCAGGACCGGCCCGATGGACCTCCCCGGACGGGGCGGACGGCGCGGCCGCTGCCTTCCACTGAGGGGCAGCTGTTCCTCCTTCAGCGTGACCCGGAATCGCACCTCGTTCAGTCCGTAGCCGTTACGGATGGCGTCTGTTCAGCTCCTCGTCCAGATCCGACGGCTCCAGAGGGTGCTTCACGATCATCGCCAGCTCCATAGAGAGGGTGTCCTGATGGATGCAGGCGCTGGCGATCACCGTCCCCAACAGCTTTCAGCCGCAGCTCCGGGAGAGCTGCAGCTGCGCAAATAATTCAAAAAACGGTATCTCTCTCGACATGCGTCCTTCTTTCCCAATCTATCTTATGTAAAAGCTGCTTACAGCTTTTCGATTTCCTCCATCAATGCGTCCACAAGCCGCTCCTGAGGCACCTTGTAAAGGATTTCTCCTTTTCGGAAAATCAGGCCCTCGCCCTTGCCGCCCGCAATGCCGATGTCGGCGGCGGCAGCCTCCGGGCCCGTTGACGGCGCAGCCCATCACCGCCACGGTGATGTTTTTCGCAGTTCATCAGGCGACGCTCCACCTCCTCCGCCATGGGGATGAGGTCGATGCGGGTGCGGCCGCAGGTGGGGCAGGCGATGAGATTCACACCCTCCTTCCGCAGACCTGCCACCCGCAGGATCTTTTTGGCAGCGTAGATCTCCTCCACCGGGTCCGCCGTCAGCGTCACCCGGATGGTATCGCCGATGCCCATGCACAGCAGGCCGCCGATGCCCATGGCGGACTTCACCATGCCCATAGAGGGGGTTCCGGCCTCGGTGACGCCCAGGTGCAGCGGGTAGTCCGTCTGCTGGCTCAGCAGCGGGTAGGCCCGCCATGGTCAGCGGCACGTCGGAGCACTTCACGGAGATGCAGATATCGTCAAAATCAAACCGGTTCAGCAGGCGGACATGGCCCATGGCGCTCTCTACCAGCGCCTCGGCGGTCACACCGCCGTACTTGGCCCGCAGCTCCTTTTCCAGAGAGCCGCCGTTGACGCCGATGCGGATAGGGATGGACTTCTGGCGGCAGATGTCCGCCACCGCCTTCACCTTCTCCTCCCCGCCGATATTGCCGGGGTTGATGCGGATGGCATCGATCCCCCGCTCTGCGCACATCAGCGCGTATTTGTAGTTGAAGTGGATGTCCGCGATCAGGGGAATAGCGATCTGCTCCTTGATCTTGTCTACCGCCTTGGCGGCGGCCTCGTCCGGCACTGCCACCCGGATGATCTCGCATCCGGCATCCTCCAACGCGTGAATCTGGGCCACCGTGGCGGCCACATCGTCCGTTT
>VOFC01005395.1_pt1 | contig 45449 bp, 74 predicted proteins | sample 5384161 | NCBI WGS metagenome assembly VOFC01 (sample SAMN12384722, study PRJNA508395) | human gut metagenome | isolation source: healthy gut B | host: Homo sapiens | reverse complement strand
TAATCCGCTTATGAATACAGACTATGTACAGACTGGACGCCAGATTTTGGAATCCTATATTGAGAATCTGAGTTCAAAGGATCGAAAAGTCATGCTGCACAACTGGTATATAGAAGACCATTTATCTCAAAAGAAATGGCAGATATGCGCTCGCACATGGAATCGTGACAGGGCATACCCGGTTGCCGGATTCCATTTTCTGTCATACCTCCAAGATCCGAGAGACATACGTAAATGAAGAAGACGAGCTTGTGATTTTGACTATGAATACGGAGTACCATTGTCCTTTAAATTCATGTGACTGGAATAAACAAGATCAGTACCCGGATATGATTTCTGATTATGAGAAAATAAAGGCAGAATACAAAGATAAGGATTTAAGACCGGTAATCGAGCCAGGTAAAAGTACTGCTGGTGCTTTCGAACTTTAGTCATTATTACTTTCATTCCTTATATTGCATTCCAGAAGGAGCTGACCAACCTTGCGAATACAGTGGGGACGTGCATGTAGGGATGTTCCAGGACAGCTATTTAATTGAAGCGGATCACGGACGGATTGATTTGAGATATTTCCCACATTTTCAGAATATTGAGTTCTATTCGGAGCACACACAAGGGATGCCACTGTTTCTTGAAAATGTAGGAGATGTCACTTTATATGCGAAATCGTCTGTTGGCACCATTAAGTTGAATCCGGGTGAGCGGAAAGAGGTCAGAAAAAGAGAATGCAGAAACTGAGACAACAAGCTTACCGAATGGGGACTTATATCCGGCTGGGATTATAGAATAAACATGTGGAAGGCAGACATTGGAGACCTGATGATGGGTCTCCATATGCTGTCTTTTGAGTTTGTGATTATAGGCTTAGGAGAGAGCTTATAACTCGTCATCGCCGTCATATTCGTCCTCATCGCTGTCCCCATCCAGATATTCATAGAACACCAGAGTTGCAAACCAGCTTTCCCACGGCATGATATGATTAATGTCAGCGACGTGTCTGACAGAGAGTAAGTAGGATGTTTAGCTAAAAATTTATTGGTAAGCGTTATAACATCTATGGTATTAATATATTTATAACCTAACGATCGAGCAACATCACAGAATTTAATCTTTGCATAATCAATCGTTGCCTTGTCAAGTGCGGTTAATACTTCGTCTTTTTTGCCATTTTTCCATAAGGATAACCTCCAATTTAACTTATATTATGATTGTGTTGTGGTATTCTCAAGAGAAAGCGGGAATTAAATCCCGTTTTTCTTGTTTTTTAAATACATTGCTTTATACGGTTCGGGAACGACCTGAAGCAACATCTTCGGGTCATAATCAAAGTGATCTGGCTGTGTCTGATGCGTCCGATAATATCAACATCCGGATAAGCCATTTGAATTTCATTTATAGCTGAAATAGAATCTTTATTACGCAACCAGCAGTATACTTTCACAGTTGAGCCTGCTCATACATTGAATTAATTGCCGCGAGTACTGCGTCAATCCGCGAGTTAGAACCGATGCTCACAAACACTTTTCCAGTAAGTTCATTGATATTAAAAAGAAAACTATAAGACGGATTGTATCTGCTACAGAACTGGTAATATACAATTCTTGATTGCAGTATTTGGCAAAGGACGGAATCCTAAGTAGCTGCTAGAATTTAATGCATATCGCTCACGCTGAGCGTTTATATGTTGTAAATTAATAGTTTCAACAAATTGAGGTGTTTCGACAGTGAGCATTCCGTGGTTTAAAACTTTGCTAATACCAAGTTTTTCCTTTACTTCATCAGGAATCCAGCGGATATCTGTTTCAGCGGGCAGCTGTTGAGAATGATTCATGTTGTCCGCTTAAAGTTTCAAGAGGAAATAATGGCAAACATTTGCTTTCGTTAAGACAGTTAAAAATCTTGACAGAATCTGCATCACCAAGCAAGGCTTTCTCTGCTAAGTCATCCGGATAACCAAGATATTTAATCAACACATCTAACGACTCTATCGGTTGACGTGTGTACAATCATATGCATACTTACCGATTTTGATTTCATGATTCTGCAGTCAAGCGAAGGGTGCCTTTGCATTCGGAAAGACGGTCAGGGTGATTTCGAATCATGAAAATTGCAAGGTTTTCGTTTCGTGTTTGCTGTGATCGCAGAGGTAATCAATCATGGCGTTTAAACAAGCAATCGCGAATTTAATACGATTCCAGGAGAAGGAATACTGATATCCGCAAGCGTCAATTGATCCTATGAATACCCAGTTTCATCATCATAATCGTATTGAAGTGTTTGAACGGGTATATGCTCGACAATTTCGTATAAAGTTGAAATAAATTCTTCCTCGCCAAGCGGTTTTTGACGAATCCCCTTAGCCTGGTTTAAAAGATAATCGATAGTATGCTCATAATCTTTATATTTTTTCAAGAACCAGGTGAGCTCTTGAGCGACTTCGGTTGCATTGGTCCATGTGATGTCGTCAGCGAGGATTTGGGACAATCTGGTACCCACACTGAGTGACGCCTCATAGCGAAGTCGTTGCTCATGTTGACCAGGACAGTTTCAAGCCGTTAAAGGTTTCCGACATCAATTGTGCGAAATCTTCTGGATTCAATCTGCGGGGATATTTTACTTTGTTGATAAGTTTTTCCATGTTTTGCGTTATAAAGTTATTATTCATAAACTGTTCCTTTCCAAATGCACCTGTCTGATATAGGAAAAAACGATTAGACAACTGGCGACATTTGTGGTATTTTTTATATGTTAACTTTAAATATGTGCGGAGTGATTTACAAAGGAATGCATTTTAGTGCATTCCCCGTGTAGATTGATAATTTTCTGCTGTAATGAGTTTAAATGCTGCATATACTCTGTTGCTTCCGGACAAGTCATTAAAAGATTTTTCAGAAAATTGAGGAAGCAAGGTATAAGCCATCCATGGAGCAGGTCTCGACAATGCGGTATATAACATTCCGAAGCAAAGCAGTCCGGATATATAAGTGCCTGATCAAGAGACAGTCCCTGAGATTTGTGAATCGTGATTGCATATGCTGGGACAAACGGAAACTGCTTGATGGATTTTGTTTTATCAATGGAAAGACACAAACTGCTCTCGTTTAACTTTAATCTGTTTCCGTTGACCAATACCGTGATAACATCTGCCTGAATTGATATGATTTCAGCCATAGTTCCGTTCACGTAGCCTCGTTTTGGTTTGTTGGAAACGAACATGATCTTCATCCTTCGAATACCGGAAGCTGGAGCGGAACAGGGTATTCACCTTCGGATGCGTCTGAGGCTCGGTTGCATTCATATTCTGAAAGGATGGATCTGTCATATGTTTACTGATGGTATTATTATTAATCTGATTTACAGTTGCTCTGTGTGCTGCGAGAACGAGGATGCCTTCCTGGTGGTGTCAACTTTTTCGGATACAACTCTGTCATCCAATAAAGATAACACCCGGTTATCACCATCATGGATATGTCTCATAATTTTTTGGCATACAGAGATTCCCCAGCATTTGTTCTCCCGATTCTTTTTCTAATAAAAAGTGTTTTATAGGCAGAGACTGGTATCGCTTTGACTCAAAGAACATATAATGTAGAGAGTTATATTTATGAACCAGCCAGGTTTGCCTCATCCTCTGTGACAACACATGGAAGCTGACCGACGTCTCCGCACAGAACGAGTTGAATCTTCTTTTATACAGACGTTCGGCTTCCTCAATCGTATACAAAATTGTGTCAAACAAATCGCATCTGACCATACTGAGTTCATCAATAATCAGAACATCAACGTTTTTCCAATGTGGTGAATCTGCATGAGGTTTACAGAGTTTTCTTCTATAATTCCGGTATTAAAATGGAAGAAACTATGTATTGTAGCCGCATGTTCATAATTCGTTGCGGCAACTGCAGTAGTGGCTACGACTGCTACGTTTCGATTTGCCTGATTACAATATTCTATAAACTGTTTAAGCAAATACGTTTTTCCGGTACCGCCCATTCCGTGAAGAAATACATTTTCCCCATTTTTTCAGTACCGAAAAGAATATATTTCTTAAATTCGTTATCCAATTTTTCATTAATCGGATTCTCGGAATTCAGCTCGGCAAGTATCGAATCTGGGATGCTTTCGGCCCAACCAGAGCTCCTTTTATTGAATCTTTAATTTCTTCATTACTTGAATGTTGTCGCACCTTTGCATCCCCTGAGCACGTACACATGTCCGCTGTAGAAAGACATACATTTTTATGATTATGAACTACGTATATAGTTTGATTTAAACTTTGGATGTCAGTGCCTTTGAATTTAGCAATAGTTCTGTCTACGGTACGACTACAGATATGCCACTCCGGATGCTCGTTTTTCAAAATCTTAGCAATTTGTCTTGCAGAAATCCCCTCATCATGCATCCTCATGATCGCTTTATCGCGTTCGGCTGCAGCATTAATGTTCTCTTCAGTTTTTTCTTTGCGCGTGCGTTCACCGATACCAGACCGCATTTTTCAGCAATTTCAGGCTCGATGTCTAATGTTTTACAGATTTTTATCGTAGGAATATCGAAGAGGAAAGTCCATTTTGAAATGACATCTTCTGTTCCTTCAAGGATTCTCTCAATTGCGTTTTCATCAAGTGGTTCTTCCATTTTTTCCACGTTTCTGCGAAGAAAGTATTCTGCCTGATCTGGGTCATACAGTGTCCGTGCGAGGTTATAATAAATTAATCCGTATTTATATCTGCCACTGCCGTCAACCCATTTTCGTAATAAAAGAAACTGATCCAGATGCCACAATCCATATAACGCGATATGGCACCATTGCGATAACTGCTGGTCGCTTAATGCATCAGCGGATGCTTCATACTGGCTCTCCTTATGCTTGGCTTCGGTAATCTTTGCAAGTGTTTTTTTTCTGAAAGCTTCTGCCCTTTCAACGATTTCGATTCTAATTTCGCATAGTACTTAACCATCGCTGCTTTGGTAATGCCTTTTTCGGAGCGTTTGAGGGCTTTTCGGATTTCGAAGTCTTCCGGGTCATCAACAAATCCAGCAACCAGTTCGTCCATTGTGAAATAATGACTGTAATGTCCACAAAACGCGAGAATCGCTTAGCTTTAGTGTTCAAAGTTCCAGCAACTCGTCCCATACGGCTGATTCCATGAACCACGCGGTCAACATCTGTACCGGATTCACTTGCACCGATTTCAAGCAGGTGCTCCAATTTATCGAATGCGCATTGGTATAAAGCGGAAAAATTGATCGCTTCTTTAGAATCAACAGGGATCGGTTCCTTGAGCACATAGTGAAGAGCGAATCCACGTCCACTAAATAAGAAGGAAGTCGGTCGTGGGAGGACGTCATTATCAAAGGCGGTCAAAAGGAAGTCGTATAATAACTTGAGAAGCCGCGTCTGCTCCGATTCTGGAATACCGTCCTTGTGAACTGAGTCAAGATCAATATACATTTCATTAATATAGTGAAAATATTCTTTTCGACGTTCCGTGCTGCCCGGATTCAAAATATTAAGAGTTCGGTAATTATCATACTTTTGAACTGATTCAATTGAGAGATTATCGAGATCTCTGAATCTGTTTTTAATCCACGGAGCTTTCTCGGTCGGTTTCTGGTTAAAGTATTTTCCCGTTTCGGTAAGGGAAGCACACTGTTCCCTCAACGCCTCTTTCTCCATAACAAAAGATACGTGTCCAATTCGAACTGCTCCTCGTTTGAGAGCTCTTGCAGAATATCCATGCGTGATTCGAGAGTTTCTGTTGCCCGGAGCTTTTCGAGCAGTGATTTGCATTTTTTCAATTTTGTCCATAGTGTCAATCCATGTCACTTATATCAGTGAGTCCTTTCTTTTTTGTGTTCAAAAACTAAAAATGGTACGAATGCTCGTACGATATAACGAGGGTTAGGAACTTTTGAGTCCTTCCTCGCGTTCGTACTAGAATATGGACGAGTAACTAACAGACAAATAAGCTTTTTGAAATTAACAATCTGATTAAAATGGTATGGAACATAAACTTTTTAAAATAAATATGAAATACCTGACGAGTTTTTCAGAAATGTGAGCCTTATTATGTATGTAAAAACAAAAAACATAACACTTAGTAAACGAAGGAGAGAAACAGTATGAAAACAATGAGAAACGCATTAAACATCACAGCAGACAACCACGAGCTCGTCAAAAAGCCGGATATATTCAGCTTCCGGTTCCGATCACGATCACGGAAGAATGGCTCAATTCGCCGTCACTTTTGTATAAGGAAGAGACTAATCGGGAACGGTTAATGTACGACTTAAGAGCATGCGGGATTACAGACACTGACTTTGAAAATTTAATCAGGGAAAACGATATATTCTGTTCCGGATGACGCTATTTACAATGCCTATCTGGAAGTCACTCGGCTTGATAAGCTGACGGAACAGGGAAGATATAGCATATGAACATGCAGAAATATTTATCTGAGAGCGATGCTTATGTGGAACAGATGACTGAAGCATATTCGAGATTTAGTGAGCTGCTGATCGATCGGGTTTGGAATTATTATCTTTTTAAAGAACGAGGTTAAGCTGGATCGTCTGATGCATGCATATAAAAAGAGATGGTTGCTGAGTGCACAGTACAGACTCTGTTATTTATTTTAGTGAACACGCCAAACTTCGGTCTCGGAATCTGCTTTAAGAAGGATTAATATAGAAGGAACACTGATCAAGAGCACCTGGTAATCACAATCGGTTGGGTGCTCTGAGAATAAAAACAGACTGTAAACAAAAACAGTTGGTTTCCTTTACACCGGGAGAAGCACTATATAAATAGGAAAAGATACCGATTTCTGTAAAAAAGATATTCAGTATACCTTTTCGTTAACACTTAGGAGGATTACATGATTTACGGATATGCCAGATGCAGCACAAATGAGGAACGTCAGGATATTAACAGGCAGAAGAGGGAACTGTATACATTGGGCGTCTCAGATGAGAAGTATATATATTGGGAATACGAAAGTGGAATGAAGGATGACCGAACCGAATTCAATAGGAAGTTGCTGGATATTGTCTCAGAAGGGGATACCATTGCCACAACAGAGGTGTCCCGTCTTACCAGGTCAACGAAGCACTTATGCGAGATATTACAGACGGTGAAGGATAAGAAGCTGACCCTCAACATCGGCGGCTCTTTTGTGGTCGACTGCTCAAAAGAGAGAACTTGATCCGATGACAGAAGGGATGATAAAGATGTGGGTGTCTTTGCTGAAATGGAACGGAATATAATTTCCCAACGTGTGAAATCGGGTATGAAAAATGCTAGAGCGAAAGGTAAACAGATTGGAAGGCCTCCGATAACGATGGACAGATTGCCTGACAAATTCTGGAAATATTATCAAAGTATCAGGCTGGGGGAAATCAATGTGTCAGGAATTTGCGAGGCTGTTGAAATGTTCGAGAGTGACGATATATAAATATCTTTCGATGGTAGAATAGGATTGGAATAAAATTGATGGAAAGCTTGCAAAAAGTTTATGGAAAATTCAGTTGATTCCGTGCAGACTCTCACTTATAATGATATTGAGGCAGAGAGCCTTTTGAGGAAACTGAAAGGTGCTATGCACAGTACAAGGAGGAATGCCGACTTGAATACCGAAATAACAAATGCTGTGAATGCAGCGGGAGACAAAAGCACAGTATGATGCCCGTGTTAAAAGGATATTAGCACAAAGAATATTTTTAGCTCACATTCTGGTAAAAACGGTTGATGAGTTCAAGGGAATGAAGCCGGAGGATGTAGTAACATACATTGAGGTGAGCCAAAAGTTGGGATTGTACCAGTTGAACCGGGATTGTCTAATATAGAAAAAACAGATGCCACAGGACAGAGAATCGTCGGACTTAACACAGAGAACGCCGAAATCAATGAGGGACTGGTCAGATTCGATATTATTTTTATGTTCGCATGAAAAATGGACTTTCCCAGATTATTGTGAATGTTTGAGGCTCAAAGGATGAACCTACTGAATATAAGATATTAAACCGGGCAATCTTTTATGTGAGCAGGCTTGTATCATCACAAAAAAGAGAGAGATTTTGTAAACACGAATTATGATGACATAAAAGCAGGTATTCAGCATTTGGTTTGTATGAATATGGATTATAATAGTTTAAGCCATATACATCTTGCGAAAAGGATGAGATGCTGAGTCCATATGACTGGAAGGGCAATATGGATCTGTTGAATATCGTGTTAGTTGGGATTACGAATGATATTCCAGAACATGACGAAAACTATGAGATGCATCGTCTGATTGGGGCACTTCTTTTCAACCGAATTGAGGAGCAGGAAAAACTTAGAACATGAGTATAATATCCCAATCAGCAATGAATTAAAGAGGATGTGAAATTATATTGTAATCTGATGCGGGCATTGAAGAAAAAGCTACAGAGAAAACAAGCGAAAAATTTATTCTGAATATGTATAAAAAGGTTATACATTAGATCAGATCGCAGATATTGCAGAAACAAGCGTGGCTGCTGTGGAAGCAGTTATTAAGAAGAAAGAGCCTGCAATATGCAACAGAATAATGAGGATAGTGGTTAAAACATATGAGTGAAGTAAAAGAAATAAAAAACGTATCGATTTTTGGACTACCTGAAGGCCATTTGTGTTATTATGGTAATTATTACACATTATGATTGGGCAGATAAGGATTCTCCATTTTTTACAATGCTGATCAATATGGCAGTTCCTGTTTTTATGATTATTAGCGGTTATAATTTTGCTATGTCAAATCGGAAAAAGAAGGTGGAAATTTAAAGAAAATGTATGCATGGGAGATGATAAAACCCAAATTGATCCGTTTTTCTTGTGCCATTTTTTACAGTGTGTCTCATTGAAATTGTTCTTTTAGTGATCGAGGACAAGCATATTAATCCACCACGGATTTTTCTTTTAGGAGCATATGGACCTGGCAGTTATTATGTGCCGATCATGATCCAGTTATTGGTAATCTTTCCTATTATATATAAGCTTGGTAGAGAAAAATGCCAGACTGGGAATCGCATTGTCAGGCGCAGCAAATTTATTGTTCGAGATCAGGTGTAAAAATATTTGATATGGATAAATACTATTATCGCCTGAACATTGGACGATATTTACTCTTGATCGCGTTTGGCTGTTACCTCTATTTATATCCGGAACACAGAGTGAAAAAGTATCAGCTTATCAGTATGTTTTTTGATCGGACTGGGATATATTGTTGCTGTGTTTGGATTTAATTGGGATATCATTTTGTTTGGTTATTGGAAAACAACAGCGATGCCGATTGCATTTTATATTTTTCCGATTATTATTTTATTGTTCAGAAGATTTTATCATATAAAATTACCGGGAGTTATCGGAAATACGTTGACATGGATCGGACAGGCGTCATATCATATTTTTTGGTACAAATGGTATATTATCATTTTGAACTTGGTGGTAGAATTATGGCAAGTGCATGGTATATTGCACTTCCATTTAATATTTTGGTAACGGTCGCAGCCGGACTTGCATTTTATGAAGCTGACTGCAGGTTTATCAGAATATGAAATGTTTAAAATACAGAGTAAAACAGAGAGTTGCGTAAAATAACACAGGAGTGCAGGAAATATAAAAAAAGTAGCGACAAACGCCACAGAAAACGATATAATAAGTAAGGAAAAATTTTTATGCGGGTTCTCCATGGATATGCGTAATTGTGAATGAGTAAGCAGGATGCTGCAAACTGTATTTGAGATGTGATTATCAGAGAGATTGGAAATCGTGAATAGACAAGAAAGTAGCAGGTAGATTGCATGGAAGTATTGAAAGTACAAAAGGTCAGATTATTGCAAAAAAAATGACAAAGTAAAAGAATGGTATTTTATACAGGAGGGTTCTGTCATTCAGAAGTATGCATTTGTTGAACTGGAATTGAAACAGAATGGCATTGTTGGTATTCTGGAGAATGACAGATTCCTTTGTGATTATATCGCAGCGGAGGACAGTGCACTGGCTGTTTTTCCATGTGAATCGTCGGAGGATCTGCAGGGGATTTTGTCAAATGATGCAAAGATCCGAAGATATTTTTGAAGGCAGCGATTGAGCAGAGACAGCAGATGCTCCAGGTATACGCTGGTCTGGATGTGAGATGCAAACAGTTTCATACGTTTATAGAGACGTTTTATAATGACTATAAAACAATCTGTAACCAGTATCAGTTAGAAGAACAGCCTTTTTCTAAAATGGACTATTTCCATTCTCTGGAAATGCGTCATAAAGCAGAAAAATGGGAGATGGACAACAGCAGTAGTCTGGTGACAAATTATCTGGAAGAATATCTGAATCTGCTGGAAAAGGATGATAGTCTGTGCGTTGGTGCAATTATGGAGGCTTCTGCACAGATGCGAAGAGTTGCGCAGGGAATCAGTGAGATGGTTGCGTATCTTCTATATAATAAGGATCTGCTGATCAGTGAATCCGGAAAAAGATATTTTTCAGTTATTCTTTGATCTGGCGATTCGCGCAGGGCTTGAATCATGAAGAATTAGAACCAATCAATAAAGAAGTGAAACTGATCATTGAACTGGTAGAAAAATTAAAGATTTATGATCAGAGAGTCATTGATTACCGCTGGAGTGAATACCAGAATTATGAATTTGGAAGCAATGGGTTAGAGGAAGTGGCATCTGTTGGAGCTTTTTGGCGAAGACGAAGAAGAGTTTGAGAGCGATGAGGAAGAAAGCGAAGACTGCTTAGAACATATTCTTACCTATGCGGGATATGATGAATCACAGATCGAGGATGTACGCAATAAGATCAGGGAATACCGGGAACTGCCGGATATGCTATCAACGGATGATGAGGCATACCGCATCAGAAAACAGCTGACGCCTGTTTTTATGATGTATATTATAAGGTATTTATGCGCGCAATGCAGGAAGAGGGGCAGATAACGCCAATTCTGGAAATGTTCCTCAATTTTGGCTTTATGGATGTGCAGATGGTTGGTGAGGATAATGCCAATGCATTGTACGATCTGACAGAACATTTGGATCTATGCAATTCAGAGCATGTGTATACCATGTATGAGTGGCTGAAGGCAATTTATGAAGGACGGAAAGAGCCTTCCAAGAATGAATTTGATCTGGATTATAGCCAGTATTTATTAGAAAACCTGAAAACAAAGAAGATTACGGAAGCACAGATGAAACAACTTCAGGATAACCGGGAGCTGAAAGTAAAATATGAGATTCAGAACATGTTTACCTCTGGAAACCGTGCAACGTATGGAAAAATAACAACATTCTGTCCGATTTTAGGAGAGTATGATCTGATCAACTCTGTAGAAAAGATGCTTGTGACAGCAGAGCGGTTAGAGGGAGTTATCAATCAGATCCGTAAGATTGATTTTCTGTTTTTACAGAGAAGTATTATTTTCAGATCCGGACAAAGGAATTAACCATGAAAATATTATGAAAGAGGTATTGCCGGATATTATTCTTATGCCAAATGCGGGAACCAAGGCAATGATGTGGCAGGAGACAGCGGGAGTGAAGCGCGACACTTCAGCACGTTTTATGTTCCCTGTTTTTACTGCGGTAGATCTTGAAGATATGATGATTGAGACTATGGGTAGATATCGTTGGGAAATCTGCAGAAAGATCCAGGGTGTACACTGGAACGATATCCGTGAAAAGTCCCTGACGGCGGAGTATTGCGATTATCTGCAGTTCTACCGTAAAAATTTTGAATTGTCTGCTGATGCAAAAGAAAAGCTGAAAAATGCATTGTTCCGCGCAAAGAATAATTACAGGGAAGTTTTTGTAAAGGATTACCAGAACTGGATCAAATATGAGTCAAGAGGAAGCTATCGTCTGAACAAGGTTTCCAGACAGATACTGATGACTTATTGTCCGTTCTCGAAAGAACTTCGAAATGAATTGAAGGCAAACCCAATGTATCAGGAACTTCTGAACCGATATGATATCCAGAGTTCCAGAAGTGTGAAAACGTATTCTTGCCGTTTACGACAAGTATAAGCGTGCTGGCGGAGAATTAAATCAGGATTTAAGAGATAATTTATTATATTATCAGATGTAAAAATCCATCGGAAAAAAGATATAAACTTTTCCGATGGATTTTTTGTGTAAAAACAATAGAAAAAAGCCAAATGCAACCGCATCTTGGCTTTTTCTGAGGGGAGTATAAATAATTAATAAGGGGTATAACTATGATACGTTTTCGTATCACAACGTTAGTATATCCTATCTATATTTAAAAAGCAATTTAAAAAATGTATATTTTGTGAGATTCTTCAAATAATAAAAATGCATGTGGCAAATAATTTTGCAGGCTCGCATGCAGAAAAAGAAGAAAATTTTGTACACAAAACAGGAGGACATTTTATCATGGCAAAGAACATGGATGGTACAAACAAGAGTGAAAACAGCTACGAGCAGAACAGTTATGAGAACAGCAATGGACAGAACAAGAGTGGTCAGAACAAATCTACCAATAAGTCAACAAATAAGTCCACAAACAAATCCACAAACAAAACTTCTGACTGCCATCACGAAGAGTAGCAGCACGGAAAAGAAATCATTGCATAATATGTAATAAGGAAAGAATCAGAGACAGATTACAGATCACACTGTAATCTGTTTCTTGTTATAAAGGGGGAAATATGGCATTTTATACCATTTATCCAAGAGATATCCAGAATATTTGTTTTCAAAAGAGGGTGCGTGTAGTTGATATCAGAGAACCTCAGGAATACAGAAAATATCACTATCCGGGTGCGGTAAATATCCCGTACGTGATGAGGACAGCTGGTGCTGTCGTTTTTCAAAGTACCGGCCGCTGCTTTTATACTGTGAGTATGGGAGTACAAGTCTTCTTGCAGCGCGCAAGCTGGGAAAAGAAGGGTATGAGGTTTATACTGTGATTGGCGGTGCAAAATGCAATGCAGGAGCAGATAAGGCGTTAGACGGGCAGAACCATTTCTCATGGAAATATTTTTTTGCAATTGACAGTTCAAAATAGAACAGATAATATAAGAATAGGTTTTTAGACTTATTTTTAGAGGAGATTTCAGTGAGAACATTTGATTTTTGGCCTTGCCACTTTGGGTTAGAGGCAGTTTTAAAAAGAGAAATATATGATCTTGGCTATGAGATCACAAAAGTAGAAGATGGCAGAGTGACATTTGAAGGTGATGAGGAAGCAATCTGCCGTGCCAACATTTTTCTACGTACGGCAGAACGTGTTATGATCCAGGTCGGAAGGTTTAAGGCAACGACTTTTGAAGAACTTTTCCAGGGAATCAAGAACCTTCCGTGGGAAGAATATATTCCGGAGGATGGAAAGTTCTGGGTGAAAAAAGCGTCTTCTATCAACAGCAAGCTGTTTTCTCCGTCTGATATTCAGTCGATCGCGAAGAAAGCAATGGTGGAGTGCATGAAACAGAAATATCACAAGGAATGGTTCAAAGAAGATGGAGCAGCTTATCCGGTCCGTATTTTTTTACTGAAGGACGAAGTGACGGTGGCGCTGGATACATCCGGTGATTCTTTACATAAACGTGGATACAGAACGATGACGAGTAAGGCTCCATTGACGGAGAACTCTTGGCAGCTTCTTTAATTATGTTAACCCCTTGGAGAAAGGACCGGATTCTGGTCGATCCATTTTGTGGAAGTGGTACCTTCCCAATCGAGGCAGCAATGATCGCAGCGAATGTCGCACCGGGAATGAACCGTGATTTTACAGCAGAGGAATGGACAAACCTGATTGACCGCAAACTCTGGTATGAGTGTGTGAAAGAAGGCAGAGGATATGATCGACACTACTGTGAAAGGTAGATATTCAGGGATATGACATTGATGGAGATGTGATCAAAGCAGCAAGGGAAAATGCGAAGCGTGCGGGAGTGGAACACATGATCCATTTTCAGCAGAGAGCGGTTGCAGATTTAAGCCATCCGAAAAAATATGGCTTCATCATCACAAATCCACCGTATGGAGAGCGTCTTGAGGATAAGGCAGATCTGCCGGAATTGTATACACAGATTGGGCAGGCATACCAGAGACTGGATTCCTGGTCGATGTTTCTGATCACAAGCTATACTGATACAGAAAAGTATATTGGAAGAAAAGCGGATAAAAACCGCAAGATTTATAACGGTATGTTAAAGACTTATTTTTACCAGTTTTTAGGACCGAAGCCTCCTAAAAAACGCAATTAAGGAGATTTAAGGGTACATGAAGTATTCGAAGCGTTATATTGCCTTCACGGGTGTGCTGGCAGTTGCACTTTTGATAAAATTTAATCGGGGGCATTGGCGAACAGTATCAGACTGTGAACCGTTTCCGCGGGGCGCAGCTTGAGGAGGAACCTGGAATCCTCTGATCGCTCAGAGCGTTAACGAAGGACTGCTCTCAGTTGTGATCGACAATAAAGAATACACGAATGAGAAGTATCAGTTTTTCATGGATTCGAATCTGGACATCATGGTTCCGGTCTCTATTCTGCGCGATGCATTAAACTGCAGCGCACATATTTATAATGAGGATACGCTTCTGGTAGAGAAGCATAACAGTGAACTTTCCTTTTCTCTGAACAATGATGTGATAGACGTTAATGGCAAGAAGGAAAAAGTGGTTTCTCCGCTGATCAAAAAGAACAAAGAGTATTATGTGAGTCTGAATGACCTGTCCAATTATCTGGACTATTCCTATACGTGGAATATTCAGGAAAATAAGGCACAGGCAGCAGATGTGTCGGAGAGTGCAACGATCATTCCGACAAAGTACGATCTGCGGGACAGAGCGAGGGTTTCTGCTATCCGCAATCAGGGAACGTATGGAACCTGCTGGTCTTTTGCAGCGTTGAGTGCGATGGAATCCGTTCTTTTACCGGAAGCAGGATTATCAGTTTTCGGTGGATCATATGACATTGAATAATGGGTTTCATCTGGCGCAGGACGATGGTGGTGAGTACACGATGGGAATGGCATATCTTGCGTCATGGAAAGGACCGGTATTCGAAAAGGATGATCCGTATGGAGATAACAAAACAAACCCGGATCTTACGGCTGTAAAGCATGTGCAGGAGATGCAGATCATCGATGGAAAAGATTATGAGAAGATAAAGGAAGCAGTATTTAAATACGGTGGCGTGCAGACTTCGATTTATAACTCGTTAAAAAGTTCACAGTCGAAATCACCTTATTATGACCGCAGAACAAGTTCGTACTGCTATATCGGTACGGAAAAACCAAACCATGATATTGTGATCATCGGCTGGGACGACAGTTATTCCAAGGATAATTTTTCTGTTGATCTTGAGGGGGACGGAGCATTTATCTGTCAGAACAGCTGGGGAAGCGAATTCGGTGATGGCGGGATTTTTTATATTTCTTACTATGATACGAATATTGGTACCCACAATGTCGTGTATACGAGGAATTGAGGACAGTGATAACTACGATCACATTTATCAGAGTGATCTCTGCGGCTGGGTAGGACAGCTCGGCTATAACAAAGAAGCATTTACGGTGCAAATGTTTATACTGCGGAATCCAATCAGAATCTTACGGCTGCGAGCTTTTATGCCACAGGGAAAAGATTCGGAGTATCAGCTTTATGTTGTGAAAAATTTTGAAGATGAATCATCTTTGAGTAATATGACACCGGTAGCATCAGGAAAATTGAGTAATGCAGGTTATTATACAATCCCATTTGACAAACAAATTGCACTGGATGCAGGAGAGCGGTATGCGGTGGTATTATTTATCAGTACACCGGATGCAGTACATCCGCTTGCCATTGAGTATGAGGCGGATGATGCCACGGCCGATGTCGTCTTAGATGACGGCGAAGGTTATGTCAGTGCCAATGGTTTTGAGTGGGAAAATGTAAAAAATGTGGAGAATTGTAATATTTGTATCAAAGCATTTAGTAATGACCGTTAACGGGGGTTACGTGGAAGAGAAAGCAATGAAGTTTGCAACCGTGACAGCGGTTCTTCTCATGATCATAGTGTGTGTGTTATTGCCGAAACTTCCGGCAATCCACACATGGGCAGTGGAGCGTGAGGAGGAGCGGATCGCAGAGGCAGAACTTGCAGAACAGAAGATTACAATGAGTGATCTTACAATTAAAAATACAGAAGTGGCAGATGACACAGAACAGAGACAATTGCGTCTGAAGCTTCCGGCGGGAGTAAAGGGGAGTGATATCACAATCTCAAATGACTATGTGACACAAACTGTCCGTATCGAATTGCCGCAGACAGAGGTCAGTTATTTTGAGAATGATCCATTGACAGGAAGCAGCAACCATATTGATAATCTTTCTTATGCAGTGAGCAAGGGAAGCAGTGGACTGATCGAGATCACGATGGATCAGGTTTATGAACTGGATATGGATTATGATGAGAATTATTACTATTTTGATTTTCTGACGCCGCATGAAGTCTATGACAAAGTCGTGGTTGTGGATGCCGGGCATGGTGGAAGAGCGCCGGGAGCAACGAAACAGGGAATCAACGAAAAGATATTGACCTTGGAATTGTGCTGCAGCTGAAAGCGATTTTTTGACAACAGCGATCAGAACATCGGCGTGTACTACACCAGAACGGATGACAGCAATCCGACTTTTCGACCAGAGGGTACAACTGGCGAATAAGTCTCAGGCAGATCTGTTCATCAGCATACATAATAATTCAACGAAAAGCGGGCGGATGTCCTCGACACACGGTACACAGGTGATGTACAGTGAGTCAGATACGAAAGAGTTGGGAAGTAAGGCATTTGCGCAGATTTGCCTGGATCATGTGACGGAGGCGCTGGAGAGCAGGGATAAGGGGCTTGTGGAAGGCGATGAGATTTATATCATTCGAACCAGCGAAGTTCCGGTAGCATTGATCGAAGTCGGATTTATGACAAATCAGGAGGAACTTAATCTTCTTAACAGTACCGATTATCAGAAAAAAAAGCGGCAGAAGGTGTTTATGACGCTGTTCTGGATGCATTTGCGAAAGGATATTAAAAGATGACAAAAATTATTTTTGCAACAGGAAACGCAGGAAAAAATGCGCGAGATCAGAGACATTATGGCAGATCTGGATGTGGAACTTTTATCCATGAAAGAGGCAGGAATAAAACTGGATATTGTAGAAGATGGAAAGACATTTGAGGAGAATGCACTCATTAAGGCAAGAGCAGTGTCTAAGGAGGCACCTGGGGCAATTGTGATGGCAGATGATTCCGGCTGGAAGTGGATTACCTGCACAAAAAGCCGGGGATTTATTCTGCACATGTTTTATCGGTGAGGATATATCTTATGATATTAAAAATCAGGCGATTTTAGACCTTATTAAATGTGTCCGTAGCTCAGCTGGATAGAGCAACGGCCTTCTAAGCCGTGGGTCGGGGGTTCGAATCCCTTCGGGCACATTTATTTTTTTTTTAATTTGATTTTTTCAAGTTAATACAGCCTAAAAAACATGGTGGGTATGGCGCAGTTGGCTAGCGCGCCAGATTGTGGCTCTGGAGGCCGAGGGTTCGAGTCCCTCTATCCACCTTTTTCTTTATCGCAGGCTTTCGCGATACTATTGGGTTATCGCCAAGCGGTAAGGCACAGGACTTTGACTCCTGCATTCGCTGGTTCGAATCCAGCTAGCCCAGTCAAAATCATAATTCGGGCCATTAGCTCAGGCGGTAGAGCACTTGACTTTTAATCAAGTTGTCCGGGGTTCGAGTCCCCGATGGCTCACTCTTCTATCTTGATTAAATGTTTTATATAGATTATGTATGGAAGTTTTCTTTGACTATCCCATTCGTGGGATATTTTTTTTTTACAATTTTATCAGAATATTTTACATGAATATTCTTTGTTTCTGGAAAGAACACAGACGGTTACTGACTATAATATTGTGCCGTTTCGGACAATAGGAACAGTGCTTTTAAGCGGAAATGTTTATGCAATCGTGATTAATATTTTTGGAAATTTTTTTATTTTTATGCCACTTCAATTTTTCCTGATTGAATTGTTTGAAATCCGAAAAAAAATAAAACAGAATTTTTTGGTGTGCTTTACGATTACATTTGTAATAGAAATAGTGCAGTATATTTTTAAAGTTGGTATGTTGGATGTCGATGATATCCTGTTATGTGTGGCTGGGATGATGAGTTTCTATTATTTTTATGGGAAGTATCGTGGAAAAAACAAAAAACGGGGGATGTAGATGAAAGCAGAACAAAAATGGAAGAGTGGACAGGGAAAATTACAGAAAAAAGTTAAGAAGAGTGTTGGACTCGGTATATGTGTTTTTTTGACGCTGCTACTTGTCTCACAGCTTCATTATGAAAAGCGGATACAAAAATTTGTGTTGAGGAACGAGGAAGAACTTACAGAGTTTACAAAAAACTACCTGGCAGTGGAACAAAGGGAAAGACGACATATGTTTGAAGAGTGGAAAGAGGAAAATGGTTACAGCGTACAGTTGACAGGGTTATTTCCGGAAGACGTAGTGGCATTTTATATGGGAGGTTTTGGGCTGGCTCCATCATCTGTGTATTATGGATTTTACTATTCACCCGAAGATATTCCGGTTGGAACCGGGGAAGGTCAGCTTGTAAAAGCAGAGGGAGACAATGCGGGCTGGAGCTGGCAGGGATACGGAGACAATGGAGGAGATTCAAAAAATAAAACCGCATTGGTATTATTATAAATGCTGGTTTTGATGTAGAAAAGCAATCGTTCTTCACGAATGCATAATAATACCCCACTCACTTCTGGAGCGCCACTGCTCATTCATCCAGTCGACAGCCTGCTGTTTTCCTTCTTCTGTGAATGGAAAAGTGGCGGAAATTTTCTGGTCGTCGGGAGTGGTTGAAAAATTATAAGGTCCAGGCCAGACGGTGGCGCGGAAGATATCGTTTTCCGCGTCATCTTTGTCTTTTTTTACAAGGTAGCGCATTCCCTTGTAACTTCCGGTAAATTTTTCTTTTTTATAAAAATTCATATTTAAAATATCTTCTGCAGTGATCATATAAAACCTCGGAATATAATTTTTTTAGAAAGTAAAGTTATTATAGTCTATTTTGTGAAATTGTGAAAGGAAAAACACAAGGTTTCATTGCAAAAAATCTGGGAATATCATAGAATGGTTGAGAAGAAAACAGTATAGACAGGATGTATATACAGAAAGCAGGGGAACTATGAAATTTTCAGAAATGCCATACAAACGCATTGATATGGAAGAAGTAGAAAAGAGTATAAGAGCATTATCGAGCGCACGAAGAATGCAAAAAGCGGGGAGGAGCAGTTTGAGATCCACCGGGAGTACTATAAATTTACCGCAGATGTGCAGACAAGCATGGAACTTGCAATGATCCGCCATGATATTGATACGACCGATGAATTTTATGAGAAAGAAAGCAATTTTTATGATGAGGTTGGACCAATCATCAGCCAGTATGAGAATGAATACGGAAAAAGTACTTTATGATTCTCCTTACAGAGACTATCTGGAGAGTAAGATCGGAAAAGTGACATTTAAAAATATCGAGATCGCAAACAAGGCTTTTGACGAGAAGATCATTCCGTTAATGCAGGAAGAAAATGCATTGAGCAGCCGTTACAGTAAGCTGATCGCCACAGCGAAGATTCCTTTCGAGGGAGAAGTTTACAATCTGTCTCTCATGAGAAAGTTCCAGACCAGCCCGGACCGTGAGCTGAGAAGAAAAGCATGGAAGTCAGTCAGTGACTATTTCCTGTCTGTTACAGATGAGATCGACGAGATTTACGATAAGATGGTGAAAAACAGAACCGAGCAGGCAAGACAGCTTGGCTATGAGAATTATGTGGAGCTTGGTTATTACCGTATGAACCGCAACTGCTACGACAAGGAAATGGTCGAAAATTTCCGGAAACAGGTGAAAGAATACTTTGTCCCGTTTGCCAATAAACTACATGAGCAGCGCAGACAGCGTATTGGTGTGGAGAAGCTTTCCTATATTGATACAGACGTCTATTTCACGAATGGAAATCCTGCGCCGGTCGGAACACCGGAGGAAATTCTTGCGGCAGGACAGAAAATGTACAATGAACTGTCTCCGCAGACAAAGGAATTTTTTGATTTTTTATGATGGAGAACGAACTTTTTGACGTGCTCGGAAGAAAAAACAAAGCGTCAGGGCGGCTATATGACCTATATTCCAAATTTCAAGTCTCCGTTTATTTTTGCAAACTTCAACGGAACAAGCGGAGATGTGGACGTCATCACCCATGAATGTGGCCATGCATTCCAGGGATATCTGTTAAGAGACGAAGAGATCCGTGAGTTCGCCGATATCACAATGGAGACAGCGGAAATCCACTCCATGTCGATGGAGTACTTCGCATATAACTGGATGGAATTATTCTTCGGAGACCGGAAAGACGATTACCTGAAAATGCATCTGGAAGATTCCGCTGCATTTGTCCCATACGGATGTATGGTGGACGAGTTCCAGCACATTGTGTACGAAAAACCGGAGATGACACCGGCAGAACGCAAGGCAGTCTGGGCAGGATTGGAAAAAGTTTACCGCCCGCACATGGATTACGAAGAAGATCCTTTCTTTGGACAAGGCGGCTTCTGGCAGAAACAGCCGCACATTTTTGGCAGCCCGTTCTATTATATTGATTACTGTCTTGCAAGTGTGTGTGCGATGCAGTTCAAAGTCATGATGGATGAAGACTTTGAAAAAGCATGGAAGAATTACTATAAACTCTGTAATCTTTCCGCACGTGATTTCTTTACCAATGTGATCGTGGAAGCAGGGTTAAATAGTCCTTTTGAAGATGGATGTATGGAAAAGCTGGTTGACAAATTCGAAAAAGGCGTTTAATAGATAACAGATTTGGACAGAGCGGATGTCTGTAAAAGTTAGTCGGGGAAAACGAATAGAGACAAAGAGCAGGAAAGGCCCCTAATATGGGTATCCCTGCTCTTTTTTTACTATGTCAACGAGAAAAATGTTTCTTGGTAAACAAATTTTTTATTGACAAATGTCGACTGCTTTGTATAATACATATTAAGGCAATGCTCTGATATCGAGATAATACAGTACATAAGTAAAGCAATAAAAGCTTAAAGAGATATGAAGAGACAGAGGCATTGCAATAAGCTGTAATTAAGCTGTAATAAAGAAACGATGGGAGAGAAAACAGCGGGAAAATATATGATAAAACGTGTGTATAAGGAAGAAAGTGACAAAAAAGAAAAACTATTGACAAAATCGCAGATGCATGTATAATAGAAGAAGTGTTGTACGTGGGAAAAAGACACTTGTATCTAGTGAGTGCAATAGACGGAAAAGTCTGTTGGCACTTTTTTTGGTTGTAAAAAAATAATTTAGCACGATAACGTGGCACAATGATAATACATTGAAATTGAAAGCCCGGATCAGAATACGTTTTTTACCGCAGAGAAACAGAAAAACTATGTTATAAGCGCATAAGCGTTTATATAGATTATTTCTCACAGGAGGAAATATTATGAAGAAAAAAGTAGTAAGCCTTATGCTTGTACTTGCTATGACAGTCAGCATGACTGCATGTGGCAATAAGAACAATGCCGCAGATGATGCAAATGCTGTCGAAGACACAGAAGCCGGTACAGAATCAGGCAGCAGCGAAGAAGCAGTAGCTCCGGCTAATTATGAAGAAGTATCTGCAGAGCTGTATGACAAAGAACTCGGTGATTTTGGGCAGCTTACCAGAAAGCTGATGAAGCTGAAACCGTTTCTGAGAAATTTGCACTTGAAGCAATCGCAGAAGCAAAGTTAATGGAATCAGGCGTTATGCTTCCATTACAGTCAAAGGTGGTAACTATTCCATCTCACGTGTAGCTCCTTACACATTTGACTATACACTGTGGGGCAACGATATGGACAGATACCATAATGCAGTTGTCACAACAGAGCTGATCAAAGCTTCCGATGTCAGCACAATGAGAGCAAAATGGGCTGAGTTAAAAGGAACAGGTGAGTATGAAGCATGGGCAAAATCTTACTTAGAGGAGCAGGGTTACACGCTCAAAGATACTTATAATTATCAGTTATATACACAGGATCCTACCACATGGGATATTCTTGCAACTTCTCAGTCTGTAGATGCTGAAGCAATCGTGAACACATACGATGGATTAATGGAGTATGATGGAGAGGGAACTTTACAGCCTGCATTAGCAGAGAGCTATGAAGTATCTGATGACGGATTAACTTACACATTCCATCTTCGCAAAGGTGCTACATGGGTTGATTCCCAGGGCAGAAAAGTTGCGGATGTGACAGCAGATGACTTTGTTGCCGGAATGCAGCATATGATGGATGCCCACGAAGGTATCATCACAAATGCATCCCAGTACATCTCCGGTGAAGTAACAGACTTCTCACAGGTCGGTGTAAAAAGCGGTTGATGATTACACATTAGAGTATGATCTGGAAGCTCCTTTGCACATACTTCACAACAATGCTCGGTTACAACGTATTTGCTCCAATGAACAGATCCTTCTATGAATCCATGGGTGGTAAGTTTGGTGTTGAGTATGATCCGGATGCAGCAGATTACACATATGGTAAGGATTCTGATTCTATCGCATATTGCGGACCATACGTTGTTAAGAACTTTACATCCAAGAACACAATCGTATTCCAGGCTAACGAGTCCCTACTGGAATGCAGATCACATCAATATCCATACACTGACATGGGTATACAATGATGGTTCTGATGCGACAAAAGCATATAACGATGCAATCGCAGGTGTTGTAGATGGAACAGGTCTTAACACAGCTTCTGTTGCAGCAGCAAAAAGCGGATGGAAACTTTGATGATTATGCATATGTAGCACTTACAGATGCAACAACATACAGCGGTTTCTTCAATATCAACCGTAACCAGTTTGCAAACGCAAACGATACAACAAAAAGCAGTTTCTTCACAGACAGAGGAAGATGCTGCAAGAACAAAACAAAGGCTATGCAGAACGTCCACTTCCGTAGAGCACTTGCTATGGGCTTGGATCGTGGTGCTTATCTTGCACAGCAGGTTGGTGATGATCTGAAATATGCTTCTATGAGAAACTCTTACACACCGGGTAACTTTGTTACTTTGGAAGAAGAAGTAACAGTTGATATCAACGGAACAGAAAAAAACATATCCGGCTGGAACATACTATGGACAGATCGTACAGGGATCAGATCGATGCTGACGGCGTGAAGATCACAGTATGGGATCCAACAGCTAACGAGGGCGCCGGTTCTTCCGACGGATATGACGGATGGTACAATGCAGATAACTCCTGGGAAGAAATGAGTCAGGCAGTAGAAGAGTTAGCAGCAGATGGTCTTACGATCGATGCTGACAACCCAATCCAGATGGATGTTGTATATGCTTCTTCCAGTGAAGTATTTACAAACAGAGCAAACTCTCTGAAACAGTCTATCGAAGCTTCTACACAGGGACTTGTCCAGGTAAACTTAATTGCAGCAGCAGATAACACAGACTGGTACTACAGCGGATATTACATGAACTATGGTTACGAAATGAACTATGACTTCTGTGACTTATCCGGATGGGGTCCTGACTATGGTGATCCTGCATCTTATCTGGATACATTCCAGCCAGAATATGCCGGATACATGATCAAATCTATCGGTACTTATTAATCGTATCTACGAAATAACAACACTGCATCGGAGCGGGGATTCCCCGCTCCCCTGCACTATTGATGAGTGAACAATTATGACAAAATATTTATTAAAACGTATATTACATGGACTGGTGTCTATCGTGATCGTTGTGGCGCTGGTCATGATCATGATCTACACAATGTTAGACCGAAACCTTGTTTTTGCAGGGGATACAAAATATTCACATACAAGTAATAATGCAAGAGTTGCCTATAAATACTCTAAATGGGAAGATTATGGTTATCTGGATTATGTCACCTACTCTGACTGGCTGAATGAACTTGTAAGCGGTGGAGAATTAACAGAGGAAGAGCGATCTGCAGTGGTTGGTTTCAGGAAGAACCAAGGCACGAGGATTCTGAGCAGGTCAGTGAATATGTCAAAAAAATTCACAAAGTATTATAAGTCTCAGGGATACACGGTAGTCCGCAAAGACGCCGATCATGATGAACAAGAAGAAGTATGCCGACGGTGGCCAGCAGCAGCTTTTTGCGTATAAAGATGTCCCATTGGCATCCCGTATGGGAAAATATTTTGCAAATTTAATAACAATTGATGATATTAATAATGTAGAAGACATCGTAGGTGAGAGAGAGGTCTCACCTTTACGTTACATGATCCTGTCTATGGTGGGGAAAAATTCTCACCGGCGATCATTGGCAATGGTACAACACACACAAGTATTTACTGTATTTTGATTCCAAGTTTCCGTTTGTTCATCAGAATATTGTGACGATCAATCTTGGAACATCCTACACGGTAAATCAGGGAGTGGATGTATTCAGTACGATGACAAGCCATCAGGGATCTTATATAAAATCAACTGTCACCTATCCAACCGGTCTTGTGGAGGAGAGTGCGGACAATCTGCACACTGCAACCTATATGCAGGGTTCCAGAGAATCCAGCTTATTGTATGCAGACCGTTATGAAGATGACTACACCAATGTTGCAACATACAAAACAGGAAAATCCAAAGTGGGTTATTCCTTTGTGATCGGACTGATCGCAGTTATCATGTCTTATCTGATCGGTGTGCCGCTGGGCATCCTTATGGCGAAAGAAAGACAGACTGGTCGATAAGATCCCATCACTTGCGTATATTTTCCTGTTCAAGGCGATCGGCGGAAGCTTTGGTCTGCCAACAACCTTTGATATGGAATCGCCGAGCAGACTGATGTATATATTGCCGATCGTATCGTTAGCACTTCCATCCATAGCAAATCTGATGAAGTGGATAAGACGTTATATGATCGACCAGATGAATTCGGACTATGTCAAATTCGCAAGATCCGGTGGTCTGACAGAGGGTGAGATTTTCACCAGACATATTTTGAAGACCGCAGCGATCCCGATCATTCAGGGAATCCCTGCGGCAGTGCTTGGAGCATTGACAGGAGCGATCATCACAGAGCGTGTGTATGTCGTTCCAGGTGGGTATTGGTAACTTATTAACAGAGGCTATCAACAAATATGATAATGGTGTTATTGTCGGTGGAACACTGTTCTATGCGATTTTAACAGTCACATCCCTTTATTTTAGGTGATGTCCTAATGGCAATGGTTGATCCTAGAATTTCATTCTCAACAAAGGACAGGTAATTAGAAATGAGTCAGGATTTAGAAAAAGTTCGGTATGCCGGAGGAAGAATTGTTCGCTCCGGTAGACCACAGTGATCTGGAATCAGAAAAGATTACAGCGCCAAGATATTCTTACTGGCATTCTGTATTCCGTGTATTTTTTAAGAAAAAGATTAATATTATTATTTTGGCGATTCTGGGTGTGTTGATCGCATTCACTTACCTTTACCCATTATTTGTGGAATATGATAAGTTTGGTAACTTAATGGATGCGACAACTAAACACTTGTCACCATCTGCAGCGATCGAACGTCTGGGAATGAACATTCACTGGATCTTAGGTACCGGTGCAGCCGGACAGTCTACATTCGATGCCGTATGGTTTGGATCAAGGATCTCCATTTCCCTTGCATTTATCTGTGCAGCGATCAACCTTTCCGTTGGTGTTGTTGTCGGATCTATCTGGGGATTTTCAAAGAAAGTGGATGTTTTTATGCAGGAGGTATATAACATTCTTGCAAACATTCCATACATTTTATTGATCGCCGTTATGGTTATGTTGTTTAAAGCTGGTTTCTGGACCATGGTACTGGCGCTGACCATTACCGGATGGCTTGGAATCGCATACTTTATCCGTACACAGGTAGTGATCATCCGAGACAGAGAGTACAACCTTGCATCCAGATGTCTGGGAACGAGTACACTTAAGATCGCAATGAAGAATATTCTCCCGTTTATGACATCTGTCATTGTTACTCTGGCGGCAACTGAGATTCCGTCCTACATCTCTTACGAGGTGTTCTTAGCATATATCGGTATGGGTATGTCAGATATGTCACTTGGTAGATTGATTTACGAGTCAGAAAGTGCGATGCTTACCCCTGGCTGGCAGTTCGAGTTCTGGAGCCCGGTAGTCGTTGCTTCTATCATCACGATTGTTTTTATATGTCGTTGGACAGAACCTTGGTGATGCATCTGATCCGAGAACACACATGTAGAGGTTAGAGCCGCATGGAAGATAGAAAAGTATTATTATCAGTAAAAGATTTGATCGTGAAATTCCATGTGCGGCAGGGTGCTTACTGCTATCCGTGGAGTGTCACTGGATATTTATGAGAATGAATCCATTGCGATCGTAGGAGAGTCCGGTTCCGGTAAATCTGTTTTTACAAAAACATTTGCAGGAATGTTAGACAGCAACGGATTTATTGATAACGGCAAGATTATTTTCAGTGATGAGGAGCTTTCCGATACTGTCGTAAAATTAAATGACAATGCAAAGAAAAAGTCATCGCAGAGAATAAGAAAAAATTAGACAGTATTCCAGACTGGAGTTTGGTGCAGACACTTATAAAAATGAATCCTTGAGTTAGAGTCTGAAAAGAAGAAGAAGAGCCGATATAAGCCAGGAAGAAGCAGAAGTGTATGAAAAAAGAACTCCTTGAGTTAAAACATGAGAGAACGAATACCTTCAACTTGAAACAGACTTACGATCCATCCAAAGAGAAGGATAAGATCAAAGAGGCTGGAAAGAAAATCTCCGAATTGGATACAAAAATCAAGGCATTCGAGAAAGAGCATGAGCAGAAGGTAAAAAGAGCGTGCAAATAGTCTGGCACGATGATACCGCATACAATCAGGAATTTGATAGGAAGATGGCAGAGCTTAAGGCAAAACATGCGAAGGAAGTCAGCGAAGCGATCTCAGCAGAGACAGAAGCGAGAAATGAGATCCTTGCAAAAGAGGTATATCTTTCTGTCGGACGTTTTGGTTTCCGCAAGCGTATGAAGCAGAACAATGCGCTGCTGGATGCATTAAAAGAGGCAATGCAGCTTGGCGTGGATCTGAATGATGAAGAGCAGAGAAATGCTGTTTTTGATAAAGTTACATTCCGCGTAAAATATCTGGATGAGAACAGTGAGAGATTACATGGAACATGTATCTTAAACCTTGCAAATATCAAAGATGGAAGAGACTGGAGCCAGATCCGTGGTACAAAGATCGCTACGGTATTCCAGGATCCTATGACATCCTTAAACCCAATTATCACGATTGGAAAACAGATCACATCTGTCATCATGAAACATCAGGATTGTACCGAGGTGGAACGAGGCAAGACTTCGTGCATTGATCTGATGGACAAGGTTGGTATCCCAAATCCGGAAGCACGTTTTGATGATTATCCGTTCCAGTATTCCGGCGGTATGAGACAGCGTATCGTTATCGCGATTGCACTTTCCTGTCAGCCAAAGATCTTAATCTGCGATGAGCCGACAACTGCGCTGGATGTTACCATTCAGGCACAGATCTTAAAACTGTTAAAGGATTTACAGAAAAGAATTCAATTATACAATCGTATTCATTACACATGATTTAGGTGTGGTTGCCAATATCGCAGACCGTGTTGCAGTTTTATATGCAGGACAGATCGTAGAGGTTGGTACGGTAGAAGAGGTATTCTATGACCCGCGTCATCCATATACATGGGCATTACTTTCTTCCCTGCCACAGCTGGCTGAGAGAAATACAACTCTTTACTCGATCACAGGTACACCACCTTCGCTCTACAACAGTATCGTCGGCGATGCATTTGCACCGCGTAACCCATACTGTATGAAGATCGATACCTTAGAGGAACCACCAATGTTCAAAGTAACAGATACGCATTACGCCAAAACATGGCTGTTACACCCGGATGCTCCAAAGGTTGAAAAACCGGAAGGAATCCAGAACATTCATGAGAAACTTGTTAAAGCATTCAATATATAGGAGATTTAGATCGTGTCTAAACTAAATCGAAACACAGAAAACCAGGAGCATGCTTCTCATTTACCAGAGCATGGTCCGATTGATGAAAATGGTAAAGAAGTATTATTATCTTTAAAAAATGTAGATATTACTTTTGGCAAGGGCGATAACGCTGTCCGCGCTGTAAAAAATGCGACATTTGATATTCACAAGGGAGAAACATTCTCCTTAGTAGGAGAGTCCGGTTCCGGTAAGACAACCATCGGCCGTGCAGTCATCCGTGTCAACCCATTGGCAAACGGAGAGATTTTGTACAAAGGTGTGCGTATTTCCGGGAAAATCCCAAAATCTCTGGATCGTGAAGTCATCCGTAACATCCAGATGGTATTCCAGGATCCGGCAGCTTCCCTGAATGAGCGTGCAACTGTCGATTACATCGTATCCGAAGGTCTGTATAACTTCCATTTATATGAGAATGAGGCAGACCGTGTGCGTAAAGTTGAGGAAATGATCAACGAAGTAGGGCTTTTGCCGGAACATCTGACAAGATACCCACATGAGTTCTCAGGTGGACAGCGTCAGCGTATCGGTTTAGCCCGTGCCATGGTAATGGAACCGGAACTTGTTGTTGCTGATGAGCCAATCTCTGCACTTGACGTATCTATTCGTGCACAGGTATTGAACTTACTGAAAAAGTTCCAGAGAGAAAAAGACTTAACATATTTATTTATCGCACATGACCTTTCCATCGTGAGATTTATCTCTGACCGTATCGCCGTTATTTATAAGGGTGATATTGTGGAGATCGCAGATGCAGAAGAGTTGTTCAACTTCCCACTGCATCCGTATACACATTCTCTGATCTCTGCGATCCCGATCCCGGATCCACAGTTAGAGAAAATAAAGTGCTGTTTACTTATGATCCATCCATTCATGATTACAGTACAGACAAACCGGAGTTAGTCTGTATCGGTCATGACCACTGGGTATTTGGTAATAAGAAAGAGATTGAAGAATACAAAGCTACGCGTGAGAAGAATGTGCCTTTAAAAACAATTACGATTTTAGACAAAGATGCACCGAGACCAGAAGAACATCATGACAATATTGCACATGATGAGATCCAGCTTCCACCACTTCATGATACAGGAAGCGCATGGTACGCACTGCTTTCGTTCTTACTTCCGGTCATCGGTATTATCGCAGCGATGATCTTTAAGAAACACAGACATTATCGTAACTACAAGATGTGCAAAAAGGGTGCCATTGCAGGATTTATTGTACTTGCAGTCATTCTTGCATTGTTCCTGTTAGCACTTGCAGCAGTGTTTATTTAAGATATGGGAAGAACCGTCAGAGGTGGCAACAGAAACCATACTCCGAATGTGAGACCGGTTCAGAAGGTGGAGCTTTCGGAGAAAAAATACAAGACAGAGATTTATCGCAGTGATCGTATTGCTGGTCATTGCTTCAGGCGCATTTATGTATGCACTGAATGGATTGATGTCAAATGACAGCGGATGGACAAACATTGAAGTGGGTTCATCCGCTGAAATTCATTGTGGCGATGATTATATCTTCCGCTATTATGTTGGAGCAGCGGGCGTAAATGCCACCGCAGAAAAAAAAGCGCTGACGCTGCTCTACACAGATTCCATTGTAAAAAGCCTATAAAATGTTCAGTATGGATGAATCGTTTGAAGGAATCACAAACGTGTATGATCTCAACCGGCACCCGAATGAGACAATGGTTGTGGATGATGCATTATACCATGCTTTTGAGCTGATCGCAGAGACCGGAAACCGGGCAATTTATCTTGCGCCTGTGTATACAGAATATGACAATCTGTTTTTCTGTAATGATGACTCTGAGACAGTTAACTATGATGCTTACCAGAATGGGGAAGTGGCAGCTTATTTTTTCAGAGGTGGCTGCTTACAGCAATGATCCGTCTGACGTGAACGTCGAACTGCTCGGCGGCAATCAGGTAAAATTGTCTGTATCCGACGATTACCTTGCTTTTTGCAGAGAAGAATTTTATTTCGGATTTCATTGATTTTTCGTGGATGAAAAACGCTTTCATTACTGATTATGTGGCGGATGTCATGATAGAGAACGGTTATACACTGGGTTCGCTGACAAGCTATGATGGATTTACGAGAAATCTGGATCTGACTTCTGCTATTACGAAATTAAATGCCGGTCCGGATACTTCCGGGACAGCAGAGGAAAATGCTGATTATTCTTTCAATATATATGACGAACTTGCAGGGGAATATCATTTATCCTGCCGGTGTCATGCATTATAATGGGGCGGAAAGCATTGTCAGTCTGCACAATTATCCGATGTCGGACAAGGAAAAATATCATTATTATGAATTTAAGAGCGGTGATATCAGGACCCGTTATGCAGATACCGCAGACGGACTGTGTAAGTCCGCAGTCAATAATATGGCAGCTTATGCGGACGACATCAGCTGTGCAGAACTCATTTTGAAGGTAAGCCCGGTTTACATCGCTGATATGATGGATACAGAGGCGGTAAAAAATCTCGCAGAAAACGGTATCCAGACGATTTTTGAGAGAACAGTGTGCTCTATTACACAGATCCGGGGTTAGAACTGACAGATTTATATGACAAAGACGGCGTGCATTATACATCAGAGTTATTAGAGTAAGCAGACAGGCAGTTGCGGAAAGCCGCAATTGCCTGTTTTGCTGTCTTGGATTATACTAAGCAGAGAATATTAGTTGAATGTTCGCAGGTTGTGGAAGAGGAGAAGACAGACATGATTTTCGGAGAGAAGACAGAGGAACAGAAACGTGTGGCGGAACTGACGCGCGAGGTAAAAGAACTCCGCAAAGAACTGCTGGCGAGTAAACTGGACAAAAAACAGGTGGAAGTCCAGATGAAAGATTTAAAGGACGCATTAGAACTCGGTGGAAACCTGCGTCAGGGGTATGTCGATTCGCAGGAACATATGGCAGTTGCAAGGCGCGGACTGATCAATATGATGGAGGATATGAACGAGATTCCCATTGATGATGTGAAGCGTGATCTCGACAGACTGAACGGACATTTGGATCGGATTTTCCATGAGTGCAGTATCCGGGAGGATGATCCGGATTTTAAGTCCACAGCCGACGGACTCAAAAATATGGCGGCAAATATGGACAAGATCAATCTGATCATGCTGCGGAGCGAGTTGGAAAATCTGCAGGCATTGCTGGAGGATACATCGGAATGGCGGTCGCCAAATTTTTTTGCACTCGCATATTATCTACAGCATGAGGAAGAGAGCAAAGTCGGAGAGATGGAAAATGAGTTCCGCAACAGCTTTTTAGAGCGATATCTGGAGGAACATCTGATGGAATCGCTGGCTATGGAAGCCAATTACGCGGGATGCGGAGAGAAGCTGGAACATATGATACAGCACTATATTTATGCGTAAAAATCGTATAGTATGACACACCTGCATAAAAAGCCATAACCACAAGTTATCGTAATGAGTAAATTGCATAATTTGACGTTAAAATACATCAATAATTTAGGTGATTCTGAATATTGTGCATAAAAAGAAAATTTGATAAGATTCTCTACAAGAAAAAGAAAGTTGAGAAGAAGAAATTAAATTATCTCAATAAAATTTAATTTTTGCTTCATAAAAAGGGAGGCTAAATCCTCTCCTCACTCAGAGGAAAAAATTTACTTCGTAAAATTGGTTTGCTTCGCAAACAAGGAGGATTATTATGAAGAAAGCAGTGAGTATGTTTTTAGCAGCTGCATTGGCAGTTGGCACATTCGCAGGATGTGGATCATCCGCAGATACTGAGGAAGCCGCGAGGCAGCGCAGCATCAACGGAGAGCGGTTCCACAGACAGCGCAGCAGCAGATGGAAGCGTATTTAAGATCGGTGGTATCGGACCTACAACAGGTGCAGCAGCAATTTATGGTTCCGCAGTTATGAATGCCGCACAGATCGCAGTAGATGAGATCAATGAAGCAGGCGGTATCAATGGATATCAGGTAGAATTCAAAGCAGAAGATGACCAGAGCGATGCAGAGAAATCTGTCAATGCTTATAACTCTTTAAAAAGACTGGGGTATGCAGGTTCTGATGGGAACTGTTACAACAACTCCATGTATTGCAGTTGCAGATAAGACAGCAGAAGATGGTATGTTTGAGATCACACCATCCGCTTCTTCCACAGATGTCATTGAAAACGACAATGTATTTCAGGTATGCTTTACCGACCCGAACCAGGGAACAGCTTCCGCACAGTACATTGGCGAGAACAATCTTGCAACAAAAGTAGCAGTTATCTATGACAGCTCTGATGTATATTCATCCGGTATTGAAGCTACATTCGTAAAAGAAGCAGCAAATCAGGGATTTGATGTTGTCGCAGAGGAAGCTTTCACAGCAGATTCCAAGACAGACTTCTCCACACAGTTACAGAAAGCACAGAGATGAAGGTGCTGATCTGGTATTCCTTCCAATCTACTATACAGAGGCTTCCATCATTTTAAATCAGGCAAACGGAATGGGCTATGAACCGACATTCTTCGGATGTGATGGTATGGACGGTATCCTTGATGTGAAAAACTTTGATACATCTTTAGCAGAAGGTTTAATGTTATTAACACCATTCGTTGCAGATGCAGATGATGAGAAGACACAGGCCATTTGTATCCAAATACAAAGAGCTTTACGGTGATACACCAAACCAGTTCGGTGCAGATGCATATGATGCAATTTATGCGATCAAAGCTGCAATCGAGGAAGCTGGCGTAACACCGGATATGAGCGTATCTGATATCGGAACAGCTCTGACAGAGGCTATGACAAAGATTTCTGTAGATGGTCTGACAGGTGATGGCATGACATGGGAAGCTACCGGAGAAGTAAGTAAAGCTCCAAAGGCTATGGTGATCAAAGATGGTGCTTATACAGCAATGTAATCTGCGATAATGATACAACGAAAATAAGGGCGATCCAGTTTCCCCAGAGGGTGTCAACGGTGGCTTGGGCTGCCGTATGACACCTTCTTTTTAACAGAAAGATTGTATACAGGTATTTTATATGTTATAATCCTTGATGTAAAAAAGTAATGTTTTAACGTAGTAAATTAACAGAAAGACAGAGGTGTAGTTATGAATTTTTTATCCTACCTGATCAACGGTATCAGCCTCGGTAGTGTCTATGCAATTATCGCATTGGGATACACCATGGTTTATGGTATCGCAAAAATGTTAAACTTTGCACACGGTGATGTTATTATGGTAGGCTGCTATATTGTCTTTATGACAATGAGCGGACAGGCTGGGGAGCGGTCCCGGCAGTGGTACTTTCTATTATCGTGTGTACCGTACTCGGCATTGTGATTGAAAAGATCGCATACAAACCACTCAGAAAAGGCAGCGCCTCTGGCAGTTCTTATCACTGCCATCGGTGTCAGCTATTTCTTAGAGAATGCAGCATTACTGATCTTTGGCGCTGACACCAGATCATTTACAAATGTTGTAACACTTCCGGCATTGAAACTGGCAGGTGGGGCACTCACAATCTCCGGTACAACAATTGTTACATTTCTGGCGTGCGTTGTGATCATGGCTGCACTGATGCTTTTTATCAAGAAAACCAAAGCCGGTCAGGCAATGCTCGCAGTATCTGAGGATAAAGATGCAGCGCAGTTAATGGGTGTGAATGTAAATGCAACGATCTCCCTGACATTTGCAATTGGTTCCGGCCTTGCAGCGGTAGCAGGCGTACTGTTCTGTTCCGCTTATCCGACACTGACACCGTATACGGGTGCAATGCCTGGTATCAAGGCGTTCACAGCCGCTGTATTCGGAGGAATCGGTTCTATTCCGGGAGCATTGATCGGAGGGATCCTTCTTGGTGTGATCGAGATCTTAGGCCGCGCATATATCTCGTCCCAGTTATCCGATGCGATCGTGTTTGCAGTCCTGATCATTGTGCTTCTTGTGAAGCCTTCGGGAATTTTGGGTAAACAGGTTCATGAGAAAGTGTAGGTGGCAGATATGGCAAAGTTAAATTTGAAAACAATGAAAAAAAGTACAAAAGATCATATCATTACATTTGCTATGGTCATTGTGGTTTACATAATTGTACAGACTATGATTACAACCGGCAACATGTCCTCCCTGATGCAGGGACTTCTTGTTCCAATGTGTACCTATTCGATCGTGGCAATTGGTTTAAACCTCTGCGTCGGTTATCTGGGCGAGCTTAGTATCGGTCATGCCGGATTTATGTGTGTGGGAGCATTTTCCAGCGCATTCTGCACCAAACTGTTACAGGACAGCATTCAGAATGAAGTGGTTCTGTTTTTGATCGCAATTGCAGTTGGAACTGTCGCAGCCGCATTTTTTGGATTCCTCATTGGTATTCCGGTGCTTCGTCTCCGCGGCGACTATCTTGCGATCGTAACGCTTGCTTTTGGTGAGATCATCAAAAAATGTCATTAATGTTTTATATATTGCAAAAGATGAGAATGGATTCCATTTTGCTATCTCGGATGGAAATAAGATCGAGTTAAGCGAAGATGGTATCTGGCTGATCAATGGGGCAAAGGGAATTGCAAAGATTCCTCATTTATCCAGTTTCACAGCCGGTGTGATCATGATCCTGGTCATTTTATTTATCGTATATAACTTTGTAAATTCCAGAACCGGCCGTGCAGTGATGGCGATCCGTGACAACCGGATCGCAGCAGAATCTGTCGGTATCAACATAACAAAGTTTAAACTGATGGCATTTACCATTTCCGCAGCGATCGCAGGTGCTGGCGGTGTGCTTTATGCGCATAATCTTTCTACCGTTACAGCAACTCCGACAAACTTTGGATACAATATGTCCATCATGATCCTGGTATTTGTCGTATTAGGCGGCATGGGAAGCTTCCGTGGATCGATCATTGCAGCAGTCATTTTAACACTGCTTCCAGAGGTGCTCCGTGGACTGAAGGATTATCGAATGTTGATCTATTCCATCGTTCTGATCGTAATGATGCTTTTCAACTGGGCACCAAAATGTATCGAGATGAGACAGCGTATCGCAGCAAAATTCAAAAAGCCAGCAAAAAGGGAGGCAGCATAATATGGCATTATTAGAGGTAAAAAATCTTGGGATCTCCTTTGGTGGACTTCGTGCGGTAGACGGATTCAACATTACAATTGAAAAGGGACAGTTATATGGACTGATCGGACCAAACGGTGCAGGAAAAACGACCTGTTTTAATATGCTGACAGGTGTGTATACACCAACCGATGGAACCATCACATTGGACGGAAAAAGACATTACTGGCAAAAAGACGGTGGAGATCAATAAAGAGGGAATTGCCAGAACGTTCCAGAATATCCGGCTTTTCAAAGAGCAGTCTGTTCTGGATAATGTCAAAATAGGTTTACATAATCAAATGCCTTATTCTACATTGACAGGGAATCCTGCGTCTGCCAAAAATACCGCAAAGTGGAAGCAGAGATGAATGAGAAGGCAATGGAACTTCTGAAAGTGTTTGATCTGGATCAAGAGGCTGATTTCCTTGCATCCAATCTTCCTTATGGTAAACAGAGAAAACTGGAGATCGCCCGTGCACTTGCGACAAATCCAAAATTATTACTGCTCGACGAACCGGCAGCTGGTATGAATCCAAATGAAACAAAAGAACTGATGGAAACGATCCATTTTGTCAGGGATGAGTTTGACATGACGGTTCTTCTGATCGAACATGATATGAAGCTTGTGTCGGGAATCTGTGAGGAACTTACGGTGTTGAACTTCGGACAGGTGTTAGCACAGGAAAAACCAGTGATGTATTAAATGATCCACAGGTTATCAAGGCATATCTGGGTGAATAGGAGGATGTTATTATGGCAATGCTTGAGGTAAAAAATCTGGAAGTATATTATGGTGTGATCCAGGCCATTAAAGGTATTTCCTTTGAAGTAAATGAGGGCGAAGTCATTGCATTGATCGGTGCCAACGGAGCGGGAAAGACCACAACGTTACAGACCATCACCGGAATGCTTCAGCCGAAAGCCGGAGAGATTATTTTTGAGGGCAAAGATATCAGCAAAATCCCGGGACATAAGATCGTATCGATGGGAATGGCAATATGTACCGGAAGGAAGACGTGTTTTTGCAGAATTATCTGTGTACGAAAATCTGAAATTAGGCGCATATACCAGAAAAGATAAAAAGAGATCGAGGAGACATTGGCACGTGTATACAGAGCTTCCCGCGTCTGGAGGAGCGAAAAAACCAGCTTGCCGGAACACTGAGCGGTGGCGAACAGCAGATGCTTGCTATGGGACGCGCACTGATGTCAAAGCCGAAGATCATTTTAATGGATGAACCTTCCATGGGACTCTCTCCGATTCTTGTAGAAGAAATTTTCCATATTATCCGGGAGATTTCTGCAAGTGGAACAACAGTACTGCTTGTAGAGCAGAATGCAAAAAAGCACTTGCGATCGCAGATCGTGCCTATGTATTAGAGACCGGCAATATTGTGCTGTCCGGAGATGCAAAGGAAATGATGAACAATGATTCCATTAAAAAGGCATATCTTGGCGAATAACGGACGATGTAAATGAGGATAAGAGATACACTTTTTCGGACAGAGAGGTGTATACTGAAAGAAAGAATTGCAGAAAGGCTGGGCAGGATATGAAAAAACTGTAATTACAATTGCGAGAAGCTACGGCAGTGGTGGTAAAGACACTTGGCAATTTACTGGCAGAAGATCTTGGCATTAACTGTTATAGCAGGGAAATCTTAAGAATGGCATCTGACGAGAGCGGAATCAATGAGGCATTGTTTGGCGAAGTGGATGAGAAAATGAAAAAAGTCACCACTCCTGTTTAATATCTTAAAAAAGAATCCATATAAAGGTGGAGTACTTCCACCGGAAAGCAGTGATTTTGTATCAGATGACAATCTTTTCAATTATCAGGCAAAGGTCATCAAGAGATCTTGCCGCACAGGAGTCGTGCATTATCATTGGCCGCTGTGCAGATTATGTTTTAAAAAGACAATCCGGATGTGATCCGTTTATTTTTCTACGCACCATTGGAGGACTGTATCAGGCGTGTCGTTGACCAGAATGGTATCTCTGCAAAAGAGGCGGAGAAGAAGATCGCAAAGATTGATAAATACCGCGCAGACTATTATAAGTACTATACGGGCAATGCATGGAATGATGCGAGAAATTACGATTTCTGTCTGGACACTTCGTCGATGAGTTATGAGAAACTGGTTGCAGTGGTGAAAGACATCATCAAAATCTATCAGGAGTAAGCGGAGTTTCACTTATGAACTGCCGCCTGTAGGTGGTGGCGCGGATTTTTAGATTGAATTTTATAATTTAGGTTATGAACAAAATATTGCAGTCTGACATGTTTACGAAAACATGAATGTGAAATGGACGAATATTGTGTTTCGTTGCGTTAAACATTGCGATGAACCTCTCTGAACATTTGTGTTCAGCAGAGGCTTCCACAAATGGAGAGTTTCATCTCCATAACGCAAAACGAAAACAATATTCGTCCATTTTACATTCATTACTCCATAAGTTATGAAGCTGCAATATTTTGAATATACCCTCCATAAAAATTCAATTTAAAAATCCGTCAATCCATGTTACGAGCGGCAGAACCCAAAGATAACCGTGAGTTCCATAACGTAAATTGCAGATCTTGTGGTGCAATTCATAACGTTGACCGGGCATAAGCGTCCTCTCACAAGTCATCCATAACGTAAATGAAAGAAAAACGGTGCAGACAAATATGATTTCCTTTGTGAGCCATGGAGATAAGACTCTTTAGAGGCTTATCGGAATGTCCGGCGAACAGGAATATCATATTTGTCTGTACCGTTTTTCTTTTTCATTACATATAAAATCAAGTCTTGTGAAAGAAAATAGAAACTATTATAATATTTGATAGGAGCAACGAAATATTGCAGCGCAGAGGGAGAAGGGTGAAATATGTTTGAACTGATATTTATTATTATTGTGATCGCAGTGATCGTGTCAAAGGTAAAGGCACAGAATCAGGGAGCAAATCGAAACAATACTACCTATATAAATGGAAAACCGGTAAAGAATAACCGCCAACAAGCTTTATGGAGCCGGGCAGATGAACCGTCAGCCACAGAACTATAGTGCAGGACAGTCAAGCCGTCAGGCACAGCCGTACAGAGGGGCACAGTCAAATCGACAGCACAGCCATACAGGCCACAGCCGTCCGGACGTCGTCCGGTGCAAAATCCTGGTCACAGACGAATAGAGGAACGGCGCAGTCACGTCCACAGAAAAATCAGGATATTTTAAGCCGTGCAAAACAGAATGTGCAGGAAAATGATGAGGATCTGTTGAAAGAGGCGGATAGAATGCAGCATGAGGCAGCAAGAGGAGCGGCAGAGACACCGATCTGACACCGAGTGAAAAAGTTGCAATGCAGGGGGTACAACCTGTTGGTCAGCAGATTGGAGCCGATTTTGATGATGATTGTGATATCATGCAGAAATTGAACGATCTCATGATCATGGGCTATAGTGGTAATCTGGAATTTGACAGGGATTTTATTGCAGAAGGCGTGGATATGTTGAACAGCTATCAGGAATTTGGAAATAATTTATAGATTTCTGATCATGCAGTTCATTGGAAAATAGTTTACATAATTTGTGACAGAAAAGGGGAAAACAGCGTGCGGCAATTACCAAAAAAGCGGAGAATTCTACCGGCATTTCAAAAATAAATTATATCAGATCATTGCGGTGGCAAAGCATTCTGAGACAGGCGAGCAGCTTGTCATTTATCAGGCACTTTACGGAGAGTTTGGTGTGTATGCAAGACCATTGGAAATGTTTATGAGTGAAGTCGACCACGAAAAATATCCGGATGTGGCACAGAAATACCGGTTTGAGCGGGTTGAGTTATCCTCGGATGTGCCGGCAGAAGCGCAAAAGGAAACAAGTGTGCAGAGTGAATACGAGGGCGGTATCAATCCAAAGGTTCTGGAATTTCTGGATTCCGAAGACTTTGATGAGCGCTATAATATTCTGGTTGCACTGCGGGATGAGATCGATGACCAGATAATCAATACGCTGGCGGTTGCATTGGATGTTGTGATCCCGGAAGGTGACATTGACGATCGCTATGATCAGCTGAAGATGTGCCTTCGAACGAGACAGCGGTACGAGAGTAACCGCCTGAGATGAAAGAGGCAGTACAGTGTCGTTACAAAGTCATGAAAAAAGCATTTAGAAAAACAGTGCGCCTAGTGTTTGCTGAGCGTACTGTTATGATATTTGGAGGAAAATGTGACATCCTCCCCAAACCATGCAGGTGGGACGAAATGTTCTGCCTCTTCTTTTGTCTCGAATTCTACTTCGGCAAGCTGCAAAGGCGCAAGTTCCCCTTCAAAGACATCAAGTTCAATGGTCAGTTTATCGGTAAGTGGAATCAGGTATCTGCGCTTTTGGATGAGGATTCCATCAATTTTTTCTTTTAAGTGGGCAAACGCTTCTGCGTTTAACGGAAGATTATATTCCTCGCGGCACATCAGTCCTGCACCTTTGTAAGTCAATGTATATTTGTCATTTGATTTTCGGATGCGGACAACGGATCTGTATTCAGATAACCCTGTTCAATGTGTTTACATTCGTATTGTTCCAAATTTTCCGGGAGCCGGTCAATTAAATATTTACGTTCGATTTCCATGAAGAGTTCCTTTCGTTATCATAAGTTTCAGTGATAGCTGTAGTTATCATAGGCTAATTGTCTGCATTTTGCAATGCGTAAGTGATATTGACGTGGAGAGAGCATCCTTTTATAATAAATGAGAACAGATCATGTTTAGAAATCACAGAAATAACGTTCTGTTGTTTGGCAGCAGAAGACTATTTTCTGCGAAAAAGATAGTTTTGACACAGACAAAATGGAGGATAAACGGCATGAAAAAAGTTGGTATTTTTATGGCAGACGGATGTGAAGAGATTGAGGGACTGACAGTTGTTGATATTGTGCGCAGGGCAAAGTTAGAGATGACAACCATTTCTATCACAGATAAAAAAGGAGTGACCAGTTCCCATAATGTCACATTTTTGACAGACGCACTTGCATCAGAAGTTGATTTTGACGGATTTGATGCAATCGTTCTTCCGGGAGGAATGCCTGGGACTTTAAATCTTGGAGCAAGCGACATGGTCAATAAAGTGATTAAAAAGTTCGCAGGAGAGGGAAAAATTGTTGCAGCAATCTGTGCAGCACCGAGTGTTTTAGGGGCAGCAGGATTGTTGGAAGGAAGACATGCTACCTGCCATCCGGGATTTGAGGAAAAACTGACCGGTGCGATCACGAGTGAGGATGCAGTTGTTGTGGACGGAAACATTATCACAAGCCGTGGAATGGGAACCGCAATCGATTTTGGATTAGCAATCGTGGATTGCCTGACAGATTTTGATGAGGAAGTCGTAGAGCATGTGAAAAAAAAGGAATTGTCTATCGCAATTTTGAAGAAGTATAATCCTGATACAGAATATGCAAAAAGGGTTTTGCAATAAATAATTCATGACAATAGAATGTTCGTAGAGCGTGCATTCTATTGTTTTCAGATTTACATAATGATGCACAAAAAGCCACCGCAGATCTTGGGAAGATACCTAAGATGTGCAGTGGCTTTTTCCCCTAATGGCTAGTTTTTCATCTGTTCTTCCTGCTTCATGATCATTTTTTTGACCATTTCACCACCAATGCTTCCAGCCTGTGCAGAAGTTAAGTCACCATTGTAACCTTCTTTTAAAGGTACTCCAATTTCACTTGCAACTTCCTGTTTGAAACGATTCATGGCCTCTTTTTGCCTGTGGTACAGCCATTTTACTGGTGTTAGAACCTGAATTAGATCCGCTCATGGTTTCACCTCCATATTTTTTCCCTTGTGTTATTTTAGGAGTGCAGCAACGTCAATTTTTCTGATAAATCAGAAGCAAGCCGCTGTTGTTTGTCCTAATTCTATTATTGACAGCATCTGAAAAAATATGTTGGAAATATCTGGAGATTTTCATTTTAAGTTTTTTGTTCGCAAAAGTTGACAATTTCTTACGCAAAAACTTTTTTACTGCTGATGATTTACTAAGTTAGTAAGCTTTAAATTGCATGAGAATCATGAGAATCATAGCGGCACATTTGGTGGCGTTTACAGATGCAAAATAAGAAGAAAGAGAGGTAAGGATATGATTCAGTTTACAACAAATAACACAACATTACAAAATCATAGTAAGAATTACCTCGGTAAACTTTTTTAGGCAACAGTTCACTGCTATGGGAATGAGAGATATGTCCGTGGTGTAATTCGCCACGGACTTTTTATGTTTTAAGACAGATCAGCGGATAAATGCGCTTCGTGGTGAAGATACTGCGGAGCGTTTTTTGTTTACCGGGGATTCGCAAAACAAGGGAGGTCAAAATCCTCTCCTCATCAAGGGGTTCGGATTTTGCTTCGCAAAACAAGGAGGATTTATGAGAAAGTTAAGCAGTTATATCGGGCGTTACTGGTATGGTTATGTGTTTGCCGTTGCAAGCATGGTCACTGCCATTGCGTTAGATATGTTATATCCGAAGATCACACAGAAGATTGTGGATGACGTTATTTTAGGCGGGCAGATGGAGATCCTGACGAAGCTGTTGACCGGAATCGTGCTCGTTGGAATCGGACGAAGCATTTTTGGTTATTGTAAGGAGTTTACGTTTGATTTTCTGTCATCGAAAATCGGGGCAGAGATGCGGAAAGATTTATTTAACCACATTCAGACCTTGTCCATGCGGTATTTTGACGATACCAATACAGGAGAACTGATGGCGAGAGTCAAAGATGATGTGGATAAAATCCAGAATGCATTAGGTTATGTGGGAATGTTGCTGATCGAGGTGACGATCCATGTGGTATTTGTTTTATACTGCATGTTTTCCCTGAATTGGAAAATGGCATTTTGCCGGTTACAGTCATGCTCTGCTGCGCTGTGGTGGCAATTATCATGGAACGTAAGTTGGATAAAGTTTATGAGGATATCAGCGAGGAAAACGCGGTGCTGACCACTGTTGCAGAGGAAAATCTGGCAGGTGTGCGCACGGTAAAAGCGTTTGCAAGGGAAGATTATGAGATCAAAAAATTTTTGTCCCACAATGAACGCTATTACAATCTGAACATCACACAGTCCAAAGTGCTGGTGCGGTATTATCCGCTGTTTCAGTTTGTCGGAAAAGTGCTTCCGGTGGCAATTACCATTCTTGGAGGAATTTCCGTGATGAATGGAAATATGTCATTAGGTGCGCTGGTCGCATATGTGGAATACAGCAGAAACTGTACCTGGCCAATGGAAATGATGGGATGGCTGACAAACGACCTGTCTTCCGCAGTCGCATCATATAAAAAAATCAAAAAGATATATGAGGTGAAACCGGAAATTGAGGATAGCCGGAATGTTGTAACGTTAGATCATGTCAGCGGAAATGTTGAGTTTGATCATGTTTCCTTCAAGCTGGATGGAAAACAGATTTTATCAGACATCAGTTTTTCGGTAAATGAGGGAAAGACGCTCGGAATTATGGGGGCGACAGGTTCCGGAAAATCATCGATCATCAACATGCTGCATCGTTTTTATGACACAACGGAAGGATCCGTCAGACTCGATGGTGTGGATATCAGAAAAATATCTTTAAGACAGCTTAGAAGAAGCGTTGCCGTTGTTTTACAGGATGTGTTCCTGTTCTCGGATACCATTGAAGAAAATATTAAAATGGGTAACCGCAGCACGATGCAGATGGACGAGATAAAGAGTGCCGCAGCGAGTGCGCAGGCAAGCAGTTTTATTGAAAAAATGGATGAACAGTATGAGACCGTTATCGGTGAGCGCGGTGTAGGACTTTCCGGTGGACAGAAACAGCGGATCAGTATTGCACGCGCATTGTCAAAACACAGCCCGATTCTTGTCATGGACGATTCTACTTCAGCTCTTGATATGGAGACCGAGCATGAAATCCAGAAGACATTAAACAGTCTGAAAGACACAACGAAAATCATCATTGCACACCGCATTTCAGCGGTCTGCCACGCAGATGAGATCATTTATCTGCAGGATGGCAGGATCGCAGAGCGCGGCACACATGAGGAGCTTCTTGCAAAGAAGGGACTGTATTATGACACTTATATGGCACAGTACGGCGGATATCTGGCATCCTAAAAAGGGTGCCATGCAGAAGCAGGAAACAGACATATAAAATGATACTCATAGCGAAGGCAGGGCTTCGCTGGAATTTTGACCTGATTTAAATATAACACAGAAGGAGGCTACTATGGCAGTCAATTCATTTCGTGAAGACGAATATATGGAAAACACCGACAAAAAGAAAATTTTAAGCCGGCTGCTTTCCTATTTGTTCGATTATAAATTAGCGATTGCCGGCGTTTTGATCTGTATGGGGATTACCGTAGGGATCTCACTGGTAAACCCATTGCTGATCGAAGAGGCGATTGATCATTACATAGCGCAGTCAGATTTTAAAGGACCTGATCGCACTTGGAATTTTTGCGCTCACACTGAACGTTCTTTTTATCATTCTCGTAAAAGTAAGAATGTACAGTATGTCCGTGATTTCCAATAAAATATTATTAAAGATCCGACAGGATTTATACGAGCATATCCAGACGTTATCTTTCTCGTTTTTTGACAGCAGACCGACCGGAAAAAATTCTTGCAAGAATCATCGGAGATGTCAATTCACTGAAAGATGTCCTGACGAATATGGTCACGACTCTGATCCCGGAATTTATCACCGTCATCGGTGTTGTCGTGATCATGATGGTAAAAGACTGGCGTCTGGCACTGGCATCCTTAAGCACGATCCCAATCATGATCGCCGGTATTTTTCTGGTGCAGAAAATATCTCATAAGAGATGGCAGATTTACCGTAAAAAATCATCCAACCTAAATGCCTACGTGCATGAGGACATTGCAGGGATGAATGTAGTGCAGAGTTTTGGTGCGGAGGACGAGACAAAAGAAATTTTTGAGAACCTGACGGATGAACACCGCAATGCATTTGTGGATGCAGTCATTTTTGCAGATATGTTCGGACCGGTCATTGACTTCTGCTGGGGAATCGGAGCGATGATGCTATATCTGGTCGGCATCCGTTTCCTTGGGTTTGAAAAAGTATCCGTCGGACTTTTAGTGGCGTTCGGAAGCTATATTAATATGTTCTGGAACCCGATTATGAATCTGAGTAATTTTTACAATAATCTGGTGACAAACTTGACGGCGGCGGAGCGAATTTTTTGATATTCTGGATACCGAACCGGACATCACGGATGCAAAAGATGTAGAAGAACTGCCGGAAGTGAAAGGTGAAGTCACATTTTCGCATGTTGGATTCACCTATGACCGGGGAACACCGGCGGAGACGAAGGTGTTAGAGGATGTCAATTTTGTCGTGAAGCCGGGTGAGACGATCGCACTTGTCGGACCGACGGGCGCAGGAAAAACAACGATCGTCAATCTGATCAGCCGTTTTTATGATATTGAGCAGGGAAAAATTTAAATTGACGGATATGACCTGACGAAAGTGTCTATGAACAGTCTGCGCAGACAGATGGGCGTCATGACACAGGATAATTTCATTTTCCACGGAACAGTGAAGACTTCCTACCATGGTGCAGGAGCAATTAAAGAAATCGCAAACGAGGCAAAGGCAAGAGCATTTAAGAAAGCATTTGTCTGTTCTGACCCGGATCTGATTAAGTTTGGCGTAACATCCAAAGTAACCGATGTGTTGGATGAAGCAGGACTTGTTTATGAAATCTACTCTGATATCAAGGCAAATCCTACCATTCAGAACGTACAGCATGGTGTGGAAGCATTTAAAGCATCAAAAGCAGATTATATCATTGCAATTGGTGGTGGTTCTTCTATGGATACATCAAAAGCAATTGGTATCATTATTGCAAATCCGGAATTTGAGGATGTCAGAAGCTTAGAGGGTGTAGCTCCGACAAAGAAGCCTTGTGTTCCGATTATTGCTGTACCGACAACAGCCGGAACTGCAGCAGAAGTTACCATTAACTATGTGATTACAGATGTAGAGCGTAAGAGAAAATTTGTATGTGTAGACCCGCATGATATGCCGGTTATCGCAGTAATTGACCCGGAGATGATGTCATCTATGCCAAAGGGACTGACTGCTTCCACCGGAATGGATGCACTGACACATGCCATTGAAGGATATACTACAAAGGCTGCATGGGAAATGACTGATATGTTTCATTTGAAAGCGATTGAAATT
>VOFC01005261.1_pt1 | contig 45449 bp, 67 predicted proteins | sample 5384161 | NCBI WGS metagenome assembly VOFC01 (sample SAMN12384722, study PRJNA508395) | human gut metagenome | isolation source: healthy gut B | host: Homo sapiens | reverse complement strand
TTATTTATATCGCGGGCGATAGCCGAGAAAATCATTTTCGGCGATACCGCGCTCGGCGACCATCTGCTTATACTCTTCGAGCCTTATCGGCTGACCGGGCAGGAGCAGCTTCACATTTTGTTCTTCTGCACTATTTTTTGAAGCGCGTCGAAGAGCATCGGCTGGTTCTTTCTGACCGAGAGATCGGCGGGATAAATCATAATAAAAGTATCGTTATCGTAGCCGTATTCAGCTCTGAGTCTCACGCTTTTTCTTCGTCGTCGACCGCCTTAAATCGGTCAAGCTCAACACCGACGCCGTGAACCTGATATATCTTTCCGGCTCTGAACTTTTCTCATGCGCGAGGGCATAATCCTCGCTGTTTATGGTTATAAGGCAGTCGGTATATTTTGAAAGATACTTTTCAACAGGATAAAATAACAGCCAATTCTTGAGCGGCGCGCCTTTGAAGAAATGAAAACCGTGCGCCGTATAAATTACTTTTGTTCCCTTTTTACGAGCACCTTTGCCGCCAGGCGGGCAATGACCGCGCCCATGGGAGTGTGGCAATGTATGGCATCGTAGTTATTGCTGTCGATAACTTTTTTTGAGCGTTTTATATGCCTTTATGTTATCGGGTCTCAGAGGCTGACGCTCGAACGGGACTTCAAATGTTTTGTCGATTGCCGACAGATCGAGCCCCGGCTTGTCCGCGGAATTGTCCTTGAACGCGGCATCGACTTGGGCTCCGTGGGCTTTGAGCTCGCGGATGAACGGCATATGAAACTGCCCGATATGGCTGCGCACCGTGGCGACGAATAAAACTTTCATCGGTTATTCTCCAATCGTTTTACTGCTGCATATTGCTGACTATTTCTTCAACGCGCTGTTTGAGAGCCGCGGAATTTTCCGAAAGCTCCTGTTCGCTCATGGCGGCGCACTTTTTTTCGTAATCGCGTATTGCGCTCACACCCTCGTCGAAGACGCGGCGTATCTCGTCGATATCGCCGACCTTGATACATCGCAGAATGCGCGGGAAAGTATCGCGCAGTTCGAGCCGAGCCTGTAATGCTCGGGGATTATCATCTCTGCCGGCAGAAGCCCGCTTCCGAGCGAAGCTATTCCGCCGAAGCCGTAGTTCTTGATCCCGTCGGCTTTAAAGCGTTCAACGAGTCTGTCCACAGTGCCGTCCGCCAGTTCTTCAAAAGAGGAACTTCTTTGCCGTAAGAATGGGAGAGGTCGTTGAGACCGATATGTATTTCATCGATGCCGCCGACGGAGATTATATCGTCTATCTGCTCTGCGGCTTTGGTTTCGAGCAAAAGCGAAGTGGTCGCTCTGCCGTCGACCGCTTTTATAAAGTCTCGACCTCGCGGACGGTTTTGAAATACGGCAGCATGACAACATCGGGCTCGCAGGCGAGAACGCCTTCGAGCTCGTCAGAAAAGCCGTCAAAAATCGGGTCGGTGCGCACGAATATCTGCGCGTTTTTGACCGCCGATTTCACTTTCGGGATATCCGAAATGCTGTGCTTCGACTTCACGGAATCCCAGTTTTTCTGGCGCTTCTCTCTTTGCCGTACTGTTCCGAGGTCGATAAATATTCTGTCAACTCCCGCCCGTCCGCTATCGAAGCGACCTCGGGACTGTTTGTTATGTACATCAGCTTAAGCATCTTTTGTTCTCCTTCGTCTGAGAAGTTTTGCCGACATTGTCGTTATCCTTCATCGTCAGGACATTCCAGACGGTTTGGAACAGAATTTTGCAATCGAGTCCGAGAGAGAGATTGTCGACATATTCGACATCGTACTTTATTCTGTCGTTCCAGTCTATCGCTTTTCTGCCGTGAACCTGCGCAAGACCCGTTATTCCCGGGCGCACTTCAAAGCGTCTGCGCTGAAAATCGGTATATTCTTCGAGCTTCCACGGATGATATGTGAGCGTCGGGCGCACCGATAAAGCTCATATCGCCCTTTGAGAATATTTATGAACTGCGGCAGCTCATCAAGGCTGGTCGCTCTTATTATTTTTCCGACGCGAGTCACGCGGCTGTCGCCCTTATACGAATACTGACCCGTTCCCATATGCTCCGCACCGACGCACATCGAGCGGAACTTGTACATTTCAAAAACTTTTCCGTCTTTTTCCGAGGCGCTCCTGCTTGAAAATCACGGGACCTTTTGAATCAAGCTTCACCGCCGCAGCGACGGCGAGAAGGATCGGCGAGGACACAGCCGTGCCTATGAGAGAAAATGTTACATCGAGAGCTCTTTTGACACCTTTTTATACAAAAATTATCCCTCCAGAAAGAATCCTGCGCCGTGCAGCACGAGGGCGCATTTACCTATCTTTAATTATACCAATATATATGAAAATTTTCAACAGTCTTTTGTGTTGAAAACAGATTTATATCAGTCATATAAAAATAACGAAAAGTAAGCGTTTTTTGAATATTCAAGCAACTTTTTTGCGCATAAAAATCAGCAATACGGCAAAAAAAGTCGTACTGCTGATAACATTTTTATTCCACGGGCACGGCGACGCGCTCGCTCTCGAGCACCATCTCCTCCTCTTTTCTTGAGGAAAGTGACGGCGGGAGTATCCTTGCCCGGCTCTTTGTATGTTTTGACTATTTTCTTTACGACCCTACGCACATCGGCATTGTCATCATACATTATCTCGCTGAGCTCCTCGAGACCCGCAAAAAAATCATCCTCATTTATATCAATGGGCTTTCCGATATGTATGAGATTATTCGCGGTCGCCTCAAGTCCCTCTTCGTCCATGAGCAGCTCTTCATAGAGCTTTTCACCCGGACGCAGACCGATGAATTTTATATCAATGTCCTTTATATGGCGTATAGCCCGAAAGTCTGATAATATTCTCCGCGAGATCGACTATCTTCACAGGCTCGCCCATATCGAGCACAAATACCTCGCCGCCCTTTGCGGAAGCGCCCGCCTGAAGAACAAGGATACAGCCTCGGGGATGGTCATGAAATAACGGATGATATCCTTTGTGAGTGACGGTTACAGGACCGCCGTTTGCTATCTGATCCTTGAAAAGCGGGATAACCGAGCCGTTCGAGCCGAGGACATTGCCGAATCTGACGGCAACAAACTCGGTATCCGAATGCTTGTTGTAGGTCTGGACTATCATCTCGCAGATACGCTTTGTCGCGCCCATGATATTCGTGGGGTTGACAGCCTTATCTGTTGAGATAAGCACAAAGCGCTCAACGCCGAACTTGTCCGCCGCGCGAACGGTTTTGAGAGTGCCAAAAACATTGTTCTTGACAGCTTCGTTGGGGTTGTCCTCCATAAAGGGGCACATGCTTATGCGCCGCGGCATGGTAGACGATATTCGGATGATATCTTGCAAACACGGATTCAAGGCGTTTGCTGTCTCTGACGGAGCCTATGAGCACCTTTGACATCGACTTCCGGATGAGTGCGCAGAAGCTCGTTCTGATATTATAAGCGTTGTTCTCATAGATATCGAAAATTATGAGCTTGTGCGGCGAATGCTCCGCTATCTGACGGCAGAGCTCGCTGCCTATCGATCCGCCGCCGCCCGTGACGAGAAACCGTCTTTCCACTGACATAGTCCATGACAGAATCGAGCTTTTTTATCTTTATCGGCGGGCGGCCGAGAAGATCTTCTATATTGATGGAACGGATATTTTTGAAAGTCCCATCTTCTTATCTATCATCTGCCCGATGCTCGGGAGCGTCTTGACAACGCAGCCCGTCTTTGAGCAGCGGCGAAGAATCTCACCCTTACGCTCCGGGTCGCAGACGGAATGGCGAAGATTATGGTCTTGATATTATATTTTTCGGCAACTTCCTCTATCTTATCGCATTTGCCTATGACTTTAACACCGTATACAGTGCTGCGCTTTTTATCCGGCGAATCATCAAGAATACAAACCGGATAATATTCCATAGCGGGACTTGTTTTTATCTCGTGGATCAATATATTTGCAGCGTCGCCGGCACCGATTATCATGGTGTTGTTGCGGTTCGACTTGGGCGTAATGCCCTTCCACGGCTTGCGTCTGAGCGTTCTGAGCACCATTCTGACAGCCACCACGCCGGCGCCCGAAAGCAGTACAGCCATAATATATATGCTCGGCGCAAAAATACGGAAATTTCAGCGCAGTGCGGATAAGAGCGAAAGCTATCGACGAGCTCATGGCACACACCGCAACCATGCACGCGTCGCGCATGGAGGCATACCCCAGAGCACCTGATAGGTCCTCGACAACGTGAACACGCAGGCATATATAACGGCAAGCACAACCACACTCAGCCAAAAGCTACCGCGGGTGATTTCTTTCGCAAGTGCTTCAACCCGAAATTCGTTTCGCATCCATATGGAAAACATGACCGAAAGTATCAGCACAGCCATATCAAGAAAATACAAAAGCGTCACTATCAAATCGCGCTTTTTCAAAGTTGCCCCTCCGTTTCCCATCTTCTTATTATTGGTTTAATTATATGTTGATATATTCGAACTGTCAATACAGAACTTGAAATATAATTCGTGCATAAATTTGGTATTTTTGTATACTTACACAGTCAATTTGCCGGGCAATAAATTTCACGCAAAACAAAAAGCACGAACCGAAAAATCGTTCGATTCGCGCCTTGTATTTTTTGTAATATCAGAAGTTTGAGCCGTTCCAGCCCCAGTGCTCAGCCTCTTCGTATTTGACATAGATATTGGCGGGAGCTATCCCCGTCTCCGCGGAGACTGCGTCGCAGATAGCCGCAGTCAGCTTATCATAAACTGCATCCGACGCGCCGCCGAAAAGGCTCAGCTCGATATAAGCCATGGGCTCATCGCCCTTGCCGCCGAAATACATCGAGATTTTATCGTCAAAACGAGAGCATGAGCCAGCGCTCTGTCTTTCCGGGGACGAGAGAGATTATCCTGCCGTATTCTGCGGCAAGTGCATCCTGCTTTTTTTTGCAAGTTCAATGTTTGTTTTAGTGCTGATATAGGGCATATTTACCTCCTTTTCTGTTATCAGTTGATTCTGATGAAGTCCCCTGCCGGGACGGTTATACCGCTGACGGTCACATCGGATTCCGTATAGTTGACATAAATCTTTGCACCCGTGTCGTATTCCGTGCAGAACACACCGCTCATTATCTCCGCTGCGAAGTCATGCGAGCAGCCTGAAGATCCTTGAGGCGCCGCATCGGCGCGTTCATAGAGCTCGGAAGCCGAGGCTATCCAGTTTTCGTAATAGACTCCGACTGTATCCGTGCTGTCCTCGTCGGACTTATTCTTTTTGTGCTCTGCATAGGTGTCCGAATACGTCCACTCATAAGCGGGGCTCGCACCGTATTCGACACAGCGCAGGAACGAGGTTTGGCATTCTCGCTGAAGTTGAGCGGCTCGCCGGAATAGCCGACTATTCCGTGGAGAACGAGCTGCAAAAAACGGCACGCTGACATATGCCGAGCGGCTCTGCGACGCAGAGGTCGGCAGATGCGAAATGAAGCTGACATTCTTTATAACGCGGAAGTTGCCCGTGTCGGTCATTAGCTTCATATTCGCAGTCAGCGACGGGAGCTGTTCGATATCATTTCCGCGCTCTCCTGGCGGTTAAAGCCGTTCTTATAATAATCGGAATAGAGCAGACTGCCGACATCGTTGAGGCAGAAGCCCGTAAACTGGGAAAATCTTGTGTCTTTGAGTATCTCGATTATCGATTTTTTCAACATACTTCATGCCGAGCATGCGCTTTGCGTATTTATCTTTTCCGAGCGGACTGTTATTTATTGCATTGTATTCCGCCTTTTTTGCCGAAGATGCTGCCCGCAGTCCTGCCGGAAGAGAACGAGTCTCCCTTTGCCGCAGAGAGCAGATTGACATCGAGATACATCTCCATGTTCTGTGCGTTGACATATTCGACAAGATCTTTGAGGTCGGAGCGAGTGCCGAGGCGGGCGAGCAGAGACGCAGTCATTATGCTCGACTGATCCGTTCCGCCGCTCAGCGCGCCTTTGTAGCGCAGCTTTTTATTGAATTTATGCCTTTCGACTTCATTCGCGTGAGCATATCGAGAGCCTGCTCGAAGTCGGTGAAGGTCTTTTCTTTTTTGAGATTCAGACGCTTGAACGAGAACAGAGTGTCGTCCGAGACGCCGATAACGGTCAAATCAAGCGGCAGATACTCCTGCTCCTCGACCGTTCTTGTCGAGAGTATTCTCTCCCCTTATCAGCTGTTCGCGAGCCGCAGCCGCCATGCCTGTATAGTCCGCGTTCGAGCCGCCGAGGAAGCGTATGCAAAGTCCGATATCGCCGTCATACGACTCAGAGCTCATATAGAACTTTCCTTTTGATTCGGTGCAAGGCGTGATATCGAACGACACGCCCGCTTCGTAAAAATCGTTGCCGCCTCTGACTCTGTCCGCGCTGACGGTGGCTATTGCATCGCCGCTGTCTATTATTGTGACAAAGGCGTTGTTCCCCTGCTTCATGCCGTATGCGGGAATAAGCGCGTTTGCGGTGCCGCTGTTTGCGTGACCGGATGCCGCATCGCCGCCGTAAATCGGGAAGCTCAGTTCGCTGTCAAACGAATCGTCTCTCGTGTCGGTCTTTATGAGCGCGCCGCTGCCGTCGGGGACGAAGATATAGTCGCCCTGCTGGGGTTCGGAATAAGCGCCGAAGAAATTGAGAAGGCTGAGCTTCGTGAGCTTTGCGTCGGAATCCGCAACGAGATTTTCATATTTTGCGCTGACATAGACGCTGCCGTCTTTTATCTGATAATTGACGACAAGCTTGAAAGCTATATCGCCTTTTTCATATATTTTTTCTTTGTGTGCAGTTGCAGTGTCGGGAGCGAGAATATAAGTAACACTCAGAGCGTCGTCGGCAAAGCTGCACTGGGCATTCTGGAACGACACGCTGTTATCCTGAGTGTTGAGCTTATAGAGTGTGTCTCCGCTGACTATTTCAAGGGTCGCCGTTGCGGCGCCCGAATTCTCCTGAGTCGGGGCGCAGACCAGAGCTTTTCGCTGTCGTCATGGGAAAGATCGGCGACACAGACGGAATATGTGCTCTCGTCAAAGAGCAGCTCGATAAGTCCGGATTTGCCGACCTGTTGAAGATTGGCTTTATCGCCGACGGAATGGAGCAGAGTCGATTCCGCAGCACCCGCCTCGGTGGGCGTGCCTTTTATTTTCGTCACGGCGACGGGTCGGAGCACGCGCTCAGGGGAGCAGAGCATTGCCGCCGAAAGCAGCAGAGCCGATATCCTCGCCGTTATTCTTTTTTTCCTGTTTTTAATAGCCATAACAAGATCTCCCATATCTATAAAATCGCCGCTTTGCGTTGAACTCTTCATTTGATTATATCATCTTTGAGCCGTTTATTCAACCTCGCTCACTTATCCACATCGAACCAGAAGCGCACACCGCCGTGTTCGTTGACAACGCCGCACTCTCTGCCGAGCCGCTTCTGGATGGCTTTGACTATCGGCAGACCGAGCCCGAAATGAAAAAAATCCTCGTTCTTGCGCTTCTTTGAGGATTTTAGAAGCTGTACCATATTTTGTCAAGCTCGTCCTCAGCTATCGGATCGCCGGAGTTATAGACGCTGACCCTGTATGTGTTCAGATTGTCTTCAACCGTCAGCTGAACTATCTTCTTGCCACCGATATTCGACACGGCGTTTGACAGAAAGTTCTGGAGCACGAGCAGAATAGTCCGCTTCGTCGCTGTGGACGGTCAATCCGTCCGGTATGCGGTCGATGAGCTTTATTCCGTTGTCGTTGAACATCATCGAGAACGCCGCAAGCTGACCTTTTATCATCGCGCTCAGATCGAGCTTTTCGCACGTCGGGGACATATGAGCCGCTCTCGAGCTTTCGAGGTTTAGCAGCTCCATGACTATGCGGTTCATCTTGCCGGTCTCCTCGAGAATTATGTCGCAGTATTCCTCGCTGCCCTCGGGGGTCGCTGTTTATGCCGAGCTTGAGTCCCTCGGCGTAGCCCTGAATAATGGCTATAGGAGTCTTGAGCTCATGCGAGACATTGGCGATGAAGCTCTTTCGCGACTCGTCGACAAGCGCGCTGTGCTCAAGCTCTTCGGTCAGTTTTTCGTTTTTTATCCTGCAATTCGTCGAGCGTTTCGCTCAGTGATTCGGAGAGTATATTGATATTCTGCCCGAGATTCTGAACATCCGTCTGCGGATAGCTGACGCATTTCTTGGAGAAATCAAGCTTTGCCATGGACTCCGTTATCTCCGCCATCGCCGCAACGGGGCGCGAGAAACGCAGATTCGAATAAAGTATAATCGCGCACGCCACGGCGGCTGATATCAGCGCAAAGGCGGTCAGAAGGAATGACGCCGTATGGGCGTTTCGCCTCGACCTGATAATATGGCAGCCACAGGCGCAGGGTATCGCCGTTTTTGAGCTCGACGCGGTATCTGTAATATCCGCCAGTCTCGCTGTCCTGATATTCATATTCGTCAAAGCTTGCGCTGTCGTCAAAAAAGATCGAACACGCGCACGCTGCGTCCGGTAGTGTACATGCTCGGCGGTTCGGTAATAGACGCTGTCTCCGTCCGGAATACAAGAACTTTTCGCGATTTGAATAGACCGTGTTGCCGTCGGGGTCAAAGACCTCGATCATATAATAGTTGTTGTCGGAGACAGAGGCTAACTGTTGATAATATTCGTAAGACGCCGGATCCCCGTTGTCGAGCGAATCGCGGATGCTCTGCATATTCATTATCTCCGCAAAGGCATAGACAGAGTTGAGCAGCACGCCGGGGCGCAGTGCGACAAGTATTGCGGCAGCACTATCAGGACGGTGATGAGCTCGAAAGCCATGCGCCGTCCCGATTTTCTGATTCTGTCATTTTTCTTGCCGACCGACGGCTCAAACTCAGTTCACCTCTATCTTATATCCTGCGCCGTAGACCGTGCGCAGATGGCGGCTGCCCCAATCGCCGAGCTTCGTGCGAAGGCGCGCAACATGGGAGTCAACCGTTCTCGAATCGCCGAGAAAGTCAAAGCCCCAGATATCATCGAGCAGCTGCTCGCGCGAGAACACCCGCTCGCGGTTTGAAGCGAGCTTATGAAGAATGCCGTATTCTTTATGAGTCAGCTCGATTTCGTGCCCGTCGCAGACGACGGAATGAGCCACGACATCGATAACGAGACCATCTATAACTATCTTATCGGTTGGGTTGTCCGCGGTGCGCTTTAATCGCGCTTCGATACGCTTGACGAGCACAGTGGGGCTGAACGGCTTTGTTATGAAATCGTCCGCGCCGCACTTCCGAAGCACTCGAGCTCATCGAACTCCTCGCCGCGCGCAGTCAGGAAGATGACCGGGACATCGGAGGTTTCGCGAATCTTGCGGCAGACCTCCCAGCCGTTCATCTCCGGCATCATTATATCGAGCACAGCCAGGGCTATATCGCTGTTTTCCGAGAAAACGCGCAGAGCCTGCGCACCGTCCTCCGCCTCGACAGTTTCAAAGCCCTTGGCGGTGAGGAAATCCCTGATAATGCGGCGTATCTTCGCCTCATCGTCCGCGATAAGTATCTTCTGCAAAAGTTACCTCCTTCCGGGTCGTGCATCTCTGCGCGCCCGGGATAAAAAATCAATTATTACTGATTTTATCACATATCGACAAATTTAACAAGGTGTCAGCACAGTGGGGGCGCTATTTTTCAAAATTATATCGGCGCGCTATTGCAATCGGGAGGCAAAATAAGTATAATAGATAACATAAATTCAAAATTGGGGAGATTGCGAACAAAGCAAATCTCGCCGAATATAGGGAGGGCATGACCTTTGTTAGGTAAATTCGTCAGAGTCAGAATAACAAACCCGGTCGGCTCCCTGAACCGTCAGTACGGATACAGATATTCTCTCAATTTCGGCTCTCTTGAAGGCAGGCGGCAGTTTGACAACCGCTTCGCAGGCGCCTATATCATGGGCATTCATCATCCCGTCAGACACTTTGATGGGCGCGCAATTGCCGTTTTATACAGAGAGGGAGAGCGCAAGGGCAATACTTGTCGTTGCGCCGAAAAATATGCGTTTTATCGGCTATCAGATAGCCGATGCGCTCCTTTGCGGAGCCCGAGGGGCACATACCGCCTCGAGTGTCTCTACGAGCGCTCGTGCGGTGCCGTCGTATGCCGCAGAATAAACGGCGAGATCAGACTTCTTTCTCATCAAGAACAGCCGCAGCGCCCACTGGGGATTCCCCAAAGGTCACATGGAGCGCGGGCGAAACGCCCGAGCAGACTGCACGGCGCGAGGTTCTTGAAGAGACCGACACATCGACATCATCCCGGACTTCACCGCAAAAATCCGACTACACGATTCAGGGCAAGGTCGAAAAGAGCGTAACCATCTTTTTGGCAAAACCGAAGACACAGAGACGATAATTCAGCGCGAAGAGATAGATGACTACATCTGGCTCGGCTTCGACAAAGCGCTCGAAACATTGAAATTTGAAAACGACAAGGCGATTTTGAAGAGCGCGCGTCGTTTTATGGATTTCAAGGGAATTTTTGAAACCGATGACTGACGGCAAAAACGCCGAAAAAGGAAAGGAAAAGAACATGACTGAAGAATTCGCTCAGGGTCTCGTTGACTTTTTTCAGAACAAGATCCCTAACGAACTGATAATCTTTTCTCGTATCGCTGCTGCCGGTTCTCGAGCTGCGCGGCGGCATGATAGCGGCGAAGCTGCTGCACGTTGATTTTTGGCGTGCGTTCGCCATATGCTATCTCGGCAACATTCTGCCGATCCCGTTCATCCTGCTTTTCATACGCAAGATATTCCAATTTCTGCGCGACAAGCCGGGCTTTTTCAAAGATCATCGAAAAGCTTGAGATACGCTCAATGCGAAACAGCGAAAAAAGTCAAACGCTGGCGCAACTGGGGTCTGCTTTTATTCGTTGCCATTCCCCTGCCCGGAACGGGCGGTTGGACCGGAGCACTGATAGCTGCCCTGACCGACATGAGAATAAAGAAATCCTTCCCGATAATTGCCATCGGCATTCTTATCGCGGGAATAATCATGTCCGTCATCACCTACCTTGTGCCCTCTTTCTTCGGATTTTAATGTTCGGCATATAAGGAGGAGCAAACATGAAAAAAGCGGTATCATTCATTCTTGCGGCAATTATGCTCATCATGCTGCCCGCAGGCGCATTTGCAGCGCACAGTGCAGCTGCGACACGCCGCCGTCGTTATGGTCAACGGCTTCGGCACCGAGCTCTATCACGACAACGGCGACGGCACACAGAGCGCTGTTTTCCCGATGGGCGCCGTTGAGATAGTCAGCGCCATTCCGAGCCTTGCCGGCGCATTCGCGGCTCTCGCCGCAGGCGAACACGAGCTGTTCCGCACGCTGCTCTCAAAGGCTCTGTTCCATCTCATGGGAAACATGATGTGCACCGCGGACGGTACGGCAAAGATATCGGCAAGTCATATCAGACGCCGACCGACACCGACATACACAAAAAAGACACCCACGGACAGTATCAGGGCGAAAATGACGGCGGGCGCTACATCTTCGGCTACGACTGGAGACTCGACCCCGTCGAAAGTGCACGCGAGCTTGAAAAATATATCGAAGAAGTAAAGGCAGTCACCCGCCACGACAAAGTCGTGCTCTGCGCACACAGCGAGGGTACCTGCGTCGCGGCTTCGTACATTTCGCTCTACGGCTCAAAGAACATAGAGAAAGTCGTTTTCCTGAGCGGCGCGTTCCAGGGAATAACGCTCGTAGGCAATCTTTCACGAAGAATCTCGACGTCAAAGGCAAGGCAGACGCATTTGAGCTGTTCATAGAAACCTTCCTCGGTGGCGACACGACGGGCGATTTTGTCAGCAGTCTCTTCTCCGTGCTCAAGGATGCATTCATAGTCGACCTGCTGCTGTGCCTCGTCAACAACATCCTTGAAGAGGATCTTGACGCACTCTATGACGACTGCCTGACAGAGATAATAACCACCATGCCCGGCGTCTGGAGCTTCGTGCCCGACGCATACTATGAAAATGCGAAGAAAGCTCTCTATTCCGACACCGGAGACAAATATTCGGCTCTGACAAATCTCACCGACAACTACCACTACAATGTTCAGGTCGGTCTCGGCGACAGGCTCAAAGCGGAGCAGAAGAACGGTCTTGCAGTCTGCGTGAGCATGGGATACGCGATAGCACCCATCCCGGTATATGACAACTGCGTTGACCAGACCGATATGCTCATCGACACGAAGTTCGGCTCGCTCGGTGCGACCTGCGCACCCATAGGCGAGACGTTCAAGGCGGACAGCACGAACAAATATCTTTCAAGCGATCTGCTCGTTGACGCCTCCACCTGCGCTTTCCCGGATTCGACATGGTTCGTCAGATATCAGGATCACAACGATTTCTGCGACGCCTACAACGACTTCGTATATTATCTGCTGACTGCTGACGGGCAGCCGACAGTCACATCGAACGCGGCGTTTCCGCAGTTCATGGCTTTGCGACGGGCACAAAGTTCTTGTCCCCGCGGGCGCACTTCCCGAAGCCGACACAAGACCTAGCGTAATAAGATTCGGCGAGAACACATACAAGCTCATAAAAAGAGTTGATTGAATCGAACAAAAAGTAAGATAAAATCGACCGTCCCGAAGCTTTGCCGCGGGACGGTTTTGTTATGTCTTTTAATATGCCTCGAATCTTGCGATAGTCGCAAAGCAGCGGGTCTCCTCGATAACGAGTTTTATATACTGCATTCTCGCCTCTTCAAAGCGGCAAATGCGCTTAGAGCCGATGACGGTGCCGGCAAATATCTTTTTCCACTTGCCGTTTATCTGACCGTATAGCGAGAATTTTTCTATCTGCTGACCTGTCGCAATATGCTCGGAGAGCACAATCTTGTCGATATCGTAATCATCGCCAAGGTCGAGCGTCAGGGTAGCATGGTCGGGATCGAAGCCCGAGTGCCAATACTCGTCGGTGGTGTGGGTCAGAGCCATCTGACCGCGATGCTCCCTCATCGAGATGGCAGGAGTCGGTCATTATTGAATCGTCCGCCAGATCCTCGTTGAAATCAATCTGAAGCTGCGCGCCCATGGCGAGCAGCGTTTCGACATCGCGCTGAGCGAACAGGCCGTCCTTGTTCGGCGGGATATTGAGCAGCAAGCTCGCATTCGCACCGACGGAGTTATAATAGATCTCCATAAGCTTCGACAGGGGCTTTACCTCATAGTCCTCGTTGAGATGATAGAACCAGCCTTTTCTTATCGAGACATCGACCTCTGCGGGATACCAAATAAGCTTCGAGACGTTCTTTATCGCCTTGCGGCTGCCGAGGTCGAGCGTGGTAGCGCTTATCCTCTTCGGCGGCTTCTCAGCAGTCTGCTGAGACGCGGCAGCTATCAGCTCCTGATTGCTGTAATAATACGGCACGACATTCCACTCGCTCTTGCGGCAGACTCCCGCCTCGTTTCCGCACCAGCGGACATCTGGACCGTGACGGAAATGACCGCCTCGGGCTGGCACTCGCGTATAAGGTCATAGTAGCCCTGCCAGTCATACTCCTGCTTGCGTCCGTTTTTGCCCTCGCCGCATGCGCCGTCGAACCAGACGCAGAATATATCGCCGTAGTTCGTCAGCAGCTCGCGCAGCTGATTCTTGAAATATTTATTATACGCCTCGCCCTCGCCGTAGCGGGGCTCGTGCCTGTCCACGGTGAAAGATAGACGCCGAACTTGAGACCGAATTTTTGCACGCTTCGGCGCATTCGCGCACGACATCGCCCTGTCCGTCTTTCCATTTGCTTTTTTGACGCTGTAATCCGTATATTCGCTCGGCCACAGGCAGAAGCCGTCATGGTGCTTGCAGGTCAGGATAATCGCTTTCATGCCCGCCGCACGGACTGCCGCCGCCCACTGATTCGCGTTGAGCTTCTCGGGATTGAAGAGCACCGGGTCGTCGTTACCGTTGCCCCACTCGGGTTTGTGAATGTGTTCATGCCGGAAGTGAATAAAGGCATAGAACTCGAGCTCATGCCACTTGAGCTGGCGCTCGCTCGGCACGACCGCCGCCGCGCCGCTTTATGTAATCGTCATTCTTCTTCATATCTGCTTTCCTTTCGGATATATGATACATGATGTATATAAAGATAACATAAACTTCGCGCGAAGTAAACTTATCAGACAAAAAAATCCGCAGCAAATTTTTCTTCGCTGCGGATTTTTATATTTATTCGACTGTTACGCTCTTCGCAAGATTTCGCGGTTTATCGACATCGCATCCGCGCTCGACCGCCGTGAAATAGGCTATAAGCTGGAGCGGAACGACATTGAGCGAGGGCATATATTCAGGCAGAGTACTCGGCACCTTTATGGCGACATCCGAAAACTCGCCTGCGTTCTCTCTGCAGTCCTCACCGACGAGCGCCGCAACATATGCGCCACGGCTCTTGACCTCACGGATATTGCCGAGGGTCTTTTCAAAGAGATCGGGCTGAGTTGCAACGGCGAACACGGGAGTTCCCGGCTCGATAAGCGATATCGTGCCGTGCTTGAGTTCGCCGGCGGCGTATGCCTCCGGACTTGATATAGGATATTTCCTTGAGCTTCAATGAGCCTCGAGCGAAATTGAATAATCAAGCCCGCGCCCGATGAAAAATATGCTTGAAGCCCTTTGAGAACCGCTCGGCAACGGGCTTGAACAGCTCTTCGTTTTTCGAGTATCTGTTCAATCTGCTCGGGCAGGCGTAAAAAGTGCTTCGCAATGCCGCTTTTCCTCCGATTCATCGAGCCTGCCGACCGCCCTTGAAAGGCGCAGGGCAAGCAGATAGACTGCGGCGAGCTGAGCCGAAAACGCCTTTGTTGTGGCGACGGCTATCTCGGGCCCCGCCATGGTGTATATAACATCGTCGCTCTCTCTGGCAATCGTGCTCTCGACGACATTGACTATTGAAACAGTGTGTGCGCCCTGCTCTTCGCTTCGCGGAGCGCGCCAGGTGTCCGCCGTTTCGCCCGACTGGCTGATAACAACACAAAGATCGTTATCTCGGACAACAGGGGTGTCTGTAGCGGAATTCGCTCGCGAGGTCACACTCGCAGAGTATCCCCGCCGAGCGCTCTATCAGATATTTGGCGGTCATTCCGACATGCCACGCGCTGCCGCAGGCGACGATATGAATCACACCGATATTTTTTATCTGCTCGTCGCTGAGGGTGAGCTCCGGGAGATTGACTTTTCCGTCAGCTATTCTGCCGCCGAGCGTATCGCGCACGGCTTTCGGCTGCTCGGCTATTTCTTTTTTTTCATGAAATGCTTATAGCCGCCCTTTTCGGCGCTGTCCGCATCCCAGGTTATATGCATAAGTTTTTTTTGTCTATCGGCTTGCCGTCGGAATCGAAAAATCCAACCGAAGTTTTGCCGACTATTGCAATCTCGCCGTCCTGCATGACGGCGCAGTCGCGTGTATATATTTGAGCAGAGCCGGGATATCGGAGGCGAGATAGTTCTCCCCGCTGCCTATGCCGACTATCAGCGGGCTGTCTTTTTGGCGGCAAGTATCTCATCCGGATGATCGCTCATCAGCACCGCGACGGCATAAGAGCCGCGAACGCGCTTTATAACTTTCAGCATAGTCTCAAGCGGATTTCCGTCATAGAAGCTGGCGAAAAGCTGAGCGAGAACCTCCGTGTCGGTCTGCGACTTAAACTGCCTGCCCTGCTTTTCAAGCTCGGCTTTGAGTTCAAGATAGTTTTCGATGATGCCGTTATGGACGAGGGTGACGCGCCCGCTCGAACCCGAATGAGGATGGGCGTTTGCATCGGTCGGCGCGCCATGGGTCGCCCAGCGGGTATGACCTATACCCACGCTCCCCTGCGGGGTGCCGACTTCGTCGAGCTTCTGCTGAAGGTCGCTTATCCTGCCCTTCGTCTTGACAGTGGTTATCTTCCCGTTTCGGCATACGGCGATGCCCGCCGAATCGTAACCTCTGTACTCCAGCTTCTTCAAACCATCGATCAATATCGGAGACGCACTGTTATCTCCAACGTAACCAACAATTCCACAATATTCTGTTTTTTCCTTTACAAAAAATATTTGTGCATTGCTCTCCCCTCTGTCTGCGCGTCGCCGCGCTGTTTTATAAGAGAGCCTGTGTCCCCCCCTGCACTTATGGGGCAAGAAGCATCCGCCGAAAATTTCGATGACTTCTTCCTCGTCATCTGCAAAGGCTCGCAGCCTTCAGTGCTTGCAGACCCGGCGCTATTTTTATGACCGAAAAATTTTAAAACGGTTTGACAAATTTCCTTTCTCGATATTACACAAACGGCACTGAAACGCAAATGCAGTCTTATTATATGCAAAACGCTGCCAAAAGTCAAGTCGACTGTCTCAAAAAGAAAAAAGACCGTTCTGCAAGGCATACAGATTGGTCTTTAGTATATGTTTTTTCGTGCGGTTTACTGCTTTGCTTCCTGCTTTTCTGCCTTTTCGCGCTCGCGGCGTTTTCGGTCGGCGCAGGGTCGCAGAGCTTCATGAAATCGACCTTGCCCATCCGGGTGCGCGGCAGAGCGTCGAGAATGATAATCTTCGTCGGGCGCGAGAAGCGCGGCAGATTTTCGCTGCAGAATTCATTTATTTCTTCAATCTTTTTCTTCTTGTTCTCCGGCTCGCTGTCGAGCGCGCGACATAAAGACTTGACTATCGGCTTCGCCTCGATATAGCCCTGAACGGCGCAAGCCTCGGTTATCCCGGCGACGCCGATGACCTTTTCTTCGATATCGGACGGATAGACATTATAGCCCGAGATAATAATAAGTCTCTTTTTGCGCCCGGTGGAGAACAGGAAGCCGTCCTCATCGATATAGCCGAGGTCGCCAGTGAGCACCCCAGCGCACGCCGCTGTCGTCGGTATAGACTCCGCTTGTCGGCTCGTTTAAATAACCCTCCATAAGAGTCGAGCCGGAGACGGCTATCTCGCCGACGGTGTTTGCGGGCAGGCGTTTTTTGTCCTTATCCCATATCTCGACGCGCATACCGTAAAACGGCTTGCCGACGGAATTGCGCTTGAAATCGGCATATGTATTCGCGCAGCAGACGGAACTGACCTCGGTAAGCCTGTAGCCGCGGAAAAGTCTGCCCTTGCCGCCCCATTTTGCGATAGTCGAGTTGAACATATCAAGGAACTGCTCGGTCACGATATCGCCGCCGCTGAAGAGCAGCTCTAAATTTCGCAGATGCTTTCCCTCGAAGTTCTTCTGCTCGAACATCTTTTTATACATATTCGGCACGCCGACTATGAACGAAATTTTATATTCGCGCATAAGCTCGTTTGCCTTGCGCGGCTTGAAGCGTGCGACAGGGATACAGCAAAGCCCTCGCACATGCTGAAATGCATGGACACGCCGAGACCGAACGCATGGAAGAGCGGCAGGACTATCATCGAGCACTCGACGCCCGGGGTGTTGTGATGCTCGACCTTTCCCGTCTTATAGGCGAGCTCGTTGAGCGCCTTTGAAGAGAGCTTTATGGTCTTGCTCTTTCCCGTTGTTCCGCCGCCGTGAAGATAGACGGCAATATCCGAGCCGTTGTTGTGGACTCCGTCCGAGGGCGGGCAGCGATGGATCGCCGCGCGGTAGCTCAGCGCATTTTTTATGCCCGACGACGCATGCGCTGCGAACAGCTCATAGCCGCGGAAAGCCGGATGAGCCGCAGGCGAAACATAATCGGAATTCGAGCACACAACGCACGGGACATTGTGGAAATTGAGCATATCGACATAGGGCTTTGCGAGCAGATCCATGAGCATAACGCCCTTTGAGCCGACCGCGTCCATAGTCTCCTTGAGAAGCTCGGGCGGGGTCAGCGGATGCACGATATTCGCGATAACGCCTATTTTATTGAGAGCATAAAAGGCGACGAAGCTCTGCACGCAGGTCGGCAGGAACACGGTGTACACATCACCGCGCCGAAGCCCCGCGCTCTTGAAATACGCCGCGAGACGGTCGATATCGGAAAGCAGAGCGGAACGCTTAATCCTGTGACCGAAATGAATCGCGGCATCATAGTCGCCGAACGCTGCAGTGTTGTTCTTGAAATACTCGTAGCAGTTGTAGCTTTCGGTTGGTATCATATTTATTTTCTCATCTCCCACAATATATTTTTTATATGCAAGGCAATAAAATGTCAAGACAAATGTCGCAGATAATGACCGTTATATATTTCCGTTAAAAAAACCGTTCCGAATAATTCCGGAACGGTTTTGCTTTTGTCTGTCAATAGCTGATAACAAGTTCATCCATGCGGACGAGGTCATCGTCTACGATTGAATATCCGTCATTCTCGATAATCACCTGGAGCGATATCGTGACGGGGTCAAGATATCCGATATTATCAAGATTCTTTTCGACCTCGGTGATTATTCCGTCCGCCCAGAGCTCCTCGCGCTCGGAGTCAGAGAGCTTATCGAACTCCCTTTTCTCGCGCGTTCGCCATAGGACTTCTCGAAATCGTAGATGCCGTTTTTCTCCGCTTTTGATATGACATCTATCGGATAGACGGTCACGCTGACAAGGAATCTGTCGGAGCTTCGCGTTACCTCGCCGACCTCATACTTACAATGGGCATAGAGCGTTTCGAATATCTTCACCATGCGCTGATAAGTCGCGTCGGATACCTCGTCGATATTCATGCACATTTTGAAATATTCAACCTCGTCCCGGATATACTGCTGATACTGGGTTTCGCATTCTTCGGCAGTGCCGCCGACCGATTCCAGATACTCGTCGCTGTTCTCATTAAGATAGACAGAGTCGAGCGTGCCGCGGACATATGCGCCGATCTGCGAGCGCGACGCCGTACACGAGCACAGCATGAATACGCACAGCAGAACCGCCGCAAGCGCGGAGATCCTCTTAACCATTATTCAACTACTCCTATATAACCGATCAAATTATCGGAAGCTAAAGAGAAGTCTATCACAGCAAAGACCGGGCGTCAACAATATTACGTATAAACATACATTTTTTGCGGCTTTTCTGCAAATATTTTTGATAATTTATAAATGAATCCTAAAAATTACCGACACTCGAACCAATCGGGACCCGGGCGGTAGCCGTTTATCCAGTCCGTGCTCGGCGCAGAACGGATGCGAGCGCAGGACGAAGCGCAGGGTATTCATCGCGCTGCGGAATATCTCCGCGCGGGTGATGCCGTCCGGCTTGCCGAGGCTCTCGAGCAGAGTCGGGTCATATTTTGCCTTGCGCGAGCCCGCTCCCGCGCCGGGCATGAGCACGTCCACCTGTCCGCGCACGCGGTAAGCGTTATTGCGAAGCAGCGGAAAATCCGGGTCTTTGCAAGCGCGCATCCACCAGTCGGTCATGACGCAGCCGTCATATTCCCACTCGCCGCGCAGTATCTGCGTGCAGGTGCCGTAATGATAGTGTCCCCAGACGCCGTTTATCTTATTATAGAAGTCATTATATTGAATGGGTGCGCGGTTTTGACGCATATCTCAAAGCCCTTGAGATAAATCTCGCGCAGAGCGCGCTCGGACACGCGCGAATCGTTATAGATACGCATGGTCTCCTGATTGTTGCAGGCGAAGTGCTTCGGGCAGGCGGAGACCCCCTGCGACTGGATACCGCGCACGACCGCCGCACCCATGGTGCCGGCGAGCAGCGGATCTTCGGAGAAATATTCAAAGTTTCTGCCGCAGAGCGGATCTCTGTGGATATTCATACCGGGGCGAGCAGGACATCGGAGCCCTTTGCGCGCCATCTCGGCACCCTCGGCAGCATACAACTCGCGGACGAGCTGCTGATTCCATGTGCTCGCGAGCAGCGTGCCGATAGGCAGGAGCGAGGCATAACAATGGAGTCTGATGCCGGAGGGGCCGTCCGTTGCGCTGACGGGCGGCACGCCTTTTTTGCGCAGAGATTTAAAGTATTCCGCCGTAAACTGCGGCGTTGCCGGGAGTGCCGAGCTTGCTGTTCATGACATAATCGCCACGGCAGAGAGCCTCAAGCTCAACATCCTCGAGCTGAGCCGTGAAGCCCGCAAGAGTCGCTCTGTTATTGGCGACATCTTCGAGTTTTATGCCCTTGTCGCCCGTGAAATCGGGAGCTTCGGGCAGATTTTTCTCTATCTCCTCACGGCGCGAAACGGTGCTCAACGGGACAGATTCATATGCTTTTTCTATTTTTCCCTGTTCGTCGGTCGCGGCGACAAGGCGGTCGAACGCCTCTTTTCGGGGCGCAGTCCGCGCGGCTCGCAAGACGCTCGGTGACGCGAAGTTCCGGCTCTGTGTGAACGCCTATCTGCTCGCAGGAGCGCACATCGGTGCCGGCATAGATGGGATAGTCCCCAGCTTCGAGCACATAGCAGAACGCCGCGCCGGATTTGCCGGAGTCGTCGAACGACGCCATATTGGCGCACGGGAACGACACGACCACCCTTTTTGCTCTTCGCCCGGCAGAAGAGTGCGCGTTTTTTCATATGCGGCAAGGCTCTTTGCCGCCTTGCCGAGCTCGCCTGCGGCGCGCCGTAGTAGAACCTCAATAACCTTCTTTGCCCGCGGCAGAGCCTACATTCCTGACTTTTTTACGGAGACTATTATTCTGTCGTCAGCCTCCATGACAGTCTTGTCGGACAGCTCGAACGAAGTGTAGCTAAGGCCGAAGCCGAACAGGGAACATGACCTTTTCGGGCGCGAAGGTTTCAAAATATCTGTAGCCGACGAAGATATCCTCGGCGTAGTTGTTGTATGTCTTTTTGCCAAAGTTCTTCGCCGCCGGATAGCTCTTGTAGCAATCGGCAATGGTATCGGGCAGCTTGCCGCTCGGCGACACCTTGCCGGAGAGCACCTCGCCTATGGCGTTTCCGCCTCCATGCCGCCCTGCCAGACATAGAGCACGGCGCTTAATTTTTCGCCGTATTTATTCATCCAAGACATATCTATAATATTGCCGCTGTTTATCAGCACAACGGTATTTTTGAAATTCGCCGTCACTTTGTCGAGCAGCGCGGTTTCGTCGTCGGTCAGATAATAGCTGCCCTTTTAAGAGTATTCTCCTGTCCCTCGCCCGCGGAGCGACCTATAACTACGACGGCGCAGCTGCTGCGCTTTTTGCCGCATCGGCGACGGTCTTTTCGTCAATCTTCATCTCACCGTGATAGCGCGGCCATGCTCCCCACGAAGCCGTCGTCCGCCGGGTTATTCTTTATCCAATCCGAGTATATCTTTTCAATCTGTTCGTCGACTTTTATTCCGGCGTTTTCATGCCGTCCACAAGATCGACGCAATAAGGCTTTGTTGACATCGCCTCCGGAACCGTAGCCGACGAAGAAATAGTCCTCTGAATTCTGCCGAATATGCAGACGTTCTCGTCATTTTTATCGGCAGCACGCCGTTGTTTTTGAGCATGACTATGCCCTCTTCGGCGGCAATTCTTGCAATCGACTTCATCTCCTCCGAGTATCGGGCGAACCGAGCTCGCCCTTGCTCAAGCCCTGCGCGGTTGCGGAAGTAATCAAATTGACTGCTTTTGAAAAAATTCTGCGTACTTTGTTGCTCATTGTATTATCTCCTATTCGGCTGTTATTTGCGTTTCATTGCGCGTATCTTCGCCTTGTCCTGCGGCGTGACGCGATAAGATTCGGTTATCTTCTGAAGCGACTTGTTAAAAGTGAAATCGTCGAGGCGGTTATCTTCGAGATACTGCCATGTCTTTTCCGGCGCATGGACGAAGAACACGGAGACCGCCCACGAGACCGCCATCTTCACATAGTAGTCGTCGTTGGTTATCGCATCAAACTTCCCGAAAGCACGGGCGGCGTACTCATCGTCCGAGAAATAATCGAGCGCCGCGACGACCGCAAAGCGGATATCATCAGGGCTTATCGGAATCAAAAATACGGCTGCAAAAACTCCCAGACCCGCTCCCTGTCTTTTTGAAAAACTTGAGGCTGTTCACGAAGCTGTCGCATACAGACCAATTATCTATCTCCGGCACAAAATCCGCCACCGCTTTCAGATGCTCTTCGAACGGCATATCGGCACTTGCAATAACGAATCCGCGCACAAGCTTTTCTTCAAACATATCGCCCTGCGGGAGATCGGGCATAACGCCCTTGGGGCTTTCTTTTTTATCCGCGCCGCGACCGCTCTCAGCTGCGGCAGGCGCACGCCAATCATCTTACTCTTGTCGACATTTGGCAGGAGCGACAAAGCCGAACTCCCTGTACTTTTCATCTCTGAGCTGTTCGAGCTCATTTCTTATATCCATATCGTCCTCCGTCGAGATACTTATATGATTTTAACATATATAACACGCTTTTTCCATATTCAAGACCAAAAATTAGGCAAATACGCATAAAATTTTTGACTTTGCAGTGCAATATTGTATAATGATTTCAACATTTTCTCGCATACGCAAAATGAAAGGAGTCATGAGATGAAGAAAACCAATTTCAACCGTATTCTCTCGCTCTTCCTCGCCGCAGTGATGCTCTTCGGGATGCTTCCCGCAGTCTTCGCGCAGGACGCGGACACGAAGGACGTTGACTACGCGATAACAAACCCCTACGCCACGGTTGACTGGAAAAACTACGGTCAATACAAGGCGAGCCTGCACAACCACAGCATAGTTTCCGACGGCGACAACGATTTCAGATATGTCATCGAGACCTATTATTCAATGGGCTACGACATTCTCGCGATAACCGATCACGGCACCGTTGACAGAAGCTGGACAGAGCCGAACTATGTTCCCGCGCTCCAGCTCGCGCTCGGATTCAGACGCGAGAACGGCTTCGAGAAGCCGACGGGACTGACTCAGGGGCGCTACAATCAGATAACCTCCGGCAGCGACAGAGGCGGCCGCGGAATGCTCCGCGTCCCCTACGGCATCGAGAACAACCCGACTTCGTTCAACAACTCGCATGTCAACTCCTGGTTCGTTGACTACGGCAACGGTGTCCTTGGCGGCACGAGCGACTACGAGACGCCGATAAAGAATGTTGAAGAGCTCGGCGGTCTTTCGGTCATCAACCACCCCGGCGAATACACGGGCGCGCGCAACGAAAAGGATTTCGACAAGGCTTATAACGAAGACTACGACTACGATATAAACAAGTTCGCCCGTCTGCTCAAGATGTATCCCTCCTGCCTCGGCATCGATGTCAACTCAAGGGCGACTACCGCACCCGCCACGACCGCAAGCTCTGGGATATACTGCTCCAAAGGTCGTACCCTCAGGGCGCAACGTCTTTGCTTTGCAAGCTCCGACGCGCATCGCCTCTCCGCTATGGACAACGGCTGGACGATAATGCTCATGCCCTCGAACACGGTCGACAACCTTAAAAGAGTGCATGAAGCAGGGCGCGTTCTTCGCGGGAAGCAGATATATAAAGAATACCCCCCGAGCTCGAGCAGTTCAGCAAAGGAAGTCGGATATAATGTCGCGGACGAGAACGGCCAGTGGTACGCATCGCCCGATCTTGTTCAGCCGGTGATAACAAACATCGCCGTTGACGACAAAGAGGACACGATAGCGATAACCGCAGAGAACTATCTGACAATTCACTGGATAGCGGACGGCAAGGTCATTCATGTCGGCTCCGAGATCGACCTCGACGACTACTCGGACGAGATAGGCAGCTATGTCCGCGCCGAGGTTTTCGGTGAGGGCGGCATCCTCTACACCCAGGCGTTCACCCTCGACTACGACGGCGCGCCGGAGGCGGAGAACAAGTTCTTCTTCGACTGGGGCAATGTAGTCAAGCTTTTCGCCGACTCGATTCTCTATGTCTGCGGAAAGAGCGAGCTGTTCTGCAAAATCTGGTTCGCGCTGACCCACAACGACGCATTCGCAAAGTAAGTTAATAAAAAGCGGCGGCAAGCCTTGAGTGGTTTGCCGCCGCTTTTTGTTTGGTTATGACTCTTTTTTCGTCTTTGTTTTCATCTACTTTTCAATCGACTCGCGCCATTTGCGTGTCTTTATCATCTGAGCGCGTCTGCTCCAGATGATATAAATGAGCACTGGAGCGATAATAGTCGCCGCCTCATACTCGCTGTTATATCCGAAGATAAACAGGTACACCAAAGCCGCAGTTGCGATAACATCAAAATAATGCCGATAACAAGATCCATAATTTTCTCCTTTTACTGTAATTTTATTTCATTTTATCATATTCCGTTTTTGTCAAGCGCTTTTTCAATAGCGAACTTTATTTTGACAAAAATAGCATTTTGCTCATTGCAAAATTTGGCAATATGCCGTATAATAACTTTTGCAGAGTCCGTTTTTTGGTACACGAAATATTTTATAATATATCCGTAAATCAAATCGGAGGATACAAAAATGGCTAAAAAATCAAACCAGAAAATAAAGCTGCTCTATCTGATGAAGATCCTGCTCGAAAACACGGACGACGAGCACGGAATGACGCTCGCCGAGATATCGGACGCGCTGGGCGAATACGGCATCGACGCGGGAGCGCAAGACGCTCTACAACGACATTGAAGTGCTCTGTCTGTTCGGGCTCGACATCGAAAAAAGAGGAAGGGCAAGAGCGTGACTTATCATGTCATCAGCCGCGAATTCGAGCTGCCGGAGTTGAAGCTTCTTGTCGACGCGGTTCAGTCCTCGCGCTTCATCACGCACAAGAAGAGCAACGAGCTGATAAAGAAAATCGAGGGCTTTGCGAGCCGATATGAGGCGCAGGAGCTGCAGCGGCAGGTCTTTGTCTCGAACCGCATCAAGGCGATGAACGAGAGCATCTACTACGCCGTCGACTACATACACGACGCGATAAACCGCGACGCGAAGATAGCGTTTCAATACTTCACCTGGGACGAGCACAAGCAGAAGAAGCTGCGCCACGACGGCAAAATATATCGTATCAGCCGTGGGCGCTGACCTGGGGATGATGAGAACTACTATATGATTGGCTACGACTCGGACGAGAACAAGATAAAAAGCACTACCGGGTCGACAAGATGACAAAATTCAGCCGACCGAAGAAAAAGCGCGACGGCGCGGAGTTCTTCGCCGATTTCGATATGGCGCTCTCTATTCAAAGCAGACCTTCGGAATGTACGGCGGCCCGCGAAGAGACGGTCACGCTCCGCTGCGAAAACCAGCTTGCCAATGTCATGATAGACAATTCGGCTTCGACACTGCGTTTTCAAATATCACCGACACATATTTTGACATGCGCGTAAAAAGTGTTTGTGAGCCCCGTGTTTGACATGGATAATGAACTTCGGCGCGGATGTGACAGTCCTCTCCCCCCGATAGTGTAAAAGACGAGCTCACAGCCCTCGCGTCGGATGTGCTCGCGCAGTATAAATAAACAGAACGAGTAAAACAGCAAATCCTATCCACGGCTTTCGTGGGTAGGATTTTTTTCATTTCGACATGAGATAGGGATGTGTTGATAAGTTGGAGGCGCGGGTGGGTATCGGATATAGACATTCGCATCAATATTGCGAATTATCACAATGATGGAAGAACAGTATCATCCGCCCACGGAGTTTGCTAACAATTTTATTGATAAGCACCCTGTAGGGTGCGGCGACTCGGATCTTCCACCGCTGCCGCGACAGCGGCACGGGATCTTTGCAAAAACTTATTTACGGATCATAGGCAGAACTTCGTTCGCCTGCTTAAAAAATCTATAATAGTGGCAAGTGACTAAAGGATTGCTTTGCTTGCATCATCTCCAAAAAACCGTGACGCTCACGCATCAAAGGGTCGTCGAGGTCGCCGACCCCTACAAGCCGCTCAACGAGGCCTCGAAATACATAACTCGCGACTCCCCCAGTCGGCGACGCTTCGGTGATGTTGCCCGCCTTTTCCAAGATAGACTTCAAACACTGCGGCGCGGCTATTGAAAGCTTGATTATAAAGACCGGTTGGGTCGCTTGCTTTTACCTACAGCTAAATTGATAAGCCTCCCGATTTGCATCCCGTTTGTCGTCGTAAGAGACAAAGTCGGCGCAAATGCCGTCAATTACAAAGGCTTTTGAGATTTACTGTCCGTTTTTTGACACACCTGCCGTGATAGAATAGAATCAGAAAATAAGGAACGGAGAGATACATATGAAATTCAAGATAGGTTTTACTGCGGAAAAAAAGTTGAAAAAGAAAGCTCCTGAGATCGAGACAAAAGCTCCCGAAGAGGCTCCCGCGAGGGAATCGCTCGTGAGGTATTTCCCGCAGCGCGGCTTTCGACTGCACATATTACAACAATCTTTTCGACCTGCATGTCGGCGACCTCGTCTATGTTGACGGCAAGCTCGAGGGCAAGCGCGGCAAGGTTATCGATGTGTCGTACACATTCAAGATAAAGCTGTCCGACTACAAAGAGTAATCGCAAAAATCGACACGGATATCTCCGGCGAGTTCTGCTATGTCGGCGACGAATTGTTCTCTTTTGACAAAAATACCGTGCCGTTCGGAAAGATACTCCCCTACTTCAAAGCTCCCGCCAAGCCCGACGAGGAATACGCGAGCGCGAAGGAAAACAAGTTCTATAGCCTCGACGATCTCGAGGGCATGGGCGCATACGAGCACACGATAATGGTAGGCAAATCCGACTTCAACTGCGGCGAGGTTCTGTATCTCAGCGTTGAAGACGGCAAGGGGCACGCGATAGTCGGCACGGACGAGCTGCACGAGGTTGAATTTGACTACAAGAACGGCATGATTGCAAACATCACCTGCGACTGCTGGGCGTGCGGCATCTGCAAGCACGGTGTGGCGGCTGTTTTCGCGCTGAAATCAGCGCTCGAAAAATCGAAAAGCATTTCCCGGAAAAATTTGAAACAAGCGGGTATTTTGCCGTTATGTCGAAGAACACGTTTATGAATGTCATCGCCTCGCCCGGCGACGACAGCGTCGGGAGCTTGTTATAAAGAAGAACTAAACTTTTTGCTTTTGCATCATTTTCGACAAAAATCGCATCGTTTTTGCAGTTAAGTTGACAATTTTCTCTATAAAATGTATGGTGAAACAAACAAAATACGGGGAGTGAGACAATGGAGCCTATAGCTCACCTGCGGCTCGTTGAAAAAATCCGAACCGCCGGAATATGACGAACAAACACTGAAAGCTCACAACGAGAACAGCGGGAAATATGTCGCAGAGGCGCTCCGATGTATCGAGTTAGACAAAGTCGGAAGTTTTTGCGGGAAGATTCACGATTTAGGCAAGGCGACAAAAAAGTTCTTCGACTACATACAGCCCGGCAACACGCTCCGGCGCGGCGAAGTGAACCACATTCGCGGCGGTCAGATATATTTTGAGATGTCCGACGGCGTTGACAACGAGGTGCGCGAGCTTCTCGCCTATGCGGTCGGCGCGCATCACGGGCAGTTTGACGCGGTGAATGACGACCACAAAAATGGCTTTGAACACAGATTGACAAAAGACGGCATCGACTATGACGAGGCGAAGAAAAACTTCAACAAATACTGCTTCTCAGACGCCGAACTGAAATCGCAGTTCAACGAAGCCGCAGAACAGCTTACTGAAATTATTGAAGGCATAAGAGAGCGCAATCCGAAGAGAAGCGCGCGGCAAGCTGAAGAATATGAATTTCAGATAAAGCCTGCTGGCGCGGCTTCTGCTCTCGGCAGTTATCGAGAAGACAGGCGCGACACGGCGGAATTCATGGAAAGCATGGAGTTCCCGCAAGTTGAAGCGGATTGGGACGAGTGCCTCGGACACATTGAAGAAAAGCTCGGCAAATTTTCAAACACAAGACCGATAGACGGGGCGAGAAAGCAGATATCCGACATCTGCCGCGCCGCCGCAGAAGAAGAGCCCGGCATATTCAGGCTCAATGTCCCGACTGGTGCAGGCAAGACTCTCTCTCGGGGCTGAGATTCGCCGTGGCTCACGCAAAAACACATCGGAAGAAACGAATCATATTCACTTCTCCCCTGCTGAGTATCCTCGACCAGAACGCAAAGATAATAAGAGAATTCATCGGAGACGACAACATCATAACGGAGCACCATTCAAACGTCGCTCTCGACGAGGGACAACGCGGACGAGCTTAAGCGCGCCCAGTTATTAACGGAAAACTGGTCGTCGCCGGTGATAATAACCACTCTTGTGCAGCTGCTCGATACTTTGTTTGCAGGGAAAACCTCATGCATACGCAGAATGCACGCACTGTGCGACAGCGTGATAGTCATAGACGAGGTTCAGACCGTGCCAAACGAAATGCTGTCGCTTTTTCAACACGGCGGTAAACTTTCTTTCGGAGGTTTGCGGCGCGACTATAGTCTTGTGCTCGGCGACTCAACCGTGCCTCGAACAGACGGCGCACCCGATGACAGAAAATATAAAAGATATTGTGCCGTTTGACGAGGCTGTGGCGAGTGTTCAGGCGCACGCAGATAATCGACAAAAGGGCGGCATGCGGCTTGACGCAATCCCGCATTTATCGCAGAACAGCTTGACAGAACGGACAGTCTGCTTGTCATATGCAATCTCAAAAAAGCAAGCGGCGTATCTGTTCACTGAAATGAATTTGGAAAACACCGTGATTTTTTCATCTTTCCGCCGGAATGTGCATGGCGCACAGAATGACGGTCATATCCGAGATAAACAGCGCGCTTGAAAAAAGGCGCACAGATCCAACGCGCCGAAAGTGGTTTGCATCTCGACGCAAGTCATAGAAGCGGGCGTTGATGTATCTTTCGGCTGCGTGATAAGGCTCTGCGCGGGGCTCGACAGCGTGATTCAGGCGGCGGGCAGATGCAACCGCAACGGCGAGCTTAACGGAGCCGCAGACGTGTTCATAATAAACTGCCGCGGCGAAGATCTCGGCATGCTCAGAAGTATAAAAGACGGCAAGATGGCGTGCATGTCCCTGCTGTCCGACTACAAATATCATCCCGAGAAGTACCCGTCGGGGCTTACATCTGACGAGGCGGTATACGCCTACTATAAGAAGTTCTATATTCAATCCGACATCGGCGCGCGCAGGATATGCCGATAAAATCGACGGTTCGCCGTTCACTCTCTTTGATCTTCTTTCGCTCGACAGGACATTCGCGAACGCGCCTTATTTAAAAGCAAACGGCGAAAAATACGCGCTGACTCAGGCATTCAAGACCGCCGGGAGCAGGTTCACTGTCTTCGGCAGCCGCACGACCGATGTTATCGTGCCATACGGCGAGGGAAAAGAGATAATCACCGAACTCGGCTCAAAACGGGTCGAAGAGGACATAACGTATCTCAAAAAGCTCATCAAAAAGCGCGGGCATACACCGTCTCGCTCTATGAAAATCAGCGCAGAGCCCTTGCGGACAGCGGTGCGCTCCACCCCATAGCAGACGGCATCGCGCTCGCGCTGAGCGAAGAATTCTACAACGAAGATTTCGGACTCAATCTTGACGGCGAAAGCCGCGAAGCAATCACATTATAAATAAACACAGGAGGTGTGCAGCATATGGAACATCCGAATATAGTGACATTTGAAGTATTCGGAGACTACGCGCTTTTCTCCGACCCGGTAATGCGCGTTGGCGGAGAAAAAAGCAAAAGCTATCAAATCCCGACATACAAGCTCTCAAGGTATTCTTCACTCGATCTACTGGAAGCCCACTATCGTCTGGTATATCGACAAGGTCAGAGTGATGAACCCCATTCAAACTGAGGTCAAGGGCATCCGACCGATAAAATACAACGGCGGGAACGACCTCTCGTTCTACACCTATCTCAAAGACTGCCGTTATCAGGTGCAGGCACATTTTGAGTGGAACGAGAACCGCCCGGAGCTCATCGGCGACCGCAACGAGAACAAGCATCACAACATAGCAAAGCGCATGATTGAAAAAGGCGGGCGCAGGGATATTTTCCTCGGCGCGCGCGAATGTCAGGGCTATGTTGAGCCATGCGAATTCGGGAGCGGCAAAGGCGCATACGATGAGACGCCCGAACTCGCATTCGGGCTGATGTACCACGGGATAACCTACGCGGACGAAGCGTATTCCGACGAGACGAAAAACCGAATGACCGTTCGATTCTGGTACCCGACGATGGAAAAAGGGCGTTATCACATTCCCCCGACCCGGGAGTGCACGATAACAAAAACGGTGCGCGAAAACATGGCGATAAAGCCGTTCGGCGAAGAACTCAGCAATTTCATCGGGCTCAGAGAATTCGGGAGGTGGAATAAATGAGCATATGGCAAAGAGCCGTTGAGACATATGACTGTCACAGCGATTCAGTTGGAAAAAAGCTTCGACAACCATGTCACACTGATGCCGATATCTCACATCATCCAGAACGCGCAGATAGAAATACTTCTTGACGAATATGGAAAATTCAAAGAAGCTTTGGATGTTGCCAAGGATAAAAAGAACACTAAGACTATTATTCCGGCAACCGAACGCTCTGCCGGACGCGTTGGCGACACTCCATGCGCGCATCCTCTGAGCGATCAGCTGCGATACATTGCAACGTATATGCCGGAGAGACACGAGTCATATCTGAACCAGCTCAGGGCATGGGCTGAATCCGAATTCAGCCACCCGAAAGTGCGCGCGATACTCGCCTATGTCGAGAGCGGAACTATAGTTGACGACCTCGCCGACGAAAATATTATAGAGCTTGACGAGAGCGGAAAGCCACTGAGCAAGTATGATAAAGCTTAATTCGCTGGCGCGTTATGAACACGGGCGACAATGATGCGTGTTATAAAGACACAAGCCTTTTTGACGCATTTATCGGATACTACAGTTCATTGCAGAATAAAGCCCCGAAAAAGCTCTGCATGATATCGGGCAAAGACGAACGCATAACCGAAAGTCATCCGAAAGGAACCGTTGCATCGGCATACGGCGCAAAAGCTCATATCGGCAAACGACAGCTCAAATTTCACCTACAGAGGGCGTTTCACCGACTCACAGCAGGCGGCTACCATCGGATACGAGACCTCTCAGAAAGCGCACAACGCTCTCGCCTGGGTTGCGGCGAATCAGGGAATTATAATAGGCGGCAGAACTTTCGTCTGTTGGAATCCAAAGGGAGATACATCCTTGTTCAAGGACTCCGAAACATTGACGCCCAACTACAGCGACGAAGAAGAGAAAAAGATTTTCCGGCTACTCCGACCGACTACAAAGCCGACCTGAAAAAGGCATTGAGCGGATGGCAGGACAAGCTTCCGGCGGAGGACGATATTGTTATAGCGTCGTTTGACGCCGCCACAACAGGCAGACTCTCCATAACATACTACAATGAGCTGAAAGGTTCGGATTTCCTGAACCGTCTCGCGTTCTGGAAGGAGCACTGTTACTGGTCAAGCGGAAAGTTCGGCTATCAGTCCCCGTCAATATGGGAAATAGTCAAGTGCGCCTTCGGCACAGAGCAGAACGGGAAACTCCAGCGTCGACGACCGAGTGATGCGCGAGCAGGCGCAAAGGCTGCTCCACAGTGTTATCGACCAAGCGCCTATACCGCAGGACATCGTCCGCGCGCTGATGCACAGAGCATCGATGCCGCTCGCCTACGACACAAAAAAATCAAACCGCATAAAAATTCTCTATAACGCTTGTGCGGTTATATATGCATACAGGACCGTTACTAAAAGGAGGAATGGGAAATGGCCCTTTGAAAAAGACAAGAAAGACAGAAGCTATCAGTTCGGGCGTCTGCTCGCGGTCATGGAAAAGGTCGAGCGCGACACCTATGACAGAGACGAGAAGAGAGAGCCGAACGCAATAAGGATGCAGTCGGTTTTCTGCGAAAGACCGATGTACGCCTCACGCATAATCCGCGACAGTCTCAATCCATATTTTGCAAAGCTCTCGCCCGGAATGAGAATATACTACAACAACCTCATCGGCGAGATTTTCGGTCATCTGAGCGAATTCGACGAGAAAGACCTCAACCGCCAGCTTGAGGACAGTTACCTTTTTGGGCTATTACCTGCAGCGCAGTGAACTCTACACAAAGAAAGAAAGCACCAACGAGGGAGGAAAATTAAAATGGCAGCTCTTAACAACAAAATCGATTTCGTAGTTCTTGTATCCGCAAACCAGGCAAATGTAAACGGCGATCCGCTCAACGGCAACCGCCCGCGCACCGATTACTCCGGCTACGGCGGATGTCCGATGTCTGCATCAAGCGCAAAATACGCAACAGAATGCAGGATCTCGGCAACGACATATTCGTCCAGTCCGCAGACCGCAGCGACGACGGCTGCAAGAGCCTGAGCGAACGCGCGTCAAGCAACATAAAGACGAAAGACATAAACGAATACGCAAAAAGAAGCCTGCGAAAAAGTGGCTCGATGTCCGTTCATTCGGTCAGGTGTTCGCTTTCAAGTCAAAAAGGCAGCAGCGGCGTATCGGTCGGCGTGCGCGGTCCGGTCAGCATACATCAGGGCGTCAGCGTATCACCGATAGAGGTTCGCTCTATTCAGATAACCAAGAGCGTCAACGGTGAGCCGTCAAGGACGGCAAGGACGCTTCGGCGCGTTCCTCCGACACAATGGGTCAGAAGCATTTCGTCCAGTTCGGTCTCTACGAGATAAAGGGGCTCGATAAATGTTCAGCTCGCCGAGAAGACCGGATTTTCAGAAGAAGACGCGGATATTATAAAAAGTGCCTGCGCACGCTGTTTCTCAACGACGCTTCTTCGGCGCGCCCAGAGGGTTCGATGGAGGTTCTGCGCGTCTATTGGTGGAAACACAACTGCAAGGACGGTCAGTATTCGAGCAGCAAGGTACATCGCAGCGTTCACGTTGAATTGAAGCCCGATGTCAACATCCCCTCAAGCGCGGATGACTATATTATATCTGTAGATGAGCTTCCCGGGCTTGAGCCCGAGATCATCGAGGGATATAATGACATACAGGGGAGTGTGATTTTCTGCAAATAAGCGGAATACAGCACTTTGCTTTTTGCCGCAGACGTTGGGCTCTCATTCACATTGAGGGACTTTGGGCAGAAAATCTGCGCACTGTAAACGGTGAAATATTCCACGAACGGGCGCACGACCCGTCGCTCAGCGAAAAGCGCGGCGATCTGATAACAGTCCGGGCTCTGCGGGTATTCTCGTCAGAGCTCGGAATAAGCGGGAGAAATGCGACGTTGTCGAATTCAGACGCGATGACGAAAACGGCGCGCAAACTGCGCGGGCGCGATGGCAGATGGATGCCGACGCCGATCGAATACAAAAGCGGATCTTCTAAAGCGGGCGATCCCGACAGGCTTCAGCTGTGCGCGCAGGCAATGTGCCTTGAAGAGATGCTCGGAGTCGAGATTGAACTCGGATATATGTGCTACGGTGAGACGCATCGGCGCGAAAAAAGTTTATATAAACGCCGAACTGCGCCAAGCGGTGAAAGATGCAGTCAGCGAGATGCACAGCTACATGAGCCGCGGCTACACGCCCAAAGTCAAGACAGGCAAATTTTGCAACGCCTGTTCACTCAAGGAGCTCTGTCTCCCTGCCCTGTGCAAGAACAAAAGCGCGGCGGAATATATAGACTCCGCTATCGGCGAGGACGGTGACTTCGATTGAAAAAGATGAACTCGCTCTATATTCTGACTCCCGACGCCTATCTGACGCTCGACGGAGAAAATGTTGTTGTCAAAAGGACGGCGCGGAGATGGGCAGATTCCCTCTGCACAGTCTCGAACAGATAGTGACTTTTTCATACATGGGCGCGAGCCCGGCTCTCATGGGCAAATGTGCAGAGCAAAAACAAGTCGCTGTCATTCTTCTCTCAAAAGCGGACGGTTCCTCGCGAGAGTCGACGGAGGAGTGCAGGGCAATGTGCTGCTGCGCAGGCAGCAATACCGCATCGCCGACAGTCCGAGTGAAAGCCTGCAGACAGCCAAAATTTCATCACTGCAAAGATATTCAACTCCCGCTGGGTATTGGAGCGTTCATTGCGCGACCACCCGATGAGCATTGATGCAGGGAAAGTAAAAGACGCATCGGAAAAGCTGAAAGAATCCGTTCGGTATTCGACGAAATGATACTGACTCAAAAGGCGGATTTCTTGCTGAACGGCCGCAATCGCCGCCCGCCGCAGGACAACATGAACGCCCTGCTCTCCTTCGCCTATGTGCTACTCGCCAACGACTGCGCTGCCGCGCTGGAAAGCGTCGGGCTGGATGCCTACGTCGGCTTCATGCACCGCGACCGTCCGGGGCGCACGTCGCTCGCCCTTGACCTGATGGAAGAACTGCGCGCCCCGATGGCAGATCGCCTCTGCATCACGCTGGTGAACAACCGTGTGCTGCAGGACAAGCACTTCGACCGGCAGGAAAGCGGCGCCGTCTTCTTGAACGATGCCGGGCGCAAGCAGTTCTTGACCGCGTGGCAAAACCGCAAACGCGAAGAAATCACCCACCCGTTCCTGAAAGAAAAAATCATGTGGGGGCTTGTTCCCTATGTACAGGCGCTGCTGCTTGCGCGCACCCTCCGCGGCGACACAGACGGTTATCCCCCATTCCTCTGGAAATAACCCGAAAGCGAGGCGTTCCCGATGCTGGTTCTAATCACCTACGATGTTTCCACCGTCGATGCAGACGGCAAACGCCGCTTGCGGCAAGTCGCCAAGCGCTGCGTCGTCCACGGTCAGCGCGTGCAGAATTCCGTATTTGAGTGCTCTTTGGATGCCGCGCAGTACAAGCTGCTTCAGGCGGAACTTCGGCAGCTGATTGACCCGGAAAAGGACAGTTTGCGCTTTTACAACCTCGGCAATCACTACGAAAGCCGGATTGAGCACATTGGCGTGAAGACGAGCTACGCCCCGGAAGGGCTGCTGATGCTGTAAGGGCGCGCCGCGCGAATCGCCCGTGCGAAGCGCAAGCCTCCAGCCTTTTGCAGGGAGGTTCGCACCGGATTTCGCGGTTTTTCCGGCAAAATTACCGCATTTTCGGCTAAGCTGATTCTCAAAAGGACTGTTTTGTGGTATACTTTTTGTGCAAAGCCTATGATTCTGATCGACAGAATTGTTACTTTGCGCAGTCGCTCCCCGTGCGGGGAGCGTGGATTGAAATCGGCCGGTCTTGAACCCCAACGCCGAATGGTCGCTTTTTGCGGGGAGCGTGGATTGAATCGGCGGGGGCGTGGTTGAAATGCGGGGAGCGTGGATTGAAATCGGCCTGCTTCCTCGACCATACCCCGCGCGCGTGTCGCTCCCCGTGCGGGGAGCGTGGATTGAAATCGGCCTGAATCGATGGCGTCGCAATTTCCATCTGTCGCTCCCCGTGCGGGGAGCGTGGATTGAAATAAATACCTGATTACGACCCAATGTTGCCCAGCTTGAAAATGGACAGCCATCAACGGTCGCTCCCCGTGCGGGGGGAGCGTGGATTGAAATGGTCCGTCCGGTCAGCTGCGCGGCAAACAGCAGCGGTCGCTCCCCGTGCGGGGAGCGTGGATTGAAATGCCGATGCCGATGTTGTCCAGCTCCTCCCCCAGGTCGCTCCCCGTGCGGGGAGCGTGGATTGAAATGGGGGTCGTGCCGATCCTTGCGCGGCATGGGCCCAGTCGCGCCCCGTCCCCGTGCGGGGAGCGTGGATTGAAATGTAATGGGGCAGTTGACCGCCCATGAATGGAACGTCGTCGCTCCCCGTGCGGGGAGCGTGGATTGAAATGGCACGGTGCGGGCTGACGATGGTCCGTCGCTCCCGTGCGGGGAGCGTGGATTGAAATGGGGCAGTTGACCGCCCAGCTGCCGGAATGCGTCGTCGCTCCCCGTGAGGGGAGCGTGGATTGAAATTCTGGTGCGGGCGACCGCCCGTCGACGTTCGTCGTCGCTCCCCGTGCGGGGAGCGTGGGTTGAAATGGAACAGGGGCATTCGCCGGTCATGGCCTGCGGGCAGCAATGGTCGCTCCCGCCCCCGCGGGGAGCGTGGATTGAAATTCAGGCCGCCTGGGAGCGTGGATTGCAATGCAGGCAGCGTCGCTCCCCGTGCGGGGGAGCGTGGATTGAAATGGGCATTGGATGGCGATGGTGCGAATTGGTCGCGTCGCCCCCGTGCGGGGAGCGTGGATTGAAATGACGGCGGCACGCCCGTGACCAGAATTTCGCGCCCGCTCCCCGTGCGGGGAGCGTGGATTGAAATCAATCGATAAACATGGGCAGCCGCAAAAAGCCGTCGCTCCCCGTGCGGGGAGCGTGGATTGAAATCGCTCCCTTTGTGGATGGCGATGGTGCTGGAAAACCAGCGGCGTCGCTCCCCGTGCGGGGAGCGTGGGTTGAAATGGGCGTCGGTCGGCGATGAACCCGTTTTTGCGGTCGCTCCCCCCCGCGGGGGAGCGTGGATTGAAATCGGCTTGACGGCGGCGCACAACCCGTCGCTCCCCGTGCGGGAGCGTGGATTGAAATCGAAGCGCCATCGCTCCCCGTGCGGGCGGGGAGCGTGGATTGAAATGACGTATCCATCGGGCATGCGCATGGTTTTCGTTTGTGCCGTCGAATGTCGCTCCCCCCGTGCGGGGAGCGTGGATTGAAATAATCCACGCCCCACGCGCGCCAAACCGTCGCGTCCCCGTGCGGGGAGCGTGGATTGAAATTATTGTGCATTGCTGCACATGGTTTGCGCCCGGGCTTCGTCGCTCCCCGTGCGGGGAGCGTGGATTGAAATTCTTCGGCATTGGTTTCGCCGCCCGTACTACTAGTCGCTCCCCGTGCGGGGAGCGTGGATTGAAATTTTGTTTGGAGCGTTGAAACGTGTTTTTTGCAGTCGCTCCCCGTGCGGGGGCGTGGATTGAAATCGGCACGTGCATTTGCGCATTGGGCGTGGATTGTCGCTCCCCGTGCGGGGAGCGTGGATTGAAATATCATCTCCCCGTGCATTGGAGCGTCCGAAACTGCGGCACGTCGCTCCCCGTGCGGGGCGTGGATTGAAATGGATTGACGACCATCTGGTCGTGAATGGGCTTCGCGGCGGTCGCTCCCCGTGCGGGGAGCGTGGATGTTATCAAAATAAAAAGATTTCAGAATAATCACCTCCACAAGGCGTATTTTCGTTCATTCTCTCATGTATTGTCATATTTCGCCTCGCACAATAATAATTCATTTGTGGTTATTGGTTGCCATTTCTGTCTCTAACCCCTCACTGTCATTTACATCTTACACCGCCGTCGGAAATTTATCAACAGAATTTTGTCTTGGACTTACCCACTGTCCGATATATTGCCCTTTGCTCATAATATTTTGTCAAACGCTTGACTTCGCGTTCGCGGCTATGCTATATTCTGAGCGGAAAGGGCGAACGCATGAGCGTCTTGGACGTAGACTGCGGGTCTTCGGACATGTTCAGTACTTGATGAGACCCTTTCTTTTTTTTGATAAATATAACCGCCAAGCGAAAGCAAGGCGGTTTTGCGTTTTCGGCGTGCGGATTCATATATAAATATACAAGCGCAAAAATTCTCCCGATGCAAAATTGCACCGGGAGTTTGTTATTCAAATTTTAAAGTATTGAAATCGAACACCGCTTCGCGGCTTCGGTTGAATATGTTTTACCGTCATGTTCGAGTTTTATGCCGCTGCTGTCGGCAGAGATATCAAACTGTTTTGAGAACAGGCGTATGCCGCTCCAGCTTTATCGACGGGCACAGTCCGCTCAGCTGCGGTTTTATTCTGAGTCTGTTCAGGCCGACTGCGCGAAGTCCGAAGAGTCCCTCGGTCACTACCCTCGCGAACAGCAGACTTTCGGCCGCGAGGTGCGCTCTGTTGCCCTCGGGATATGCCTCGAACGGATACGGGCAGTGCGAGCCGAGCAGCCTGTTTTTGCAGTAGTTCACGGTCTGTTCCGTGCCGATATCCGCTTTTCCGGCGAGCAGTGTTCCGCGCAGGGCGAAGAGCAGGATCTGTCCCATGGTGTTGCTCGCGGAGGTTGAGCGGAGCATGCCGTTCATATAGAGCCGGGGCGAGAACAGCGCCTTGACCGTCTCATCGGCGCGGTCAAATATCTCGACCGTCAGCGGCATGCATATCCACGCGCGCAGGTCGCGGTTTCCGTCATAATATTTATAAGTTTTCGAAGCCCTCGACATTTCCGCCGAAATACTCTTCGATGGAATTTCTGAGCTTTGTGCGCTCATCAGTCCACAGTTTGGCGTGTTCTGCGTCGCCTATAATCTTTGGCGAGCGCTGCGGCATTGCCGAGCGCGTCATATGTCAAACACGAGGTGAAAAGATTTGCGTTTCCGGATTCAAATCTATTTTCGAGCTCATCCGAGTCACTCTCTATAACACCGTAATTATTCTTGTGCGAGAGCGCGAAATTGAGGCACCAGATTATATCATCCCAAAAGCGCTTTATTAGCGCGATATCGCTCATCTCGAGCAGGAATCGCGTCAGACCGTAGGCGTACATCTCGCAGTCGCCGCGGTCGCCAGCTCCGTTCCAGAAGCTGCGTCCCTCGGCTATAACGCTCGAAACAAGCGGACGCTTTTCGCGCATCGGCTTGTCGGAGCGATCCATGTAGTTTTCATATGCAGAATAGCAGTTTATGCACTGCTCTATTCCGGCTTTGTAGCCGGAGAACAGGGAAGAACGGGTTGGCATATTCGCACTGGTCGTTCGTCCACAAGGCGGCATAGTAGCTGCCGCCGCCCGGGGCGTGCATGAGTCCGCCCGCCGTTTTGAATATGCTCTCGCTGCCGCGCAAAATGCAGTGGGCAAACTGCGCGTCAAGCTCCGGGATACCGGATTCGAGTCTGAGCGAACCGAACATATTTGATATAAATTTATCGCGCTTCGCTATCTCGTCATGTATTGAAAATGCTGGGAGCATCTCGGTTTGATAGGCATAATAGACGCAATAAAAAGTGAAACAATCGCCGGGGGCAATTTCATATTCGCGGCTCCGCTGAGCGGTCGGCTCGAAAATATCGCCAAACACTGCCGAGCTTTCGGCGGTTATATTTTTGTCCCCGACGCACCAGAAAGCATTCACCGACTCGCTGTAACATGCGCCCGAATGCTTCGTATTTCTGCGGTTTATCGGAGCGATTGAAAAACCGTAACGGTCTCGATAAGCGCGGGCTGATCGACGGCGGGAGTGAACCTGCGGATAATCTCGGTTTTGTCGCCTGCTCGCGAAGATACAGACAAATCGCCCTTGACAGAGACGGTCTCGGGGTATTCCGTAAGCGCCATGCCGTTTTTTGCTTTATCACGGCGGCGCAGCCGTTAAAGTTATGGCTGAACGACGACTCGGTCAGATCGGGCTTGAAGCGCAGGGTCGGCACCGTCAGATGCTTCATCAGCTTCAGCTCGCCGTCTTTGTTCTTGCCGTAGCTGATTATCGCGGAGGCATAAAAGCCCGCCATTTCGATATGGTCGGCCGCTTTTCCGTTGTCTTTTTAGCGATATCCCATATCACCTCTTTGATTCCCGCGAGATGCCTGTGGCGGAGCATGTTCAGCTCCGAGGCTTTCGGCTTCGCCAACGAGGCGAAATGCTGCGGTCTGCACGACCTTGTGTAACGCACATAGAGAGCATTTTTGAGTTCGCTGTCCATTTTCTTCTCCTGTTTGAGCTTATTATCAGACCGCCGCCTCTGCGCTTTCGTGCTGCGCGATGCGCTCCTTTGCCCCGTCATAGAGGGCAAATATATCTTCGCATCGGCTGTAATTCTCGCTCTGCGCTATCGTTCTCACTGCGTCGAGATACGGCTTTGCGGCTCTGTAATAGAGCGAGTTTTCGTCGGTCGCTTTCTTTATCTCAAACTGAACGCGCTGTTTTTCGGTGCGCACATGCCGAAGCTCTGCTTTGAGCTCTGCAATAGATGCTTTATCTTTTGACTCTTTGGCGAGCTTCATGCTGTCCGTGACGCGCTTCATATTGACTTCCGCCTCGTCCTCACGCTTGAAGAGCCCCGCGAAAACAGAGCTGTCAAACGGTTCGATGCCGTTGGGATAATATTTCGCGGCGGTCTTGCGCGCGGTTTTGATATCGCCGACGAGTCTTAACATATCTTTTCTGCGCTCTTTCTGCTGCGCGGTCGCCTTGGGCATGTGCTTGACATCGCTCTTTTTGAGCTCTATTGCCGACATGAAGCCGCCGAGCCCCCGCGCTTATTCTCTTCGCGATTTCAAGATCCTCCATGCCCTCCGGGGTGTTGAAGCGGTCGAGCTCCGCGAGGACAAAACGGATATCTCTATCTTCTCGTTTTCCTGAGCTTTAAGATTATACTCTTTCTTAGCCGCCTTTACAAGCGCCTTGTCGCCGGACTTTTTCGCCTGTTTTATTCCGTCCTTTGAGAGGACGTTCATTTCGCGTCCGGAATATTCTTTGGCTTCTTTTATAATATCGACCGCCTCGACAAGCGCATCGTCTGCGAGGACATTGTTTCCGTAGTCCTCGAAAAGTGCCCTTATTTTTAGCACCTTGACTATCGCCTTCTGCTTGACCTCCGGTGAAATCATAGAAAAAGAACGGAATTACATTGAGCACCGCGCCGATAACGGACGCGATAACGAGAACGCTGCTTATGCGGACGAAATAGTCATGGTTATAGAGAACATCATAGACATTCGAGCCGTCATATCCGAGCGACAGAGCGACGCTGCGGTTGAGTCCCGCGCCCTCGTATATTGCAGGAAGAACGGAACCCGTGGTGAGCGTTATGACGCTGCCTATAAGCCCGACCGCGGTGAACATTCCGTCTATTCGCTCGCCCGTTTTATACTGCTGATAGTCTCTTATATCCGCCTGGATGCTCGGGTTGAGAAGATGACCAAGCGAGGTTATGAACTGGTTGACGAAGATGCATATGAGCAGCATCCATATTATTCCCGGGTCGCCCGTTCGGCGGACTATCGGGAGCATCAGCGCGATGAAGCCGATATTGAAAAAGATTTGTTACGACGAGTATCTTCTTTTTGCCGTATTTTCTGATAAGGAATGGCGCGACAAGATTCGGCCAGAACGAGGCGTTGCCGGATATCGCGATTATCAGCGAATACTGACCCGGCGAGCACGCGCCCTGATAGTTATACATCCAGCCGAGAATACTGTTGAACGAGCTTTCGAGGAAGCCTATCCAGCCGGCGAGCGAGATTATCCAAAAATATTTGTTCTGCGCTATCGCCTTGAGCGCGTCGATAAATTTTATGCGGATAGAGCACCCTGTATATTCGCATATCGTAGAGGGTGTTGTCGTTTGTTATAAGCCGCGCCGCTATCGGCAGAAATATGCCCGCTATCGACGGCGAAAGATTCTCGACAACGCATCTTATCGAGAGGACATCCGAGCGCTCTATCGTATTGGGCGACAGGACGTTTATAAGGCTCTCATAGGCAACGACCATGAAATTATAGAAAAACTGGAAGCCGACATTGAACAGCAAAACGACGATGCACTTCACAGTCAGCGACATATGCTCATACGGCATCCACACGAAGCCGATGCCGAGAATGACCGTCGGGATACCCATGGTCAGGATATACGGGCGGTACTTGCCCTTCATGCTGCGCGTATTATCAATCATCTTCGCGCGCAGTGCAGTCAGCGGGAAGCCCGAGAGGATACTGAGTATATATATGACATAGAGCGCGCCGGGGTCGATACCGATAGTGTTGCCTATTAGCGTATTGCCGACGGCGATTATCATATTCGACACGCAGTAGACTATAAATCTGACGCCTATGCCGCCAACAGAGAGCGAGGCTATCTCCTTATAGCTCATATACCGCTCTTTAGGCGGCTTGTTCCAGTGCGTTTTGACCGAAGAAACAACGGATTTGATTTTTCCGGCGATTTTCACAGTCATATTCCCCCTTGTTAAGATGAGTTCAATGTGTTAGTATAAAAAGAGTAAAATATCAAATGCTACGAGTAAAAAAGGTGATGCTATGCCGATATTCAACGAAGAGATGTACTTATACGACAAGAATCAGAACAGCGATCTTTTTCATCTTCATTCTTTCGGCAGGCTCTTTCCCGACGCCGACTACATAATCTCGCTAAAAGACAACTCAAACACAATAATCGAATGCGTGACCGACGGGTCGGGTATATCGAGCACAACGGAACGGTCACCACAGTTGAAAAAGGCGACTGCTATATAATAAAGAAAGGCAGCGGCTACTCCTACTACTCCGACGACAAAAAGCCATATTCAAAAGTCTGGGTAACGGTATACGGGGGTCTCATAGACAGGTGGCTCGATTTTTACAATATAGATCAGCAGGTGTATATAAAGCACCTTGACATCACGTCATATTACAGCCAGATAAAGCAGACCGCGCTCGGCAGGGATATGCTCGACAATGACAAGAAGCTGATGCTCCTCGTCCACGGAATCATATTCGAAATGGCGATGGCTACCCCCGCGAACAGCCGGAGCCGCGAGGACGCGCCGTATATCAAGACCGCCGACAATGTCGTTCTCGACATAAAGAAATACATCGAAAAGCAATGCAACGAGCGGCTGACGAACAAAGATCTGTCGCTGAAATTCGGCATCTCACAGAACACGATGAACGACCTGTTCATCAGAAAATACGGCATATCGACATCGCAGTATCACACATGCAGTGTAAGCTCTCTTCCGCCGAATATTTTCTCAAAAGTACCGATTTGACGATAGACGCGATAAGCGGGCTTATCGGCTTTGCGACCGCAGCCATTTCAGAAAAGGCGTTTATGAAAGCATACGGCATGTCGCCGAATCAATACAGAAAGAAGCTCAAATCCGACCTCAGCGCAGAATAATTGTCGTCACCGATCTCGGCGTGATTTTTATATGTTCGGGGGCGGCGATGTCATATTCGCGAAGATCGTTGTTATCGTCCGTGACCGCTGATTTTACGGCTGAGTACTGCTCCGGCAGGCTCAGCTCTTTTTCACCCAGTGCTGTTTATCACTATAACTCGCACAGCCGCCGTCATACTTGAACGCGAGCAGGCGAGGAAGCTCGGAATCATCGCAGGCGGCATCAACGCGAACGGAACCTGTGGGAACATATTTCGAGAAGTTACCCGTAACATAGTAGCGTTTGGTCATCTCAAAGTTTTATCGTCAAGATTTATGTATATCAGCCCGTCGCAATAGTTGACCTCGGACACAGCTATCCAATGCTGCCACGAGATAACATTGAGCACGGACAGATCTTCATACATAACATTCGCCGTGACGAGCGCAGAGTCCATGCCCTTGTCGCGCCCGCCCTGCATATGAGTCCATTCGCTCATATTGACCGGGACATCGGATAATTTTGCTCATCCACTTCGCGAACCGCTTTAGGAAGCTCATGCGATTGTTAAAAAACGGGATGGGCATATGCAGGCAATAGGAATGGATATCGAGAGCGCCGAGGCGAGTGCGGACGAGCGGATCGCCCAAAACGGCGCGTGAATAGCTCTTGTTGAACCAGCGGATATCGCCGTTTTCGCAGCCGGAGAGCCGGACGCCGTCGAGAGTTTTCCTGCCGTCAAGCTCTTTTGACGAACGCGCGGGAGCACCTTGCGGCAGCTCGAGGGGCTGTAGTGGCAGCCCTCCTGCCCGCCGTTCCAGACCCAGAACGGCTCATTAACGGGCGAGATATATTTTCACTGGTATGCCCTCGCCGATAAAATGCTCGGCAACATCGGCACAGTATTTGGCAAACGCAGGATAGTTCTTCTTTTTTATATTTTCTCTGAATATCTGGTGCTTGTCGAGATGCGTCTTATGGTTATTCGTCAGGCGCTCTATCGGGGAATTGACGAAGAAAATAACCTCGTCCGCGCCGTCGCTGGCGGCTCGGCGCATCATATAGACCGCCGCGGCGTCGCGCGACCAGTCGTATTCGCCGGGAGCAGTCTCAAAGCACTCGGTCGCCCGCGCGGGTTCGCTGAATGTGCCGCGTCCGCTGTGCTTCGACCCGCCGCCGATATTGTAGCGGTAGATGCCAAGACCGATGCCCTCGGTCTTGCTGAAAAGCAGCTCGCTGATTCTGTCTCTGACCGGTTTGCCGCTTATCGGATCCTCATGAGTCCAGTTTCCGACTATCTGCGCCCACCATGCGCCGCTCGCGCCGAAGCTTCTATAGTCTGATATCGCTTCTCTTCATTTATATTCAGCTTCAATTTCAATGCCCCCATGTGAAAAAGTGCATATATTTTCATCTTATTCTAAAGTATATCATAGCTTTTCACGGAGTAAAGGTATTTTTACCGAAAAAGAGTACTTTTTATATGTGTTTTCAAGTTGGCGACGAAAGCAACGAAAAATCAATACAGCCGAAGCGATGAAAATTATTTTATATTCAAGCTGCGTTTGACGCTATTTTTCCGAAAAATGTGTTTTTACCTGCCATCTGTATTTTTTGTAAAAGTTTCATATAATTATGTATATAAATTTTATCTTTATGTTGAATTTGTATTGCTTTTTGAGTTTTGTTCCCGTATAATGGAGCTTGTCTGATACGATAGAATATCTGAAAGGTGCCGAATTATGAACACCGTGATAATAATTCTGCTTGTTGTGCTCGCGATAGCCGTTGTTGCTGCTGTTCGCGATATGCGGCTTCCTGTTCAATCAGGTAATATGGTATAAGCCGATAAAGCTGCCCGCCGCAAAAGGCGAGGTTGAGGATGACTTTGCAAAGATCACAGAAAAGCCGAAGAAGAGTTCGGGAAAATGCCGTTCGAAAAGCTCACGCTTACGGCATCGAACGGCGAAAAAATATATGCGCGCCTGCTCCTGCCCGAGAAGAGCAACGGGCGCATGATAATCGCCTGCCACGGGGCGCACAGCTCAGGGATATGCGAATTCTGCTTTTCCGCACCGTACTTTCACCGCATGGGTTATACAATTCTGATGCCAGAGCACCGCGGCTGCGGGCGAGAGTGAGGGAAAATTCTTAGGCTACGGCACGCACGAATCAAAGGACACTTTTCTTTGGATAGACTGCGCCCGCAAACGATTCCCGGAGCTCGACATATTCCTGCTCGGCGTGTCGATGGGCGGCGCGACGGTTCTAATGATGAGCGACAAAATAACCGACCCGGCAGTCAAGGGAATCATCGCGGACTGCTCATACACGAGCGCATGGGATGAATTCGCCTATCAGCTCAAAAATCCGTTCGGGCTCCCGGCGTTTCCCCCTGCTATATATATTCGACCTGTATTGCCGCATAATCTGCAAATACAGCCTGCGCGACGCGTCGCCGATAAAGCCGTTCGCGGCGCGAAAGTGCCCCGATACTTTTTATTCACGGCGCAAAAGATGCGCTCGTGCCCGTAAAGATGCAGAAAGAGCTGTTTGACGCGTGCCCGACCCAAAAATGCTGACGGTCGAAAATGCGGTTCACGCGCAGAGCTACTATACCGACCCGCGCGCTTATGAGGCGGCGGCGGAAAAATTCATAAACGAATGCGAAAACACTGAAAATACATCTGCGCTTTCCGCGCCCGGAGGAGGAAAACAAATTGGCTAACAACGAAAGGCTGAAAGAAAAACGATACGTCGG
>VOFC01006399.1_pt1 | contig 45488 bp, 76 predicted proteins | sample 5384161 | NCBI WGS metagenome assembly VOFC01 (sample SAMN12384722, study PRJNA508395) | human gut metagenome | isolation source: healthy gut B | host: Homo sapiens | reverse complement strand
TCAATTGTACTTCGTTCAGTTGTATTGCTACTGGGGAGAGGCGGCTCTGCACGTGGCGGCACGGGCGGCAGCGCGAACCTGCCGGCTCTGTATGCCGGATCGTTTTCATCCGCGCGCACCAGGGGCAGCCGCCGGGAAGCCGCATCCATCTACTGCATCCGCCGCTGCTTGTTGGCCAGCACCGCTGCCTCGTCGACGGCGGCCTCCCGCTCCACAAAGGGACATGGCCCCCGGTGGGGCAGCGGAAAGACAATCGCCCGCCGTCGCAGTAGTCATCCACGCGGCATAACCGTCTACCATGGCGATAGCACCCTCATGACAAGCGGCGGCACAGGCACCACAGCCGTTGCACTGTTCTTCTGATCGATTTCGATGATCCTCGTTTCATTGCAATACCTCCTTGCTTTTGTGATTTGATTATAATAGAATTAAATCAACAAGTCGGTTGATTTTTTCAACGAAAGAGGCTTTTATGAAAGATTATTTATCTGTGATCCGTTCGGCCCGGCTCTTTCTCCGGCATATCAGAGGGAGGAATTGACACTGATGCCTTCACTTGTCTCAAGGCCGAGAAAAAGGACTTCACCAAAGAGACCTTTTGTACTGCGCACCGGTGATACAGCGGACGCGATCGGCCTTGTGCTGTCGGGAACTGTTCTGTCATGCAGGAGGATATTTGGGGAAACCGCAATATTCTTTCCAAAGCGGGACCGGGACAGGCTTTGCTGCCGCATATGCCTGCGCTCCCGGCTCCAGGCTAAATGTGAGTGTTATGGCGGAAACACCTGTCACCGCAATGTTCATAAACGTAAAGCGCATTATGGATGTGTGCCCGTCCGCCTGCTCGCACCACAGCCGGGTGCTACGAAACCTCCTCGGTGAGCTTGCCGAGAAAAACCTGCGTTTAGGCGAAAAGCTCACACATATGGGACAGCGTACTACACGGGCAAAAATCATGTCCTTCCTTTCCGCAGAAGCGCAGCGGCGGAGAGCCTGCGAATTTGAGATTCCGTTTTCAAGACAGCAGTTTGCGGATTATCTTGGCGTTGAGCGCAGCGGGCTGTCACAGGAGCTTGAAGGATGAAAAAAGGAAGGGGCCTCCTTGATTATCACAAAGAGCCATTTTATCTTTGCGGATATAGCGGCTTGATTCCATGAGGGATATATCATTGGTTGTGGAGTATTTGCTGATGGAGCTCGGTAAGAGGCAGAAACAAAACGGAGCCGGTTTGGCCCGTTTTGCATTGCTTCGGTGCAGGCTTCGGACAGCATCTGCGTGTCAGCCGCCGCACGGAGGAAAAGGCCGCCGTGAGCCAGCCACAGCACTCCCGCCACACTGACATTGCAGCAATATACGCCGCAGACCTGCGGCTAAGTCATTTCGCAAGGCCCTTGTCAGTCTTGGCCACATGCTTGAAGACCTCCTCAAAGCGATTAAGAGCTTCGTCGATGATCTCCGGAGTATCGGCCATGGAGGTATACAGACGGCTGCCGGCCAGGGTGACGATGCCGTTGGCCGTGTAGGCCGCGCCCATACGCTCCATGGAATCCTTCCGCGGACATACATCATATCCTTGTTGCGCAGCAGACCGACGGCGGACTTCAGGAACGACATGGAGGAGAAGTCGAAACTCATTGCGCCCGTACACTCGAGATGTACGATGGAGCCCTGGTTGTAGGCCACGAAGGGCAGGCCGTACTGCTGAATGAGGGACTTGAGGCCGTCACACAGGCGATCGCCCATGCGGTTTACCGGCAATCTCGCAGGCGTTCGTGCGCTCAATCTCGCGGATGGCCGTGTAACCGGCGAGGCAGGACAGCGGATTGGCCGCCAGCGTGCCGCCGACATAGGCCCGGTGCTTGCCCGTGGCAAGACCCGCCGCCATAAGCTGGGCATACTCCCGCTTACCGCCTACGCCGCCGGCAGAGGGGTAGCCGCCGGCCACGATCTTGCCGAAAATAGTCAGATCCGGGACCACATCAAAGTAGCCCTGGGCGCCGGAGAGGGCCACACGGAAGCCGGTGACCACCTCGTCGAAGATCATCAGCGCGCCGTACTGGTCGCACAGGGCCCGGACGCCCTTGTTATATTCGTGGCCGATGGGCCGGGTGCCGCTTTCGGGGCCCACGGGCTCCACGATGACTGCCGCCGTGCCGCCCCGGAGCTTGTTGCGCCTGAGCATACGCTCCAGCATATCCAGGTCGTTTGGCCGCACCTCGTCGGTGGCGGCATAAGCGCCCCGGGATGCCGTGGGACTCCAGCAGCGCCCGGCTGCCGGGAATCTTCAGACCGTAGACCATTTGGTCGGACCAGCCGTGATAGGCACCGCCGATCTTAATGATGCGCTTTTTCCCGTGGCGATGCGGCGCGATGCGAAGGGAGGCCATCACTGCCTCGGTGCCGGGCCCAGCATGCGGAACATCTCCACATTGGGCATGTGGCGGTTGATCTCCCGGGCGATGAGCATCTCAGACTCGTGGAGCAGGCCCGTGACGGGGCCGCACTCATTCAGCAGCTCAATCACCTTTTCCCGGATGACGGGATAGTTGCTGCCGAGAATTGTCGGGCCGCCGGCCTGTAGAAATCGATGTACTGTTCCGTCCTTGTCGTAGAGGTAAGCGCCCTCGGCCTTGGCCATGCACATGGGAAACGGCTTGTTAAAGGCCAGATTATGCTGGACGCCGCCGGGGATATACTCCTTCGACTCCTCATATACCGCCCGGACTGGGTACACTTCTCATCGTAATACTTCAGGATCACATTATTATAATAGTCGTCCGTGACCTCCCAGATGGGCTGACTGGTCAGCGCCTTGAGCCTCGCATTGATCTCGTTGGGATCGTCCCAACGGCTGATGCCGCAATTATTCATGCTGCTGCTCCTTTCCTTGCTTCTTCTTAGCGATGTCGTTGGTATCCTTGCTGTTGCGGTAAACTACGAAATTGTCCCACAGGTACTCCAGGGACAGATTCAGGGCCATGTTGATGGCGGGACAGCATACTCGTTCCAGCCGTGGGTGTCCGCCAAAAAAATGCTCATTCCAAATGGTAAACGGCGCAAATGGCACATAGAACAGGAACACCAAAAGCATGGCACGGGGCACATTGGCCGCGCTCTGGAAGGTGAACTTGCGGTTAAAGGTGAAGTTCCAAAGCACGCTCAGCACCAGAGCAATGGTATAGCAGATCCAGTGGCCGGGGATTTTCAGAACCTCCTCACAGAGGATCATGGCCAGGGTCTCGATGATGCCCGCCGAGGCGGAAAACAGCACAAATTTAATGACCCGGGCAGTTTCTTTCTTTTTCTCTGCTTGCATAGTCATCCCTTCCTTTTTGGCATATTTTTTTGATAAACCAGGCGCATGAGCGCCGCATCTAATGCGCTGAGGTGTGCCTTTATACCCAGGCCCGCAGTGTGCAGGGCGCAGAGAGCGGATTTCTCCGTCAGCAGGCAAAGGGCCTCCCGGTCGTCCGGGTCCGCTGCCTGTACGATGGCGCCTACGCCCCGGACGAACACCGCGTCCCGCTTTTTAAGGGGCCGGGATCACGTCCTCTGCCGCAGGCTCCACGCAGAGGACCCGGGGGCCACAGCATCTGGGCCATGTCATCCAGCTGGGCCCGGAGGGCTTCCCCTCGGTCTGCCCACAAAACGGCATAGTCACCGCCGGAAACTTCCGCATCGGGTACCTCCAGCCGCACGGCGGCCAGGGAGTGCCTGCACGCTTTCCTCAAAATACGCCGGGGCGCAGCCTGGGGCATACACAGATTGCGCCGACAGATGTCCTCCAGGAGCTGGGGCCCGTTTCATGGGCTGCTCTGGTTTATCCGCAGATAACCACCCCATGGCCGGACATGAGCACCGTGTGTGCTCCGGTGGCCAGGGCGGCCGAAACAGCGCCCTTCAGCTTTTTGGTGACGGGCAGGCCGTATTGGGCCTTGGCCAGCCCCCCAGGGCGGCCCGCTCCTCCGGGGTAATGTCCATGGCATCAAAGCCCGCCAGGCCCAGGGCCGAGGGCGCAGCCTTGTGGGTGTGGATGACGAAATTTACCTCCGGAAACTGCGCATAGGCCGCCGCATGGACGCCCCGCTCTCCGGAGGGCTTGCGTGCGCCCTCCCAGGTCATGGTGGACAGCTCCACCCGAACGATGTCCTGGGGCCGGGTCTTTGTGATAGTCCAGGCCGCTGGGCGTGATGAGAAATGGTCTTTGTCCAGGCGGCTGCTGACATTGCCCTAGGTCCGGGCCACCAGACCCGTCTCCAGCAGCGCCAGGCCGGTTTGGCAGATCAGCTCTCTTTGTGCGGTTTCTTTCCATGGTCTTGCCCCCTTAACCGTCAATACTTTTGTGAAAAAAGAGGGGAGGACAAAAAAACGGACGAAATTTATCGAAATTAAGCGGAGAGAGGAGACTTTGGGGCGCCGGCTTAGCACAGTGGATATGAAAACATCGCAGATTCTACATTTTCCCCTTTTTTTGTCCATTTTCTCCTTAGGGCTTTACTTTGCGAAGAAAATAGAATAAAATATAGCATGCATTTACATGCCATATGGGCATTGCTATGCCCTGTAGCGGGCAAAATGTTGCATTTACATCTAAAATGAGGAGATGCAAGAGAAAAAACAAACGGTCACTTTTCTTTCTTGCTTGGAAGAAACGAACTATGGCTATAAAAAAAGATTTATCATTATGGCAGACGGGAAGATGAAGCGGTGGAATAATCACCAGGTTCCCAAGCATCTGCTCCCCGTCCACGGCGAGCCTATCCTGCTGCGCACAGCGCGGCTGGCCCAGCGCTATGCGCCGGAGGCACAGGTCATTATTACATCCCATAACCCCGACTACGAGGCTCCCGGAGCCGTGCGCTATGAGCCGAAAAGCAACAGCTGCGAGATCGACCGCTTTACCTGGGGAGCTGATCGATGATGATGTCTGCTTCTTATACGGCGATGTGTACTACACTGAGCAGGCTATCCGCCGGATCGTGGAGATGCCGGTGAAGGCCCTGGGCTTTGCCAGGAACGACACGGAGGTACTTGCCGTGAAGGTGGCAGACGGCGCCTACCAAAAGGACTGCATCCGGAAGCTGAAGGAGAAGGATCCCGCATGCCGTGGCTGGCAGCTGTATGAAATGGCCCAGCGGGATGGCTGTGCGGAGATATGCCGCATTGAGGACGAGACCACCGGCTTTAACACAGAGGAAGAATATCGGCGCTTTGCGGAAAAGGCGAATTGCTGACCGGACCGCCTGCGGCGAAATCCAAAAAAAGAAAAGAAGTACATATATGGACGTTTTTTAAACTGTATCGGAATTGCTTTAACCGCCTGCGGCTGTTTGTGCTGTATTGGCGGCGGATCGTGTTTGCCCCAACCACATGAAGGTGGGCTTTTTACAAAGCTGCGCCAACCTGCGGCGGCTTTTGGCCGACCAGTGGGCGCTGTACGCCCTGGACGGGAAGAAAAAGAAAGAGTACCTGTCGGAGTTTGATTGGTATCGCTCCCGCTACATAAACGAGCCCTTTGACCAGATGCTCAACAACAAGGTGGTGGCCACGGAGGTACTGCGGCAGTATGTCCGGGTGCCGGAGGTATATCTGGTGAAGACCCGGGCGGGCATCGTGGATGCGGGCCACTGCACCGGGGACGGCAACGTGGCCGTGGAGACCCTGCGCCAGCGCCGGGAGGCATTCATGAAGCCCTTCGGCAAGGGCAAGGGCAACGGCGTGCACCGCCTGCGCTATGACGGGCAGGATTTCTGGGTGGACCAGCAGAAGAAGTCCGCCGAGGATATGAAGCGGTTATTCGAAAAGGAAAGCGAGTGGTATCTCTCCGAGACCATCACCCAGCACGCCTACGCAGCGGGGCTGTATGACAAGACCTGCAACACCATCCGCATGATCACCCTCCGCGACCCCGACAGTGGAAGGATCAAGCTGTTTTTCGCCGTGCAGCGCGTGGGCACGGCTAAGACCATCCCTGTGGACAACGCCAGCCAGGGCGGCCTTGTGTGCAAGATCGACCTGGAAACGGGGCGGCTGTCCCATGCAGGGTCCCTGCATACCACGCAGATTTATGAGGAGCATCCGGACTCCGGTATCCGCTTTGACCAGGTGATAATCCCGGATTGGGAGCAGACCAAGGCGGAGATCGTGAGCCTGGCGGAGAGCCTGCCTTTTTGCACTTTGTCGCATGGGATGTGGTGAAGATGGAGGACGGCACCAACTGCGTCATCGAGGCCAACACCTCCTCGGGGGTGAATATCATCCAGCTCTGGGGCGGTCAGCGCAACGGGGAACTGGGGAATTTCTACCGCAAGCACGGTGTTATCCGGTGACAGTGAGACCTAAGTGAGACCCTATGGGAGGAAACAAAAATGAACGAAAAAAATCATAAGGCCATAAACGGGCAGAAGATCTTTTGCCTGGCGTGCGTGGGCCTGATGGCGGCGGCCAGCATTGTACTGGTAATCTGCTGTTTACATCGGGGCTGCTGAATAAGGGCGTCGTGTGGGCTATCACCGGCGGCCTGGTGCTGCTCAACGGCCTGCACGGCTGGCTCCAGCTGGGCAAGGGAAGGTGCATGTGGGTAAGACTATATGCGGCGCCATTGCCCTGATCCTGACGGCGGCTATGATCGTGGCTGCAGTGGCCGTGGGCAAGGTGACCGGCGCGTTCCACCACATCTCCAAGGAGCGGAAAGAGGGCATCTACGTGGGCGTGTATGTCCGCACAGATGACCCGGCCAAGGAGCTGAAGGACGTGAGCGGCTATCTGCTGGGCATCGCCGCACAGCCGGATCGGGACAACACCCTGCGGGCCCTGAAGGACATGGAGGATGCCGTGGGCGTGGTGGAGGAAAAGGAGTTGGACACCTCGGTGAGCTGGCCTCCGCACCTGCTGAGCGGCGATGTGGACGCCATGCTGCTCAACGAGGCATTTCTCGACACCCTGGAGGAGACAGACGGCCTGACAAACCTTTCCCAGAATCAGGTGAAGCTGATCCATGAGTTTTACTATGCCCAGGAGCCGGAGAGGTAGTGCCTGCCAATACGAACGTGCTGACCGACAGCTACATTATCTTTCTCAGCGGCTCGGACGCCCGCAGCACGGATGTATCCGTCCGTGCCCGGAGCGATACGAACATTCTGGCGGTGGTCAACCCCACCACCCACCGGATCCTGCTGGTGAACACGCCCCGTGACTACTATGTGCCCCTGGCGAGGAACGGTCAGATGGATAAGCTTACCCACGCGGGCATTTACGGCATTGAGGAGTCCATTGCCACGCTGGAGAACCTGTATGGCGTGAACGTAAGCTACTATGCCCGCATTAATTTCTACGGACTCAAGGATATTGTAGACGCTGTGGGCGGGATCGACGTGGTTTCCCCCCAGCTTTACCCTGAGCACCAACGCCTGCTCTAAGTCCGGCAATATTGACCGGGAAGTGGTGGAAGGTGTTAACCACATGGACGGCGCCAAGGCTCTGGCCTTTGCCCGGGAGCGCTACGGCTTTGCCGACGGCGATAACCAGCGGGGCAAGAACCAGATGGCTATCCTGCAGGCGCTGACGGCCAAGCTGACCAAGGCATCCTCTCTGGTGAACTACCAGAGCATCCTGTCAGCGGTGTCCAACAACATGACAACGAACCTCGCCTACGACGATATCACGGCCCTGGTGCGCACACAGCTGGCCAGCATGTCTGAATGGAAAATAGATACCTACGCCGTGACCCAGGGCAGCGGCAGCACTTCAGTCAGCCGTGCTACTCTCTGGGCGGAGCTGCGGCATGGGTCATGCCGCAGAACGAGGCATCTGTGCAGACGGCCCGGGAGATGATCCAAAATGTGCTGAACAGGACAGAGGATAGCCAATCGTAAGAGAACGATGGACAGCGATTGATATAGATAAGGAAAGGCGGTATCATGAAACACCAAGGGATGAGAAAACTGATGGCGCTCCTTCTTGCCGCCGTGCTGATGCTTCCGTGCGTGGCCGCAAGCGCCTTTGCTGAGCCGGCTTCGGGAGAGAACGGTTCCATCGATGGGGCAATAACCGTGGGTGGGATGACTACTCCGGGGATTCTGCGTCCGGCGGCACTACTGATCCCGGTGAGGATCAGATCCGGTGTGAATCCGGATCCCGGCGTAGATCCGGATCCCGGCGTAGATCCGGATCCCGGCGTAGATCCAGATCCCGGGGGTAGACCCGGATCCCGGCGTAGATCCGGATCCCGGCGTAGACCCGGATCCCTGGGTGATCCAGATCCGGGGTAGACCCGGATCCCGGCGTAGACCCAGATCCTGGAGTAGGTGACCCTGTGGTGGCGCCGCCGGCACCTGTGGGACGCATCACTGCGTTCTATTTCCATAGCCTGCGGGGAGCTGTATCCTGCGTTTGACCCCCAGATATACGAATATACGGTTTATGTGACGGCGGAGCAATCGGAGAAAAAGCTGCGCCATTACCGCTGTGCCCAGCGATCCCTATTCCAGCGTCAGCGTCAGCGGCGAGGAAAAATTCGTGAATACGGATATTAAACGCAAGATCCGCGTTTATAACGGCGGCCTTACAGAGGAATATACCCTGCAGATCCATGTGATGGATAACAGCGAGTATTACGCAAACGGTGTGCATTACGAGCAGATGAATGAGCCGGATTTGACGGCGCTGCCGGGCGTATTCCGCACGGTGAGCGCAACCGGCTTCAAGGGGCGGATCGCCCAAAGCACAGGATTGTCCATGCTGCTGGTGCAGTATGAGGATTCAGCCAATGCCGAGCACACCATCTGGCGGCGGTACGAGCCGACATCCGCACCCTGACGACGGTGTCCTTTGTGACCATCGAGGGAAAAAAGTATATCTCCTGCGACAGTGAGGATAATATCCTGTTTCGAACAACAAGCAGGGGGAATGTATTACATCAAAAATGCGGACGGGCAGGTGGACCTGCTGGTGCGCACGGACAATGTGGCCCTGGAGGAAAAATCCGGCCTGCTGAGTCATCATATTTCACGGCAGCGCTGCTGGCAGTGATTGCGGTGCTGCTGGCAGCCGGCGTATGGCTGCTGCTGAACTGGAAAAGATGAAGATAAAGAGCAAAAGAGCGAGGAGATCGCTTATTTCGGCCGTATCTCAGCTCCTATACGGAGGAGCAGGACGGGCAAAAGAGAGAGAACGGAAAAATAGAGAAAGCGCGGTGGAGGAACAATGGACGCTGTTGCAAATAAAAATAGAGATCCGCGAGGTCAGTCAGCGCAAAAACGGCCTATTTGTTTATAAAGCGTGTGTTTGACATCGTGCTGTCCCTGGTTTTGATCGTGGTGCTGCTGCGGCTGCTGCTGCTTGTGATGGCGGCCATTGCAATCGACTCACCCGGGCCGGTGATTTTTTAAGCAGAAGAGGATCGGCTACCAAGGAAAAGAGTTCATGATCTTCAAGTTCAGGACACTCAGCATAACCGCACCGGACAATGTGGCGACACGGAAGCTGGAGAGAATATCGATGGCTGCTCCACCAAGCTGGGCCGTTTCCTGCGCCGGGTGAGCATTGACGAGCTGCCCCAGCTGCTGAATATCCTCCGGGGCGACATGTCGTTTGTGGGTTTCCGGCCGGTGTGCACGTCTGAAAAAAAGCTCAACGCCCTGCGCAGAAAGATGGGCGTGTTTGAAGGGCGTCCGGGGCTCACGGGCTATGCCCAGGTCATGGGCCGGGACAGCATCGGCGTTGCACGCAAAGGCGCGGCTGGATGCGGAGTATCAGAGAAAACGCTCCCTGCGGCTGGACCTGTGGTGCATGGTGAAGTCCGTCACGGTGGTGCTGTCCGGAAGCGGGGTTATGTGAGGAGACTCTTTCTCACAGTTATAACACAAAAACAGGATGGGGAAGGGTCTTCATCAGAACCTGCATAAAACCCACGGCATCCGGCAGATGTCAAAGAATACCTCACCGAAAGAGCGGCGCAGAAGGATAAACGCTTTGGCCCCGGGTGATGGCAAGAGAGTAGAGTATGAAAACACTTTGGAAGATTATCATTTCACATATCCAGTACCGCAAACAGATTCTGCAGCTGGCAAAAACAGATCTGATCAAGACCTATCGCGGCGCCCTGCTGAGCTGGGGCTGGGCGGTGGTAAAGCCGGCCATAACCATTGCGGTATACTATTTCGCTTTTTACGGTGGGCCTGCGCACCGGAAAAGCAGTAAAGGGATATCCATACTTTCCTGTGGCTTATTTCAGGATTTATCCCCTGGTTTTATATCTCCGCTATATATACCGGGGGCCTATTCCCTTCATAAGTACGCATTTTTGGTTAAAAAATCAAGTTTCCCGTCTGCTGCGTGCCGATGATCGTGGGCCTGTCGAACATGATCGTGCATCTGGCGCTGACATTGCTGATGATCATCATATTTATCGCTATGGGTGCGCCGGTTACCATCTATCTGGCACAGCTGCCGTTTTACTGGCTGCTGATGCTGATGATGGGCGTGGCGTGGGGCCTGTTCTCCGGACAGGTCACGGCGGTCAGCAAAGATTTTTATCAGCTTGTCCGCAGCTCATTTACGGCGCTAATGTGGCTGTCCGGCATTTTTATCAGATTTCCGACATTAAGGGCGCCACCCTGCGTTTTATCCTGCGGCTCAATCCTATAACCTATCTCATCGATGGCTTCCGATACTGCTTCATCGACCATGTATGGTTTTGGGAGGAACCAATGTCACTGCTGCGATTTATGCTGGTTTACCTGCTTTTCGTGTATTTGGGCGTCAAGATCTACAGCCGCACGGGAAAAAACCATCACGGATGTTTTGTAGAGGTACAATATGACTGAAGAACACGAGGTAGTAATACAGTTCCGAAACGTGACAAAGACCTTCGACCTGTTTAAAAACGACAAGCAGCGCCTGAAGTCTTTGCTGTTTCACAATACAAATGCCAAGAAAAAAAGTCGCCATAGATAACCTGTCCTTTGATATCCGCCAGGGGAGGCCGTGGCGATTCTGGGCAAAAACGGCGCCGGAAAATCCACCATGCTGAAGATGATCTCCGGCGTGACCTTTCCAACGGTGGGTTCGGTGCGTGTCACCGGCCGTGTCAGCGCCCTGCTGGAGGTTTCCGGCGGCTTTGACCCGGAGCTTTCCGGCCGGGAGAATATCTATTTCCCGCGGCGAGCTGCTGGGCATCAGCCGGGAGGAGCTGAAGGAGATGGAGCCGGACATTGTGGCGTTTTCGGAGCTGGGCAGCTATATCGATATGCCCATCCGCACCTATTCCAGCGGTATGAAATCCAAGCTGGGCTTCTCCATCAACGCCAATATCCGCCCGGATATCATTATTGTGGACGAGGCCCTCAGTGTGGGCGACAAGGATTTCCGCGCTAGATGCCGCAGACGGATCGCAGAGATTTTGAACAGCGGTGTGACCTTCCTCTTTGTCACCCATTCTACGGCGGAGGCGAAGAAATTCTGTAAGCGGGGCTTGGTGATTCGCGAAGGCAAGCTGATTTTTGACGGAGATATTAAAGATGCGGCGGCGTTTTTATGAAAAAATGCATGTGTAGAGGTTGAAAATGTCAACATTTCTAAATGGCAGAAAGAAAAGGCAGTGCCATGATGCCTACCCCAATCGGTATTCATTGATTTTGTGGAACGGCACCAGCACTTGGCAGCGGTGAATTATCCGGATTCCTTTGAAACAGAGCTGGACATTGTCAATAACGTGACCTTTGCTAAGAGCTTGGCCCGCAGGAGGCTGATCCATCGCAACAAGCTGGGCGGCTACAGCGCCACCAGAGAGGGGCGAAAGCTGATCGACCCGGAATATGTGGCATTTTATCGGTTTTGCAGCCCCTATGTAGATGTATGCGACTTTGAGCAGGAGCGGGAGCAGCACCGGGAGGAGAGCTTCTGCGCGGCTATGTGGAGTATTCTCCTGCGGGAAATGCACCGGCGGATGCAGAAGGGCGATTTTCCCGCTGTCTGCAACCTGCACAGAGACATTGCGCGGCTGTATGAGCTGGAGCAGTGCAATGAACAGGCGGCCTATCATTTTGTGACGGCACTTTACATTCAATACAGCGGCCTGCCGTATTATAAGGATCTGCTGCTTATGCTCCGGGGTGCCAAAAAGAAAGTGCGGTGCGGGATTCCTTCGGTGCTATTTATGCGCCGCCCATGATCGTGGATGGAATCAAACGGCATATCTGCCGGATCACTCCGGATTTTGTGCGGGAGGTATTTCGCCGCAACCCGCTGGTCATTAACCTTTGCAGCCCGGAGATGCTGTATGAACTGATTCAGACGCTGTGCAGCGGGACCTATGACGACAAGGTCTGGCAGGGGAAACTGCGAGAAGCCTTTGGGGCGCTGATGGAAAACGCGAAAAAAAGGCCGGGGCGACTACACGAGCGGTGCCCGGGCGGAGAATGGAGCCGGACGGAGGAAAGCTATGAAAGCGATCGTGGGCGTGGTCCGCTGGCTCATCAGCGCCCTGTTTCTGCTTCGGCGCAGGATGGGTGTGAGGCACAGGACCTGCTTTTTAGCCGCCAGGCCAGCCGGCTTACGCCGGATTTTGCCCTGCTGCAGCAGCAGCTCCGCGAAACAGACCCTACCATGGACATCATGACCATCTGCTGCCGCTATCGGGGCCGGCAAGATGGGTTGCTGCGCTTTTTGCGGCAGTGCGTGCGGAGCGTTTTCCTGGCTGCCTCGGCCCAGGTATGTGTGCTGGACGGTTACTGGCCCACCATCTGCCTGCTCCGGGATAAAAGGGACCTGCGGGTGATCCAAATCTGGCATTCCGTGGGGAAAATCAAGAAATCCGGGTATCAGACCTTGGATAAGCCCTCCGGGCGGTCCGGTGCCATGGCCCGGGCCCTGTGTATGCACCGGAATTATGACGCTATTATTGCCGGCGGTCCGGCGTGGAATCCGTTTTACTGCGCCGCTTTTGACGTGACGGAGGACAGGCTTCGCAACTGGGGCCTGCCGCGGCTGGATCACCTGGTTTCTGCAAAGGGAGAGGCAGCACAGTGTCGGAGCAGATTCCCGGAGCTGGCCGGGCGCACGGTGGTTTTGTACGCACCCACTTATCGTACATACCCCTTGGAGCTGCCGGATCCGGATTTTCCTGCTTCCCTAAGGACCGATACGCAGTGCTGTGCCGCTTCCATCCGAATCAGGCGCTGGCGGGCGGCAACCGGGACAGTGATTATCCCCAGGAGGATATTTTTGACCTGCTTCAGATGTGCGATTATTTTATCACGGACTATTCCTCTCTGGCGCTGGAGGCAGCGGCCATGGACAAGCCCACGCTGTTCTACCTGCCGGATGATGAGCGCTACCGCAGCGAAAACGGCGTGAACATAGATCTTTTTTTCAGGCCATGCCACTGCACCTTTACCGCTCAGGAGGACCTGTTCCGCATGATTGACAGCGGCGCATATCCCATGGAAGCCCTGCAAGCATACAAAAAATGTATCTGCCCCAGGACCTGGGCCACGCCACCGAAAAAAATCACAGAGCTTATTCTACAGGATGACAGAACGCTGAAGAAGGAAGCTGCTGCCTGCTGAAAAACGGTGAAATATTATACTGAATAATGCGCACCCCTATGAAATTGTCATTGCCATGCCAGGGCACATACAGATAGTACAATCCGCTTAGAAATCAAGGGAAACCCCGGCTCTGATGGAGAAGACTAAAAACTGCGGCGCAGAAGAAAAGTATTGAAAAAATATCTCCAAATAACAATAGGTGAAAAGCTGCCAATCAAAGCTTGCAAAAATGAGGGGACGGATTCCGTAATCCCTTCGCCTCTCGTTTTAGGCCCACCTGAAGCATACGGAAGGGCCTTTCCTCATGGCAGAAGCATTTTGCGTGTTGCCCTACGTGGTACTAAAACGAGGCCTGGCATTTATTAATGCCAGGCCTCGTGAGGTTTTTATTAACCTTTACTTCATTTAGGAATTGTGGGATTCTGAGACGAATTCCGGCTGTATTTAGGTTGACAATTCACGCATCAAGGGGGGGATTATCTTCTGCCGAAGAAATAATCATACAGGAGTCGAAGCTGCTGTCCTGCTGGGGCTGCTGCTCCTGCTGGGTGCTGCCCGTGTCGTCTGTCTTGGCGTCAAAGGTCAGTTCCGTGGTTTGGGTCTGGCCGTCCCGGTAATAGGTCACGGTCACGGTGTCCCCGGCCTTGTGGCCCTTCTTGGCGGCGGTGAGATCTTCCATAGAGGTGATGTCGGTGCTGTCCACCTTGGTGATGACATCGCCCATCTTCAGCCCGGCTTTTTCACCGGCACCGCCCTTGTTTACGCTGTAAACGAAGGCACCGCTGGTCTGGTCGATCTGGTACTGGGCGGCCATCTGCTGGGTCATGGTGCCGGCGGTGATGCCGAAGGAGGGCTTATTGGTAATTTGGCCATTTTCCATAATGTCCGTGATGATGGCCTGCACGTCACCGATGGGAATGGCAAAGCCCAGGCCCTCCACGGTGGTGTCGGAATAGCTGGAATACTTGGCGGATACAATGCCCACCACCTCGCCGTACAGGTTCATTAGCGGGCCGCCGGGTTGCCGGGATTGATGGAGGCATCCACCTGGATCATGTTGAAGGGCGTACCGTCCACGTTGATGGCCCGGTCACAGCAGGACACGATGCCCGAGCTCATGGAGAAGGTCAGCTCGCCCAGGGGATTGCCGATGGCCAGCACCGTATCACCCACATTGACATCCTCGCTGCTGCCCAGGGTTACGGGCTGCAGGCCTGTGGCGTCGATCTTCAGCACAGCCACATCATAGTCACTGTCGCTGCCCACCACCGTGGCGGGATACTCCGTGCCGTCATACATGGTTACCGTTACAGAGGAGGCGCCGCTGATGACGTGGTGGTTGGTGACAATGTAGCCGTCCTGGGTGATGACAAAGCCGCTTCCGGAGGAGGCCGACTCCACCCGCTGACCGAAAATGTTGGTGGACACGGCAGAGCAGTTGATGCTCACAATACTGTTCACTGTGGAGGCATATACCTCAGCGGGGGGACATGAGGGCCTGGCCGGTGACCTTTTTCACTGTAACCTCCTGGGCAGTGCGATTGCTCTGCTGGATGGTAGTCTTGCCGCTTTTGGACAGCGCCGCACCGCCGTAGCCGCTGCGCCGCCAACCACCGCACAGGCCAGCAGCAGGGCGGTAATCTTCACACCCGGTCTTGTGCCAGAAGGAGGGCTTTTCGACACCGCCGGGGCCATGCCGGCCCTGGTCCTCCTGGGAGCGGTAGTTATAATGGTAGAGATTGTCAGGGATTACTGTATCCTTCGTTCTCGGGTCTGTAATCGTTATTCTCGTTCATAAAGAAACCTCCTATCTATCCTTCTCATTTTTTCACAGGGAATGCTTGTGACCTGAGGAAAAAATATTGTATACTATGTTTTGGTTTAACCCTTGTCAACCGATTGTAATTATTATACTACTCTTTTATCTTAACTAAAGCTTTAAAAATATGAATTTTTTAAGGAGGAAAATGCGTTGCTGAAGCTGGAGCAGGTGAAGCTGGAGCCGGGACAGCCCGAGGAGCTGCTGGTGGGCAAGGCGGCGCATATGCTGCGCATCCCAACGGAGGATATTCTCGATCTGTCTGTCCTGCGCAGGGCAGTGGACGCCCGGCAGCCGCTGCGGCTGGTATACACCCTGGCGGTGCAGGTGCGTGGTGAAAAGGCCGTGCTGCGCAGGTGCCGGGATAAAAGCGTGACCGTTTATGCGCCGGAGTATTACACGCCGCCTTGTCCGGCGGTCAAGGACCCGGATACGCCGCCGGTAGTGGTGGGTGCAGGGGCCTGCGGGGCTGTTTGCGGCGCTGATTTTAGCAAATGCCGGGAGGAAGCCTATCCTTCTGGAGCGGGGCCAGCCTGTGGAGCAGCGACAAAGGATGTGGCGGCCTTTTGGGCCGGAGGCCAACTGAATACGGAGTCCAACGTGCAGTTTGGCGAAGGGGCGCCGGGGCGTTTTCCGACGGAAGCTGAACACCGGCACCAAGGACCTGCGGCACCGGTGGATCTTGGAGCAGCTGGTCTCCTGCGGTGCGCCGGAGAGTATCCTCGTTGATGCAAGGCCTCATGTGGGGACGGACAGGCTGCACATTGCGCTGAAAAACCTGCGGCGGAGGCTGCTGGACCTGGGCGCGGACATACGCTTCGGACACCGATTGGAGGGATCGAGGCTCGGAGGAGAGCTGGCGGCGCTGGTCGTTTCCGGCCCGGAGGGGAGCTACAGGCTGCCGGCCCGGCAGCTGATCCTGGCCTTGGGCCACAGCGCCCGGGACACGGTGGAAATGCTCTATGACCGGGGACTGTCTATGGAGGCCAAGCCCTTTGCCGTGGGGGTGCGTATCGAGCATCTGCAAAGCCATATAGACGCAGTGCAGTACAAGGAATACGCCGGACACCCGGCTTTGCCTGTGAGCACCTACAAGCTATCCTGCCACCTGCCCGGCGGACGGAGCGTGTTTTCCTTCTGTGTGTGCCCCGGGGGAGAGGTGGTGGCAGCGGCTTCGGAAAGGGAGCGCACGGTGACCAACGGCATGAGCGAATACGCACGAGACGGGGAAAACATCAACGGCGGCCTACTGGTGAATGTGACGCCGGAGGACTTCGAAGCGGGCATCCCTGGCGGGTATCGCCTTTCAGAGACGGCTGGAGGGGCGGCCTACCGCCTGGGCGGCGGCTATACGGCGCCGTGCCAACGGGTGGAGGATTTTCTGCTGCACCGGCCCAGCACCGGCTGCGGCAGCGTAAAGCCCAGCTACCGGCCCGGGGTGCGCTATGCGGACCTGCATGAGTGTCTGCCGGAGTTTATTACCCAGGCCTTAGAGCAGGCACTGCCTATTTTAGATAAAAAGCTCCCGGGCTTTGCCCATGGGGATGCCCTGCTGACGGCGGTGGAAAGCCGCTCCGGCCCCGGTGCGTATCCTACGGGATGAAAATTGCGAGAGTAATATACGGGGGTGTTCCCCTGCGGCGAGGGAGCCGGCTATGCCGGCGGCATTCTCTCGGCGGCAGCGGACGGAATGCGCTGCGCAGAAAAAATTCTGGCGAAAAATCTTTAGGTTTTCATATTTTTATGAGACACTGTTTGCATGGGACGCGGCGAAGCTCACTTTTGCCGATGTCCATAAGTCATATAATAGGAGGTATACATAAGATGAAAAAGAATTGCGGCTGTAGAATCCTTTTTTTCTCCCCGGAGCACCGGGCAGCCATTGAAAAAGCGGCCGCGGAATGCGGCTTTTCGGTGGATTACTTCACCCAGGGCCACCTACCGGCGGACCAGGCAGCAGATTACGAGATTATTTACGGCATGTGCCCGCCCCAGGAGCTGAAGGCGGCAGCCAACCTCAAGTGGCTTTGCTGCAGCTTTGCCGGGGTGGATGCCTACACGGACGAGACCATCTATCCTAACCCGGATGTGCTGCTGAGCAACTCCTCCGGCGCCTACGGCATCACCATTTCCGAGCATATCCTCATGGTGACGCTGATGATGCTGCGGCAGATGCCGAAGTTTGAAGAGATCGTGAAAAACCGGGAGTGGGGAAAAGGGCCTGAGCATGCGGTCCATCTGCGGCAGCAGCATTACCGTTCTGGGTACCGGTGACATCGGCACCAACTTTGCCCGCCGGGCCAAGGCTTTGGGGGCCAAGGTCATCCGGGGTGCGGCGGACCAAGAAGGCGGGAGATCCTGCCTATGACGAGATGTACACTTTTGAGGAGCTGGACAGCGTTCTGCCCAAGACGGAAATCCTCGTCATGGCTCTGCCGGCCACCAAGGAAACCAACCACATCCTCTCCCGGAAGCGCATTGCCCTGCTGCCGGAGGACGCGTATGTGGTGAACGTGGGCCGGGGCAGCGCCATTGACCAGGAGGCTCTGATGGAAGCGCTGAACGGCGGACACCTGGCCGGAGCGGCGCTGGATGTATGCGTACCGGAGCCGCTGCCCAGGATCACCCTCTGTGGGATACCAAAAATCTGCTCCTGACCCCCACATCAGCGGAAATATGTCTCTGGGCATTACCAGGGACCTGGATGTGGAGCTGTTCTGCGAGGATCTGCGCAACTACGCCGCCGGGCGCAGGCTCAAGCGGCTGGTGGACCGGAAGATCGGATATTGAGCAGTCTTATATTGGATAAAAATATGAAAGCCGCCCCGAGTGGGGCGGCTTTTTATAGAATGGGAGACGGAGGTGAGGGGTTACTTGCCACGCAGCTCTGCACCCAGGTTTTTCACCAGCTTTTTCACGGCGGAAGCGGCGCAGGCCTCGATCTCGGCGGAGGTGAGGGTCTTTTCCGCAGAGCCGATGGTCAGGCGGATGGTCACGGACTTCTTAGCCCTCCGGAATCTGCTTGCCGTGGTACTCGTCTACAAAGGCGGCACCGTGGAAAAGCTCATTATGAATGCCGGAGAGGATGCGCTGCATATCCGCCCACTGGGTCTCGGCATCAAAGAGCAGGGAGATGTCGTAGTCCGTCATGGGATACTCGGCCAGGTGGGTGAAGGTGTTGGTGCGGGAGCGGAAGGGCACCAGGGCATCTGCATCCAGTTCAAAGAGCATGACGCTCAGATTCTTAATGCCGCAGGCCATGGAGGCCTTCTTGTTCAGCAGGGCCAGGTTGCCGATGTGCTTATCGCCCAGACAGATATTCAGCCACACCACATCGTCGGCCCACAGGGGCTTTTCCTCCTGACAGAAGGTGAAGCCCTCCATATGGGTGTACCGGGGCATACTCTCGATAACGCCCTTGGCCCGGCGGAAGAGGTCGGTGACATTTTTGCTGTCACCGGCGAAGGCGCCGGCGATGTTCTTGCGCTGGGAGGGGAGCTTTTCCCGGCTGTCATAGGGGGTGGTATAGTCTGCGTCCCGGAACACCTGGGCGCACTCGAAGATAGAGAACTCTGTGAAGAACCGCTCGTTTTTCACCACGGCCTTGCACAGGTTGGGCAGCAGCGAGGAGCGGATGAGGCCTCGTCGGGAGAGGGGGGCGTGGACAGGAGAGGATGCCGGTGGTATCCTGCAGAATGGCGCTTACATACTGGTCGGTCATCCAGGGATAGGTGAAGATCTCCTGCATCCCGCAGCGGATGGCCAGATACTCCTTGATACGCCGCTCCAGATCCTTATCCAGCTGGTTGATGGCCCCGTCAAAGGAGGTGGTGATGGGGGCGGCCCGGAAGTTCTCGTACCCGTACATACGGGCTACCTCCTCCATAATGTCCGCCTTGATGGACACATCGCCGGTGGAGCGCCAGGTGGGGACCACAATGTGCAGGTTGTCCCCGTCAAAGGTCAGGCTGTAGCCCAGCTCGCCCAGCTTTTTTTGGCAATGTCCTCATTGGGGATGCGCTTGCCCAGACGGCGCTCCAGCCAGGTGAGGGAAACATCGATTTCCGCCTGTTGAAGCTTATGAGGATAGCAATCCACAAAGCCCGTGACCTTCATTCAGGGTAAAGCTCTGCAAACAGGGCTATGGACAGGTCCAGCGCCTGATCGCAGCGCTCGGGGTCGATGGCCTTTTCATACCGGGCGGAGGCCTCGGTGCGGTTGTCATAGCGCAGAGCTGTGCGGCGGATGCCGGCGGCCTGGAAGTTGGCTACCTCCAAAATCACCTTGTTGGTGGTGGGGAGGATAGAGTCCTTGGCGCCGCCCATGACGCCCGCCAGGCCTACCACCCCGGCATCATCGGCAATGACCAGATCGTCGGTGGACAGGGGCAGGTCCTTGCCGTTAAGCAGCCGGAGCTTTTCCCCTTCATCGGCCCGGCGGACGATGATGTGGCCGGCGATATGGTCGGAGTCATAGGCGTGGGAGGGCTGACCCGTGGCCAGCATCACGTAGTTGGTAATATCTACCAGGGCGTTGATGGGGCGCATACCCACCTTCCAAATGCGGTTTTGCATCCAATAGGGGGCGGGCTTCACGCTCAGGCCCTCGATCTGCGTGCCGGTCATCCGGGGGCAGCGGTCACTGTCCTCCACGGTGATGGTGAGGCCCGCGGTGTTTTCTACATTCCGGTCAAAGGGGGGCAGGGGGATTCATGGGCAGATCGTACAGGGCCGCAATTTCCCGGGCGATGCCGTAGTGACCCCAGAGGTCCGGGCGGTTGGTCATGGATTTGTTATCGATCTCCAGGATGATATCGTGGAGGTCCAGGGCGTCGGCCAGGGGGTCCCGGCAGGGGGCATCAAAGTCGGACAGATCCAGGATGGTGGCCTCCTCTGTGAAGGGAAAGAGGTCAAAGAGGCCGATTTCACTGCTGGCGCAGATCATGCCGTAGCTCTCCACGCCCCGGAGCTTGAGACCTTGATTTCCACCGGCTCCCCCTCGCCGTGCCAGCGGCAAAATTTGGCAGAGCCACGCCACCTTCATGCCGTCCCGGAGATTGATGCCGCCGCACACGATGTCCTTTCTCTCGCCGCCGATGTCCGTTTTGCACACACGGAGCTTGTCGGCATTGGGGTGCTGCTGCACCTGCTGCACTACGCCTATCACCATGTTATGGAAGCCTTCGGACAGATCCGTGGCATCCTCCACCTCGACGGTGGACATCGTCAGGTCATAGGCCAGACGCTTGAGGTCCATATCGTCAGGGAGCTTTACATAGTCCTTGACCCAGTTCAGAGAAACTTTCATTGTGTAAACCCTCCTTATCAGTGGAACTGCTTCAAAAACGCAGGTCGGCGCTGTGGAACAGTCGCACATCGTCCACGCCGTAGCGCATCATCACCAGGCGGTCCAGGCCGATGTTTACATAGAAGCCGGTGTACTCATCGGGTCCAGCCCCGCCGCACGAGAACATTGGGATGGGGGTGCCGCCGGGCATAATTTCGATCCAGCCCACCTGCTTGCAAACCGAGCAGCCCTTTGCCGCCGCAGACCAGGCAGCCCATGTCGATCTCGAAGCCGGGCTCCACGAAGGGGAAGAAGCCCGCCCGCATCCGCACCGGGACATCCCGGCCGAACACCTTGGAGAATGCTCTGATCATCACCTTGCCGGAGGCGAAGGTGAAAGTCCTTGTCCACGATGAGGGCCTCATACTGGAAGAAGGCACGCTCGTGGCGGCATCGGTGGTCTCGTTGCGGTACACCCGGCCGGGGTACACGAAGCGGTAGGGGGGCTTGTGGGTCTGCATATACCGCACGGAGCCGCCGGTGAGGTGGGGGCGCAGGCAGAGCTTATCCCAGCACTCGCCCTTGTCATGGCCAGAGAGCCAATAGGTGTCCATGCTCTCCCGGGCGGGGTGGTTGGGGGGGAAGTTCAGATTGTCGAAGCCGTAAAGCTCACTGGTGATGTCGTCCTCCTCGTAGATCTCAAAGCCCATGGAGCGGAAGGCGTCATTGAGGTCGTAGCACATCTGGGTGATGGGGTGCAGGCCGCCGGCGGGAGGCAGGTAGCCGGGGACGGAGATGTCAAAATCCGCGTCGATCTGGGGAGGCCTTCAGCTTTAAGTCGTTTCTGTGCTGCTCGATGAGCTCGGTCAGCTGGGCCTTGGCCTGGTTCACGGCCTTGCCCATCTCCGGGCGCAGGGAAACATCCAGCTTGGGCACCTCCTTCAGCAGCGCCGTCAGGCCGCCCTGCTTGCCCAAAATGGCGGCCTTGATGTCCTGCAATTCCGTCTCGTTCTTGGCCGACAGAATTTTTTCCCTGCCCTCCTGGAGCAGTTCATTCAGCTTTTCCTTCATCGGCAATGATTCCTCCTTACAAAAAAGTCAGCTTGTTAAAAAAAGTCAGTTTGTCAAAAGCCTCGCAAAGTTTGCGCCCGCAGGCGAAAAAATGGGATCATTTTTTCACCGCGATATGCGCATGGGGAAAAACCGCTCAGGCGAAAGTGGTGGGAATTTTGAGCCATAGGCTCAAAATTGTGCGCACAGCAGGCTGCCATCTCTTTGTCAGAAAATTCCACAGGATTTTTCGACAGCAAAAATGCCTTTCCTCCCCAAAACTAAGGGACGAAAGGCATACAGCGTTCCGTGGTACCACCCAAATTCGCAGGAAAGCCCTGCGCACTCGTTTCCCCATAACGGAGGCTGACCCGGCCGCGCATTTCCTCGCGGCAGCTCCCGGGCGAACACCGCATCGGGCCACGGGCCAGCTTGCAGCCGGTGACTGACCCTCTCTTAGAAGCCGGGTATGTGCGGATTTTCCCGTTCCACGCTTTTAATCTACTTCTTTATATCATATTCCCATCCGGTTTTCAAGAGGAAATCTTCGTCGGATCGACGAAAAATCGGGAAAGCTTGAAACGAGCCTCATCGCCCGGTGATCCGGACATACTGCCGGGGATAAGAGAAAAGAGGTATGGCAGAAAGAAATCTTTTCAGCCGAGTTTTTGGGCGGAGATGTTTTTTGCTGTACTTTGGGCTTTGGTTGCGTTATAATGAGAAAAAATCCAAAAGTGGGAGGATGCTATATGTACTGTGTCAGAAAAGTGAATGAGGACTACACCTGGATCGGCGCGGACAGCCGACGCCTGGCGGTGTTTGAGGGCGTATTCGGTGTGCCGGAGGGCGTTTCCCTATAACAGCTACCTGCTGCTGGATGAAAAAACCGTGCTCTTTGACACGGTGGATGCCCAGGTGATCCGGCAGTTCAGGGAAAACCTGCTGCACACACGCTAAGCGGGCGGACGCTGGACTATATCGTGGTACACCACATGGAGCCGGATCACAGCGGAGCTGGAGGACCTGGTGCTGCGGTTCCCGGAGGCAGATCCTGTGTACCGCCATGGCCAAGACCATGATCGGCCAGTTCTTCGGCCACGCCTATGATGACCGCATCCATGTGTGCAAGGAAGGGGATACCCTCTGCACCGGACGGCACACATTGCAGTTCGTGATGGCACCTTATGGTGCACTGGCCGGAGGTGATGATGACCTACGACCGTACCGACAAGCTGCTGCTGTCGGCGGACGCCTTCGGCTGCTTCGGTGCGCTGAACGGACATCTATTTGCTGATGAAGTGAACTTTTGACCGGGACTATCTGGACGAGTGCCGCCGGTACTATACCAACATCGTGGGAAAATACGGCTCCCAGGTGCAGGCGGTGCTGCAGAAGGCGGCCGGGCTGAGATCAGTATGATTCTGCCGCCCACGGCTTTGTTTGGCGGAGAGATTTGGAATATATTCTCGGCAAGCGACCTGTGGAGCCGCTACGAGCCGGAGGTGCAGGGCGTGATGATCGCCTACGCCTCCATTTACGGAGATACGGAGTGTGCAGCCAATATCCTGGCCTGCCGCCTGGCGGAGCAGGGGATAAAGGTGCAGATGTTCGACACCTCCGTAACCCCATCGTCCTACATTCTGTCGGCGGCATTCCGATATAGTCACCTGGTGTTCGCCGCACCGACCTATAACGCCGGGGTATTCATCACCATGGACGAGCTGCTGCGGGACATTGCCGCCCATGGGCTGAGGGGCCGGCGGATGGTGCTGCTGAGAACGGCTCCTGGGCTCCCGTCAGCGGCCGGGAAATGGGGAAGATCCTGCAGGGGCTTGAAGGATTGGACGCAGATAGAGGACACCTTCTCCATCCGCTCCGCCCTGAGAGAGGATCAGGCTATGCAGCTGGAGCGGCTGGCAGCTGTGCTGGCCAAGGATGTGAAGGCTGCTCCTACGGCAAAGGATGCAGAAGGAAAGAAAAAGAAGCGGTTCGTGTGCAAGGTCTGCGGCTATGTGTATGAGGGCGATGCCCTGCCCGAGATTACAAATGTCCTCTCTGCGGAGCCGGCGCAGAATATTTTGAGGAGAAATAATAACATAACATAAAATAGCCGCCGAAAAACCTGCTCCTTTCATTTCAAGGCGCGAAGCGATGTGAATCCGTAGCTTTCATATATATAAAACTGCGCAAAAATGCAAGACATACGGTAGGGAATAGGAAATAGATTGTGAAGCCAGTGTGCGCACTGGCTTCACAATGATAGACTATTTCGGCAGTTGACACAGAAAGCGGCAGCTGATGCTGCCGCTTTCTGTCTGCCGATAAAGTGAGTCAATTATGACTACGGTATGGAAGGGCGTGTGCGGGAGATCCAGGAGGGTGTCCCGCACTATAAAATCAGCAGTTTTTGGTCTTAAAAACGCTTCAAAGAATTAGTTGGCATAATGAAAAATATCTTCGACACGCTGAGCGGCAGCATCGTCCGCTTTTCCTTTGCGTGAAATTAAAATGTATGGTATACTTGTATCCAGTACATTTGATTGCCCCTGACCGAGAAGCGGCGGGGAAAAGACGGGAGGACACTATGCAGTTTGTTCTGATCCCCTTTACCCTGTGCTTCTTGCTGTATATCCGGCAGGAGAATCAATACCGGTTCCGGGCTGCTACCGCACTGAAGATTACACTAACCATGACGCTGACCCTATGCCTGGCCGTGGCGCTGGCGCGGCGGTTTTCCCCGGTGCTGCTGACGGCAGCGGTGGGGATGCTGCTATGCGCCGGGGGCGACTTCTATTTGCAGTACATCCGCCGGGATGTAAGAAAATTTTACAAAGGGTATCGTGCTGTTTGGCTTAGGACAGCTGTGCAACATCGCGGCCCAGCTTCAGCTGGCTGCGTTTCACTGGAGCGCGGCGGCGGCGCTGGCCGGGCTGCTGACCCTGGCCATAGCTCTCAAGGGGATTGGACAGTGGAATACCTCTGCCAACGACCCATGGCTGACCATTTACACCGTACTGGTGGCGACTACGGCGGCCAAGAGCCTGTCCACCGCCATTGTGCTGACCGGGACTACCGGCGGGATCCTGTTGGGAGCGGGAGGATTGCTGTTCTTCCTGTCGGACATGGTGCTGGGGATTTGGAACTATCAAAAGCCCCACATCCTGCTGGCGGACCTGAACTGGCTGCTGTATTTTGCCGGGCAATTTATGCTGTGCGCAGGATATATCGCGGCGGTCCGATATTTCGGATGTGGGGGGCGATTTGGGGATGATGGGGGTTATGCCTCGCCTTTGGCAACGGCCTCTGGCTCGGTCCAATCCACCATGGTGGCGACGCAGCGGTTGATGTTCTTGCCCTCGGAGTAGAACTTCGCCTCGTAATCTGTCATCACGCCCACGGGGCCGCCTGCGTGGAGGTCCCGGGTGACATCGGACAGAGTGAAGCCGAACTGGGGGATCTCCTCCACAGACCACTGGAACAGCTTGTCGTTATCGGTCTTGAAATGAATCTGTCCGCCGCCTTTCAGCACCTGCCGGTATTTTTTCAGGAAATTCCCGTGGGTCAGGCGCCGTTTTTTCTGGTTGCTCTTGGGCCACGGGATCGCAGAAGTTGATGTACATGCGGTCCACCTCGCCAGGGGCGAACAGCTCCGGCAGCAGGGCGGCGTCCGCATCGATGAAGAACACATTTTTCAGCCCCTCACCGATGACTCCGCTCCATGGCCACCACCATTGCGTCCGGGACCTTCTCCACGGCGATCAGCAGCGTCCGGCCGGGCCTTCGCCGTTCCGGCGGTGAAGCGACCCCTGGCCGCAGCCCAGCTCCACCTCCAGCTCTGCGGGCCTCGGGGATACAGCTCCCGCCAATGGCCCCGCATGGCCTCCGGCTGGCGGATCCAGCAGCTCTCGCAGGCGTCCATGCGAGGGTGCAGATTCTTCTTTTTTCGCATACGCATTTGGGTATCCTTCCTCTCTGCCCCGGCAGCGCGTGGGCGATTTCTGCGACATCATACCACAAAATACTGCGTCCTGTAAACGGATAATATCTTTTTCACCGGAAAAAACCGGCGGAAACGGCAGGTGTTGGAGGAATGCCTTGAAAAGTAGTGCAAAGATTGACGCGTTGTTTTGTGCGATATGTCAAATTCAAAAAAGATGGTCGGGAAACACTTGATAAAAATTAAACGAGATACTATAATGATGCTGTATGAAAGGGCTTCCATAACGCGCAAAAGCAGACAGGATTGCCCTGACAAAGCGATCTGCGACAGGCGGCCGGGCTGCGGCGGGCCGCAGAGTAGAAAAGGAGGAGCTATCGTGACCAATGTTCTGTTAGAGAAAAAGGCAACATTGCTGTGGCTACCATCAATCGCCCCAAGGCCCTCAACGCCTTGAACTCTCAGGTCCTGGAGGATCTGAACGAGCTGGTGGAGCTGGTGAAGGCCGATGAGGAGATTCGCGCACTGGTGCTCACGGGCTGCGGAGAAAAGGCTTTTGTGGCCGGCGCCGACATCGGCGAGATGAGCACCCTGACCAAGGCCGAGGGCGAGGCCTTTGGCAAAAAGGGCAACGATGTGTTCCGCAAGCTGGAGACCCTGCCTATTCCCACCATCGCCGCTGTGAACGGCTTTGCACTGGGCGGCGGCTGTGAGCTTTCCATGAGCTGCGACATCCGTATCTGTGCCGACACTGCTGTGTTCGGCCAACCGGAAGCGGGTCTGGGCATCACCCCGGGCTTCGGCGGCACCCAGCGGCTGGCCCGTTTGGTAGGCCCCGGCATGGCCAAGCAGCTGATCTATACCGCTAAGAATATCAAGGCTGACGAGGCCTACCGCATCGGCCTGGTCAACGCCGTCTATCCCCTGGACGAGCTGCTGCCCGCCGCCGAGAAGCTGGCCGCCACCATCGCAAAGAACGCACCCATCGCCGTGCGGGCCTGCAAGAAGGCCATTAACGATGGCCTGCAGGTGGATATGGACGCCGCCGTGGTCATCGAGGAGAAGCTGTTCGGCAGCTGCTTTGAGAGCGCCGATCAGAAGGAGGGCATGGGCGCTTTCCTGGAAAAGCGCAAGCACGAGCCCTACCAGAACAAGTAAAGTTAATTAACAGGCTCCGGCCTGATGATTAAAAACGTTTCCAACAACTATAATTAAAATAGGAGGAAACACAATTATGAAAATCGCAGTATTTGGCGCAGGCACTATGGGCAGCGGTATTGCCCAGGTTTTTCGCAGCGAAGGGCCACACCGCTCTGATGTATGCTTCCAGCGTCCAGAGCGCACAGCGCCATAAGGATAAGCTGGCTGCCTCTCTGGCGAAGAAGGTTGCAAGGGCAAGATGGACCAGGCTGCCGCTGACGACATCATGTCCCGCATCCTGGTGGAGGAGATGGACGCTGCCGCCGATGCGGATCTGGTCATCGAGTGCGTCGCTGAGAACATGGCCGTGAAGAAGGAGCTGCTGGCTAAGCTGGATGCTATGTGCAAGGATAGCACCATTTTCGCTACCAACACTTCCTCTCTGTCCATTACGGAGATGGCCCAGGGCCTGAAAGCACCCCCTGGTGGGCATGCACTTCTTCAATCCCGTGCCTGCTATGAAGCTGGTGGAAGTGATTGCCGGCGGCAATACCCCCCGCTGAGCTGGTGGAGTGGACCAAGAACCTGTCCCTGGAGATCGGCAAGACTCCCGTGGTGGTCAATGAGGCTCCCGGCTTTCGTGGTCAACAAGATCCTCATCCCCTATTGCAATGAGGGCGTTTGCGTTCTGCAGGAAGGCGTTGCCTCCGCAGAAGATATCGATATTGCTATGCAGCTGGGCTGCAACCACCCCATGGGCCCCCTGCACCTGGGCGACCTGATCGGCTGGGACGTGGTGCTGAACATCATGGACGTGCTGTTCAATGAGACCCACGACAGCAAGTATCGTGCAAACGTTATGATCCGGAAGATGGTTCGCGCCGGCAAGTTGGGCATGAAGTCCGGCGAGGGTATCTTTAATTACAAAAAGTAAAATTCGGTAAAGGAGAAAAGAGTATGGATTTCCATCTGACTAAGGAACAGCTGCTCGTTCGCAAGATGTACCGCGAATTCGCAGAGAACGAAGTGAAGCCCCTGGCCGCTGAGATCGACGAGGAAGAGCGCTTCCCCATGGAAACCGTCGAGAAGATGGCGAAGCTGGGTATGATGGGTATTTACTTCCCCAAGCAGTACGGCGGCGCCGGCGGCGATGTGCTGTCCTATGCAATGTGTGTGGAGGAGCTGGCAAAGGTTTGTGGTACTACCGCTGTTATCGTTTCCGCGCATACCTCCCCTGTGTGCTGCTCCCATTTTTGAGAACGGCACCGAGGAGCAGAAGATGAAGTATCTGCCCGACCTGTGCTCCGGCCGCAAGATCGGCGCTTTCGGTCTGACCGAGCCCGGCGCCGGTACCGATGCCCAGGGCCAGCAGACCACCGCCGTCCTGGATGAGTCCGGCGAGAACTACATCCTCAACGGCAGCAAGTGCTTCATCACCAACGGTAACGTGGCTGACACCTTCGTGATCATCGCCGTCACCGGCAAGGTCACCGACAAGCGCGGCCGCAGCCTGAAGGAGATCTCCGCTTTCATCGTGGAGAAGACCGACCCCGGCTTCACCCAGGGCAAGCATGAAAGAAGATGGGTATCCGCGGCAGCTCTACCTGCGATCTGATTTTCGAGGATTGCGTAATCCCCAAGGATCGTATGCTGGGCAAGAAGGGTGAGGGCTTTAAGATCGCCATGAAGACGCTGGACGGCGGTCGTATCGGCATCGCCTCCCAGGCTCTGGGTCTGGGTGAAGGCGCCGTCGAGGAAGCTATCAAGTACACCAAGGAGCGCGTACAGTTTGGTAAGCGTATCTCCCAGTTCCAAAACACCCAGTTCCAGCTGGCTGATATGCACACCCGTATGCAGGCTGCCCAGTATGTCGTGTACGCTGCTGCTATGAAGAAGCAGAATCACGAGCCCCTACTCCATGGACGCTGCCATGGCGAAGCTGTTCGCCGCTGAGGCTGCTTCCGATGTGACCCGCCGCGCCGTGCAGCTGTTCGGCGGCTACGGTTACACCCGTGAGTATCCCGTGGGCGCATGATGCGCGACGCCAAGATCACCGAGATCTACGAAGGCACCTCCGAGGTCCAGCGCATGGTCATTTCCAGCCACCTGGGCGTTAAGTAATTGAGGAGGTAAAAGGTAAAATGAAAATTCTTGTTACTGTGAAGCAGGTTCCCGATACCTCCGGCAAGGTGGCAGTGAACCCGGACGGTACGCTGGACCGTGCGTCCATGCAGACCATCATCAACCCCGATGACCTGAACGCCGTTGAGGCTGCTCTGGCTCTGAAGGACGAGCTGGGCTGCAAGGTGGTGGCCTTCACCATGGGTCCCCCTCCCGCAGAAGGCATGCTGCGTGAGCTGATGGCCATGGGCGTGGACGAGGGCGTCCTCATCACCGCCCGCGAGTTCGGCGGCTCCGATACTTACGCTACCTCCCAGATCATCGCCGCCGGCATCGATACCTACGGCGTGGAGGATGACGACATCATCCTGGCCGGCCGTCAGGCCATCGACGGCGATACCGCTCAGGTTGGTCCCCCAGATCGCTGAGAAGCTGCATCTGCCCCAGATCACCTACGCCGGCGAGATCACCAAGGACGGCAATACCCTGACCGTGAAGCGTATGCTGGAGGACGGCTACATGACCGTGAAGGTCAAGACCCCCTGCATGATCACCTGCATCAAGGAGCTGAATCAGCCCCGTTACCTGTCCGTGGGCGGCGCCTTTGAGGCTTATAGCAAGCCCCTGGTCACCATGACCTACGAGACACTGAAGGATCACCCCCTGATCGATGCTACTACCATCGGCCTGAAGGGCTCCCCCACCAATATTCTCACCTCCTTTACGCGCCTCCTCAGAAGGGCGCCGGCATGATGCTTGAAGGCGCCGGCAAGGAGACCACCGACAAGCTGGCTGGCATTCTGGCCGCCAAGCATACATCATCTAAGGAAGGAGATAAGAAAATGGCTTTTAATAGTGCTGACATCGGCGCCTTCAAAAACGTATGGGTTTTCTGTGAGCAGCGCCAGGGCAAGATGATGCCCACTACTTTTGAACTAATCTCCGAGGGGCGGAAGCTGGCTGACGAGCTGGGCGTAGAGCTCTGCGGCATCCTGCTGGGCGACAATGTGGACGCCATCGCCCCCGAGCTGGGCAACTACGGCGCGGACAAGGTGTATGTGTACAACAGCCCCCTGCTGAAGGACTACACCACCGACGCTTATACCAAGGTCATCTCCGAGGCTGTGGAGGACATTAAGCCCGAGATCCTGCTGTTCGGCGCCTCCAACATCGGCCGTGACCTGGCCCCCGGTGCGCTGCCCGCCTGCACACGGGTCTGTGCGCAGACTGCACCCACCTGGACATCGACATGCCCATCTACAAGAACTTCCTGAAGGAAGCTTCCACTCTGCCCGCCGAGCGCATCGAGAAGCTGGGTACCGTGAAGATCAACGGTGCTGACCACGATGTGTCCCGCGACATCAAGATGACCCGTCCCGCCTTCGGCGGCCACCTGATGGCTTCCATCTTCTGCCCCCGCTTCCGTCCCGCCATGGCCACTGTGCGCCCCGGCGTTATGAAGAAGCGCGAGTGCAAGAAGGATGTGGAGATTCTGCATCCCGCCTTCAACCTCACCGAGGCCGACATCAAGACCGAGGTAGTGGAGGTCGTGAAGGCTGCCAAGAAGCTGGTGGACCTGATCGGTGCCGACTTCATCGTGTCCGTGGGCCGTGGCATCAGCAAGGATGTCGAGGGCGGCATCAAGCTGGCTGAGGAGCTGGCCGAGGTTCTGGGCGGCGTTGTGGGTTCCTCCCGCGCCTGCGTGGACGCTGGCTGGATCACCGCTGACCATCAGGTGGGACAGACCGGTAAGACCGTGCATCCCAAGGTTTACATCGCTCTGGGTATCTCCGGCGCTATCCAGCACAAGGCTGGTATGCAGGACAGTGAGTGCATCATCGCTGTGAACAAGAACGATACCGCTCCCATCTTTGAGGTGGCCGACTACGGTATCGTGGGTGCTGTTCATCTGTCTTTATCCAATCCTCCCCGCCCTGCGAAAAAACTTGCGTAGGGCGGACACCGCTGTTCATCTTATTCCGTCGCCCCTCAAAATTGCGTGGGGCGGAAAAACTTATTCCGTCGCCCCCATCCATGGAGAGGGGGGCCGGGGTGTCATTCTCTTACAGGGACTATCTCACTTCACCAAAATTTTCTTTTTCAACACAAATACGATGTCGGTTACGGACAGAAGCATTACAGCACCCAGCAGCATAAGGCTTGCGCTGTCGCCGGTGGCAGGATTAGGCTCCGATGCGGGAGCATCACTGCCGGCATCAGACCCAAAGGCGGGGATAGCTTCCGTCTTGGTTGCCTGACACACGGTGCAGGTGTAGGTCTTGACGCCGTCCGCTTCGGTAGTGGCAATCTTGGTCACAACACCGTCATCCCAGCTGTGGTCGTCGGACTTGGGCAGGCTCTTGGTCTGAGTCGCATCGCAGAACTTACAGGTCTGCGTGGCAACACCTTCGTCCTTGCAGGTGGGAGCCGTGGTCGTCTCCCACTCGCCATAGGTGTGCTCGTGGGACACAACATGCTTGTAGAGCCCAGGTCAGGGTGTGCGCCTGCTGAGCCAGGGAGGCGCTCTGCTCGGTGGCGTATACCTTTTGCCTCGTCACCGCTCATTTTCGGCCAAAGCGGCCTTCATCTCGGCGGCCTTGTCGTAGCAGAGCTGCTGCATCTTGGCCAGCTCGCTGTGGATCAGGGTATTGTCCTCCGCAGAGCACTGATCGGACAGCGCATAGTTGGACAGGGCATCCACGGTCCAGTAGTAGCCGTTTTCCCAGCCCTCGGGAAGGACGACGTATCCACTGCCCCAGTAGCTGGAGAAAGCATAGGTGCCATAGGGATCGGCCGGGGCTGTATCGGTGGTAGTAGCTTCCTCACCACCAAACTTATAGCCATCGTACATGTCGGTGGTCAGAGAGGGAAAGTAGGGGATAGCCACGGAGTACTGGCCGTGCTCCATAGCTAACCACTCGATGGTGCCGGTCTCCGGAGCGTCGGCGGATTGGATCTGGAAAATGTGCCACTCCAGGTTGCCGATGTTGGCGATGTCATCTACCTTATAGTAGTCCACCATATCATGAATGCTGATCTTGCCCAGCTTGTTCTGAATGTTCGTATACAGGGAAACAACCTTGCCGTTCTTCATGTTGGAGATGGTGAAGTCCTCGGGGGCGATGGTGGAAGCGGACAGGGTATCAGAGGCCAGGAAATAGTTCAGGCCGTTTACCAGCCGGGCGTTGGGGCTCCCGTTTGCATACGCGCAGTAGGATTTATAAACATCGATGGTATTCTCAGTCTCGCTGCCCTCATAGGTGCCGGCCTGCTTGGCCACCTCAATGAGGTTGGCGGAGGAGAGGACGTTGTCCGTGTCATCCAGATCCACCAGGCCGATGGCGCCCATATTGGGGTTCATGGTGATCATATCGGAACTCAGCTTCACGGCGGTATAGGTGTGGCCGGTGAAGTTCTCTACATACCAGATCTCATTCTGGTCGCCGATAAGCACACCGGAGGGCCGCCGGCACCAACCGTATCGAAGATGTTCAGCAGTAGCTCCACGCCTTCCTTGGCGCTGGAGGCCTCGCTGAGGAGGATGGTAGCCATATCACTTTCACAGATGCCAAGGTCCTCCATGGGGTCGGCATTTACCACGGCGCCGTTGGGGCTGAGAGTGACCATGGCGGAGACGGAGACACCCTTTTCATTGGAGCCGACCTCCTCCATGGGGGTGTGGGGATGGGCCTGGCCGCAATCAGGGCACACACCGGAGATGTTGTCATCGGGTAGCAGTGTAGGCGTAGCTGTCATGGGTGAAGGTGTGGGTGAAGCCGTAGCAGCCCTCGTATACGCTGCCGGCGGCATATTTGCCGTGCTGGTTAACATAGGCAATCTTGTTGTAGCCGTTGCTATAGTCCTCACTTCGCGCCATGAAGGAAGAACTGTCGTCTGTCAGGTCGGGAGCCCCACATAGACCATGGGTGCAGGCCGATGCGCTGATCACGCAGAGCAATAATGTGGCGGTCAGTGCTGCCATAAGGATCAAAAAGCTTCTTCATTGTTTTCATTTTTGTTCTCCCTTCCTGTGCTGAACCTACATGGCGCTGAGGAACGCACGGTTTTATGTGATGATTTGATTATACATAAATATTCACCAATGTCAAGTAAATAATGAATAAATATTTATAATAAATACAAATTTAGAATGTATATGCAAAATGAGAGAGCAAGAGGTATCGCCGCTTGTGAAATCCTGCCAAAAGCAAAGGGGGAGTGCTTCCCGGCAGGGTGGGAATGCACCCTTGACGGAGGGGATCTTTTTCGGTATACTACAGAAAAACGGAGGAGGAATTCACGATGGGATTTGTCGCGATGATCGGTCTGATTTTCGGACCCCTTGTCAGCCTGCTGTTTGCGGCGTGGTTTTATGTGCGCTGGCAGAACGAGGAGGACGAGAAGCTGGCGCAGAAAATAGAAAAGTTTGCTTCCGCGCCGCGCTTATTGCTGCGGGTATATGCCTGGTGGTGTTCGGCGTGCTGAAGCTGATATTCCCCATTGCACCGTGAAAATACAAAAAAAAGCCGCCGGGAGGCGGCTTTTTTGTGTCCGGTTGCCCCGGAAGGCAACTCTTTGCCTGCGTCCATAGGTGTAAGATCGAACCACATGAGCAGGGTGGCGGTGCGGCCTCTTTTGCAGGAAAAGGAGGGCTTATGGATGTATATGGATATATCCGCGTGTCCAGTGTGGACCAGAGCGAGGCCAGGCAGCTGATCGCACTGCGGGCAGGGGCGTGGCGATGCGGCACATCTATTTGGACAAGCAGTCGGGAAAGGACTTTCACCGGCCTCAGTACAAAGCGGCTGGTGAAGGCATTAAAGCCGGGCGACCTGCTCTATGTGCTGAGCATTGACCGGCTGGGGCGGGACTACATGGGAGATCCAGCAACAATGGCGGCTGCTGACCAAGGAAAAGGGGGGACATCTGCGTGCTGGACATGCCGCTGCTGGACACCAGGCAGGGAAAAAGACCTCATGGGCACATTTATAGCCGATCTGGTGCGGCAGATCCTGTCCTTTGTGGCCCAATCAGAGCGGGAAAACATCCGCCGCCGACAGCAGGAGGGCATCGCGGTGGCCAAGGCCCGGGGGTGAAGTTCGGCCAAGCCCGCCGCTGCCGGAGAATTTCTATGAGGTCCACCGCCGCTGGCGGAACAAGGAGCTGACCCTGTTTTATAGCGGCGAGTACGGGGCGGCCACCGTTAAAAGGACGCAGACCTATCAGTATTACAAGGAAAAATGACATTTGGGATGTTTGGCGAATCCGGCGATTGGGAGGTCATGGATGTGCAATGGGACCTAAAGAAATTGCTGGATGGAAAGACGTATACATGTACATACGATGACGGATCGAGTTACACGGTGACGCTTTCTGACCTGGATCTGAGTGCGATGACAGTTACGGCGACATACAGTTATACCCCGCCTGAGTCAGAACGGGATCAATATCACTATAACAATTATTATGTGAAAAACTTGAACGGAGAGCAGGTAGATAGACTGAGCGGAACGGTGAAAGGTCATATCGAAGAACTTGAAAGATATGGTGCTATGAACGGCTACCATATATGGGAAGCGATAGGAAGCCTATGGCATAATCAAATTGGTATTATGTAGATCGCGTCAAGGATGTGGGTGTTTGGTTCATTTTTGATAATCCATTAGCAGACAACGGTGGTGTTGGAGTGCTGAGTAATGGCGATTGGTCAGTATCTTGGTAATATAACACCCCCCGGGACTGCGCAGCAGTCCCCGGGGGTGTACTATATAATAGCCGCCTGTCAGCGGGGCGGCGGACGCCGCCCCCTACGAATTCTATCGGTAAACAGTGCGTAAGGGCGGACGCCCCAGCCTGCCTGCCACCTGCACCGTACCCATGTAAAAACCGTGTCATTGCGAGGGCGCAAAGCGCCCGTGGCAATCCGCATCCCCCGTTCCCCAAAAAACCGACCGGCCACAGGGCCGGTCGGTTTCTATTGAAATGCAAAAATCCCTCACTCAAAATCCGGATACCCGTCCTTGAGGCTCTCGTCATAAATGGCGCGCTCGCCGCCGATGAACTTGGGACGTACCCGGGCCGCCAGGACAATGGCGCTGCCGATATGATCCTGATCCAGACGGACGGGGACAGCCACCTTCTTCAGGTGCATGCCGATCAGCGTACCGCCGATGTCCAGACCGCGTCTGCGTGGATCTCCTCCAGGGCTACAGGATGCCGGAAGCTATGATAGGCGGCGGTGGCGAAGGAGCTGCCCGCCTTGGGCTGGGGCTTCACGTTCACGATCTCCGCGCCCGGCACGGCCTCATGCTCCACGATCAGCGCCCGGTTCAGATGCTCGCAGCACTGGGCGGCGATGTAGATGCCCTGGGGGCAAAGACACTGTTCAGGCCATTAAAAATGGCCTGGGCGATCTCCGGCGTGGACCAGCTGCCCACACGCTTGCCCACCACCTCACTGGTGCTGCAGCCCACCACAACGATCTGCCCCTGATGCAGATGCGCTGCATCCAGCAGCTGCTGGGCGGCCTTAGCCGCCTCACTCTGTACCTGCCAGAACAGTTCTTTTTTCTCCAATTCATGCACGGTTCCAGCCATAGAATCTCATCCTTTCCTGTGGGGAAAAACCACTGCCCTTAGTGTATCACTGCAGGCCCAGTTTGTCCAGTGCCTTGCTGCGCTTGAGCAGGAAGAAAAGGATCAGACCGATGGCCAGGCCCATAACGGCCTGCACCAGGTTGCCGGGGATGCTGGCGGCAGCGCCGATGCCCTTGCCCAGCAGCAGACCGGCATAGCCAAAGTAGCCAACGACCATGATGATCTCGGCCACCACGCCGCTGACCACATAGCCGCCTGCCTTGCGGCCCATGGCCTTGGCCAGAAGCGCTGCGGCAATGGCCATGCAGCCCTTGATGACGAAGGTGCCGGGGGCGTAATGGGCATAGCCGTTGAGCAGGTCCGTGAGCATGGAGCCGATGCCGGCGGCAGCACCGCCCCACCAGGGGCCCAGCAGCCAGCCGGACAGCAGCACGCAGCAGTCACCCAAATTCACATACCCCTGCATGGGGGACGGAATTTGAATGACCATCGTGGCCACATAGGTCAGCGCCGCCATCAGCGCGGCATAGACTAATTTACGGATGCGAAGATCTTTCATACAGGTCACCTCTTGCTTTTTTGTTCTGTCTGTATTATAGTGGGAACTGGATATATTAAAATACCCATAGCGATATTATTCGATAATACCAGATGGAGGGCGACATGCTGACCTATACACTGGAAAAGCAGAAAAAGGAGAGCCTATACGAGCAGCTATACCGCTTTATCCGGGAGGATATTCTCTCCGGGCGGCTGCACTCCGGGGAGAGGCTTCCCTCAAAGCGGACCCCTGGCCCAGCACCTGGAGGTGAGCACCATTGACGGTGAAAAACGCCTACGAGCAGCTGCAGGCGGAGGGGTATATCCACGCACGGCAGCGCTGCGGCTACTTTGTGTCGGAGGTGGAGCGCCCGCCGGAGAGCCGGCAGACGGCGCAGGCCTGCGCAGGCAGGCCGGGAAAGGAAACAGGGGTGGTTTTTTGGATTTCGCCTCCGGGACCATGGATCCGGCGTACTTCCCCCCTTCACCGTTTGGGCCAGGCTTATGCGCCAGACCATACTGGAGCAGGACAAGCAGCTGCTGTGGCGGCGCCCTACAACGGGGCCGCGGAGCTGCGGCGGGCATTGCGGACTATCTGCAGCAGTTCCGGGGGATGCAGGTGGATCCGGAGCAGATCATTGTGGGCGCCGGGACGGAGCTGCTGTATCATCTGCTGATCCAGCTTCTGGGCCGGGATAAGTGCTACGCTGTGGAGGATCCCGGCTACAGCAAGATTGCCGCTATTTATGAGAGCAATCAGGTGCAGGTACAGTACGTCGGCATCGACGAGGCGGGGCTTTCTGCCGCTCAGCTGCGCCGGCACTTGGCTCAGGTGGTGCATATTTCCCCCACCCACCACTATCCCACCGGGACGGTGATGCCCATCGGGCGGCGGCAGGAGCTGCTGCGCTGGGCCGCGGAGCAGCCGGAGCGGTATATTCTGGAGGACGACTACGACAGCGAGTTCCGCTTTGTGGGGCGGCCCATCCCGTCCCTGTACTCCACGGACGAGAATGAGCGGGTGGTGTATCTGAACACGTTCTCCAAGACCATCGCGCCGTCCATCCGTATCAGCTATATGATCCTGCCTCCGAGGCTGCTGCAGCGATACCGGGAGAAGCTGGGGTTTTACGCCTGCACCGTGTCGGGCTTTGAGCAGTATACCCTGGCGAAGTTTTTGGAGCAGGGATATTTTGAGCGGCATCTGGGCCGCATACGAAACCGATACCGGCAAAAGAGGGATCAGGTGATAGAGGAGTTTATGCAGGGGCCGCTGGCGGGCCGGGTGAAGATCACAGGGCAGGACGCGGGGCTGCATTTCCTGGCGGGAGCTGCAGACAAGCCTGCCGGACGATGTCCTGCAGCACCGGGCGGCGGAAAGGGGCTAAGGCTCGCCGTGCTGTCGGACTACTATCATGACAAAAAGGCGCTCGGCAGCACACGCTGGTGGTGAACTATTCGGGGCTGGATATGCAGCACCTGCCCCAAAATGGAATATCTGGCGGATATGATAAAGGAGGAGTCAACGTGTACGACGAATTGACAAGAAGCGACCTGCAGAAAATGCAGGAGGAGATCAATTATCGGGTCCGGGAACTGCGTCCCCAGCTCATCGAGGAGGTTCAGACCGCCCGCGCCTTCGGGGATCTCAGCGAGAATTACGAATATAAATGCGCCAAGCAGGCGAAAAACCGCAATGACAGCCGCATCCGCTATCTGGAACGGATGATCAAGACCGCGAAGGTCATTGAGGAGCGGTCCGAAGCAGACACAGGGGTCTATATGACACGGTGGAGATTTACATGGAAAACACCGGGAAAAGCCGAAAAAATCACACTGGTGACCACCCTGCGGCAGGATGCCCTGAAGGGGCTGATCAGCAAAGGAATCCCCGGGGCCGGGCGGTGCTGGGCCACAGGGCCGGGGAGCGGGTACAGGTGCAGATGGAAAACGGCAGCACCTACTGGCTGCAGATTCGCAGCGTGGAAAAGGGAAGGGACGACGGATCCATTCCCATCGGCAGCTTTTGACAGGGAGGGATGCACTAAATGAAAAAACCTTGGGCCATTGTGTCCGGCGGACGGTTTTCACCCTTGGCGGACATTGAAAAGTGCGGTTATATCATCGCCTGTGACCGGGGCTACGAGTACCTGCACGAGGCCGGGCTGCGGCCGGATCTGCTGGTAGGGGATTTTGACTCCTACACGGGTCCGCTGCCCCGGGGATGTACCAAGGCTTGACCTGCCGGTGGAAAAGGACGATACCGACACCATGGCGGCCATTCGCCACGCAGTTACTGTTGGCTGCGGGGAAATATGGCTTTACCGCGCCATGGGAGGGCGGCTTGACCATCTGCTGGGAAACCTGCAGGCGGCAGCCTTTGCCGTAAAGCACGGGGTGTGGGTGCGGATCATTGATCGGGAGACGGAGATACGGGTCTTTACCGGTGGGTGCATCACCGTGCCGGAGCGGGAAGGCTGGTCCCTTTCGGTGCTGGCCCTGTCGGACCGGTGTACCGGGGTGAGCATCCACGGGACCAAATATGAGCTGGAGAATGTTACTGTGGAGAACAGCTTTCCCATCGGTGTGAGTAACCAGTGGCAGGGGGACGCAGAGATTAGCGTAGCGGCCGGCGTGCTGGCGGTGATGGAATCCAAAATGTGAAAAGAATACCGGATTTTCTATGAAAAATCCGGTATTCTTTTTCATATTCCGGGAAAAAGGTGGCACAATAGGGATATCTTTATGCGAGGGGATGGAAGCTATGACATCAAAACGCTTGGGGCGGCAGACCGTGCGGCTGGGGAGCCGGTGAGTGTCCTGTCCTACGCCAACATCGGCGGTAAACAGGGAGGCCCAGGGCCGCTGGCCGGCTATTTCGATGAGCTGAATCAGGACGCCTACTTCGGGCAGAAAAGCTGGGAGAAGGGGGAATCCGCCATGCAGCAGTTCGCCCTACGGCGGGCCATGGAGAAGGGGGGCTTATACCGGAGGACCTGGACTATGTGCTGGCAGGGGATCTGCTGAATCAGTGCATCGGTACCTCCTTTAGCCTTCGGGACTTCAAGATCCCGTTTTATGGACTATATGGTGCCTGTTCCACCATGGGGGAGAGCCTGTCCCTGGCGGCTCTGCTTATCGATGGCGGCTTTGCCTCCATCGTGGCCGCTATGACCAGCTCCCATTTCTGCACCGCCGAGAGGCAGTACCGGATGCCTGTGCTCTACGGCAACCAACGCACACCCACGGCTCAGTGGACCGCTACGGCCTCCGGCTGCGGTATCCTGGGCGCCCAAGGGGACGGGCCGTATATTACCCACGTCACCTGCGGGCGCATTGTTGACATGGGCATCAAGGATGCAAACAACATGGGCGCGGCCATGGCCCCGGCAGCTTACGATACCCTCTCGGCGCTCTTTCGAGAGACGGGGACGGGGCCGAAGGACTACGACCTTCTAATCACCGGGGATCTGGGGATGCTGGGCCGCGACATTGTGGTGGATCTTTTCCGGGAGGACGGCTTGGATATGGGAGAGAATTACACAGATTGCGGGCTGCTGCTCTATGACCGGGAAAGGCAGGATATGCATGCCGGGGCCTCCGGCTGCGGATGCTCGGCGGCGGTGCTGAATGGGTATCTGCTGGGAGGCATCCAAGCGGGACGATGGAAAAAAAAATGTTTTCGCTCCTACCGGGGCTTTGCTTTCGCCTACCTCGTCCTTCCAGGGGAGAGAGCATCCCCGGCATCTGCCACGCAGTGGTCATCGCTGCGGGAAAGGAGAATTGAGATGCAGTATCTTCATGCTTTTTTATGCGGCGGCGTGCTGTGTGCCATCGGACAGCTGCTCATCGATAAGACGCAGCTCACTCCAGCCCGGATCCTCACGGGTTATGTGGTAGCGGGGGTGCTGCTCCAGGCGGTGGGCGTGTATCAGTATGTGGTGGACTGGGGCGGCGCAGGAGCCACGGTGCCCCTGACGGGATTCGGCTATTCCCTGGCCAAGGGGGTAGCCAAGGCTGTGGCCGAGAAGGGATTTTGGGCGCATTTACCGGCGGACTTACCGCCACGGCAGGCGGCGTTGCGGCGGCTGTGTTTTTCGGCGTGCTCATGGCAATTATCTTCAAACCGAAAGATAAACGTTGACAAATACCCCTTGGGGGGTATATAATCGCTGGGTACTAAAAAATACCCCCAGGAGGTATATGGAAATGGATTGTTGCTGCTGTCATCAGAAAACCAAGCACCGCTCTCCGGAGGAGCAGAGAAGCCCTGATAAATCGGCTCAGCCGCATTGAGGGGGCAGGTCCGGGGCCTGCGGGATATGCTGCAGAGGGATGCCTACTGCACGGATATTTTGGTGCAGGTGTCAGCGGTGAATGCGGCGCTGAACAGCTTCAGCAAGGAGCTGCTGGCTACCCATATCCGCACCTGCGTGGCTGACGGCATCCGCCGGGGGGACGACGAGGTCATTGACGAACTGGTGACCACGCTGCAGAAACTCATGAAGTGAGGAGGGCTTGCTATGACGAAACAATTTGCCGTGACGGGGATGACCTGCGCGGCCTGCTCAGCTCATGTGGAGCGGGCAGTGGCGCAGCTGCCGGGAGTCCGGTCGGCGGCGGTGAACCTAATGCTGGGACGGCTGAACGCCAGCTATGATGAAAACCAGGTCACATCCCAGCAGATCATTGATGCAGTGATCCGGGCCGGCTACGGCGCCCGGGAAGCGGACGAGAGAGACCTGGCCCCGGATAAGCAGCAGGATGAGGTGGTCCGGCGCATGGGCCGCCGGCTCCTGTGGTCGGTCATATGTCTGGTGCCGCTGTTTTATATCAGTATGGGCCACATGTTGGGCCTGCCGGTACCCGGCGTGTTCCACGAAAATCACCTGACGATGGCGCTGACGGAGCTGGCACTGGTGATCCCCATTCTGATTTTGAACCGGGCCTATTTCACCGTGGGATTTTCCAGGCTGTTTCGGGTCAGCCCCAATATGGATTCTTTGGTGGCCTTGGGTGCAGCGGCGGGGCTGGTGTATAGTCTCATTGAAATGGGCTTGCTCATTGCCGGCCGGATCGAGGGCATGCCGGACCTGTATTTTGAGTCGGCGGGCATGATCCTCACCCTGGTCACCGTGGGCAAGTATTTGGAGCAGCGCTCCCGTAAAAAAAGACTACCGGGGCCATCTCGGCCCTGCTGCGCCTGGCGCCGGACAGCGCCCTGGTGCGCCGGGACGGCCGTGAGGTTACGGTTCCGGCGGAGGAGATCGTGATGGGGGACACCGTCATCGTCCGTCAGGGAGGTAAGATCCCTGTGGATGGTGTGGTGACTGCCGGAGCCGCCTCGGTGGATGAATCCGCCCTCACCGGAGAGAGCTTGCCGGTGGAAAAAGGGAGGGGGCCACTGTGTCATCGGCAACGGTGGTGCTCTCCGGCTATCTGGCGCTGGAGGCTCGGCGGGTAGGCAGCGATACCACCCTTTCTCAGATCGTGCGGCTCATGGAGGAGGCTGCCTCCTCCAAGGCACCCATCTCCCGGCTGGCGGATCGGATCAGCGCCGTGTTCGTGCCGGTGGTCATTGGGATCGCTTTGGCGGCGGCCCTGCTGTGGTACTTTGTGGGAGGGCAGGGCATCCGGTTCTGCCTGTCCATTGGTATCGCGGTGCTGGTAATCTCCTGCCCCTGTGCATTGGGCCTGGCGACACCAGTGGCCATTATGGTGGGCACGGGCAAGGCCGCTCAAAGCGGAATCCTCATTAAATCCGCCGAGAGCCTGGAAATGCTGGGCAAGGCCCAAACCGTGGTGCTGGACAAGACTGGCACTGTTACAGAGGGCAGGCCCCGGGTCACAGACATTATCTCTATCGGTATCACTGAGGTGGAACTGCTGCAGGTGGCTGCCTCGGTGGAAAAGCCCTCGGAGCATCCTCTGTCTGTGGCCATTGGCCAGGCCGCGGAGGAGCGGGAGCTGGCGCTATCCCCGGTAACAAATTTCACAGCTGTTCCCGGCGGCATCTGCGCCAACCTGGACGGCGCCGCCATCTATGCCGGAAATCTGGACTACATGACCCGCTGCGGCATAGACACCAGTTCGATTTCCGATACGGCCCAGACCTTGGCCCGGCAGGGGAAAACAGCCCTGTATTTCGCCCGTGAAAGCCGGCTTTTGGGTCTTATCGCCGTGGCGGATGTTGTGAAGCCTGACAGCGCCGCCGCCATAAAGACCCTCCGGGAGACGGGGCGGGAGGTAGTGCTGCTCACCGGTGACAACGAGACCACTGCCCAGGCCATTGCCAGGCAGGTGGGCGTTTCCCGGGTGATTGCCCAGGTGCTGCCCACGGATAAAGCGGAATGTGTCGAAAAGCTCCAAAAGGAGGGCCGCTGTACTGTCATGGTAGGCGACGGCATCAATGATGCCCCGGCCCTGGCACGAGCGGATGTGGGCTTGGCCATCGGCGCAGGCACGGATATTGCCATTGAGTCGGCGGATGTGGTACTTATGCGCAGCTCCCTGTGGGATATCGTTACCGCCACGGAGCTATCCCGGGCGGTGATCCGCAACATACGGGAGAACCTGTTCTGGGCGTTTATCTACAATGCCATCGGCATCCCCGTGGCGGCGGGCATACTGTATCCGGCCCTGGGCCTTACCCTAAACCCCATGATCGCTGCCGCGGCCATGAGTCTCAGCTCCGTGTGTGTGGTGACCAATGCCCTGCGCCTGCGCCTTTGAAGGGGCCGGTCTGCCCGGTAACAGAAGAAAAAAACAAAGGAAAATCAAACTGAAAAACAGGAGGAAACCGGTATGAACAGAACTTTGACCATTGAGGGTATGATGTGTGCCCACTGCGCCGCCCATGTGGAGAGCGCGCTGAACGCCCTGCCCGGGGTCAGCACCCATGGGACTTGGAGAAAAAGACCGCCGCCGTTACAGCGGGTCCGGAGGTCACGGACGATATGCTGCGCAAGGCTGTGAAGGATGCCGGGTACAAGGTTACGGCGATCCGGTGAGCTTGAAAGTAGCGATTGAGAGGATCTAATCCATATATAAGCCAATAGAAAACCGGATGCCTGCAGATACAGGCATCCGGTTTTTTGTGTCAAAAAATTACTTGTCCAGTTCCTCATCCAGCCGATCCAGGCTGCAGAGCATCTCCTCAAATCCGGAGAGATCCGTTTCCCGGAGCACATCCCGGGCGGCCTGGAGCTTTTCACCGAAGCTTTGCAGCAGCTTCTCATAGCGGACGCTGTTCTCGCTGCACCAGGCACGCTGCTGGGCCACCAGCTCGTGGATGCGCTGGATGGTCTGGGCCGGAATTCCTCTGTCCGGCGGTGGGCGCTGATCTCGATATCTGCGATGTGGTCCCGGATCTTAGCGTATTCATCTGCCTGGACCTGCAGCTCGTCGCACCGTGCCTGGGTTTGGCGCAGTGCTTCCTGCGCAGCCCGGTTTTCTTCCTCCAGGCGCTGCACCTGCTGGGTGAGCACCTCGTTTTCCCGGTGGGAATCCTCGCAGCTCTTTACCTGCCGGTGCAGGACGGCAAGCTGCCGGATGAGGCCGTCGTTTTGCTGGCGCAGCTCATCGGCGGCGCTGGTCAGCTCCTCCACTTGAGCCTGATTTTCCTTGGTGATCTTCTCAATGTAGGCGACCACATCCTCTCGGTCAAAGCCGCCGAACATCCGCGTTCTGAAATTTGCGCTCATAGCATCCTCCGTTACACCCGGGGCATCTGTCGAAATGCCGCGGAAAATCGCATATCATTTTCTTCTACAATAGCACAAACTTGGCTCTATGACAAGCGAGAAATGCTCTGAAAAAAACAAGAAGTTTTTTTCCAAAAAAAAGCTTGCATTTTATATTAGGACGTGGTATTATATTTAAGTCGCAAGAAGTTAAGTATGCGCCGTTAGCTCAGCTGGATAGAGCGTCTGGCTACCAGAAGGCCGGGGTTCGAATCACGGCGTGCCAAAGTCCTCGAAATCGTCTGATTTCGAGGACTTTTGCTTTTCATATGTTTCGGTTTTATGGAGTTGCTTTTTTCTGACCCCAACGGGAGCGGATAGCGGAAAGGTCTATACCGCACGGGAGAGGATGCTCCCCATCGTTTGCGCCGCCTTGAGCTGTGCGTCAGTGGTGACATGGGCGTAGGTATCCAGCGTAAAGCCCGCGGAGTAGTGACCGAGCATCGAGGACACGGTTTTTACATCCACGCCGTTTTGCAGCGCCATCGTTGCGAAGGTGTGGCGTAGGTCATGAAAGCGTATCCTCGGCAGACCCGCTCGTTTCAGCACGCTTTGCAGCATATGCAGGACGCTGTCCGGGGACATGGGGCCTCCGGTGGGCGATGGAAATACCCACTCGCTGCTTCCCACCTTGTTTTTCTGTGCCTTTAGAACGTCTATCGCGTCTGCCGACAACGGCAGTGTGCGGTAGGCGTTTTTCGTTTTCAGTGGGGCTTCCACTACCTTGCCGTTCTGCCGCGAGATGGCCCGTTGGATTTTCAGTATGCCATGCTGGAAGTCCACATCCGTCCACCTTAGCCCCAGCAGTTCGCCACGCCGAAGTCCGGTGGCGAGGTCGAGGTAGTAGAGCTCGTACACGCCGCTGTCCCTGGCCTCCCGGAAGAAGGCGCTGAGTTGGTCGGCGGTCAGGGTTTTCATTTCCTTGTGTTCGACTTTTGGTAGGGCACAGCCCTGTGTCGGGTTGCGGGTTACCAGTTTCTGCTCGATGGCGAGATTGTACGCCGAGCCGATCATCTGGTGGATGTTCCGTACCGTTTTGGGAGCCAGACCTTTCGGCTTCTTTTCTTCGCTTCGATGCGGTCTACTCGGCCACCGTCCAGCAGATGCTTGTAGAACCGCTGCAAGTCCAGAGAAGTCAATTCTGCCAGCGGGATGCCGCCGATCTGCGGCTTGATGTGGTTTTTCAGAAAGCCTTGCGAGGTTTTGAAGGTCGATGGGCGCAGCTTGATTTTTGCGTAGTTCTCCATCCAGACCTCCAGCCAACTCCCCACGGTGTAGGTCTTGGCCCGTCCGTAGTCGATGCCGACGTTTTCCTCTATGGCTTTCTTCAACTTCTCCTTGACCTCAGCCTGCGTCCTTCCGAGAACATTCTTGATGATGGCCTTGCCAGTTTCGGGATCGTGACCGACTGTGTACCGGCCCTCCCATCGTCCATCCTTGCGCTTTCGGATGTTCCCTTCCCCGTTTGCTCGTCGTTTTGGCATAAAATCGACCTCCTTTGTAACGGTACACAATACCGTAAAAGGCAGAGAAAAGCTATGGGGAAGCCACACTATTATCAGAAAGTTATCAATTCCCAGCCGCCGCTTATCTTTGTTTAGGGCGTACCAAGATTTGAGCTGCTGCGGGGACTTCCACCGACTACAACGGCATAAAACGTACCGATTTTGTATCAAAGCGCCGCCACAAACCGTTGTGACACGGGG
>VOFC01001198.1_pt1 | contig 45612 bp, 58 predicted proteins | sample 5384161 | NCBI WGS metagenome assembly VOFC01 (sample SAMN12384722, study PRJNA508395) | human gut metagenome | isolation source: healthy gut B | host: Homo sapiens | reverse complement strand
CAATGTCCGCGATATAGTACGGCGCCCCGCCGATTGACAGGAGCAGCAGATCGTCCTCGCCCAGCGCATAGCCGCAGTACCGGTTCAGCAAGTCGCGGATCTGCGGCCAATGGTGCAGCCGCTCGGATGTGCCGATTTTACAAAGCACTGCCTTGCAGCAGCCAAACACGCCGCCCGCTGTCTGTGTCGGCAGCGGCTCCGACGGCCGTGTGCCGACTTCGTCCCGCTTGTACTTGACCACGTGGGCAGCGCATACCGCATTGTGGTCGATGGCCGTCACTGTCGGCAGCGGCTCTCCCGCTTTCTCACCGTCCACCCCACTGTAATACTTGACTACATGTGCAGCAACCACAGCTTCCCGGTCGTGGCTCGTGACCGTATGCATCGGCTCTTGCGCGTCCAACGGTCGGCCGGCACTGTAATACTCCACCAGATTCGCGCAGGTAAGGCCGTAACGGTTCGAGGCGTCCACCGTGCAGACGGGCTTATCCAGTCCAGCCGCTCTGGCGCTTTCTGTTTTCTCCGTGTGGTACTGGATCAGTGACGGCGATAGCAGCATCTGCCCGCCGCCTCCGCCTGTACGGACTGTGCCCATTGGTTCGGAGACCGGTGCCCCGACACTGTTGCTGGTGTTCGTCATCGTCAGCGGCGTGAGGACCGGCCGGCAAATGCCACCGGTGTGCTTTGCCGTAATCGTTTTACACGGCTCTTTGCTGTCCGTGACGTGCCCACCTCCTGAATGGTTGCACTCAACGATGAACGGTGCCCCGGATTTGATCGTGAACTTGTCCACGCCGCGAATGATGCGGCGCATGGTGTTGTCCGCCAGCGGCCGGACGGCTGCGATGCCGTACCGCTCGTGTATTTCATCCTTCGTCGAAAAAATCGAAGGACACGGCAGCGACCAGTCGATGATCTCCGCAGCACTGCGCCATGGCAACAGCTTGCCGCTGCGCACTTCCACGCTGTCTCGCGGGGCGTGTGTGCGCTCCGGCCAGACGATCGCACGCCCATCGCAGCGGGCGATCAGCACCAGCCGGCGTCTTGTCGTCGGCGCACCATAGTCGGCTGCCACCAGCTCGCGCCATTCCACGGTATACCCCAGTGCCCGAAGCTGCCCGACAAACTTCTGGAACGTCGTACCGGCCAGTTTCTTTACCGGCTTCCCCTTACGCACCGGCCCCCACGTCTGGAACTCTTCGACGTTTTCAAGGATGATGACGCGCGGGCGCACCTTCGCCGCCCAGCGCAGGGCGATCCACGCGAGGCCCCGGATCTTGCGGTCAACAAGTGCTGCGCCCTTTGCCTTTGAAAAATGCTTGCAGTCCGGAGAGAACCATGCCAGCGCCACCGGCCGACCTCGGCAGACCGTCTCCGGATCTACATCCCAGACAGATGCCTGGTAATGCTCCGTGTACGGATGGTTCGCTTCGTGCATCCGGATCGCTGCCGGGTCGTGATTGATCGCCGCATTGACGATTCGCCCCAGCGCCAGCTCAATGCCCGTGGACGCGCCGCCGCCACCAGCAAAGCTGTCAACGATGATCTCGCCGTCAAGTGTCTCCTGTGTGCGCAGCATCATGCGCCTCCCCCGCGCCGAGTGCGAGCTGCCCGGCGGCATACAGCTCGTACACCGTCCGGCCGCGATCATCTGCCATATACGGCAGGAAGATCTGCTGCATCGGCACATCACAGGATTCGATCAGCGCCATTTGTGCCAACACCCAGTCGCGCACGTTCCGCCACGCGGTCATTTCTGCCTGCTCTCGGTCGGCCTTGATCTTCTGATTTGCGAACACTCGCAGCGTTCCGTCTACGGCCGCCGGCAGGCGGAAGCCACGCGGCCCAACCGGCGTGTCGATCCCAAACGCGATCGCCTGCGGCTTGCCATTATCGTAGTCAATCATGATCTTGGTGGCGCCGTGGCGTGCAAGCGCGCCTTGGATTTCCCCGATGGACGTATATACGTCCACTTTCGTCGTATAGTTTTTGATTGCCATGTGCCCACCTCACTCCGGATCGCCGAGAAACCGGATCACGCCCCGGCGCAGCTGCACCCGGTACGGCTCCAGCTCCACGGCCGTCATGTACTTATGGCCGAATAGTTCTTTCATGTTCTGCCAGTCCTCCCACATGACACGATACACTGCGCGCCCGTGCAGGCACACCAGCACAAACGCCAGCGCGCCCATATTGGCGTGCGATTCCAGTGCACGCGCCTGCTCTTCCGTGACCGCACTTTGCATGATGCGGTCTTTGTCCGTGGCCTTGGCCTCGAACACTACGCTGCTGCCGCCGCATAGCGTGCCCTGAAAATCCGGCTGCGCCTGCTTGGTGAAAACCGCCTCGAACGACCAGCAGCCGCTCGGATTCTGACGCCGGCCAGAAATGACCTTGATTGGCTCCGGCGTCTTGTCGATCTCCGCGATGCCATGCGCCCGGTAATACGCGCAGGCCGTGAGAATCTGCGCCTCAAAGCCTTCCCCGATCGCACGGCTGATACTCCCCTGTGCTTGACGCGCTGGCTTTTTCGCCGACTCCTCGGCGTGGAAAAACTGCAGCGCCTTTTCATACGCCACAGGATCCAGCTTGCGCGCCGCCTGTTTCTGATAGCGCGGCGGCAGGCTGTCCATACGGATTCCCATTGTGTGCGCTCCTTCCTATGTGGTGTCTTTGATCTCGTAATACTCCTGCCACGGCCAGCCGCTCAGTTCGTGCCAGCCGCTCTTATACTCAGACCCATCGTCAAAGCGATAGAGATGCATACCCCGTCTGGCCTTCGGCTCTTTTCGCCACGTCTCTGCCTTGGCCACCTGATAGCGGATCTCCGGCTTTGCCATGCCGGCACTGCAGGTGTACCGCCGGCGGCGGATGCCCTGCTCGCGGCAGCGGCGCATGGTGGAGCGTGATTCCTTGATGAGGTAGGACGCGAGCTTTGCGTGGTTCTTGCGGTCATCGAGCATCTGGAAGCTGATAGACCCCGCGCCATTGGTCACCTTTGTCCAGGCTGCGGCGATGATCTGCGCGTCAAAGCGCGGCAGGAGAATGTGATGATGCACGTTCGTCATGTGCTTGGTTTCGAGCACGGCGATGTATTTCAGGCGCTTGCCCGCTTTGGCGTACGCCTTGCGCAGCTCGCGGAGGAACGCCGCCCTGTCCCGCTCGGCCTGTTCCAGCGTGATCTCCTTGTCCCAGTAATGCAGGACCATGTGATAATCGCCATAGCGATAGTTGCAGTTGATGAGCCAGCGCAGATGCTCCTCGGCCACGCGCTCGTTGATGCGCTCCTGACACTTGGAGGTCTCCTTCTCGGATGATCGCTTGCGCGGCTTGACCTCCTTGCTGTGCACACGGGATGAATACATCTTGCGGTGCTCGACCGTTTCCCCGCACACGACAGTGCGATGTACATACGGCATGATTGCCTCCCTGTCTGTCTCCGGTCGAGTTAGTAATTGGTCTTACCGAAGCTGAAAACGCCTTGCGGCGTCAGCGTTTTTCGGCTTGCAGGGCGGGCAACTGTATGCTATAATATATATAGTGTAGCGCGCCCTGCGCTATTGGGTTTTCACCGCCTGCGGGTTTGACGATCTTCGCAGGCGGTGTCTTTTTATGTCTCCGGCGGCGCCCACATGACGCGCGCCCCGTGGACGACTTCCTGCCATGGGACGCCCCACAGCTCCGCCGCGCACTGGATCGCCGTGAACGGCGATGCGCACGGCACGACCACGGCCTTGCGCCCCGGGAGCGCCACCCGCGCGCGGCCATGCGCTGCCCAGCGGTCATTCCGACGTCGCATGGCCAGCTCTGACGGTGACATATATACGACCTCCGGACGTCTCATGCGACGCCGAGCGCAGCGAAGAGGATGTGAAACAGCCACCCCGCCAGCGCGATGCCGGCGATGAAGGACGCGCAGACGATACCGTCCTCGATGCCCCACATGATGTAGCGGCGCACCTTCGCCTTGGCGCGCGGATCTCCGAACACCTTCATTTGCCGTCTCTCCCCTCTGCCGTGCGGTACAGCATCTGCATGTTGTTCGCGCAGATAGCGCACATCGGCACATCGTGGATATGTCGGACTCCGTCCACGCTCCCACAAAACGCACAGCCCGGCGCATACTTGCGCAGGATGATGTTGTCCGCGTCGGTATAGATCTCCATGGGATCTCCCGTCCGGATGCCCATCGTCTGGCGCAGCTCCTTCGGCAGCACGATGCGGCCGAGGTCATCAACCCTCCTGATGATTCCTGTTGCTTTCATTGGTTTCTCCTTTCTCTTGACCTATCTGGCCAGCATCTGGGCGAGCGCCACGGCGCTGATGCCCTCTTTCCCGCTGACGTTGTACCGCTCGCGGCACACCCGTCGGCTTTGCCCTGTATAATTGCTGACGTCTGTCACCGTCAGCACCCGGCGGCCGCCGGTGAACTTCAGGATTTCCTCCAGCTCAAGCCGGAAGGTTTCTTTTTCTCGCGGCATATGTACCTCTCTCCTTCCAAAGTCGTTTCATTGTCAAATTCTCCACTTTTCGGTATACTGTATGTAGAATTCTGTATAAGGATGGTGCTTCCTATGGATTACACAATACTTCCATTCAAAACGGCCAAATTTCTCCGGCTGCTGCGCAAAGCACAGATTGACCAGAGCCACATGGTGTCTTACGACGGGTTCTTTGTCATCAGCACATTCCGCATTGGCAACCAGCCTGTTAAAGATATAAACGTCGAGAAATACTCGAAATCGATCTGGTCGATGCTGTTGAGCTTGCGTGATCTTGGGTATCTGACATTCTGTGATTCTGCCGGTGAGCTCTTCCAGTTGACGGATATGGGGTGGCATTATCATGAGGTCTCACTCCGCGGAGCGCTGAAACTCTTCGCGCAGTCCGTGCTTGCCCCGCTCGCTGTCTCTGTGCTCGGCACGATCTTGACGCAGCTACTTCTCTTCAAAGCCTGCCCATAAGGTACAGCGTCAGGAGCGTCCCGAACACGCTCACAAGACAGCTCACAATCAACTGAGAGCAGGAGTAATCAATGATCCACAGCTTGCGCTCGTAGGACTCGCGGTGCGCTTCACGCATCTTTGCCATAGGATCTTCTGGTTTCACATGTCCTCACCTCCAATCGAATGGATTGCGCGCGCCTTACGACGCGCGCTTGCTGTGCTCCAGCGCCATCGCCAGCCCCTCTGCAAAGGCGCAAAGCTGCGCCTTCTGCATCTCGTTCATGCTCTGCATCATGGCCGCCAGCCGCTCGATTGTTTTCCGCTCATTTTTTGTAAGCATTTTGTTCACCTCCTTGCGTTGCTCCGTGTCGTCGGACACGGGCGTTTGTGTTTATATACACATAATACAGCCGCCAGTTGAGCTTGTCAACACATTTTTACGCAAATTCTGTGATTTTTTGTGTTGACATACTCATGCAAGCGTGATAGATTATTGTCATCGTCAGGAGGTGATACTACGAATAGCAGAATTAAAGAAGTTCGGAAAGCGAAAGGGCTTTCGCAAGCCGCGTTCGGCGCACCGTTCGGCGCAAACAGAGACATGATTAACAATGTGGAAAACGGCAGAGCTGCGGTTTCCGATATTATGATTGCGTCCATCTGCCGCACTTACGGAGTGAATGAGCGCTGGCTGCGCACCGGTGAGGGCGAGATGTTCGTGCAGATCTCGCGCGACGAGGAGGTCATGGCCTTCGTCGGCGATGTCATGCGCGGCGAAGAGGATAATTTCCGCCGCCGCTTCCTGCTTGCGCTGTCGCGGCTGCCGGAGGAGCGCTGGGCGGATATTGAGGCGTTCGCCCTCCAGATCGCCGAAGAAAACAAAAAAGCGGATCAGGATTGATTTCCTGATCCGCTTTGCTTTGCGTGCGTTTGTTTGTCTTTGCGTGCGTTTTTCCGGTGTTTTGCCGGTGTTTTTCTTTTTCACGCGGCAGTGCGCAGAAATTTCAGCGTCAGCCGCAGCTCCCGCTCGCCGGCCGCTTCCAGCAGCCGCTCGATTTCGCGCCGTAAGTACGCCCTCCATTCCGTTTCCGTCATAGTTCATCCTCCCATAAGTTTTCCACGGTCGTCCCCAGCGCCTTTGCGATCCGAATGGCGAGGCGGACGTTTGGAATGCTCTTGCCCCTCTCAACGTCGCACAGCGTGCTTGTCCCACACCCCACCTTTCCGGCCAGCCACCGCAGGCTGACGCCTTTGTATTCTCTATACTCCCGTACATTGTTTTTCATCCTCGCCATAATCCTACCACATTTTTCGGCTGCGTGTTGAAAACGTTCGGTATTCCGAACGTTTTTTGCTAACTTATTGCAATACTGCCCGAAATATGCTATTTTTCAATTATCAGCCGTGTGCACATGGCAGAAGGATGATATGTATAAACATCGGAGGATGCAGTATGGAGACGGAGCGTTCGTACACAAAAAGCCCGATTTACAAACGTTGGTGGTATATTGTTCTGATATTTATCTCTGTATTGTGCTCGTTTATAAAATCCATAAAACCAGCGCTTTTTATATTCTTCAGCATCGTCGATTGTTTACTTATCGTCCCGATCCTGAAAAATGTGTATACCAAGCGCAAGCTCAAAAATAAAAGCATATCCGCTTTCGATATAGCCTTGGCATTTGCAATTATCGCAATATACGTCTTTGTGTCCGCCATTGTCATTGCCGCCTCCTATATTGGAGACGATTATTACGCTAATGCAGATAGCATCGGCACCACTTATCTTATGATTTCCGCCGGCGCTATCTTAATCAGCATAGCTTGCGCCATCGGCGGTTCTGTTTCCGCGATCTCCCGCGATGGAATCAGAATTTTCACATCGCCCCTCACGTACACCACAGAAGCCATTAACGCTGTACCCAAAGGAGTACCCGGTCCCTCTCCAACGGCGCAAAATACCACCGCAGCAGGTACTGATACTGTCAAGCAACCGCCAGTTGTCCCAGACCGTTTTGCGTCACTCGTTCTGTCGAAAATACCGTTTGCCTACACCGCAAAGGCATCCAGCAACGTTCCCGAAAACACACCGAAACGTACCCCAGCAGCAGAAAAAGCCCCTGAGGCGAGCATCCACACCGCCAAACAACTAAGCAAAGAACCCAAGACACAAATCAGCTACGAACAATCCGACTTGGATATGATTCGTAAAATGGAACGGGATTTTCAAAAGAGTTACAAAACTGCATTCTCCCGCCTTTATAATCGCAATGACTGCCGCAGAACATTTGATGCACTAAAGAAAAAGTATGGTGATCCTTCCCTGTCTCTGGCAGTGCATATCCGCTATGGGCAGCTCTGCGAAGAATATGCCCCCAAATTTGCTTCTCCTAACCCGATGGGGAAAGTCGACCACATGGACGGACACCGCTTTGAAAAATATTGCGCCACTGTTTTGCAAAAGAACGGCTTTGTCAACGTGTCCGTGACACCGGGTTCCGGCGACCAGGGCGTTGATGTGATCGCCGAAAAAGAAGGCGTTCGCTATGCCGTCCAGTGTAAATGCTATTCTTCCGCGCTGGGGAACACACCAGTGCAGGAAGTGTGCGCCGGTAAAAGCATGTACAACTGCCATGTTGGTGTTGTGATGACAAATAATTATTTTACCGCTGGTGCAAAGCAGCTTGCCGAAAAGAATGGAATCCTGCTGTGGGATCGCGATAAGCTACAGCAGATGATCGACAGCGCGATCAGCGAAGAAAGCACCGTGTGAAGAGGAGTGGCACACATGCAGCCTGAAATCTATAGCGTCATGTACCGCCTGGTCCACAAATACGGCTGGAATTGGGGCCTCACGCGCGGCCTCATCAATCGCCGGTTCGGCACGAACTACACCGCCGATGAATTGAAAGAGCTGAATCAATTAACGGTTCGAAAAACAGCATTTTATTCATCCGACGGAATTTATTACCGAAAACGCGCAATTTATTTTTATTTTTTATGGGAATGAAAAAGAAGAAGTTATCCTGGCAGTAGACCGCGCTAATGAACTTTTCAACTACTGCCTGCTGCATTTGAGTGAAGCAACAGAACCACGAGATTTATATCGAATCTTTTATTATGATTGTCCTCCAATGGAACGAGACATTATTCATCCGCTGACAAAAGAAACAATCGCTTTTTCAGAAAAGGCCGGCACAAAATGGTCTAAGGCTTTTTATGAGGAACTAAAATTAAAGCGCAAAATCGCACTACGGATGGGCGAGCTCGCCGAATCTCAAGCCTATTACACCTTGAAGCCCAGAGCTTTAAAGGAAATCCTCTCAGGCACAAGAACTCCTGCAGAACTCGTTGAGCGCGACTTTCGGCTTATCGTGAAACAAAAGGGCGTAGACATGAGAATCGGCTTGGACGTTGCATCGTTGGCATATGGTCGCTATGTGGACCAGATCATACTAATTGCCGGTGACAGTGATTTCATCCCCGTTGCCAAAATGGCAAGGCGTAACGGCATCGATTTCATTCTCGATCCCATGAAGCAATATATCAAGCCAAAACTATCTGAACATATTGATGGCATCGAGACTTTTGTGGATCAAATGCCAAGAGCCGCCGAGCGCTCGGCTGAATCTAAGGAGCAGCTTATAAGTGTATGAAAATTGCCCCGGCGCAACGCACCGGGGCAATATGCAAACGCGAAGGTTTAGTTCTGTTTCATGAATTTTTCATCCAGAAGGTTCAGATCCATCTCAAAACAGTTTTCCCGCCCCCGCTTTGTTTGGATCAGTAGTCCTTGATCTCTCACAGTATCCAGCAGCTTCCGAAGTGTGCCATAGCTGATTCCACAAACCTCCTGCAATTCAGAAGTGGATATCCCGTCCTCCGAAAACAGTGCTGCCCTAACGAGAAAAATGTAGAGCATGTGCATTTTTTCGTTTTCACTCTCCGGAAAAGTGCCCACCAGCTTCTCATACCGACCCAACAGAATTTTCCGTCTCTGCAGCCCGTCTATGAGTTCCTGCATGGCTTTCAAGAGCATTTCCAACATCATCAACAGGAACGGCGTCAAATCGCCAAGATTGCGCGGATCATTGCAGACCCGAAACGCTTCATAATAGTCCTTGATGTTTTCTTTCACCGTTTCCGAAATGCGATAGGCACTCAGGCTCTCACATTTCTCCGCAATGCAGTAGCTCAGAATAAACCGACCCAGCCGTCCATTCCCATCATAAAACGGATGGATATACTCAATCATATAATGGAAAATGCAGATCCGAAACAGCCATGGTATGGAATCATCATGCAGAAACGCGAGCGCCTTTTCCATTGCTTCGATAATCTTTCTCTCCGGTGTCAGGCCTGCGTGGATCACTTTCTCTGTTGCGCTGCGAATGGTAGTCTGATCCTTCCGAAAGATTTTTCCATCAGGAGCGTTTTGCGGATCCTCTGCAATGACTTCCTCCAGCACCAGTTCATTGTAAATATTCCGGATATCTTCGCATGATGCCAAAGATACTGACTCACTTTTCGTAAGCTTATTATACTTATTGACAAGCCCGATAAACCGATGACGTTTCCCTTTTGCGGAGGATTGCTCATCGAGTACTGCAAGTGCCTCACCGATTTCTTTCCGGCTGCTGTGTACACCTTCGATCTTGTTCGTAAGGACAATTTCGTCGATCAGGCACTTCTTCCTGTACTGCTGCAGCGCAATCGGCGGCAGATCCTTGCTGATCGAAAGAATCTTCTTGTCGCATGACATGATTTGAAACGCAAGGAGGAACACTTCATTGTTTTCCTCAAAAAATGCCGGTTTTCCCGAAACATCAAAATCTATATGGATAGTAGCTCTTCCGTTCCGCCGGCTGGCATACTCCTGCTGATACAGTTCAGGATCCTTATAATATAATGTCCTTAAAGACTCATAGTTCATGTGAACACCTCTTGCTTTTCAAAATCCTCTTGTTTTGTTCGGTTTGATGCATAATATCATTGTTTAATTGCAAAATCAAGCGCTTTTTGTAATTAAACATTTATCCGTGCTATTATCTTTATAAATGTCCGCATATTTTGTTTTTATACAAAACCGCCCCGGTGCTGCAGCAGGACGGTAGATTTGTTGTCGATATTCTGGACACGCAGAATAATGCACACCCTTACTTCTATTTTATGACGCTTTTTCTGGATTGTAAATATCCGATTGCACAAATTTCCCACTATGCAAGAACCCAACAGGAGGATGCCTATGGCAAGAAAAAGGACAAAATACACGCTGCGCAAAGACGGACGCATTGTCTTGTCTGACACCATCAATGGCGAGCGAAAGTATTTCTATGGGAAAACCGACAAAGAAGTCGAACAAAAGCGTGATGACTATATCCGTGAGTGCGAAAAGCACGCAAACGAGGCTGCTGGCAAGGGCCGGACATTCGAGGCCGTCGCCGATGACTGGTGGGAGCAGTGCGAACCGCGCTTGTCTCCAAACACCGTATGCGGTTACAGAACAGCAAAGAATCGCGCTGTGGACGCTTTCGGCAACCAGTATGTCACGGACATCACCGGCCACCAGATCGTCGTCTTCCTGCAGCGCTTCGCCGCGCGCGGCTACTCGCAGAAGGTCATCAACAACACAAAGTCTGTGATGCGGCAGATCCTCAACTACGCCTTTCTCTGTGCGGACATCGACGCGAACCCCTGCATCGGGATCCCGACGCCAAAGGGCAACCCGCGCGTCCCCAGAAAGCCGACCCCGCCGGACGATCTGCAAAAAATCGAAGAATCCAAGACCGAGAGCTTGTTCGCACGAATGTCGTATTTCATGCTGTACACGGGCCACGCGCGGAGAGGCCGCCGCGCTGAAGCAAAAAGATATTGACCTCGCTACGCGAACTGCGTGCGTCGCGCGTGCCGTTGCATATTCTGACACGCGAAAGCCGGTTCTTAAATCCCCTAAGACCGAAGCCGGCGTGCGCTACCTAGACCTGCCGGATAACGTCGTCGAGATTCTGCCGCACTATGACGACCCGGAGACATTCATCTTCTTCCCGAATGCTTGCCGACAAAGACGGAGCTGGAATCCGGCCTAAAAAAATACCAGCAGAGCCATGGCATCCAATCGACTGCGCATCAACTCCGGCACGCATATGCCTCCATGCTACACAGCGCGAATATCGATGTCAAGGATGCGCAGTATCTGCTCGGGCACTCTACCATCGCAATGACGCAGGATATCTACACCGACCTTGAGGACAAGCGTAAACAGCAGGTACACAACAAGGTCAACCGGTACGTAAAACGCAGCAGAAAGTTGTCAAAAGTGTTGTCAGAAAGTGATAAGTACTGAAAACACGTGATTCTATTGGGGTTCGAATCCCCGCTGGAGCACCAAAAAATCTCCTCGCCTTTTGGCGGGGGATATTTTTTCTGGTCGCTCCCGGGGAGTCGAAGTCTATCCCCGTCAGGGGAAATCCCCGCTGGAGCACCAAAAAATCTCTCCCGCCTTTTGGCGGGGAGATGAATTTTTTCTGGTCGCTCCCGGGGAATCGAAGTTTATCCCCGGCAGGGGAAATCCCCGCTGGAGCACCAAAAATCTTTCATCTCAAAAGGATGGACTTTCCACCGCGCCCGTGATAAAATTGAATAAACAGTCGAAAAAATCAAATACAGGAAAGTGAGTGCGTATTATGGATTTTATAGACCAGCTCAAACAATTTGCTAAGCGTGTGGACACTCTGAAAGACTCTATCCAGACAGAGGAAGCCACAAAAACCGCCATTATAATGCCGTTTTTCTCTATGCTTGGCTATGATGTTTTTAATCCGCAGGAATTCGTTCCAGAGTACACTGCAGATGTAGGCATTAAAAAGGGTGAAAAAGTCGATTATGCCATCATGAAGGACGACGCACCTGTCATCCTAATTGAATGTAAATCCATATCTGAAAATCTGGAGCGTCATGACTCTCAGCTTTTCCGCTATTTCGGCACAACGGATGCAAAATTCGCAATTCTAACAAACGGTCTCATCTATCGCTTCTTTACCGATCTGGATAATCCCAACAAGATGGATAGTGATCCGTTTTTGAGCATCAACATTCTCGATATTCGTGAAAACCAGGTGCGTGAGCTTAAAAAATTCTGCAAATCAGAATTCGATATTGATTCCATTTTCAGCACTGCATCGGAACTGAAGTATGTACACGAGTTTAAAAACCAATTTGCGGAGCCGAGGTAAAAATCCGTCCGACGAACTGACGCGGCGCCCCAGCCGTAGGCGGCTACACCGGCCAGAAAACGCAGGCTGTTATTGAAAAATTCCGCCCTCTCCTGAAAAAAGCGCTCAATGATTACATCAGTGAGACAATGAACGATAAAATCAAAAGCGCTCTCGGCGGCTCTGGCGGCAGCGTTTCCGTCTCTGAAAAGTCCACAGTGGAAACGGCAAGTACAGAAAAAGATGCGGATACTCCTGACAGTAACGAATCGAAAATCGTGACGACGGAAGAGGAGCTGGAAGCCTATTTCATCATCAAAAGCCTGCTGAAAGACGTAGTTGACCTGCAAGACATTACATACAAGGACACAGAGTCCTATATCAATATTCTTTACAAGAAGAATACCCGCAAATGGATTTGCCGCTTAAAACTCACCGACACAGTGAAAACACTGATTGTGCCGGACGAGGAGAAAAAGGGCCAAAAATTCAACTTGGCAAGTGTATATGATCTGGAACAATACAGTGACCTGCTGCACAAAACATTGGCTCGTTATATGTGATTCCAGCGCAAAAAGAGGGATGCAAAACTGCATCCCTCTTTTCAGCGGCACTTGCCATCCCGCCAAAATGCACGTATAATCGGGCCATTGAGACAAGACAAGGAGGAATCCGCATGGAAAACACACTCAAACAGAAGCTCGCCGCCGGCGCGCGGCCTATCGGCACCTTTTTTGACACCGCCAGTGTGAGCCTTATGGAGTGCCTCGGCCGCACGGGGCTCGACTTTGCCATCATCGACAACGAGCACTCCCCCATCGAGGCAGAGACCACCGCCGCGCTCGTGCGTGCCTCCGAGCTGAGCGGCATCTGCCCGCTCGCGCGCGTGCGCGAGATCAGCCGCCCCGCCGTGCTCAAGCTGCTCGACGTCGGTGTTCAGGGCCTGATCGTGCCGAACGTCAAGACGCTCGCGCAGGTGCAGGACTCGTAAACTACGCGAAATATTACCCCATCGGCCAGCGGGGCTTCTGCCCGTCGCGCAAGGACGGCTGGGGCTTTGACGGACTCGGCTCCGTGCCGGAGACCATGCGCCACTTCAACGGCGAGACCCTGCTCTTCCCGCAGTGCGAGACCGCCGAAGCGCTCACCATCATCGAGGACATCTGCGCCGTGGACGGCGTGGACGGCATCTTCGTCGGGCCGTTCGATCTGTCGATCTCGATGGGCATGCCGGGACAGTTCGACGCGCCCGAGTTTCAGGCGGCCGTCACGCGCATCGTCGCCGCCTGCCGCGCAGCCGGAAAGTACTGCATGTTCTTCACCGGCACGGCCGACGGCGTGATCGACGGCTTCCGCAGGGGCTTCGATGCCATGGCCTACAGCCTCGACGCCGCGCTGTTCATTCAGAGCGTGAAGCGCGATGTGGAGGACATTCGAGCCGGCTGTAAAGAAGATATGGATATAGCAAAGGCGCGCACCAGCCGGTGCGCGCCTTTTTTGCATACCTCAATGCTCGCCGCCGCAGAAGGCAGCCTCGTCGTTCGACCAGCCGCGGTCGAGCAGCCAGTAGGTCGTCTCATAATCGACTGCCATGTCCTGCTCCGTCAGCTCCCGGTCCTGATGCTGGCGTCCCCACTTGAGCAGCTCATAATTGCGCAGCTCCTTGAGCGTGAACGGCAGGCCGAGCTCCTCCGCCACCGGCAGCAGCACGTGCTCGGTCATGACATCGCGGATCTCGAGACTGCCGGGATAGCTGTCCATCGCCTGCTGCACGCGCGCCTGCAGCGCGGGGTCGGCATCATAGATCTCAAAGAACTTGTCCACATTCGTTTTCGGCTTCTCTGCCATATCGGTCACTCCTGATACAGGTATTTTCCTGTAGTATACTACACCCGGCGCCCGCGCGCAAGGCGCGTTCATGCCTCCGCGGACTCCGCCAGCTGCGCGAGCGCGCTGCGCACCGCCGCGATCACGAATGCAGAAAACGTGCAGTCCTTGCCCGCGATGGCCGCCTCCACGTCCGCGATGACATCATCCGGAAAGCGGATGGTCTTGTTCGTCGTGTGCGGTGTGCGCGGTATCTGAAATGCTGCCATGATGCCGCTCCTTTCCTCGTTTTTCCTGATAATACCATGCCGGGCGCAGAAATGCAGCCGCCCGCACCCGCGCGCACCCTGCTGAATACCATGGGTACGGGAGGCACCTCGCCTCCGGAGGAAGGGGAAGCAACCATGACACAGATCCAAACGCTCAGCGACCTGCAGCCCGGTCAAAGCGCGACCGTGCGCAGTGTGTGCGCGCCCGACGGGATGCAGCGGCGGCTGCGCGACCTCGGGCTGATCGAGCAGACGCGCGTGGTCTGTCTCGGCCGCAGCCCCATGGGCGACCCGAGCGCCTATCTCATCCGCGGCAGTGTGATCGCGCTGCGCCGGTGCGACTGCCGCGGCATCCGCGTGGCCGTGCTGTAGAGGAGGGTGCGCACATGGGACTGACACACCGCTCCGTCGGCGCGCACGCGGCCGCGTTCGGCGGCACACGGCGCGCAGGCGAGCGCATCGTGGCGCTGGCAGGCAACCCCAACGTCGGCAAGAGCACCGTCTTCAACGCCCTGACCGGGATGCGCCAGCACACCGGAAACTGGGCCGGGAAGACCGTCGGCTGCGCGTGCGGACGCTGCCGCTCGGCGCGGGAGCAGTATCTGCTCGTCGACCTTCCGGGCACCTACTCGCTGTGCCGCACTCGGCGGAGGAGGCCGTCGCGTGTGATTTGTGCGCAGCGGTGAGGCGGACGCCGTGGTCGTCGTGTGCGACGCGACGTGTCTGGAGCGCACGCTCGTGCTCGCGCTGCAGGTGCACAGCGTAACGCCGAACACTGATCGTGTGCGTGAATCTGCTCGACGAGGCGCGGCACAAGCGTATCACGGTCGACCTGCCGGAGCTGCAGGTGCAACTCGGCGTGCCGGTCGTGGGCGTAACGGCACGGAAAAAGAAAACGCTCCGTGCCCTGCTCGACGCGCTCGACACCGTTATGGCAGTGCCGCAGCCGCTGCCCGGACGGTGCGCCGGAGGCCGGAGACCCCGCGGACGACGTGCGCCGGGCAGAGGCCATCTGCCATGCAGCCGTGACTTACGGCGGGAGACGAATATGCCGCGCGTGACCGGCGGCTCGACCGCCTGCTCACGAGCCGCGCGACCGGCTACCCCGTCATGCTGCTGGGGCTGGCGGCCGTGCTGTGGCTGACGATCGCGGGCGCAAACGCGCCGTCGGAGTGGCTGGCGCGCGGGCTCGGCTGGGTGCAGGCACAGTTTTCGGCGCTGCTCACGGCGCTGCACGCACCGCTCATGGCTGCAGGGGCTGCTGGTAGAAGGGATGTTCCGGACGCTGGCATGGGTCGTGGCCGTGATGCTACCGCCGATGGCGATCTTTTTCCCGCTGTTCACGCTGCTTGAGGACGCGGGGTACCTGCCGCGCGTAGCGTACAACCTCGACCGGCCGTTTCAGGCGTGCCGCGCCTGCGGCAAGCAGGCACTGACAATGTGCATGGGGCTCGGCTGCAACGCGGCGGGTGTGGTCGGCTGCCGGATCATCGACTCCGAGCGCGAGCGGCTGCTCGCCGTGCTGACCAACAGCCTCATGCCGTGCAACGGGCGGTTCCCGGCGCTCATCGCGCTCATGACCATGTTTTTCGCAGCGGCCAGCGGCAGCTCGCTCGTCAGCGCGCTGCTGCTCACGGCGGCACTCGTGCTGTGCGTGGGGCTGACGTTCGGCGCAACGTGGCTGCTGAGCGCGACCGTGCTGCGCGGCAAGCCGTCGGCCTTCGTACTGGAGCTGCCGCCGTACCGCGCGCCGCAGGTCGGTCAAGTGCTCGTGCGCTCCGTGTTCGACCGGACGCTGTTCGTGCTCGGGCGCGCCGCCGCCGTGGCCGCGCCGGCCGGGATGATCCTGTGGACACTGGCGAACGGGCGCATCGGCGGTGTGAGCCTGCTGACGCGGTGCGCAGGCTGCGCTCGACCCGTTCGGGCAGGCAATGGGTATGGACGGCGTGCTGCTGCTGGCGTTCGTGCTCGGCTTTCCGGCCAACGAGATCGTGCTGCCGATCGCCGTGATGGGCTATCTGGCGCAGGGCAGTCTGGGCGACGTGCCGGGGCTGGCGCAGATGCACGCACTGCTGACCGCAAACGGCTGGACGTGGACGACCGCCGTGAGCGCCGTGCTGTTTTTCCTGCTGCACTGGCCGTGCTCGACAACGCTCTGGACGATCCGGCGCGAGACCGGCAGCGCAAAATGGACGCTGCTGGCGGCGCTGCTGCCGACAGCGCTGGGCATGGCGCTGTGCGCGGCGTTCACGGCGCTGGCGCGCGCGCTCGGCTGGTGAGCGGATAGGCAGCAGCCGCCGGGACATACTAGCCGCAGGACGCAGGAAAGGAAGAAACAAGTGACCCAACCGACCACGGAGGAACTGGCGCGCCGCGCGCTCGAGACCGTCGCCCGGACGCATGGCGTGCCCGTCAGTGATGTGCACGCCGCCGTGCGCAGGGCGGCGGAGCATACGGAAGCCCTCGGCACGCTCATGCCGGAGGAGCTGGTGGCATATCTCGCGCACAAGTGCGGTTCGTCGGAAAACCCCAATGGGGTTTTCCGACAAAAGGCTTACAGTCTGCTGCGCGCAGAATTTGTGCGCCGATGGCACACAAATTCCACACTTGCAGCCTGAGCGGTATTTTCTCTGCCGCACATGTCGCCAGAGAAAATGATTTCACTTTTTTGCCGCCTGCGGGCGGCAAACCCTGCGAGGCTTCTTCTGTGCGGGGCCGGGGGCTTTTATAGGCTCCCGGTTTTGTCATGTCTGCGCGAAAATCGCCGTTGTGCCGGAGCACGATTCGGATTATAATGGGCACGCGGCACGGCCGCGGGAAGGAGCGGACCGATATGAAATTTCTTCACCTCGCCGACCTGCATCTCGGCAAGCGTGTCAACGGCTTTTCGATGCTGGAAGATCAGGCATATATTCTGCGGCAAATTCTCACGATCCTGGACGACGAACGGCCGGACGGCGTGCTGATCGCGGGCGACGTGTACGACAAGCCCGTGCCGCCGACCGAGGCTGTCGAGCTACTCGACGGCTTTCTCACCGGGCTGTGTGCGCGCGGCGTGCCCGTTTTGCTCATCAGCGGCAACCACGACTCGCCGGAGCGGCTCGCCTTCGGCGGGCGCGTCATGGACAGCTGCGGCGTCCATATCGCGCCGGTCTACGGCGGCGCGGTCGCGCCCGTCGTGCTGCGCGACGAATTCGGCCCCGTGTCCGTATGGCTGCTGCCGTTTGTGAAGCCCGCGCACGTGCGCCGCTGGTTTCCGGACGCGGACATTGAGAGCTACACCGATGCCATGGCCGAGGCCGTCGCGCACATGGCCATCGACAACGGCGCGCGCAACGTGCTCGTGACGCACCAGTTCGTCACCGGCGGCACGCGCAGCGGCTCGGAGGAGCTGTCCGTCGGCGGGACGGACAATGTCGACAGCGGCGTCTTCGCGCCGTTTGACTATGTGGCGCTCGGCCACCTGCACGGCGCGCAGCACATCGGGCGCGAGACGATCCGCTATGCCGGCTCGCCGCTCAAGTACTCGTTTTCCGAGGCAAGGCAGCACAAATCCGTCACCGTCGTGACGCTGGGCGAAAAGGGCGCGGTCGATGTGCGCACCGTCGCGCTCACGCCGCTGCGGGACTGCGCGAGATCCGCGGGAGCTATGATGAGCTGACCGCGCGGAGCTTTTACGAGCACACGACCTACCGCAGCGACTACCTGCACCTGATCCTCACGGACGAGCAGGACGTGTACGACGCCGTGAGCCGCTGCGCACGATCTACCCGTACCTGATGACGCTCGACTACGACAACGCGCGCACACGCGCCGCCGGGACGGTGGCGGTCCCCGCCGCCATGGAGCAGCGCACGCCGCTGGAGCTGTTCGAGGCGCTCTACTTACAGCAAAACAACCAGCCCATGAGCGATGAGCAGCGCGCGTTCGCTGCACAGCTCATGGAGGAAATCCGGGAGGCGCAGCCATGAGACCGCTGAAGCTGACCATGTCCGCCTTCGGCCCCTACGCCGGGCAGACGATCGTGGACTTTGACGCGCTCGGCACGACCGGGCTCTACCTCATCACTGGCGACACGGCGCCGGCAAGACGACGATCTTTGACGCGATCACCTACGCGCTCTACGGCGAGGCGAGCGGTGAGGCCCGCGAGAGCTCCATGCTGCGCAGCAAGTATGCCGAGCCCGAGACGCCGACGTTCGTGGAGCTGACATTCACAAACGGCGGTGGGCGCTACACCGTGCGCCGCAACCCCGAATATACGCGCCCGAAAACACGCGGCACGGGCACGACCGTGCAGAAGGCAGACGCCGAGCTGACGATGCCGGACGGGCGCGTGATCACGAAAACGCGCGAGGTGACCGCCGCCGTGACGGAGGTCATCGGCGTGGATCGGGCGCAGTTTGCGCGTATCGCCATGATCGCGCAGGGAGAGTTTCGAAAGCTGCTGCTCGCCCAGACGGACGAGCGCAAGGCGATCTTCCGCCAGATCTTCCGCACGGGAAAGTATCTGGCGCTGCAAAACCGGCTCAAGGAAGAGGCGGCCGCGCTCGACCGGCAGTGCGGCGAGCTGGAGGCCGGGCTGCGCCAGGCGGCCGGGTGCATCCGCGGCGCCGCCCCGGAGACACTGCCGGACGCACTGGACACCGACGCGCTGCTCGCGGCGCTGGACATGCTGCTGCGCTCGGACGAGGCCGCGCTGACGCAGGCGCAGACAGAGCGCGCACAGACGGAGACGCGGCGCGAGCAGGTGCTCTCCGACCTCGGAAAAGCAGAGGCGCTCGAAGCCGCGCGCGTAAAACTCGCCGAGGCGGATGCCGCATTGGCGGAGGCACAGGCAGAAGCAAAAACCGCACAGGCGGCGCTGGACGCCGCCATGGCCTCACAGCCGGAGATCCAGAGCCGGCGGCAGGACATCACGCGGCTGGAAGACGCGCTGCGGCGGTATGAACAGCTCGACACGCTGCGCGCACAGGCAGGGGCGGAGCGCAAGCGGCTGGCGCAAAAGCGAAGCGACTACGATACGGCGCGCGCCCGGACGGACGCAGCCGCACAGGCGCTGGAAACTGCGCGCGGGAAACTGCGCGAACAGCCGAAGCTGGCTGTGGCCGCCGCGCAGACCGGGCACGCGCAGGAAGCGGCCGCGCAGCGCTGCACGCAGCTGGCAGCGCTGGAAGAGCAGCAAAAGCAGTGCGCCAAGCTGGAGACGGCGCTTGACACCGCGCAGACGGAATACCGGAAGGCGGCCGAGACCGCGCAGACGGCGCTGGCGCACTACAGCGCGCAAAACCGCGCCTACCTCGACGCACAGGCGGGCATCCTCGCGCGCACGCTCGTGCCCGGTCAGCCCTGCCCGGTCTGCGGCGCAACAGAACACCCCTGCCCCGCCGCCGCGCCGGAGCAAACGCCGGACGCTGCCGCGCGCAAGCGCGCGCTGGCGGACAGCGACCGGCGCAGAAAGCGGCCGCGGAGCACAGCGCACAGGCGGCAGGGCTGCGCGGACAGCTGGAGGCCGTGCGCGAGGCGATCGCGCAGGCTTGCCGGGCACTGACGCCGCCGCTCGACCCGGACACGCTGGCAGATACCCTCCCGCTCTGCGCGCGGCGGCCGTGCGCGACGCCGAGGCGCTCGCAGCAGAGCACACGGCGCAGCAGCAGGCGCTCACGGCGCTGCAGACGCTGGAAGCCGGTCTGCCGGCACAGGAGACGGCCCTCCGGCAACAGCAGACGGACATGCAGGATCGCGCGCAGGAGATCTCCGCGCTCGAGGCGCGGTGTGCAGAGCTGGACGCGGATGTCCTTCGCCGCGCGCAGGAGCTGCCGCATGAAAACCGCGCTGCGGCACAGCGCGCGCTCGACGAGACGCGCGCCCAATGCGACGCGCTGCAGCAGGCACTGGACACGGCGCGTACCCGCAGCAACGTGGCACAGTCCGCGTTCGCCGGGCTGGCCGGAAAACGCGACGCACTGCGCGCCCAGCTGCAAACAGCACCCCCGGCAGACATCACCGCCCTGCGCGCCCGACGGGACGATCTGACCGTGCGCGCAGAGCAGCTGCAAAAGCAGATCAGCACCTGCGCCGCGCAGCTGGAGCAAAACCGCGCGGCCCGCACCGCCATCGACACGCAGCGACAGCAGCACACCGCCGTGCGCGCGCGCTGGCAATGGGTGCACACGCTGGCCGCGACGGCCAACGGCGCCGTGCCCGGCAAGGAAAAGATCATGCTCGAGACCTACATCCAGACCGCGTACTTTGACCGCATCCTCGGCCGTGCAAACACGCGCCTGCTCATCATGTCCGGCGGGCAGTACGAGCTGCGCCGCTGCGAGCGTGCGGGCGACAATCGCAGTCAGACCGGGCTGGAGCTCGAGGTCGTCGACCACTACAACGGCACGGCGCGCAGCGTCAAGACGCTCTCCGGCGGCGAGACATTTGCCGCATCGCTGTCGCTGGCGCTCGGCCTGTCGGACGAGGTACAGGCGACCGCCGGCGGCGTGCAGCTCGAGGCGATGTTCGTCGACGAGGGTTTCGGCTCGCTCGACAGTGAGGCGCTGCAGCAGGCGCTGACCGCGCTTGTGGGCGTGTCGGGCGGCTGCCGGCTCGTGGGCATCATCTCCCACGTCGCGGAGCTCAAGGAGCGCATCGACCGGCAGATCATCGTCACGAAGGACCGCAGCGGCGGCAGCCGCGTGCAGGTGCAGGCATAAGAAAAACGCCCCCGGCAGCTTCGGCTGCCGGGGGCGTTTCCAAAAATGGCGGTTACTCCACGACAAAGAGCAGATACCACTGCCCATCGACCTGGACGAACTCAAAATAAAAGTCGTTGTCCTGACCGTTCTGATACGTCACGTCGCAGGCGACGATGACATTGTCATCAATGCGCACACCGAGCTCGCGCTGGAGCTCGCGCACGTCGCTGGTGTCGAGACTGTCGTCATCATAGACGTAATAGTCGTCGACGGCCTTGCCGTAATCATAATACCAGTCGTCGAGCTGAATGAGGGCGTCCTCGCGGCTGATGACGGTATCATCGTCCTGCATGTACGAGATGACCTCCGGCAGGAAGAGATCGAGCATGGCATCGGCATCGTCATTTTCAAAGTATGTGAAGTAGTTCTCGAGCAGACGGTCCACCTCCGTACCGCCGGCCGTGCTGGGCTCGCCCGCCTGACGGGCAGCGAAAATGCCGGCCAAGACCGCCGCGATCACGACCAGTGCGGCAAAGCCGCACAGCAGACCGATGAGCAGCTTTTTCGGCTTGTGCTTGGCGCCGATCTCCGGCGAGGAGACCGCACCGCCGGGCGCGGACGCATACCAGCCGGTCTGGCCCTGTGGCGCTTCGGGCGCGGGCATGCCGCAGACGGTGCAAAAACGCGCACCTGGTGCGAACCGGCTGCCGCAGCGCGGGCAGACGCCCGGGCCGAACGGGGCCGCCGCGCCGGTGCAGGACGCGTTCGCCGTGTTCTGCTGCGGCGGAACGGACTGCGCCGTGTCAGAGAAAGCGGGCCGTTCCGGCACGGGCGCGCCGCAGTTGGTGCAAAAGCGCACGCCGCTTTCGAGCGGGGCACCGCACCGGGCGCAGGTGCGCGGGGCGTTGGGCTGGGCGGACGCGGTGTTTTCGGCCGGTTGGGACGTCGGGGGATACGGCGTCTTCGGAGCGGCTGGCTGCTCGGGAGCATGGCGCCGCAGGCGCGGCAGATGACGGCACTGTCAGAGAGCTGCGCGCCGCATTTCGGACAGATCATGGCAAGACCTCGTTTCTGTTTTGGATTTTTCTCATTGTAACATCCGGCTTTCGATTTTACAATCCATTCTTTGCGTGTTATACTCACATTATCTCATATTCTGATTCTTCCGGAGGCAACGAACCCATGAACATCACCGCCATCATCTATGACGCCGCCGTGCGCAAAACGGCCTACATCCTCGGCACGGTCATCGGCAACTGCAAGCTCTTCCCGGCCGAGCGCGCGCCGCGCGACTGGAGCGGATACGCAAATGTCATCACCGTCGCCGCCGGTGAGGACGGCCCGGTCGTGACCGCCGGCGTGCAAAAGCGCGTGACCTTCCGTCCGAAGGGCGAGGACGAGACCGTCGCCGCCGCCGAGCTGATCGCCAAGGCCTTCTGCCCGCCGGAAGCGCCCATGCCGACGGACGCGCTCAAGGCGCGCATCGACGACTTTCTGGCCGCACACAACACGCTCGCGCTCGCGACCGGCTGCGGCAACTGGGTGCGGTGCACCCCACTGGAATATCTGCGCGTGAACGGCGCGCTCTACATCCTCACCGAGGGCGGCCTGAAATTCAAGGGCATCTGGTGGAACGGCGCGATCTCCGCCGCCGTGTACGACAGCTACGACGGCATGGACTCGCTCGCCGGGCTGCAGATGACGGGCAAGGCCGTCTACATCGACCCGCTGAGCGACGAGTACCGCAGCGTGATGAGACGCAGCGCCAGCTCGTGCGCCGCGGCTGGATCCGCGGCGGCACGCACGGCACCGTCACGCTCGAAAACAGTCTCCCGTCGGAGCTGCCGCTCAGCCGCAGGCTGCTCGACCTGCCCGCGGAGGACTGAGCCGTATGCAGATCCAACGTATCCCCTTCCCGCCGATCGGCTCGAACATGTACATCGTCACGCAGGGGCGCGACGCGATCGTGCTCGACCCGTGGCCGGACGCCGAGACGATGGCGCGGCTGCAGGGCTATCGGGTGCTGCTGGTGCTCACACACGAGCACGTCGACCACACCTCCGGCCTCGGCCGGATGCAGCGCGCGCTCTCGGCGCGCACCCTCTGGCAGGATCACTGCACCGCCTGGCTGCGCAATCCCGGCAACACGACGCCCGTACTGCTCGCGGCGCTGAGCGTGTCGCGCGGCGCGGCGGCGCGCGATTTTCTGCGCGGGCTGCACCTCAAGACCGAGACCTATGAGCCCGACATGACCTTTGCCGAGCGCGTCTCGCTCGACTGGGGCGCGCTGCACATCGAGGGCTACGCCACGCCCGGGCACTCGCGCGGCAGCGCATGCTACCGCATCGGCGCGCAGGCATTTTTCAGCGGCGACACGATCGTGCCGGGCTGCGCGGTCATCACGCGGCTGCGCGGCGGCGACGCCGCCGTGCTCGGCGAGCAGACCGTGCCGTTTCTGCGCACGCTGCCGCCCGAGCTGACGCTCTATCCCGGCCACGGCCGCTGCGGTATGACCCTCGGCGAGGGGCTTGCTGATATCCGCTGGTGAAAAAAACGTGCGGTTTTGCGGCATATGCAGCAGACTTACACGCCTGTGTGCAAAATGCGCAGACGCCTCGCTTTGTCACAAGTGAGGCTTGACTTTTGTGAGAATATTTGTTAGACTGACCATAGCAGTTTAGGGTAAAAGTTTTTTGTGGGATTTTTGAGATGGTCTCCGGTACTCCTCCGGGGGCCATCTCGCTTTTTAAAAAGCGCACACACGGCAGGAGAAAATGCATTTTTTGCCCGCAAAAATGCTTGACACACGCGCAGACGTCTGGTATTATATTGGAGCGCTCCAAAGACAGCAGGTGGCTTGACCGCGGAAATCCTGCCGAGGATGCATCTATCACGATGTTTCTATTCTGTTTCCGGGGCTTTGGCCGCGGAATTTTTTTGGGCGTGTATCTTTCACACGGAGGTGAAAACACACTATGCCGAACGCAAAAGTTCTCAGTGAGAAGCAGGCGATCGTCGCCGCTCTGGCTGAACGGCTCAACAGCGCCAGCGCCGGCGTGTTCGTCGACTACAAGGGCATCACCGTCGATGAAGACACCAAGCTGCGCACCGAGCTGCGTCAGAATGACGTGGAGTATTCCGTCGTCAAGAACACCCTGACCCGCTTTGCGCTCAAGGACGCCGGCCTCGAGGCGATGAGCGATCTGCTCAACGGTACGACTTCGCTCGCTACCAGCACGGCAGACCCGATCGTCCCGATCCGCATGATCCACGACATGAGCGAAAAGATGGCGAAGGACAATAAGTTCATCGTCAAGGGCGCGTTCCTTGAGGGCAAGGTCCTCAATGACGCTGAGATCGCGGAGATCGCGCAGCTCCAGAACAAGGACGCGCTGTACTCCAAGGTCCTGGGCACGATGCTGGCACCCATCACGGGTCTGGCCGTTTGCCTGAACCAGGTCGTCGAGCAGATGGGCGGTGCTGCCGCACCGGCTGCCGAGGCCGAAGCTCCCGCCGCCGAATAAGGCGACCACTTCACTTAACTATTTAGGAGGAAAATTACCATGGCTAGCGAAAAAGTCACTGCTATGATCGAAGAGATCAAGGCTATGTCCGTCCTCGAGCTGTCCGAGCTCGTGCACGAGATCGAAGATGTGTTCGGCGTTTCCGCCGCTGCTGCTGTTGCCGCCGCTCCGGTGGCCGGCGCTGCTGCTGCCGCCGAGGAGAAGACCGAGTTTGACGTCGTTCTGACCGGCTTCGGCGATCAGAAGATCAAGGTCATCAAGGCCGTCCGTGAGATCACCAACCTGGGCCTGGCGGAAGCCAAGGCGAAGGTCGAGGGCATCCCCTGCGCCATCAAGGAGCAGGTCTCCAAGGACGAGGCCGAGGAGCTCAAGAAGAAGCTCGAGGAAGTCGGCGCTTCTGTCGAACTCAAGTAATTCGGTCTTATATACTGATGCAAAAACCTCCGTGCCGGATAGCGCGGAGGTTTTTTGCCGCAATGGAAAACCGGCGGACAGCGATTTGCTGTCCGCCGGTTTTTTGCGTCTGCAATTCATTTGCCCATGGGCAGCGGCTCGGCCGCGCCGTCTTTTCCGCCGCGGATCATACGCAGGTAATTATAGAGCGAAAACTGCGAGATGTTCAGCGCCTTGCAAACCTGCGCATTGGAGTAAGTAATCAGAAATGCACCATGCTTGTCGAGAAACTCCAGATAGCGGAGCTTATCCTCCTTGGTCATGTGGGCAGAGTTTTTGCCCACCATGAGCTGCGCCTGATCCATCAGGTGCTGGAGCATATCGTTGACATCGCCGCGATATTTGTCTTCATTCGGTTGGTCGGTATTGACCCGGTTGCGGCTGTGGAGATAGCGCTCGAGTTCCAGACTCTTGGTGATATCCTCGTTGATGGCGATGCACACAGAGGGATTGCCGTCTTCATCGCGGAGAAACAGCGTCGACGAGCGCAGCGTCTTGCCCTCTTTGGTATATTCAATGAAGTTATAGTAGGTTCCGTTATCCTCGGACGCATTTCGGATGTATTCCAGTCCCAGAATATCTCCGGTGCCGCCGATCTCGCGCCCAGTGATGTGCCCGTTGCGGATGTCCACGATCGTGTGTTCATAATCGAGCGTCAAATCGTGGAGCACAAACTCGACATCCGGCCCGAAATGTGCCTCCAATAGATCCATCAGTTTATGCAGCCACTCTTTGTTTGCCTGATAAGAAAGCATGCGTTGGTCCTTCTCCCCCAAAATAAAATTTTGAATCCCGGAAATCGTTATACCACATTTTCGCGCAAAAAGATAGTGCTCTCTACAAAAAATGTCTTATGGTCCACAACGCCTTGACAAATAGTAAACGAAATCGTTCGGAAAACAGACATTTTCCACAAAAAGCGTCTTGTTTTCTGAACACATAGTAAAAAAACTTTTATTCAACGAATATTATCTTAAAAATTTATTGACGAATGTCAGAAACAATGATTAAATAAATTTATAGCATGATTCTAAAATACAAAAATTACAAAAATTCTTTTATTTTTTGTGAAAGGACTGTGTAACCTGATGGACGTTTTAAAGAGACTGGAGCAGAGCGGCATCGTGCCGGTCGTCGTGCTGGACGACGCGAAAGATGCAGTCCCCACCGCCAGGGCGCTTCTGGCCGGCGGCGTGGATGTGATGGAGATCACGTTCCGCACGGCGGCGGCGGCGGATTCGATCCGCGCAGTGAGTGAGCAGTGCCCGGATATGCTCGTCGGCGCGGGCACGGTCATCACGCTCGCGCAGTGCGAGCAGGCCGTAGCATGCGGCGCGAAATTCATCGTGGCGCCGGGCTTTGATCCGGAGGTCGTGAGCTGGTGCGTCGAGCACGGCATCGCCGTAACGCCCGGCTGCGTCACGCCGACGGAGATCATGGCAGCCATGAAGCTGGGGCTGCGCGTGGTGAAGTTCTTCCCGGCGAATGTCTACGGCGGCCTGACGGCGATGAAGTCTCTGTCCGGCCCGTTCGGCGGCATCCGCTTCATCCCGACCGGCGGCGTGAACGCGCAGAATCTGGGCGAGTTCATCGCGGCGCCCTATGTGCACGCGGTCGGCGGCAGCTGGGTCTGCCCGAAGGCGGATATCGCAGCCGGTAACTTTGACAAGATCACGGAGCTGTGCGCGCAGGCGAAGGAAGCGCTGCTCGGCTTTGAGGTCGCGCACATCGGCATCAACTGTGAGAGCGCGGACGCCTCCATGGCCGTCTGCGAGGCGCTGAACCGGGCGTTCGGTCTGCCGGTCAAGGCCGGCAATTCCTCCAACTTTGCCTCGACCGGCATTGAGGTCATGAAGTCCATGTATCTGGGCAGAAACGGCCACATTGCCATCCGCACCAATGCGCTGCCGGCCGCCGTGGCGGAGCTGGAAAAGCGCGGCTTCGTGTGCGATCCGTCTACCGCAAAATACAAGGGCGAGCGCATGACCGCCATCTACCTCAAAGAGGAGTTCGGCGGCTTCGCGGTCCACCTGCTGCAGAAATAAGGAGAAGATCAAATGAAGGTACTGACATTCGGTGAAATCATGCTGCGCCTGAAAGCGCCCGGCCACGAGCGCTTCTTCCAGAGCCCGAGTCTGGAGGCCACGTTCGGCGGCGGCGAGGCAAACGTGGCGGTGTCGCTGGCAAACTACGGAATGGACGCCGCATTTTTGACCGTGCTGCCGAAAAACGACATTGCCGAGGCGTGCATCCGCGAGCTGCGCTATTTCGGCGTGGACACCTCCCGCATCCTGCGCGGCGAGGGCCGTATGGGCATCTACTACCTGCAGGGCGGTGCAAACCAGCTGCCGAGCAAGGTCGTCTATGACCGCGCCTACTCCGCCATCGCGCTGGCCAAGCCCGGCGACATCGACTGGGACAAGGCGTTTGACGGCGTGGACTGGTTCCACATCACCGGCATCACTCCGGCCATCTCGGAGACAGCCATGGAGCTCTCGCTCGAATCGGTCGCCGAGGCGAAAAAGCGCGGCATCACCGTCTCCTGCGACCTTAACTACCGCAAGAATCTCTGGAAATACGGCAAGGCCGCGTCCGAGGTCATGAACAAGCTGGCCGAGTCCGTGGACGTCGCCATCGCAAACGAGGAGGACGTGCAGAAGTCGCTCGGCATCACGGCGGACGTGGACGTCGAGTCCGGCTCGCTCGACCGCGAGAAATACCGTATGCTCGGCAGCAAGGTGCTCTCCGCGTTCCCGAACATGAAGATGATCGCCATCACGCTGCGCGAGAGCCACAGCGCCGACTACAACGGCTGGGCCGCCTGCCTGAACGACGGCGAGCACTTCTACATCTCGAAGAAATACGAGATCCGCGACATCATCGACCGTGTCGGCGGCGGCGATTCGTTCGCCGGCGGCCTGATCTACGGCCTGAACCACTACGCCGACCGCCAGCAGGCGCTGGAGTTCGCAGTCGCGGCCTCCTGCCTCAAGCACAGCGTCATCGGCGACTTCAACCGCGTCGACGTCTCCGACGTCGAGAAGCTGGCCGGCGGCGACGGCACCGGCCGCGTGCAGCGCTGAGAGGAGGGCGATTCCGATGGACTGGATCAATGAAAAGGCCAAAACGCTCCGGCAGGGCGCCATCCGCGCCATGTTTGACAAGGCCTCCACGATGGACAATGTCATCAGCATGGGCATCGGCGAGCCGGACATGGCCACGCCGGAGCTCGTGTGCCGCGCCGGAAACGAGGCGCTCGAAAAGGGCATCACGCACTATACGCCGAACGCCGGCACGCCGGCTTTGCGCCGCGCCATCGCGGAGAAGTCGAACCTGAAAGGCGTCGGCTACGATCCCACGACTGAGATCATCATCACCAACGGCGGTATGGGCGCGCTGTCCCTGCTGTTTCTGGTGCTGCTCAATCCCGGCGACGAGGTGCTCATTCAGGATCCCCAGTGGCTCAACTATGTGGCGCAGGTGCGCTACTGCGGCGGTGAGGCCGTGCGCGTCCCGACGGATCTGGAGCACAACTTCACGATGCAGCCCGAGGCCATCGAGCAGCGCATCACCCCGCGCACCAAGGCGCTCATGATCAATTCGCCCAACAACCCCACCGGCAGCGTCATGTCCCGCGCGGACATGGAGCAGATCGCCGCGATCGCCAAAAAGCACGACCTGCTCATCATCGCCGACGAGGTTTACAACACCCTGCTCTACGGCACGGAGCCGTACCTGTCCATCGCAGAGCTGCCCGGCATGAAGGACCGCTGCGTGGTGATCAACAGCTTCTCAAAATCCTACGCCATGACCGGCTGGCGCATCGGCTATCTGGCAGGCCCCGCGGAGATCGTCGACCGCATGACCAAATGTCAGGAAAACTTCAACGCCTGCGCAAATGCCATCGGTCAGTACGCCGCGGTTGCCGCACTTGACCATCCGGAGCTGTGCACGCAGCTGCGCGACATCTTCGCGCGCCGCCGCGCGACGCTGCTGGAAGGTCTGGCCGCCATTCCCGGCATGAACAGCAACGACCCCACGGGCGCATTCTATGTCTTTGCCGACATCCGTGCTTTCGGCATGAGCAGTGAGGATTTCTGTAACCGTCTGCTTGACGAGGAGCGCGTCGTCTGCATCCCCGGCAGCGCCTTCGGCGCATGCGGCGAGGGCTTCGTGCGCATCGCCTACACCTGCAGCGACGCGGATCTGACGGAGGCGATCGCACGCATCCGCCGCTTCTGCGCCAAGTATTATACGGCTTGAGAGAGGAGACGATTCCAATGTCCAATGTGGAACAAAAGCTCCAGGCCATGGGCCTGAAGCTGCCCGCATGCCCGGCGCCGGTCGCAGCATATCTTCCGGTGCAGACGGCGGGAAACCTGATCTATGCATCCGGCCAGACGGCCTGGGTCGACGGCAAGCTGCTCTACGCCGGTAAGGTCGGCGGCGACGTCAGCATCGCGGACGCCTATGAATCCGCCAAGATCAGCGCGGTCAATTGCCTGAGCGCGATCGCCACAGTGGCAGACCTTGACCATATCCGCATCGTGCGCGTGCACGGCTGGGTCAACGGTGTGCCCGACTTCGGCGACCAGCCCGCCGTCGTTAACGGTGCATCTGAGCTGCTCGAGGCGCTCTACGGTGAGCACGGCCGCCATGCCAGAAGCGCCATCGGCGTGGGCTCTCTGCCCACGAACGCCTCGGTCGAGATCGAGATCATCGCCGAAAAGCTCTGAACCGGCACGACACCCCGAAAACCACGAGCAAACACAGGAAAATGATGTGAAAACCACTTCATATTATAAAAACAGGAGGAAAACAAATGAAGAAAAAGCTCAGATCCATTCTCGCGCTGCTCATGGCCATCCTGATGGTCGCCGCCTGCACGGCATGCGGCAGCGGCGGCAAAGGCGGCACTGCCAGCGGCAGCAGCAAGCTGCAGGAAGTCCTCGATCGCGGTTATTTGATCGTCGGCACCGGCAGCACCAACGCCCCGTGGCACTTCTATGACGACAACGGCAACCTCTGCGGCTTCGACGTCTCCATGGCGAAGATCGTTGCCAACTCTCTCTTCGGCGATCCGGAAAAGGTCAAGTTCGTCGAGCAGTCCTCTGACGAGCGCGTTCCGAACCTGGTCAACGGCAACGTGGACATCTGCTTCCAGTTCATGACCATCAGCGCCGAGAGAGCCCAGCAGATCGAGTTCACCATCCCGTACTACACCGAGGGCTGTGAGGCTCTGCTGCACACCAACAGCAAGTACAAGACCGGCGAGCAGCTGCTCGCAGCCATGGACAGCGGCACGAAGGTGACCGTCGCCATTCTGCAGAACAGCTTTGCCGAGGACATCGTCGCCGACGTCTTTGCCGGCCACGACAACTACACCGTCGACCAGTATGAGGATCAGGCGCTGCTTTATCAGGCGCTGGCCTCCGGCCGCTGCGACGTCGCCGTGTGCGACATGTCCAACGCCAAGTATCAGGCTTCCCTCGACAGCAACTACATTGCCACCGGCATCGCCGGCCGCCCGCAGAACTACGGTGCCGGCGTCCAGAAGGGCGACCAGGTCTGGCTCAATTATGTCAACACCGTGCTGCAGGACGCCATGAGCGGTGCGACCTACCAGTCCTACATCGACGCGTTTGAGCAGTGGTTCGGCGTGAAGCTCGACCCGCCCAAGACCGGCAAGCCGGCTATGTACTGCTGAGCACAGCGCAGCCGCATCCCTATGTAAACAGAATTTTGGAAGGTGCGGATCGCCCTTGCGATCCGCATTTTTCCAAAGCTTCGGATGGAGAACGCTATGAATTACAATTTTAACTGGACAGTTATCGAAAAGAATATTGTCCCCATGCTGGAGGGTCTTGGCTTCGGCCTGCTCATGGCGATCATCGCGATCACAGTCGGCACCATCATCGGCCTGCTGCTGGCCTTTGCCGCTGTCTCCAAATCCAAGATTGCCCGCAAGCTCGTGCAGATCTTTGTCACGATCTTCCGAAACACGCCGATTCTGATCCTCGTCTACATCACCTATTTCGGTATGCCGACGATCGGCATCAACATCCCCAAGGTCCCCTCTTTCGTCATCACGTTGGCTCTGTATTCCTCCGCCTACATGGAGGAAGTGTTCCGCGCCGGACTGGAAGCGATCCCGAAGGGGATCATCGAGGCCGGTCAGGCCATCGGTTTGAGCGGAACGGTTATTAAAATAGAAATTGAATTGCCCATCATGATGAAAAAAGTCCTTCCGTCCATGGGCAACTACCTTATTTCGCTGTTTAAGGACACATCCATCGCCTCGGCCATCACGGTCGGCGAGCTGACGTACATCTCGAAGGTCCTCACCACGCAGACGTTCCGTGTCTTTGAAGTCTGGCTGACAACGGGCATTTTGTATGTGGCGGCCTGCTACCTGATCGCGTTCATTCTGCGTCGGGTCGAGAAACTGTTCCTGTAGGGGAGGTCCGTATGAAGTACTTCCAAAACATATCCAATCTCTGGGGCAACGTCCTCACGGCACTCGGCAACACGGTCTACATCTCGCTGATCGCCATCGTGCTCGGCACCATTCTGGGCATTGCGATGGGCGTCGTGCTGACCTACTGCAAAAAGCGCTGGCAGTGGCTGTTCCGCATCTACGTGGACATCATGCGCGGTCTGCCGGTTCTGGTCACGATCTTCGTGGTGTATTACTTTGTCAACGCCGTGCTCAAAATGTTCTTCGGCTTCCAGATGCAGCAGAACACGGCCGGCGCCGTCGCGCTGACGATGTTCTCCGCCGCGCAGATGACCGAGCTCACGCGCGGCGCGCTGCAGGCCATCCCGAAGGGGCAGATCGAGGCCGGCCGCGCCATCGGCCTGACGTTCCCGCAAATCTTTTTCAACATCCTGCTGCCGCAGGCGGTGGTGCAGATGATCCCGCCGTGGATCAACTCCGCCACAGAGATGATCAAGGCGTCGACGCTGCTGGGCATGATCGGCGTGCTGGATCTGCTGCTGGTCACGCGCCAGATCGTCGCCAAATACGGCGAGGCGCTGGTGTACTACCTGATCATCGGCGTGTTCTACTTTGCCATCAACACGCTCATTGAGTACGCCGGCAAGAAACTGAGCAAAAAGCTCAACTATCTGCAGAAAGCTAAGAGGTAACTACCATGAGTGACGCACTGTTGAGATTTGAAAACGTAACGAAGAGCTACGGTGACTTCACAGTATTCTCCGACATCTCGCTGGAGGTGCACGAGAAGGAAGTCGTGTCGATCATCGGCTCGAGCGGCTCGGGCAAGACGACCCTGCTGCGCTGCATCAACCTGCTGGAGCCGTTTGAGGCGGGCAAGATCATCCTCGACGGCCAGGAGATCGGCTATCACGACGTCAACGGAAAGCGCAAGCGCGTGCCGGAAAAGGTCATCGCGCAGCAGCGCTCGATGACGGGCATGGTCTTCCAGCAGTTCAACCTGTTCCCGCACATGACGGCGAAGAAAAACGTCATGCTCGGTCTGACCCACACAAAGAGAATGCCGAAGGCCGAGGCCGAGGCGCTGGCGGAAAAGTGGCTCACGGCCGTTGGCCTGGGCGACAAGATGGACAACCTTCCGAGCGAGCTCTCCGGCGGCCAGCAGCAGCGTGTGGCCATCGCACGCGCCGTGGCCATGAATCCGAAGATCCTGCTGTTTGACGAGGCCACGTCCGCACTCGACCCGGAGCTGGTCGGCGAAGTGCTCAACGTCATCCGCAGCCTCGCCAAGGAGGGCGCCACGATGATCCTCGTCACACATGAGATGCGCTTTGCCTATGAAGTGTCCGACAAGGTCATCTTCATGGACAAGGGCAAGATTGATGCCATGGGCACACCGAAGGAGATCTTCGAGGAGCGCCCGACGGCACGACTGCGCGAATTTCTGTCCACATTCACCACACCCATCGTCACGGGCGATGCAAAGGCGGACTGAACCATGGCAGAAAGTATTTACGAATCGCTCGGCGTCCGCACAGTCATTGATGCCTGGGGCACGGTCACGGCGCTGGGCGGCTCGCTCATGGCGCCCGAGGTGCTGCAGGCCATGCAGTCAGCGGCCGGCGCCTTCGTGGACATGAGCGAGCTGCACACGGCAGCAGGCCGGCGCATCGCAGACCTCCTCGGCGTGGAAGCCTGCTGCGTCACCTGCGGCGCAGCTGCAGGGCTTGCCATCGCGGCGGCCGCCTGCATGACGGGCACACGCCGCTCGTATGCCTATCAGCTGCCGGACACCACCGGCATGAAAGACGAGATCCTCTGCCTCAAATGCCACCGCGACCTCTACGATCAGGGCATGCTGCTCTCAGGCGCGCACTTTGTGGAGATCGGCGTGACGTCATCGGCGTTTTTGCAGCAGATCGAGGACCGCATCACCGAGCGCACGGCGGCGTTTTTCTACACGTCCGAGGCCGAGACCATGCGTGGCTCGATCCCGCTGCCGGAGATCGCGGCGCTCTGCCGCGCGCACGGTATCCCCATCATCGTCGATGCGGCGGCCGAGCTGCCGCCGAAGGCGAATATCCGCAAATACCTCGACGACGGCGCGTCCCTCGTCGTGTTCAGCGGCGGTAAGGAGATCCGCGGTCCGCAGGCCTCGGGCATGATCCTCGGCAGCCGCGAGCTGATCGCCGCGTGCGAGCTCAACTGCTGCCCGAACTACGGCATTGGCCGCCCCATGAAGGTCGACAAAGAGAACATCTGCGGCCTTGTCAAGGCGGTGGAGCTGTTCGTGCAGCGCGATTATGATCAGATCATGGCGCAGTGGGACAGCTATGTGGACACGATCCGCGCAGGACTTTCCGACTGCCCGGGTCTGGAGATGACCATCGGCATTCCGACCGAGCCCGGCGTACAGCCCGCCTGCATCCGCCGGCTCTTCCTGCGGCCGCTGACCATGCCCGCTGCTGCGCTGCGTCAGGCACTGATCGACGGCGAACCGAGCATCTACACCTTCCTCTATCAGGATCAGATCGTGATCAACCCGCAGTGCCTGCAGGCACATGAGCTCTCCCCTATCGTGCAGGCGATCCGCGGGATCCTGATGCAGCATCGCTGAGATTTGCAAAGAAAGGACCCTTCCCTTATGCACGAGTATCCCTACCGTACCTGCGCGGAGATCGACCTCAATAAGCTCCAGCGCAACCTGCAGCGCCTGCGCGCGCTCATCGGGCCGGACTGCCGCATCATGGAGGTCATGAAAGCCGATGCCTACGGCCACGGCCTGCGCGTATGCGCCGAGTATGCCGCACCCTATGTCGACTGGTTTGCGGCCGCCACGCTTGAAGAGGCGCTTGCCGTGCGTGCAGCCGCACCGCACACGCCCATCCTCATCTTTGGCGGCCTGCTCGACCCGGAGATTATTCAGGCGGCACAGCACGGTCTGACCATCAACGTGTTCTCACTCCAATATGCCAGCCATGTGCAGGCGCTCCTGCAGCCGATGGATCTGCAGATCGATGTGCACATCAAGGTAGACACCGGCATGAACCGGCTCGGGCTCCACGCCCGGCCGGGGCACTGCGCACAGGCCGTTTCGGACGCCGCGCAGATCTGCGCGCTCGATCGTCTGCACGTGACTGGCATATATACACATTTCGCCTGTGCCGACTCGACGGATCCCTCGGACAGTGCGTTCACGGACGCGCAGTTCGCAGCCTTTCAGGAGGTCTGCAGTGGACTGGAAGCACTGGGCATCGACCCCGGTCTGCGCCACTGCGCCAGCACCGGCGGTCTGCTTGTGCATCCGGAATACCGCTGCCAGATGGTGCGCGCCGGCATGTTCGCCCTCGGCATGAGCTACAGCGCCGAAAGCGCGCGCGCATGCGCCCTTGAGCCCATTCTGACATGGTACGCCAAGGTCGTTGACATCCGCACGGTCGAGCCGGGCGAGAGCGTCAGCTACGGACGCATCTTCACCGCCGAGCGTCCCACGCGTGTGGCCGTGCTGTCGGTCGGCTATGCCGACGGCTACTCCCGCGCCTTCTCCAACCGGGCGCGGGTGCTCCTGCATGGCAAGTATGCGCCTGTACGCGGCAAGACGTGCATGGACTTCACCATGGTCGACGTCACGGACATCCCCGATGTTGCCGTCGGCGATCAGGCTGTGCTGCTCGGAGCGAACGGCGGACAGTGCATCCCCGCCGACGAGCTGGCGGCGCTCTTGCCGGACGGCACGAACGGCGGCGTCACGGCGGACATTCATTTCCGCGTTCGCCGCGTGTACCGCTATGACAACGCGACCGTCGCCGTCAGCGACGTGCGCTACTGAGTTTTCGAAAAAAGAGCAGACAGGCGTATCCTGTCTGCTCTTTTTCTGTCCAAAAAGGATCTGTTCCAGCAATTGAAGAGCCCCCGTCCGGCGGTCTGCCGGACGGGGGCTTTGATATCCCCGCGCTTAGGCGCTGAAGCTGACGCTCTTGGCAGCTTCGATGAAGCTCGGCTCATAGGCGTCAAAGTTGCTCTTCTGGGACGCGAACTGCACCATCCAGAACCCGTCGTCAGACTCGTAGAGAACGGTGAGGTAGCGGTAGGTGACGTTCTGCTCCTCGTTGAGGAAGTCATACAGCAGCGTCGGGTTGCCGTCGATGGGCTCACCGTCGACGAGCTCTTTGTCACTGTTCGCCTGCCGGACGAACTCGACATACTGCTCGAATGTCACGTCTTCCGCGCCGGCTTCGGCAAACTCTGCCTTTGTCTCATGGAGGGCGAGCACGATCGCCGTGTCCGCAGCGTAGCCAACGGTGTAGCCCTCGAGGTCTTCCTCGCTGAAGGCGGTCGTGAGCGTGATCTGCATGCCATCGTCGGAGAAGGTCTTGGCTTTGGCGTCGAAGGGGTTGGTGCTGCCGGTGCTGCCGCAGCCGGCGAGCATGGCCACAAGAAGCAGCGCGCAGACAATGGTCGTAAATGTGCGTTTCATACGGAAATCTCCTCTTTCTATTTTCTATGGCAGCGGCTTACTGCGCCGGTTCGTCCGTCTTCGGCCGGTACTGGTACGGCTCCGGATCGGGTTCGGCATAGCCGGTGGCGATGTCGAACTGCTTGGTCAGCTGCGTGAGGCCGAGCTTCGTCACCATGAGCTCACCGTAGGCGAGATCATCCTGGAAGCCGTTTTCGCGGCACTCATCCAGACCCGCCTTGGCGTCCTCGAGCTCGGAGAGGCACTGCTCGTACAGATCCTCGAGCTTGCCGAGCGCCGTGATGGCGTCGTCGGTGTTGCCCTCGGCGGGGCAGACGGCCTCAAAGCGGCGGCCGATGCGCACGATCGCGGCATAGCTCGCCTGCAGCATCGCCAGCGTGAGCGCGCCGGCCTGTCCGGCGGCCTCGCTCTGCTTCATGCCGGTGATCATGTCCGACACATCCCCGACCCACTGCTTGTGCACGCCCTTGAGCTGGCTCAGGCGCTCATCGATCTGTGCCGCGGGATGGCGGTTGGCGGAGTAGCCGCCCTTTTTGAGTTTACGGGTCAGACGTTCCATAGTAGCAACCTCCAATTAGAATTCTTGATCAATCGTCCACGTCGAGAGCTTCCAGACCCTTGGCGGCAATGGGACGGCTGTCGCCATGGCGGACGAAGAGCATAGTCACAAACGCGCCGGCCACGAAAATGGCGGCATACGGGAAGAGCACGGTCATGCCGACCTTGTCCATCAGGAAGCCGGAGAACATCGGCGTGATGACCTGCGCGGCCATGCTGGCCGTGTAGTAGAAGCCAGTGTAGCGGCCGACGTCGCTGCCGGAGCACATCTCGACGACCATCGGGAAGGAGTTGACGTTGATGGTCGCCCAGCCGATACCGGCGAGGCAGAACATCGCGTTCATGAGCATCGTGGGGCTCTCGGAATTGAGGAACGCAGCCACGCCGAACGCGATGGCCAGCATCACGACGCCGCCGAGAATGGTCTTTTTGCGGCCGATCTTGGACGCAACGATACCGACCGGCAGGTAGGCCACGATCGCGGCGGCCTGCGCGAGCATGAGCGTGAGGTTATAGTCCTTGTGCAGGATGTTGCTCGCATAGACGGAGTATTTCGACGTCACGGCGTTGTAGCCGAAGAACCACAGCACGATCGACAGCAGCAGGAAAATGAGCGAGCGGCGCTCGGCCTTGCCGAGCTTGCCGGAGGCGGCGGGTGTGTCGCCGTCGTCCCCGTTGTCGATGCCGAAGCGCTTGCTGTCGGCCTGCATCTCGGCGACAAACTTCGGCTCGTTGACCGTCAGGCGGAAGATCAGCAGCGCAAGCAGCATGAGCCCCGCGATCACGGAGAAATAGGCAGTGTAGCTCATGAGCGAGTTGCGCACGGAGCTCGTAGCGAAGCCCATGCCGATGGCCAGCACGAGGATGCCGCCGCCGGTGCCCATGAGGTTGATGACAGCATTCGCCTTACTGCGCAGCGGCTTGATGGTAACATCAGGCATGAGCGCAACGGCCGGAGAGCGGAACGTGGCCATGGCGACGAGCACGATTAGCAGCAGCGCGATGAAGCCGATGAGCGCACCCGGATGCTGCAGCGTCGTCTGATGGGCGTAGGCCTGACGCGCGGGCACGACATAATTCGTGTAGTCGTGGTTCGTGACGGTCTTGCCCTCGGCATTGGTGACCTGGCTCGTGATGGCGGCAAACTCATCCTCCGTAAAGGTATCCTCGAGCACGAAGGTCTCGCCGTCGGGCGTCTTGAGCGTACGGTCAGCTTCCTTCTGATAGACGATGCGCAGTGCGGCGGGATCATCGATCGCGGCGGCGCCGTCGAGATTCTTCAGCTGCGCGTCGTCAACGAGCGACAGACTGATGAAGGCGATGGCGGCGACGATCGTGCCGATGAGGATAAACGGTGTGCGGCGGCCGCGCTTGCCGGTGTGCTTATCCGAGATCGCGCCGAACAGCGGCAGCAGAAACAGCGCCAGGATGTTGTCGAGCGCCATGATGACACCGGACCATGCCTGCGACATACCGAATTTGTTGGTCAGGATCAGCGGGACGGTGTTGTCGTAGGCCTGCCAGAACGCGCAGATCAGGAAAAAGGCAAAGCCAACGCAGATGGTGCGTTTGTAGTTGAGCTTCACAGGGTTACCTCCAAGTTTGTTTCAAATCCGTACCATTCTACAATACCTCGCCGTGCAATTCAACAGGCATTTGACGAAATGCAGAAATTGTTGTTTAATATGAGCAGGCAGACCGGCGGCTCCCGCCGCCAAAAGGAGGACACATTATGAATTGGAAAACCGCTTGTAAGATCGCCGCACCGGCCGCAGCCTGCGCGGGTGCGTTTGCATTTCTTGTCGCGCCGGGCCGCGCAACGCGCGCGCAGAAGGCGCCGTTTTTGTGCCGCAACTACGCGCACCGCGGCCTGCACACCGAGGACGGCTCCGTGCCGGAAAATTCGCTCCCGGCATTTCGCGCCGCGGCCGAGGCGGGCTATGCCGTCGAGATGGACGTGCACCTGACGGCCGACGACCGGCTCGTCGTGTTCCATGACGACACGCTCGAGCGCATGTGCGGCGTGCAGGGCGTCATTGATGATTTCACCCTCGCCGAGCTGCGCGCGCTGCGTCTCGGAAAGACCGACTGCGTCATCCCGACGTTTGCCGAGGCGCTCGAGGCGCTCGGCGGACGCGTGCCGCTGCTGCTCGAGATCAAGCGCGGGCACGATAACCGCCGCCTGTGCGCGCTGACGCTCGAGGCGCTGCGCACCTACACCGGTCCCTACTGCGTCGAGAGCTTCGATCCCACGATCGTCGCATGGTTCCGGCGCAACGCACCCGACATCCTGCGCGGTCAGCTCAGCCAGCCGCCGAAGGAGTACGGCACGGCGCTGAGCAAGCCGGCCGCCGCCATCGTCGGCAATGTGCTCACGAACGTGATCGCGCGCCCGCAGTTCATCGCCTACAAGATCGGCCCGAAGCCGCTGAGCGTGCGTCTGTGCGAGGCCATGGGCGCCGTGCGCGCCGGCTGGACGAGCCGCGCCTGGACGCACGAGCGCGACTACGACATCGTCATCTTCGAGCACTACCGTCCCGGCGCGTGGTTCCGCGCGGACATCTGAGCGCAGGGCAAGCCTGCATACCGTGAAAAACAGCCAACAGCCGAGCCGGCAAATGCCGGCTCGGCTGTTGGCTGTTGATTGCTGTGCTGCGCGTCCGCGGCGGATGCAGACCCGGACGCTGAAATGGAAGAGAGAACACAAACGAGGGGGGGCGTAAACATCATTCGCACAAAACGATGCTTACTGAACATATCCTAACAGTTGTGTCCGTGTTTGTCAAGCGCTTTTTAAAAAATTCTGGATTTTTTCTCACGCCGTGCCGTCGCGCAGGATCTGCACAAGCTCGGCCACGTCACGCAGGACGTATTTCGGCTGCACGTCGGACGCCCTGAGCATCGCCTCGTCCGTCTCACCGGACATGACGAGCACGCTCTGCGCGCCCGCATTCACGGCCACGGCAATGTCGGTATACAGCCGGTCGCCCACGCAGCAGATCTGCTCGTTCGGCACGCCGGTCTGCGCCGAGATGACATCGACCATGTTGCGGTTCGGCTTGCCGATGTAGGTCGGCTTGACGCCGGAGGCGGCGGTCAGCAGCGCACAGATGCTCCCGCAGTCGGGCAGCACCTCGCCGGCCGGCATGGGGCAGACCCAGTCGGGGTTGGCGGCGATGAAAGTCGCGCCGCGGCGCAGATAGTGCACGGCGCGGTCGAGCTTCTCATACACGAGCTCGGTGTCAAAGCCGACGACGACGATCTCCGCGCCCTCTTCGACGAGCGGGATGCCGTAGCTGAGCAGCTCGCGGCGAAACGCCTGCGTGCCGACGAGATACACGGGCTTGCCCGCATAGTGCTGGTTGAGATACAGCGCCGTCGCCATGCCGGACGTGAACACGTTCTCCGCCTCGCACGGGAAGCCGAGGCGCCGCAGGCGCGTGATGTAGTCCGTGCCAGCGCGCGAGGAGTTGTTGGTCAGATAAATGTACTGCCGACCGGTATCGGCCAGCGTGTGGATGAAGTCGACTGCGCCGGGAAACACATCGTCCCCGAGGTAGAGCGTGCCGTCCATATCCAGCAGGAACAGGCGCGCATGGAGCAGGTCTTTCAGATCGTTCATGGGTGCCACCTCACAGAATCTTATTTTTTTCTTAACGTCTCATTATACCACAAAAAACGCGCCGCACAACCCAATTATTCCGGCGGCGGGTGTTGAAAAAAACGGTCGATGTGCTATAATATTAAAATCTGTACCGTGGGCCGCTATTGCGTGCAGGCCGGGTACAGACCCAAAGGTGTAATTAAAATTTTGGAGGCATAGATATGGCAAAGAAACAGTTCAAAGCAGAATCCAAAAAGCTGCTCGACATGATGATCAATTCGATCTACACGCACAAGGAGATCTTCCTGCGCGAGATCATCTCGAACGCCTCGGACGCGATCGACAAGCTCTGCTACCAGTCGCTCACGGATGAAAACGTGGGCATGGCGCGTGGCGACTTCAAGATCCGCGTCATCCCCGACAAGGAAGCGCGCACGATCACCGTGTCCGACAACGGCATCGGCATGACCAAGGAGGAGCTCGACAGCAACCTCGGCGTCATCGCGCGCAGCGGCTCGCTGAAGTTCAAGGACGATCTCGGCGAGAGCGCGCAGGAGGATGCCGCCATCGACATCATCGGTCAGTTCGGCGTCGGCTTCTACTCCGCGTTCATGGTCGCCGATAAGGTCACGGTCATCACCCGCGCCTACGGCAGCGACACCGCCTATCAGTGGGTCAGCACCGGCGCGGACGGCTACACCATCACCGAGGCGCAGAAGGATACCGTCGGCACCGACGTCATCATGCACATCAAGGCTGACGAGACGGGCGAGAAATACTCCACCTACCTCGAAAACTGGAAGCTCATGATGCTCATCCGCAAATACTCCGACTATGTCCGCTGGCCGATCGTCATGGACGTCGAGCAGAGCGACTGGGTCGACTCCGGCGAGAAGGACGAAAAGGGCGAGCCGAAGATGGAGATGGTCACCAAGACCGAGGAGCAGACCGTCAACAGCATGATCCCCATCTGGCAGCGCAGCCGCAAGGAGGCGACCGATGAGGAGTGCATCGCGTTTTACAAGGAAAAGTTCCACGACAATGACGACCCGCTGGCCGTCATCCGCGTCAACGCCGAGGGCCTGATCTCCTACCGCGCGCTGCTGTTCATCCCGTCCAAGGTCCCGGCAAACATGTACACGCGCGACGCCGATCCCGGTCTCGAGCTCTACAGCTCCGGCGTCATGATCATGGACAGATGCACCGACCTTCTGCCGCCGTGCTACGCGTTCGCGCGCGGCGTGGTCGACTCCCCCGACCTGTCGCTGAACATCTCGCGTGAGATGCTGCAGCACGACCGCCAGCTCAAGCTCATCGCCGCGAACCTCGGCAAGAAGATCAAGTCCGAGCTGACGAAGCTCATGACCAGCGACCGCGAGAAGTACGAGCAGTTCCACGCCGCCTTCGGCATGGTGCTGCGCGCCGGCGCCGTCACCGAGACGGGCGACAAGGTCGACGAGATCAAGGACCTGCTGCTCTACCACACAAGTGAGACCAAGCTCGTCTCCCTCAAGGAATATGTCGACGCCATGCCCGCTGAGCAGACGAAGATCTACTTCGCGTGCGGCGACAACGTCAAGCGTCTGCTGAGCCTGCCGCAGGCGGAGCAGCTGCGCGACAAGGGCTTTGACGTCCTGTGCATGACCTCGCAGATCGACGAGTATTTCGTCGACACCATGAAGAGCTACGACGACAAGCCGTTTTGCAACATTGCGACCGACGATCTCGGCCTCGAGAGCGAGGAAGAGAAAAAGAGACCGAGGCCAAGCAGGCCGAGGACAAAGGAGCTGCTCGACTTCGTCAAGGAGACGCTCGGCGAGCAGGTCGCATCCGTGCGCCTGTCCAATAGGCTCGTGTCCAGCGCCGTGTGCCTGAGCACTGAGGGCGGCGTCACGCTCGAGATGGAGCGCTACTTCCGGAGCATGCCCGGCGCACCGACCGACATCCGCGCCGTGCGCGTGCTGGAGCTCAACGCCGACCACCATGCTCGACGCCGTCAAGGCCACCGGCCGCCTGCTCAAGCGCGCGGAGGTGACCGTCGAGGTCAATCGGACAGCGTCCGCCTGCACGACCTGCGCGCCCTGCACAAGGCGGGCTTCAACCGCCTGAGCATCGGCATGCAGTCGGCAAACAACGACATCCTGAAAATGATCGGCCGCCGCCACAGCTTCCGTCAGGTGGAGATGGCCGTTCAGAATGCCCGCACGGCGGGCTTCGACAATGTCAGCCTCGACCTCATTTACGGCCTGCCCAGCCAGACCCGCAGCGACTGGGCGGACACGCTCGCCAAGGCGATCGCCCTGCGCCCGGAGCACATCTCCGGCTACGGGCTCAAGCTTGAGGAGGGCACGCCCATGTACGCCCTGAAGGATTCGCCCCTTATCCCGTCGGACGACGAGCAGGCGGATATGTACCTGTGCATGGTCGAGGAGCTGCGGCGCTACGGTTATGAGCAGTATGAGATCTCCAATTTCAGCATACCGGGCTATGAATCCCGGCATAATCTGAAGTACTGGAAGCTTGACGACTATATGGGCTTTTGGCCCCGGTGCGCACTCGTGCATCGGCCGCACGCGCTACAGCTATGTGCGCGATCTCGACCGTTATCTCGCGGGCGTCCTCCACGGCGAGGATATGATCGACGAGTACGAGACCATCGGCGATTTCGAGCGCGCGGCGGAGTATCTCATGCTCGGCATGCGCACCGTTCACGGCGTATCGCGCGCGGAGGCGAGCGGCTCTACCGCAGCGATTTTTCCGGTATCGCGCAGCAGCTCGAGGAGTTCATCCGCCGCGGTTGGGCCGTCGCGGACGGGGGAGCGCTGGCACTTCACGCCCTCGGGCTTCCTCATCTCAAATGTGCTCATCGGCAAGCTCCTTGAGGCGCAGACCGACCGCAAGGCCGAGCACAACCCGTGGATGAAGCCGCAGATCGAACGCCAGCCGCGCACCAAGCTCCCGCCCGGCGAGGCGGAGGCTTTCCGCGATACATATTTAAATAATCCGATTTTGACAGGGAAAGACAGGGATTCGAGCAAATGAAACTCAACGGCAACACTTCCAAGCGCAGCGCGGGCTGCCCGCCGCGAGGCGGCGGATTTCGCAGCGCAGGAGCGCTCGGCACGCCGCAGCGGCGCCAGCCGTTCCGCACAGAGCGAGGCGGCTGCCCGCCGCGCCGCCGCACCGAAACAGGCGGCGTCCCAGCGCCCGCCCGTGCCCCGGCAGGAGCAGACGGCGCGCCGCAGTGCGTCCGGCGCCCAGCCGCAGCCGGCTTCGAAAGAGAAAAAAACCGCGCGGCCGCGGCGGCAAAATCGCCGTGCGCGTCGTGCTCATCGTGCTGGCCGTCCTCGTGGCGGCGGCAGCCGTCGGCATGGTGCTCGTGGCGAAAAAGGATGCCATTTTCCCGAACGTCTCTGTCTGCGGTACCGACGTCGGCGGCATGACGCAGGCCGCCGCGGCGGACGCTATCCGCGCCGCCGGGTGGGACGATACGAGCGCCCCGGTGCTCACCATGACCTTCCCGGGTGACCGGACCATCACCGTCACCGCGACGGAGATCGGCTTTTGACGCCACGCCCGATGCCGCCGCCGAAACGGCTTATGCCTACGGCCGCAGCGGCAATGTGTTCACGAATTTCTTCACGTGGCTGCACTGCGCCTTCCAGGGCCATGATGTCGCCTCGGACAACCTCGCCGACATGGACGCCGATGCCCTGCGCACGCGCATCGAGCGCGAGGCCGCCGAGATCAACGTCAGCCTCTCCGCCGGCAGCATCGAGATCGACGAGGCGCACAGCGCCATCCGCGTCGTCAAGGGCGCGAGTATGATCACGCTCGACCCCGCCGCCGTTGCCGAGCGCATGCTCAGCGACATCCGCGCCGGCAAGTTCGGCACGTCGGCCTACCCGGTCGATATGAGCGGCGATGACAAGATGACGCTGCAGGAGCTGCATGACGCCGTCTGCGGCGACCCGGTCAACGCAGGCTACGATCCCGAGACCCAGTCCGCCACCGAGAGCAAGGTCGGCATCGAGTTCGACGTCGCCGCCGCCCAGCCCCTGTGGGACGCGGCGTCCACCGGCGACACCGTCACCATCCCGGCCACGCTCACGCAGCCGGAAATGACGCAGGAGCAGCTGCAAAAGCACCTCCTGGCCGATAAGCTCGCCACTAAGACCACCTCGCTCTCCGGCAGCAGCAGCAACCGTATCACGAACGTGAAGCTCGCTGCCGAGAAGATCAACGGCGTCATTCTCCAGCCCGGCCAGACGTTCTCGTATAACGACGTCGTCGGCCAGCGCACGAAGGCCAATGGCTTCAAGGAGGCCGGGGCCTATTCCGGCGGCCAGGTCGTGCAGGAGGTCGGCGGCGGCATCTGCCAGGTGTCGTCCACGCTATATTACTGCGCCATGGTCTCCAACCTCAAGATCAACACCCGCACCTGCCACTACTTCCCCGTGAGCTATATCGAACCCGGCATGGACGCCACAGTCAGCTGGGGCGGGCCGGAGTTCAAGTTCACGAATAACCGTGACTACCCGATCGAGATCAAGGCCTCCGTGCAAAACGGCGGCGTCACGGTCGAGATCTGGGGCACGGATGTGGACGGCAGCTATGTCAAAATGAGCTACACGGCCGAGGGCCTGCGCGCCACGACCTACCGCACCGTCTATGATAAGGCAAAGGAACGTTTTATATCACCACGCCCGATCTATTACCCCTCGGACAAGCTGCACATCGGCCACACCTATTGCACGGTCGCGACCGATGCGATCGCACGCCATAAGCGCCTGTGCGGGCTATGACGTCATGTTCCTGACCGGCACGGACGAGCACGGCCAGAAGATCGAAGAAAAGGCGGAGGCCGCCGGCGTCACGCCCAAGCAGTTCGTGGACAATATCGTCCGAAGGCCCCGGCGGGGCGTGCGCGCTGTGGAAGCTGATGAACATCTCCAACGACCGCTTCATCCGCACGACGGACGACTATCATGTCGAGCGGTGCAGCGCATCTTCAAGAAGATGTACGAAAAAGGGCGACATCTATAAGGGCACCTACTCCGGCATGTACTGCACGCCGTGCGAGAGCTTCTGGACCGAGAGCCAGCTCGTCGACGGCAAGTGCCCGGACTGCGGCCGCGAGGTGCACTATGCCGAGGAGGAGGCGTACTTCTTCCGCCTGTCGAATTATGACCGGTTCTGGCCCGCCGACGTGCACATGGTCGGCAAGGGAGATCGTGCGCTTCCACTCCATCATCTGGCCGGCCATGCTCATGAGCATGGGCATGCCGCTGCCGAAGAAGGTCTTCGGCCACGGCTGGCTGCTGCTCGGCGGCGGCAAGATGTCGAAGTCGAAGGGCAACGTCGTCGACCCCGTCGTGCTCGCCGAGCGCTACGGTGTGGACGCGCTGCGCTACCTCCTCCTGCGCGAGTTCCCGCTCGGCAGCGACGGCAATTTCTCCAATGAGCTGCTCATCTCCCGCATCAATACCGACCTCGCCAACGACCTCGGCAACCTCCTGAGCCGCACCGTCGCCATGGTCATCAAGTACTTCGGCGGCACGCTCCCGGCGGAGCGCGAGCACGATGCGCTCGACGATG